>JGI24422J19971_10001766_pt1 | contig 13264 bp, 10 predicted proteins | sample DeeMarSWOR152_54_FD_19971 | JGI IMG/M metagenome (IMG submission 19971) | reverse complement strand
GATCAGACAACCAAATCTATCATCAGAGGCAAACACTTCCCTAATAAGACTACGGGCAACGCTTAAACGGATTTTTCTTGTGCGTCCATAACGCCCCATACTGACTACTCGGGTATTTAACAATCCTATTACGTCCAATTCGTTAATCAAACTGCTCACACGCCTTTGTGTCAAGGGTGAGAGACCTAAAAGATCGCAGAGTTCACCGTAAATCTCATAGATATCACCTGTAACTGCAGAACTAATCTTTACCTTACCTAAAAGGTAAACACTGCACAAGACAAGTTTTGAGTGAAGAGGAAGATTTTTCAAAGCTTCCATGGTTCGATCGTGTTCAATCCTTCTTTCAGCTTGCCGTATATGATCTTCAACCACCTCAGANGAACCTTTACGCTCAGCTACTTCACCAGCAACACGAAGCAAATCCAACGCACGCCTCGCATCACCATGCTCNGCAGCTGCAAGAGCNGCACACAAATCTATTGCGCCCTCAAGNAANGCCCCCTCCTGAAATGCAATCCGAGCNCGATCCGAGAGAATGTCACGCAGTTCAGCTGCATCGTAAGGCCTAAAAACCATCTCTTCTTCATTCAAGGAACTAAGNACCCTCGGGTCTAAGAATTCTTTAAACCTGAGATCGTTAGAAATTCCTACTATGGAAGTTCGACTTGAGTGGAGATNCTCGTTTATTCTCGTTAACTCATAAAGCAGAACATCTCCTCTAGTTCTTATAAGGGCGTCAATTTCGTCTAAGACAACAATGAAGAGTAACTTGTTCAGATTCAAGCTTTTTTTAAATCTATCAAAGACTTCTCCAACAGCCAAGCCAGTAAATGGTACCTTGAAACCAAGTGCATCGCATAAATTTGAAAGGACCCTGTATTCTGTGCCAGTTAATCGACAATTAACGTAACAAATCTTCACAGTAGCGCCGAACGATTGGGCTCTTTGAGCAAGGTTGTTCAGCACAAATTTCACAACTGCAGTTTTTCCCGTGCCAGTTTTTCCATATATGAACACGTTTGAGCAACGTGACCCCTGTAGAACAGGGGCAACAATCTCTCCAAAACAACGAATCTGCTCTTCTCGATGTGGAAGCTTCTCTGGAACATAGTCGTGACGTAAAACATCTCTGTTCATAAAAACGGTGGAGCCTTTCAAAAATCTTTGGAAAACATCGTCTAACACAGTGTGGCTAGTATGATAGGTCATGTGTGTTTCCTCTCTGAAAATGCAATAACACTGCAGAATCTCCAAAAGAAAATAAGAAGTGCCATACAAAAAACTAAACACGGCTCACAAAAACCTAAAGAAAGATGTGAAACAAACGTGAAGAAGAATTTTTGCGTGTATTCTGCTTCACTTCTAGGATAACAGTCTTCGTAGAGATCCACCCCTTCGTTTCCTTTGGAATAGCTTAGGGATAAAAAAGTGATATTATTCCATTATTAAAGGAATAGCATCCATGGATTAATGCCAATTTTTTAATTATAACTATTCTTGTAAAACGTTTTGGAGTTAACTGAACAACTTTTTTCATACGGCAATTTTTTTCTTCTTTTGTATAGAAGATATGCAGTGGAAATTAAGGGGTGGTGGATTTTATATAAACCGTTTTTGAGAACATACTACTGGCGTTCTTAATCCTTCCTGCATCTCAACTATGGTTTGAATTGAACTGTTTTTTCTGACATCTCTTAACATTTAAGTGAAGAATGGTGAAATTGAATATTTAAATGGAAGTATTTTCCCTTCTTTTCCTGAATTTTACTTATTCTAGCGCTATTTTTTGTAGAGCCAAGACCCCTTGCCTTCTTGTGGAGAATTAATAGCAGTTTGTTTCTCTTCCTCTTTCTTTCTTTGCAGTTGGAAGTGAACTTTGTGAAGTTGATAAGGTAATTTTTCTGCCTATTTTTGCTTTTGCAACTCGTTTTTATCCGTTTTAGTTTTATCTCTTAACCGTAACTTCTATAACTTGTGAAGTGTTAAGTTGTAAAAGATTTGTCTTGATTGGTGTAGGTGAATGCCGGCTAGAAAAATGCGGGTAGAAGTCTTTGATGAAAACGGAAACCGCTATACCGTGACGTTTCAAGGACATGTGACAAAAGACAAAGCCCTTCGCCTACTTGACATCGTGGAGTTGCTGGGAGGTATGGCAACATCTGGTTCTGAGCTGGATCAAAAGAATCTCGAACTGTCGAAGTTTGACAAGATCCGTTATATTATTAAGGAAAATTTTCCAGTTGTTTGGTTTTCATCTCGGGATGTTCAATCTCTGTATGAACAGAAACTGAAAGAACCAGTTAGTTTAAGTACGGTTTCGACTTATCTCTCCCGAATGACTGACCGCGGTTTCCTTGTCAAGAACAAGATGTCCAATCGTCTGCAGTATAGGCTGATAGCTGATATATTGCGGAGTACATTAGGTTTTGTGAAAGGTAATAAATAGTAGTCAATTTTAAAGATAAATGACATTTCAGCTCGGAACAATATACGATCGTACACGTTTCTTGAGGTAGAACTTGAATGAGCAAAATAAGCGAAGATTTGGCAGAAATGAAAAGGAAACTGAAAGAATACATGGATAAAGGGCGTGCAATCAGTTACCATGAGTTGAAGGAAGAACCCGTGATGGCGGTTAAACTCGATGGTTCTAAGATTAAACCTTTGCGGAAGATGCATAGTTGCGGATTGCATTTCCTAGCAGTGGACTGTTCAACAAGGACATTGAAGAGAGCAAACTACTGGGGTGTCTATCTTCTCCGTTCTGCATTTGCTTTGGTGAAAGGACGAGATGTAGACTGGGGCTATAAAGAGAGAATATGCACTGTAATTGGAGATTCACACAAACGTGCTATTTCCTTGCGGTATGAAAGACTTGAGTTAGAGAGTGAAATGGCGCTAAAGCTGCTTAACGCCCTAGATATAAGGGATATAGGGAATCTAGGGCGTAGTAAACACACGGATTACGCCCTAGATGCAGGAGATTATCTCCTTCTCGATGGTGTCAGCTTTTTCGGTAAGAAAAGGGGTTTTAGCGTGTCGTTATATGAACTGTGTAAAAAGAATGAAATTATGCTTCTAGCCGTAAGTAAACAGTCTTCAGCACTTCATGATGAAACAGGACGTGATTTTATGGCATCAGTATACCTGCTCTCGTCTTACCCTATATGGGTTTACTATCCTGCTGGAAAGGCGAACACTGATAAACATTTATACGGAGATACTTCCGTTGTGAAGTTGTGTCAAGATAGTCCACGTTTTTTCCGTTGCGATATTATGGAGTATTTAACTAACCGCGAAGTAGACGAACTTCTTTCTCCACTTACTTTTATCTCAGAAGATCCTAGGTGCCTTGGATATCCCGTTCCACTTTGGCTGGCTCACGACTTTTCTACGCCCTCCGACTCCATGCTACTTCACTATTATACCCAAGTTGAGGAAACGCTGGCTAGCACCGGATTGTTGAATGTACTTCGCGTTGAAGAACTTTCATGTAATTTTCCAGACGAACTTCACGGTGTTAAACATCCATTTCAATGGGAGTGGATTGAGCGTGTCTGAACCCGTAGGGTTTGTCCGTGAAGTAAAAGGAGATAAGGTTTCTTTCTTCCTCAATAAAGGAACTAACCTTTCATTTGGTCAGATAGTTAGGATAGATTCAGAGAACAAAAGCTTCTATGCACGTATCGTGGACGCCGGGAGTTCTTCCACGCTGAAAACGGACGAACAGCTTCGTGAAGCAGAGGGAAAGGAATCATTTGGACCTTACTCCAGCTACAGACATGTTGATGCGATTCTTTTCCTTGAAAAAGGTACCGGAAAGATTCGTTCCCCAACTTTTAACCCTGATTATATGGACAAGGTACACCCCGCCAGCCATGAAGACTGTTCAGTTTTGAGACTTTCAGGGGAGTTGGAGATAGGGCGTTTGCGCTCCGGAGAACAGGTGCTTGGTCCCGTGGGCGTAAGTTTTGAGGCTATACCTCTGATGATGGGCATGTTCGGAATGACAGGGTGTGGGAAAACGAATTGCGAATTGATGCTCAACGCTCGAATTATAGATTCAAGTCCAAGTACTACGGCTCTCATTTTCGACTTTGCGGGTCAGCTTCTAGAGGGGAAAGGAATAACGCCTCAACGGGGCCTACGGAATCATCCACTCTTTCACACCAAGGTTCGTTACTACTCCGCTAGAGAAAAAAAGATGCTTGTTGGTCTGTATACCATCCATCCCTACAAGCTTCTGACGCTCTTCCCCGACATCACGCAGCATCAAGTCAGACTTGCTCAAAAGCTCTACAAGAGTTTAGGAAGAACTTGGATTGAACAGTTACGCGAAGCCTATGTTAGAGAAGGGTATAAAGGAGTAGCTGGGCTCACTGACTATAAGAGCAAATCTGTGATAGATGCCCTTATGCTAAAACTTTCAAGTCTGTCTTCAAACCTCTTCCCACCNTCCGACTACAGTTTCGTTGATGATGTANTTCAAAATTTGAGCNAAGGCGTCACCTGTCTCATCGACATTTCAGGGATCAGTTTNGAGGAGCAACACCACGTGACATGTCTCACAGCTTCTAGNGTCGCCTTTCATTATAAACGTATGTGGGAAGGTAATTTTGAGGAGTGGAAAAAGCTTCCAACCCTTCTAATAACCCTAGAAGAGGCCCACGAGTTCCTTGACCCCGCTCTACCCAAAACAATATTCTCCGACATCGCCCTAACATATCGTAAATATCGCGTTGGCCTGAATGCGGTAACTCCGCGGCCTTCAAGAATAAATCCTAACGTCTTCGCTGAGCTTTGGACCAAGGTTATTATGAAGACGGAATTACGTCGTGACAGAGACTACCTAACCCAAAACACGCCTTACCTTGAGTACAGCGACACCGAGATAAAGATGCTGGACGTTGGCGAAGCATTACTTATTTCTGAGCCGAAAATTCGATTCGCGGTTCCAATAAAAGTCGTTCACTATCCAGAATATCTGACGGAAAAACCAGGAGAAGTTGATTATAACCTTCCGTCATCAAGATCACTTTCTGAGATGGATGAAAAACTTCGAAGAATTCGCAGAGCAGGAGAATCCTTAGGGTAATCTGATTGTAAACCTTGGAATTCTTTATCGAGGTTCTGGAGTTTTCCTCAAGATTTTCCGCATCGCGTCTTTAATGCTATAAGAATAGGGGATTTTCTGGGTGCTTCGTTCCAAGTACCCTCTTTCATATAGGTTCTTCATTAAACGAGCCGTGTGCTCTCTGGTAAGCTTTATCCTCTCCTTTATTTCTGGAGCGGTTTTCCTTCCCTCTGTTGCAAGAGCTTCTAGTACATCCAGCTCCGTTTCTGTTAGTGAAGCCAACGCTTTTCTCTCCTTATCGGAATAGCCGTTTTATTTTTGTTTCCTGTATTGCAGAAACCTGAGGTTTCAATTGTTCAAACGTCATAACTCGCTGGTCAATACGCCTCTGACCATTGCTTAGATCATGAATGTTTTTTCGCATCTCTTCCAACTGCGCCGAAAGCTTCGGCTCTAATCCTGAAGCCTCTTCAATTTTACCTGCAAGTTTGTTCAATTGACCATCATGGTCTTCTACTTTCTTTTGAATCCTCTTGTTTTCTAAAAGCAACACTCTAGTTTCATTGGAGACAGCTGAAAGTTTTTGCCTTTCCCCCTGAATGTCTGCATTGAAACTTACGATGACGTCACCAACAATATCTTTCGCCTCTTCATATTTACTCTGAACTTTTCTTATTTCCTTGTAATATAGGGTAGAGGCTATTATCGTTACAAATAATAGAAAAATTGCAATCAACAAAATTAGATCGAACAATTAGAAGTCTCCTCCAGAGGGTTTAATATTACCGTGACTTGAACGTGATCGGTTGTGATTTGCATAAGACATCACACATCACGTTATCCTTAAGGAAACTTAAAGATTATGGTGATTAAGACCCTATTACCTAATGTGACATCACAAGTCACAGCGATGACAAGAGCGTAAGGTGGTAGTTGTTATTTAACATGAGAATTAAAGAGCACCCACATAACCCCTAAAGCCCGTCAAGACATGGTTATTTCTAAGCCTATTTTGTAAAAAAGAGGCAAAATGGTTCTCCATTTACATAATGGTGGTTTACGAATTGTGCACATGTAGCTTTTATGTTAGGTAAACGTGATCTGTGACATCACAGCTTTTCACGAACGGAACCATGAGATAACACCGTTAAACTATCTTCCAGTTCCTTTCGAAGCATATTCATTATTCTCAAGTGTTCAGTAGTTAGTTTTTTTCCCCTTAAGATGTCTTTATAGGCTTTTGTGTAGGTTTGTAATTTGCTTGCAATTTCTATGTAGGGATCCAGTTGGGTGCTTTCAAAAATTCCTAGGTATCCGAGGAGGATGATTGTGTAAATTGATTTGATGATATTTTCCTTGGCTTGTTTTAGAGTTCTATTGAAAGCGCCGCGGCTTATTCCTTCCTTTAATAGGCGTAATTTGGCTTTTTCGTCGTATTTCAGTGGTTTTCCCGCGATATTTTCTGCTAATATGTCGATTAGCAATGTTTCAAGCTGTATCTTAGTTAAATTGCTGTTTTGTGAAAGTATTTTTGCAATCGGGTCGTTTATGGAGTCTGTTATCCATTTTTGGACGTTTTCCTTTAACTTCATTCTTTCCACCAATTTGCCACACGTAAAGAATACAGTTTTGTATACAGGCTGAAGAAAAGGTTTATGGTTGGTTCAGCTTTGGAACTAATTTATATAGGTATTATGCAAATATTGGCAAATGTAAACCTTCATGACAAGGAGCTCGTGGAGTAGTAAGGGCACATGCCAAGACACTTTAAAATTGCAACACGATTAAGTGGAATTAGAACCTCTGGTATTCGTCGTCTTTTTGACTTAGCGCAAGGGGTCCCTGATGTCATCAGTTTGGGGTTAGGTGAGCCGGACTTTGTCTCTCCTCCTCATGTTCTGGAAGCTGCTAAACTGGCTATGGATGAGGGTAAAACGCACTATACGCCTAATGCAGGTATCCTAGAACTACGTGAGGGACTGGTGAAAAAAATGAAACAAGATTATGGTTTAACGTATGATCCGCAGTCAGAGGTCTTAGTTACAGCAGGAGGAACTGAAGCAATTTTTCTGGCTCTGACAGCACTAGTAAATCCCGGTGATGAAGTTTTGATTCCTGATCCAGGTTTTGTGTGTTACGAGCCCAACGTTTTGCTGGCTGATGGTGTCCCTGTTTCGATGCCTCTACTTGAGGAAAATAATTTTAGACTTGATGCCGATGCTGTGATGCCGCTGATCACAGATAGATCACGTGTGATGATTATGAATTTTCCCAATAATCCAACAGGTTCCATTTTGTCTTATGATGCCATAGCTGGTCTAGCCAAACTAGCTGTGGAGCATGATTTGATTGTGATTTCTGACGAAGTATACGAAAAAATCTTATACGACAATGTTAAGCATCATTGCTTAGCCACTTTTCCTGGGATGCGAGACCGCACAATAGTTGTGAACTCCTTTTCCAAGACATATGCCATGACTGGCTTTCGTGTCGGCTACGCGCTTGGTCCCAAAGAATTAATTGCTTCCATGTTAAAAGGTCATCAATATATTACTGCCTGCGCAAATGCCCCAGCACAATATGCCGCGGTTGCAGCCCTAGAAGGCCCACAAAGCTTTACTGAAAATATGGTTCGGGAATTTGACAGACGCCGCCGTCTTCTCCATTCGAGGCTTAATGAAATAGAGGGGTTCCGATGCGTTCTTCCTGGAGGGGCGTTTTATGCGTTTGCCAACGTCAAACAGTTTGGGTTGTCGTCTGAAAAGTTTGCTGATTACCTTTTCGACAAGGGAAAGGTGTTGACTGTGGCAGGGGCTTCTTTTGGCGAGCTTGGTGAAGGTTACCTACGTTTCTCGTATGCTACTGCCTATAATAAAGTTAAAGAAGCTTTAGATCGAATAGAAAACGCCGTGAAAACGTTTAGTTAGGGTTTCCTCACAAGTTTTCTGCTTTTTCCTTTAAAGAGTCAAACAATTCAGGTCGTAGATCACGAAGAGTAGGCACAAAAGTTTCTGTCCGTTTCAAGTCAGCATAACAAATTTTTCCTGTCACAAGGTCTTCATCATCATATTTGGCTTGTGAGATCACACTGCCGTTTGGAGCTATGAGTCTACTTCCTCCCCAAAATTGTAAACCGTCCTCTATGCCGACAAGGTTCACGTAAGCCAGAAAGACTGTGTTTTCAACCGCTCTGGCAACGGTGAGTATTTCGAAGAATTTGCGCCGCACGGCTGGGGAAGCTGAAATGCATATGACGAGTTGGGCACCCTTTAGTCTGAGCAGCCGAACTGTTTCAGGGAAAAACACATCGTAACAGATTATTAAACCTAATTTTCCGATATCTGTTTCAAATAAAGGTAATTTATATCCCAGTCGGAAATAGCGCTTTTCCTCAAAAACGCTGTGGGTTGGCAGATGCATCTTTTGGTATTTTCCCACGAAACCTTTTGGGCTCAAAAGGACTGCAGTGTTATATAGAACTGCACTGGCCTTTTCGCTTTTCTCTACCATTCCCAAAACTATGTGGATATTTTCTCTTCTTGCAACTTCTGTTAAGAGGTCGGTGGATGGCCCAGGGATAGGTTCTGCTAATTCGTAAACGGTATCTCTGAGGGTGTAGCCAGTTAGTGCCAGTTCTGGGAAAATTATTAGGTCTGCACCGTTTTTCTTCGCTTGTTTAATCTGCTCTTTTATCTTGTTTAGGTTGTGGTTTTTGTCTCCTATTTTAGGACTAATTTGTGAAAGTGCTATGTTAACTTCTAACATTTCGTTTTCTCCTTCAGTTTTAGTAAGCTGTGTATGGAAGTCTAAAGTCTGCCCCTATTGTTCTGTAACCAAGTTTTGTTGTTAGTGGGGTTCGTCTTTTGTGTTCCATGATTTGCCATCGTCTCTTTGTGTCCTCAACTAGCTGAGTGGGAATGTTTAGTTGACTGGCAATTTCCTCAGTTGCCATGAAGTGTTCCAGACCATACAGAATCAAATCTAATGTTTCGTATTTGACGCCCAGTTCTTCTTCTGCTAGGTGGCCAGGCCAAAGAGCTGGAGTTGAAGGTTTTGTGGCGATTTCTGGTGGAAGACCAATGTGCAAGGCCAACTTTCTAACTTGGGTTTTGTAAAGGTCCATGAGTGGTGCAATATCGGCGGCGGCATCTCCCCATTTTGTGAAATAACCCATCATAGTTTCTGACTTGTCAGAGCTACTGCACACTATTCTCCCAAGTCTATTAGCGTAATAGTAGAGGTAGACCATTCTAATTCTTGCTTTCAAGTTGCCCTTGCTAAGTCTGTCGTTCTTATCGTAAATTGGGAGGGAGTTGATGCATGCCTTAATAGTTGATGAAATATCGATNTTTTCAAGNTTGAAGCCGAATTTNTTTGCNACCAGTCTTNNATGGTTGATGTCAGTTGCATTGCGGGTTTCTTCTTCAGGCAGCATGAGCCCTAACACTTTATCTCCACCTAAAGATAGAGCAGCTAGGGCAGCTGTTGTGCAACTGTCAACCCCGCCTGACACCCCTAAAACAACACCTTTGGCCCCACATTTTTCTAGGTAGTCCCTTATGAAGCGCTTAATCTTCGCCTCTACAGATTGTAAGTCTAATTTCAAGACAGTACTTTTTAATTCCAATGTGATCATGTGACCTATTGTTGCGCCTCTTTTTATAGCTGATGTTCCATGGTCTATGTTGAAAATTTAGACAAATATTTAAGCGATTGTAGAGTACTGAACATTTGACAAACTCCTTGACACAATCGTAGATAGAGGACTTGATATGGGTAGAAGACGCAGAAAGGTAGTTCATATTCCTAAGAAACGATTGCCCAAGGTTTTCCTTTGCCCTCGATGTGGAAAGGAAGCAATTGGAGTTGAAATATCTAAGGATCATGAACATGCAACAGTGCGATGCGGAAGTTGCAATTTAGCCGAGGAATTATCTATAAAGCCAGCGTTTAAGGAAATTGATGTCTACTGCTACTTCGCTGACAAGTTCTATTCTCGCACAACTGGTACCTAGGAGAAGCTATGAATGACCAGTAGTGTGGAAGAGTATCTGAAAGATAAGATGTTGGAAGACGGATCTATCCATGTCACTCTTATCGATCCCGAGAAAGTGACCCCTCGATCTGCATCTGCCATAGCCTGTGATGCTGAGTCTTGTGGAACAGCAGCTATTATGATAGGCGGGTCCACTTTTGTTTTAACTAANCATCTAGACAGTGTTGTAAAAGCAGTGAAAAGAAACGTAAAGATTCCGATTATTCTTTTTCCAAATAATATAAGTGGTATCAGTGGATATGCTGACGCTATATGGTTCATGTCTCTTCTCAATTCTTCTGACCCCTACTTCCTGTTCGGAGCCCAAGTTTTAGGTGCACCTTTGATCAGAAAGTTTGGTTTNGAGGCTATTCCGTTAGGNTACATAGTNATAGGAGAAGGTGGCGCAGTTGGAGTTGTAGGTAGAGTCTGCCCGATTCCCTATAACAAGCCAGAGTTGGCAGCTGCACATGCGTTAGCGGCACAATACTTGGGTATGCGATTTGTGTACTTAGAGGCTGGCTCCGGCGCCAAGCAACCAGTTCCAAATGAAATGGTAAAGATGGTAAAAGATATCACAAACATTTCTCTAGTTGTGGGAGGAGGAATAAAAACTGCGAAACAAGCCAAAGAACTCGTAGATGCTGGTGCCGACATCCTGGTAACGGGCACCGTGACAGAGGGGCCTTCGGCAAAACGTAAACTTAAGGAACTAGCGGGGCACATAAAGAATAAGTAGGGTACAACATATATCGAGAGTAACTAAACGACTATCCCATTTTTTGACTGTTTTATGTTGGAAAAGTCAATAATGTGCTTATGAAAACTAATGGTGGAGGACAATTTTGAACCTTAAAATGAGCAAGGAATACCAAGAGTACACGTCTACTTTAGAAAAGCTTCTAAATGACATCTACAATGTGGCGAAAAAAGCAAGAGAAAAGGGATTTGACCCAACTTTAAGTCCTGAGATCGAAGTAGCAAAGGATTTAGCTGAGCTTGTTGAAGGACTTGTCGGGCCTTCTGGGGTGGCTGAAAGTACACGAAATCTGAGTAAGAAATTGCCACGGGAAGAGTTGGCATTTAAGATAGCCGAGGAGATTGTTTACGGAAAGTTTGGGCATTTGGATGCTCGTGAAGCGGCAGAACAGGCCATAAGAACCGCCCTTGCTATATTAACCGAGGGTATCACTGCTGCCCCTTTACAAGGTGTGGCACGGGTAGCCATTAAATTTAATACAGATCGTACAAAATATCTTGCGATCTACTTTGCTGGTCCTATAAGGTCAGCAGGTGGTACTGATGCACCGTTAACCTTAGTTGTGGGAGACTTTGTTCGTCGTCTTCTTGGTTTAGATCGCTATAAGCCAACAGAAGAAGAAATCGGGCGGTTCATAGAGGAAGTGAGGTTATATGAACGTTCTGTGGGTAGGTTCCAGTATCATGTTTTTGACGAAGAGTTAAGGAGAGCCTTGGAATCGCTTCCTGTGGAAGTCACAGGTACAGAAACTGACCGCATTGAGGTTTCATCTTTTCGTAACCTTCCCCGAATTGAAACCAACCGATTAAGAGGCGGAGCACTCCGTGTTGTAAACGATGGAGTGGTAGGACGATCAGCGAAGGTTTGGACTGTTGTAGAAAAACTAGGGGTTGCAGGGTGGAATTGGCTTGGTAGAATTCGGGAGATCGAAGAGAAAAAGACGGCTGGGTTCATGGAAGATGTTATCGCTGGGCGTCCAATATTTTCGTTTCCTTCGAGAAGTGGTGGATTCAGGCTTCGCTATGGAAGGTCTAGAAACACAGGCCTTGCAGCAGTAGGTTTACATCCTGCAACAATGGCAACCCTTCAACGTTTCTTAGCTGCTGGTACGCAATTGCGTATGCAAGGTCCAGGCAAAGCAGGTGTTGTTCTTCCAGTTGACACGATAGAGCCTCCGATCGTTCGATTGAAAGATGGGTCTGTTGTTCGTGTTTCGCTTCAAAATTTTGAACAACTAAAAAACATGATTGACAAAATTCTGTTTCTTGGAGACATTCTCATTAGCTTCGGAGACTTTCTGTACAATAATAAACCTCTTCTTCCATCTGGATACACTGAAGAATGGTGGTGTCAGGAGCTTCATCTGGCTATTGGGAAAAATTTTGACGGAGACCTTGAAAAAGCAGGAGAAACTGCAAATATTTCTGCAACACGTCTACTCGATATTTTGAGTAATCCTTATGAAAATAAGCCAACTGCGAAGGAGGCCATATCATTAGCTAGAAATCTAAACGTTCCCCTTCATCCTCTTTTCACATACGCGTGGTCTAACATTTCATGCGAAGAATTTCGGTTATTAAGGCGTTGGCTTTTGGATTCCCAGATTCAAGTCGAAAATGATGCCGTTCGTGAAATAACTGGACAAATGAATAAAACTGTTAAAAAGATGCTTGAAAGAATCTACGCACCACACAGAATTGATGAAGAAAGCAATCTTAAACTGGAAAATGATGACGCCCATGTCCTAGCTTTTTGCCTCGGATTTCACGAACCCAAGAAAAGAATATCTCTCAAGAAATCCATTTCTGAAAACATTAGAGAACTCACTGGTGTTATTGTTAGAGAAAAAATGCCTACCTTTCTTGGCGCCAGAATGGGACGCCCAGAAAAAGCGAAAAGAAGGGAGATGAAGCCTCTTGTTCACGTTCTCTTTCCAGTGGGGTTAGCAGGCGGTTCCCACCGGAATGTAATTGACGCCGCAAAAAAAACTACGATTGAAGTTGAGATGGTGAAGCGGCGGTGCCCCACATGTGGGATGGTGACATTTACGATAATATGCCCTAGATGCGGTGTAGGCACCCTGGTAGAGAAGTCTTGCCCTCGATGTGGAAGAATTACAAAAGAAGATGTTTGCCCAGTCTGTAAACTTCCTTCCAGAATTTACGAGAAACAAGTAATTAATGTCAAAGACTTAGTAGATGAAGTCTGTAAAAAATTGAAGCGCTCTCCACCCGAGCTTGTTAAAGGTGTGAAGGGATTAATTAATGAAACAAAGACCGCTGAGGTTCTTGACAAAGGGATTTTGCGGGCAAAATATGACTTGTCTGTTTTTAAGGATGGAACAATAAGGTTCGATGTCACAAATGCTCCTTTGACACACTTTAAGCCGAAA
>JGI24422J19971_10001765_pt1 | contig 13270 bp, 8 predicted proteins | sample DeeMarSWOR152_54_FD_19971 | JGI IMG/M metagenome (IMG submission 19971) | reverse complement strand
GGGGAAGAGGAGGTCCCGGCGGCAGAGGGTGCCCCGAGGGAGATGCCCGAGGAGCCATTACTGACGACACCACCGCCACCAGCCCCCCCGCCGGCGCCATCTGAGGAGCCTAAGGGTGACGGAAATGTTTATGACGAGGGTGATGGTCGGGCTGAACTGAGGGTGATAGTGACGGCTTGTGCTTGTGACCATCCCGACGCTCTCCGTGCTGCGCTAAGTGAAGCCCCGGAATCAGCCAAGCCTGCCCTGCGCCGGGCGATTTTTATTTCGGAAATTGACTACGAGAGAGTCCTCGCCGCTCTGGATTAGCCGAAATTTTTAAAATTACTTCAGGTTGTCACTAACTAAATGGCAACTTTTTCGTTATTAATTTTAGCCAAAGGAAAATTTTTAGAGGAGGTAACTAATGAAAAAGAAGTGGTTATGGGTTATAGGTCTGGCGGTGGTGATACCGATAGTCGCTTTGAGCGGCTGTTATGCTGGCTTCCCGGGTGCGGTGGGCCCGAGGTGGTCCAATTGGCCCTCGTCGCTACAGGTCAATATGGGTAATCAGCAGGGGATTTGGGTCACCGGAGAAGGTAAGGCGACGGTGGCGCCTGACATCGCCACCCTGAGGTTGGGTGTTGAAGCCCAGGAGGCGACGGTAGCTGAGGCTCGGGCTCAAGCCTCTGAAGCTATGGCTAGGGTGCAGGCGGCGCTGGAGGACAATGGCGTGGCTGAGGAGGACATTCAGACCCAGTATTTCAGTATTCGTGAGGTAACCAGGTGGGATGAGATAAAAGACGAGGAGATTATAATCGGCTACCGGGCAACCAATATGGTGACCGCCAAGATAAGGGATATAGATAAGGCTGGTCTAATCATTGATGCCGTAGTCGCGGCTGGGGGAGACCTCACCCGCATCGATGACATAAGCCTTTCTATAGACGACCCGTCCATCTATCTGGAAAAAGTGAGGGAAGAGGCAATGGCTGATGCCGAAGCCAAGGCTGAAAATCTAGCCGAGCTGGCCGGNGTCAGGCTGGGCAAGCCAACCTATATTTCCGAGAGCAGTTATTTACCGTACATTGAGTACCCGCGGGTATACTACGAGGGGGGAATGGAAGTACCAGTACCAGCCCCGCCAACAGAAATCAGCCCCGGGGAGCTGGAGATTACCCTTACCATCCAGGTAGCCTACGCTATTCTGGACTGANGANGATAAATCTGTTTTACCACAGGGTTGGCTGGGGCGGTCCCCCTTTATTATAGGGNAGGCCGAGGTGCTGATAAGCCAGCGGGGTGGCTAACCGGCCGCGNGGGGTCCGCTCCAGAAAGCCTAACTGCAAAAGATAGGGCTCGTAGACCTCCATAATAGTATCGGCTTCCTCGCTGATTGAGGCGGCAATGGTGTCCAGCCCCACCGGACCACCATTAAACTTGTCAATGATGGTGTGTAGCACCTTGTGGTCTATCTCATCCAGGCCTATGTGGTCGACTTCAAGCTTATTCAGGGCGTCAACTGCCACTGATTGGGTGGCTACGCCATCGGCCCTGACCTGGGCGTAATCTCTGACTCGTTTGAGCAGCCGGTTGGCCACGCGGGGTGTGCCTCTAGCCCGGCAGGCTACCTCCCGCAGCCCCTTGGCTTCGGCTTTTACCTTAAGAATACGAGCTGAGCGTTTGAGGATTGATTCAATAGATGTCTGGTCATAGAAATCGAGCCGGTAGACAGCGCCGAATCGGTCCCGGAGGGGTGGGCTAAGCAGGGCAAAGCGGGTAGTGGCACCGATGAGGGTAAATGGGGGCAGGTTTATTCTCAGGCTCTTGGCACCGGGTCCCTTGCCGATAATAATGTTTAGGGCAAAGTCTTCCATAGCCGGGTATAGTATCTCTTCTATTGCCCGATTGAGGCGGTGGATTTCATCAATAAAGAGTACATCCTGGCTCCGGAGGTTGGTTAAGATAGCGGCCAGGTCTCCGGTGCGTTCTACCGCCGGACCTGAGGTATTCTTGATGTTAACTCCCATCTCAACAGCTATAATATAAGCCAGGGTAGTTTTGCCCAGACCAGGCGGACCATAGAGTAGGATGTGGTCCAATGCCTCGCCCCTGCCTTTGGCTGCCGTCATAGCTATATTCAAATTGTCCTTTATCCTGACCTGCCCCACGAAGTCGTTAAGGCGCCGCGGTCTAAGGCTGGTATCAAGTGATATGTCATCAGCGCTGAGTTTACCGGATACAATGCGATTTATTTTCGCCTCACCTCCTGCCCGTGATAAACGACCTTATTATATCACACCTTGGCTCAAGTTAGCTCTTGGCCCGGGTAAAAACAACCCCGGCAATAGAATAGAGCCGCCCTAATTATAGAGCGGCTCGTCATTATTAAGGTAATCAAAATGTGGCGCCGAAGACCTAAATTGTTGCCTCCTCCTCGGCTTCACCCTCTTCTTCTTCACCAGGTGGCAACTCTGGCGCCTCCTCGGCAGCCGGGTAGCGAGCTGGAATCAACTTACCAATAATTACATTTTCCTTAAGCCCAATCAGTCTATCTATCTTGCCACAGACAGCGGCTTCAGTAAGCACTCGGGTAGTCTCCTGGAAGGAAGCCGCTGATAGCCAGCTATCAGTGTTCAGCGAGGCTCGGGTTATACCCAGTAATACAATATGGGCGGTCGCTGGCTCGCCCCCCTCCGCCAGCACCTTGGCATTAATGTCCTCATAATGGAACCTGTCTATCAGCTCCCCGGGTACTAGCTCAGTATCGCCTGAGGAATCAATACAGACCTTGGTCAGCATCTGATGGGCGATAATTTCAACGTGCTTATCGTTTATGTTCACCCCCTGGGAACGGTATACCTTTTGCACCTCGTCTACCAGGTATCGCTGGACTGCCTCCTTACCCAGGATATGCAGTATATCCTGCGGGTTAATCGAGCCGTCGGTAAGTTGTTGCCCGGCCTTTATTATATCTCCAGTTTGAACACGAATATGGGTGGCCGCGGGCACAGCATATTCCCGCACCTCTTCCTCCTCATACTTGATAGACAACTGCCCATCTTCAATAACTACCTCACCGGTGACACGGGCCAGGATAGGTTGCTCTTCGGTAGTGAGGGCTATTGACTCNGGTGTCGCTTCAGCCTCAGGTGGAGAGGCTAAAACGGCTCCTATATCTACCCATTGACCGTTGTCCACCAGAACCTGCCAGCCAGGGGGCAGGGAATATTCATCACGGAATACCTCAGAACTGGTAACTTTAATCTTTTTCCCTTCCTCATTGTCAATCACCTCAGCCACCCCCTCTATTTCTGAGATAGTGGCTTGAGCCTTAGGCGGTCTGGCCTCAAAGAGCTCTTCCACTCGGGGTAGACCGCTGGTGATGTCAAGTCCGACCACGCCCCCGGTGTGGAAGGTGCGTAGCGTTAGCTGGGTACCGGGCTCACCAATACTCTGGGCGGCAATTATGCCCACGGCGGTGTTGAGGTCAGCCAGGTGCCCGCGGGCCAGGTCTCGTCCGTAGCACATCTGGCAGGCACCCTGCCTGGATTGGCAGCTGAGGGGAGACCTGACATGGACCCTGGTTACCCCGGCAGCAATAATTTGATTTACCTTCTCCTCATCAATTTCCTCATTACGGTCAACAATGGTTTTCCCGGTGTTAGGGTCAACCACTTCACTGGCGGCCAGTCGACCGGTTATTCGCTCAGCCAGTGATGGTAGCAATTCCCTTTCTTCGGGTTCAGATATCCATATACCTTCGGTAGTACCACAGTCCTCCTGGTGGATAATAACATCTTGGGCAACATCAATGAGACGCCGGGTGAGGTAACCACTCTCCGATGTCCTCAGCGCGGTATCGGCTAGTCCTTTGCGGGCGCCATGGGTGGAAATAAAGTATTCCAGAACACTGAGCCCCTCACGAAGGCTTGACTTGATGGGGAAGTCAATTATCTTCCCTGAGGGATTAGTCATTAAACCCCGCATCCCCGACAGCTGTCTAATCTGAGAAATGTTACCCTTTGCCCCTGAGGTAGCCATCATGTAAATATCACCATAGCGGTCGAGGGTGTCAGAAATGGTTTCGGTAATCCTGTCGGTAGTCTCGGTCCATACGCCGACCACGCCGCTATACCTTTCGTCCTCAGTGATTAAGCCGCGGTGATATTGGTTTTCAATAATGGCCGCCCTTTCCTCCGCCTCTTCTATTAGCTTGGGTTTACTATGAGGAACCTCAATGTCGCTCATAGCAATGGTTGCCCCTGATTTGGTGGCATAGTGGAAGCCCAGTTGTTTGAGGCTGTCCAGTAACACCGCCATATCTTCATTACTTAGTAGCTGGTAGCAATCGGTAACTATTTGCTTTAAGCTGGACTTACTAATTACTGTGTTGTGGAAGCCTAGCTCCGGGGGCAAGACCTCGTTGAAGATGATGCGACCGGCACTAGTTTTAACCCTCGGCCCGCCTTTTTCCTGGTCCCTGACTTCAATCTCAGCTCTGAGGTCAATAGCGCCGACTTCGTAGGCGAGCCTTGCCTTTTCCCAACTGCCAAAGATTCTGCCTTCCCCTCTGGCTCCAGGTCTAATGGTAGTCAGGTAGTAGCAACCGAGGACCATATCCAGGGTTGGGGTTACTATTGGCTCACCGCAGCTTGGTAGCAGCATATTGTGAATACTGAGCATCATCTCTCTCGCCTCTTTGACGGCAGCTTTAGACAGGGGGATATGAATTGCCATCTGGTCACCGTCAAAATCGGCGTTAAACGCGGCACATACCAGGGGGTGGAGCTGGATAGCACTACCATCAATGAGTACTGGCTCGAAAGCCTGGATGCTAAGTCGGTGCAGGGTAGGGGCTCGGTTGAGTAACACCGGCCGTTCCTTAACCACTTCCTCCAGTATATCGTATACCTCCGGCTTGGCTCTGGCCACCAGCCGTCGGGCACTCTTATCACTATAAGCCAGACCTTGCTCCATTAATCGGCGCACGATAAAGGGTTTAAATAACTCCAGGGCCATCCGTCGGGGTAGACCACATTGGTTAAGCTTGAGCTCGGGGCCGACCACGATAACCGAGCGCCCACTATAGTCAACTCGTTTGCCTAGTAGATTCTGGCGAAAGCGTCCCTGCTTACCCCGGAGCATATCTGAGAGTGACTTCAGTTTGTGATTACCACTGGTGGCGACGGCTCGGCCTCTTTTTTCATTATCAATAAGGGAATCGACTGCTTCCTGAAGCATCCGCTTCTCGTTGCGGATAATAACCTCTGGCGCCCCTATTTCCAGCAGGTGCCGCAGGCGGTTATTACGGTTGATGACTCGTCGATACAGGTCATTAAGGTCGCTGGTAGCAAATCTACCTCCGTCTAGCTGGACCATAGGTCGGAGGTCAGGNGGTAAGACCGGCAACACGGTTATAATCATCCACTCTGGTTTATTGCCACTGCGGTGAAAGACCTCGGCTACCTGTAGCTGCTTGCTTGCCTTCTTGCGGCGTTGACCTGAGGTGGCGCGGATTTCCTGGAGTAAGGCATTGCGTATTTCATCAAGGTTAATACCCTTAAGAATCTGGAGAATAGCCTCAGCTCCCATTCCCGCCTCAAAAACTTGGCCGAATTTCTGTTTAAGCTCGTAATAGCGGTTCTCGGTGAGCAGTCCACACTGGCGAAGGTCTTTCAACTCTTCTATATCGTTGGACAGTTGCTCCTCAAGCTGTGTTTTTTCCTCAGCCCAGTTTTTCCTGAGCTGGTTTATTTCCTCCACTGTTGCCTGGTNCTGCTCCATCTCGGCGATTTTGTCTTCCAGCTGGCTTTGGCGCTCAGCTATTGCCTGCGAGCTATTCTCATTGAGTTGTTCAATGGCTTCCTGGCGTGCCTTCTCATCTATAGAGGTGACGATATAGTGGGAGAAATATAGGACACGTTCCAGACTCCGTGGTGACAGGTCAAGTAATAGTCCCAGTCGGCTGGGTACCCCCCGGGCAAACCAGATATGACTTACCGGGCAGGCCAGTTCAATATGCCCCATCCGTTCCCGTCGAACCTTAGCCCGGGCTACCTCGACACCACACTTATCGCAAATAACCCCCTTGTAGCGTATCTTTTTATACTTGCCACAAAAGCACTCAAAGTCCTTAGTTGGGCCAAAGATTCTCTCACAGAAAAGTCCGTCCCTTTCTGGCTTCAGGGTGCGGTAATTAATAGTCTCCGGTTTAGTTACCTCCCCATAGGACCAGCTCCTGATCTGCTCTGGTGAAGCCAGGGAGATACGGACAGCATCAAAATCGTTAACTTCAAGCATTATCTTCTTTCACCTCTTTCAAAAGCGAGTCTTCAGCAACCTTAAGCTCGGTAAGCTCTGTCTCTGGTTGAGGAGCTTCCCTGGTTTCCTCAGCCATGGTTGCCCTTTCTTCTTCACTAATCACCTCAACGGCAAGCCCTAAACTTCGTAGCTCCATAATCAGGACCTTAAATGATTCAGGTACCCCCGGTTGGAGGATATCTTCATTCTTAACTATAGCCTCATAGGTTTTGGCTCGACCGGTCACATCATCTGACTTGATAGTCAGCACTTCCTGAAGGTTGTGGGCGGCGCCGTAGGCTTCTAGTGCCCATACCTCCATTTCGCCAAAGCGTTGACCTCCGAATTGGGCCTTACCCCCCAGGGGTTGCTGGCTAATCAGGGAGTAGGGACCGGTAGAGCGGGCGTGGACCTTATCCTCAACCAGGTGGTTTAGCTTCATTATATAGATGTTACCCACCGTTACTGGCTGGTCAAATGGCTCACCACTGCGCCCGTCGCGGAGTATAACCTTGCCCAAAGTAGGCGGCGGCAGCTTCCTCTCAGTACTTACCCTGTCCGCAGTTTGTTCCAGCTCCTGCTGGTTAAGGTCTCGGCTGGCGATGCCCAGGTCTTCAAGCCATAGGCGCAGGCAGACCTCTTTGGCTTCCCCAGGGTGGGCATCACTGAACACCCTGTCTCCATCGTAGCCCTGGCTGGTAACCCACACCTTGACCATCTCCAGGGGCACGGTGCGGTTCTCATTACCGGGGTCGAGGCTAACCGCTCCCGCTTTTTGAGCCAGCCAGGCCCGGGCTAGAGCATCCTCAATAGTAATATCATCGGCACCGTCAAAGACCGGAGTCAGCACCTTGATGCCCAGTGTCTGGGCAGCCCAACCTAGATGAGTTTCCAGGACTTGACCGATATTCATCCGTGATGGGACACCTATGGGATTGAGGATAATATCTACCGGTGTGCCGTCAGGCAGGAAAGGCATGTCCTCAGCCGGGGCAATAAGGGAAATGACCCCTTTATTGCCGTGCCGCCCGGCTAGCTTGTCCCCGGCCGAAATCTTCCGTTTCTGGGCAACCCAGACCTGCACCCATTGATTAACCCCGGCCGGTAGGTCATCACCTTTATCAGTAGAGAAGACCTTGACATTAATTACCTTACCCCACTCCCCGTGAGGCATTCGCAGCGAGGTATCTTTCACCTCTCGGGCTTTCTCACCAAAGATAGCCCGCAACAGCTTCTCCTCAGCCGATAGCTCAGTTTCGCCCTTGGGGGTGATTTTACCGACTAAAATATCGCTCGGGTTCACCTCAGCCCCAATCCGAATAATGCCGGTTTCATCCAGCTCGCGTAGACTTTCCTCACCCACGTTAGGTATGTCTCTGGTGATTTCCTCGGGTCCTAATTTGGTATCCCGGGCTTCTAACTCATGCTTGGAGATGTGAATGGAGGTAAACTTGTCCTTCTCAACTAGGCGATTGCTAATGATGATAGCATCCTCATAGTTATACCCCTCCCAGCTCATAAAAGCGCACAGCACATTCTGGCCTAGAGCCAGCTCCCCCTGTTCTGTAGCCGAACTATCAACTATAATCTGTCCCGGCTCTACTCGGTCACCTTTACCTACTACCGGGTGCTGGTTAATGCAGGTCCCCTGGTTAGTGCGGACAAATTTCGCCAGTGGATATATGTCGTGGTCGCCATCCTCTTTAGTAACCACAACCTGTGAGTTGGTAGCTGAGGTTACCACTCCAGCATTTTGGGCCAGGAGCACCTGCCCGCTGTACTTGGCGGCTTCTATCTCCATACCGGTCGCTATCAAAGGTGCCTCAGGGCAAATCAGGGGCACGGCTTGCCGCTGCATATTAGACCCCATCAGGGCACGGTTAGCGTCGTTATGTTCCAGGAAAGGTATTAAGGCTGTGGCCACACTGACTATCTGCTTGGGTGAAACATCCATTAACTGGATTTTATCTGGTACTTCCAGCAGATAGCGGTCACCCTGCCTGACCTCAACCCTTTCTTCAGTAAACTGACTATTTTCATCAAGCTTGGCGTTAGCCTGGGCAATGGCATATTCTTCCTCCTGGTCAGCCGCCAGGTAGACGATGTTGTCAGAGACGAAGGGCACCACCGTTATGTTTCTGGGTGATAGGCGGGACAGCTCGGTAGCCAGGTCAGGGGTAATGGTAGCCCCGGCTTCTACTATGGTATTACCCTTATCATCAAGCACCGCCTCTCGGGCTGTCTTACCCACCAGCCCATCGGAGCTATTACTTACCTCGGCAATGACCCTGCGGTACGGCGTCTCGATAAAACCGTACTGGTTAATCCGGCTATAGGTGGCTAGAGAGCCGATGAGACCGATATTAGGTCCCTCCGGGGTCTCAATAGGGCAGATTCTACCATAGTGGGAAAAGTGGACATCGCGGACCTCAAAGCCAGCACGTTCCCGAGATAGACCCCCTGGTCCCATGGCTGATAACCGCCGCTTATGAGTTAGCTCGGCCAGCGGGTTGGTCTGGTCCATAAATTGTGATAGCTGTGAGCTGCCGAAGAACTCTCTGATAGCCGCCACTATGGGGCGAATGTTGACTAGAGCGCTGGGAGTGACTGCCTCGGTGCTGATAATACTCATCCGCTCCCTGACTACTCGCTCCAGGCGCAGTAGACCGATGCGAAACTGGTTTTGAATTAGCTCACCAACAGTGCATACTCGCCGGTTCCCCAGATGGTCAATATCGTCAGGGGTGTCAGTACCATTATTAACCATAATAGTGTGCCTGACTATCTCTATAATATCTTCCTCATCCAGAACTCGCTTTTCCTTCGAGTTGTCAAGCCCTAATCGCTTATTGAGCTTGTGGCGACCTACGTCTCCCAGGTCATAACGCTGAGGGTCAAAAAATAGGTTCTTTAATAGTTTCCCCGCATTTTCAATAGTGAGGGGGTCTCCAGGGCGCAGTCTTTTATAGATATCAAGCAGAGCCTCGGTCTTGTTCCTAACTAACGGGTCACGCCCCATAGTTGACCTGATAAATTGGTGCTCCGGAGAGCTGTCATCTTCGGGGAATAGGTTGAGTAATTGCTCATCACTACCATAACCGATAGCCCGCAACAGGGTAGTAATGGGAATCTTCCGTTTACCGTCTATCTTAGCTGAGATTATATTCCGGTTGCTGGTCTCAAACTCGAGCCAAGCCCCACGGGTGGGAATTAGCTTAGCATGGCACAAGGTGCGACCACTGGTAGCATCTTCTTCAGTAGTGAAATAGACACTGGGCGAGCGGAGTAACTGGCTGACTACTACCCGCTCCGCCCCGCTGGTAATGAAGGTGCCTTTAGCTGTCATCAGGGGGATGTTGCCGAAAAACAGGTCTTGTTCCTTGATTTCCCCGGTGCCTTTAACCAGCAGCTTGGCTTTGACATAAATGGGCGCGGCGTAGGTCAAGTCCCGGTGTTGGCACTCTTGCTCAGAGTGACGGGGCTCACGGAACTCATAGTTGACAAAGCTAAGCTCCAGTCTGTTCTCAGTGAAGTCCTTGATGGGGGATACCTGTTCCAGCAGTTGCTTTAGCCCTTTTTCTTGAAACCAGCGGAATGACTCTAATTGAACACCAATCAGATTAGGGACATCCAGTATCTGGGGTAACCTGGCATAAGACTTTCGGGGAACAAGCGGCATTTTTTCTTCAGCATGTGGTAACGCAAAAACCATCTCTAGTTCTACTCCTTAAATAAACGTGGAAACTCTTTGCATTAGTTATAGCACTAATCTCACGTAAAAAAAGTGACTGATGAAGAGAATATAATAAGGTGAGACTTAAGAGGCATAATTACAAACTTACAATATACCACTTTCCCAAACATTTGTCAAGAGTTTTTACCATAAATTTTAAAATAATTCCCCACCTGAGAAGACCTCAACGCCAGAGTTGCCCCGGTAGATTAATTGTCGCTTGACACTAGGTATATAGCTCGGCTTATAATAAACAGATTTTAGTTGGGGGGGAAGGTGGAATAAAATGCGGATAAATGTATCTCAGCAGCTTAAGTCATCTATAGGCTCAATACGAAATTATGAGGTGAATGAGGTGGTTAGTATCGCCGGTGGCGATAGCCCGGTCGAGGGTAAGGTTACGCTGGTGCGGACTGACCGCGGTATCCTGGCTAAGGCTACACTACACACTGAGGTTGAAGTTACTTGCAGCCGTTGCTTGAGTTTGTTTAATTGTCCCCTGACGCTGAATATTGAGGAAGAGTATTTCCCTATTACCGATGTAGTTAGCGGCACTTCACTGTCCTTACCCGAGGAGCCGGGATGTTTCGCTATTGATGAGCGTCATGTTCTTGATTTAACCGAGGCGATACGGCAATATGCGCTGCTGGCTATCCCGATGAAGCCACTTTGTGGTGAGGATTGTGCCGGGCTATGTCCTACCTGCGGTTATAACCTTAACCAGGGACCTTGCAGTTGTTTGCCTCAACAGGCAGACCCTCGCCGGTCTAAGCTAAATAAATTGGCTCTACAGGGAGGAAGGGAGTAGTATGGGCGCTTTACCCAAGCGGAAATATAGCAAGGCGCGTCAGGGTAAGAGGCGCCGTCACCTCGGGCTTTCTCCCCCTCCCCTGGATTATTGCCCCCAGTGTCATAGCCCTAAACTGCCTCATCATGCTTGTCCTGTTTGCGGGACTTATGCCGGCAGGGAAGTCATCGAGATTAAGGGCCCGAAAAAGAAAGCTAGCTAAGGAGGGCTATTCTATGCTCAAAACTGTTATTTGTGACCTTTTTAACATTAAGTATCCGATTATTCAGGGGGGAATGGCCCATGTGGCTACGGCTGAGCTTGTCTCCGCCGTGTCCAATGCCGGTGGGTTGGGTATTATTGGGGCTGGTGCCGCTGAACCAGAGTGGGTGAGAAATCAGATACACCTGACCCGCCAGCAAACGGATAAACCATTTGGTGTAAATATTCTACTAATATCCCCCTTTGCTGAACAGGTTATAGATTTAGTCNTGGAGGAGAAGGTGGTGGTGGTTACTACCGGCGCCGGTAATCCNGGNCCTNACATCCCGAGGTTTAAGGAGGCGGGGATAAAGGTAATGCCGGTGGTCGCCAGTGTTGCCNTGGCTCGACGCCTGGAGCGCGCCGGGGCGGACGCCTTGGTCGCCGAGGGTATGGAATCGGGAGGGGAGATAGGGGAAATCACGACCATGGCTTTAGTCCCCCAGGTGGTTGACCGGGTCCAGCTACCGGTGGTGGCGGCTGGGGGTATTGCTGATGGCCGGGGCTTAGCCGCCGCCCTGGCTCTCGGGGCTCAGGGGGTCCAGATGGGGACGCGTTTTGCTTGTAGCCAGGAATGTATTGCCCACCCTGCTTACAAGCAGGCGGTGGTAGACGCCAGCGACCGCTCGACCATAATCTCCGGTCAGAGTACCGGTTACTCTGTGCGCTCTCTGGAGAACAAGTTAACCCGGGAGTTTATCGAGAAGGAGAAATCTGGCGTCTCTATTGAGCAAATTATTGAGTTTGGTGTCGGCAGGGTGCGTATGGGCTTGATTGAGGGCGACCTTGAGGGTGGCACGCTCCTGGCGGGACAGATTTCGGGAATGATAAAAGAGATTAAACCGGTCAAGGTTATCATCGAGGAGATGGTAGCTGAGGCTGAGGCAATAATCACCCGGCTTAAGAATTCTACAGGGGTAAGTTGAGGCTGAGCTGATGAAGGTAGCCTATGTCTTCCCGGCACAAGGTTCTCAGCAGGTGGGTATGGGTCGTGACCTCTATGATAGTTTTGCTTCAGCTAAAGCCGCCTTTGAGCAGGCTGATGAGGCTCTGGGGTTCCCCCTCTCCCGGTTATGCTTTGAAGGTCCGGAGGCTGAGCTTCGCCAGACTATTAATGCCCAACCAGCCCTGGTAACGGTCAGCTATGCTTGCCTCAGGGCTACCTGTGAGGTGAGTGGTAGCGGGTTACCACCCCCGGCCTTTGTTGCCGGTCATAGTCTGGGTGAGTATACCGCCCTGGCGGTAGCCGGAGTGCTTGATTTTGCCACTGTTGTTTATCTGACTCGAGAGCGGGGGCGGTTAATGTATGAAGCCGGGCTGAGGCAGCCCGGGGGTATGGCGGCAATAATCGGGCTTGACCAGGCTTCACTGGCTGAGGTGTGCGACCAGACTGGTACCTGGATGGCCAACGTTAACTGTCCCGGTCAGCTAGTAATCAGTGGGGCGAAGGAGAATTTAGCTCAAGCTGTGGACTTGGCTAAAGCCAGGGGGGCTCAGCGCGCTATCTCCCTGTCAGTAAGCGGTGCCTTTCATACCCCCCTGATGCAGGCGGCGGTCGACGGTTTGTCTGAGATTATCGCTACCCTCCCCTTTGGTGACCCTCTGGTCCCTATCGTGGCTAACACTACGGCTCAGCCAATGACCCATGCCGAGCAGGTAAAGACGGAACTGCTCCGGCAGTTCGGTAAGGGTGTTCAGTGGCAGCGCTCTATTGAGTATATGATAGATGAGGGTGTGTCTACCTTTATTGAGATAGGACCCGGGGAAGTGCTTAGTGGTCTGATTAGACGGATAAATAAGGACGTTAAAACTATAAATATAGGTGATGCCAGCGCTATTAAGAATTTAATTAACCCATCCCCCTGACCCCCTTCCCTTATCAGGTAAGGGGGAATTACAAATAAGAGAGGGGGCGAAGCCCCTTCAAAACCTATATTTCCCCCTCTCCTTTGAAGGAGAAAGATAAGGAGAGTCAAAGAGAGGCGAAGCCTCGGCTATAAGCAATCAATAATCAGGGGGTGTTAGAGGGGCGCCAGCCCCTCTCAAAAATAATTCCCCTTCCCCTTATCAAGGGGAAGGGGATAAAGGGGATAGGGTTACCAATAAAAATCTACAGAGGGACGAGTGACGTTCTGGGTGAATGTAGATAAATCAACGAATATCATTGACTCTTACCAGCCGGGACTGATATCAGTTAATGGTCAGCA
>JGI24422J19971_10001763_pt1 | contig 13275 bp, 9 predicted proteins | sample DeeMarSWOR152_54_FD_19971 | JGI IMG/M metagenome (IMG submission 19971) | reverse complement strand
GGACCTGTCCTGGCAAGCCGAGATGACCCGCGCGTTACGAAAGTGGGAAAGGTTTTACGAAGAACAGGATTAGATGAGCTTCCTCAGTTATTCAACGTACTGCGTGGGGACATGAGCCTGGTTGGTCCCAGGCCGGAACGGCCACACTTTGTCAAACTTCACAGGGCTTTGCGTGAATTGAGATTGGCGGTAAGGCCGGGGCTGACAGGCCTTGCTCAGATCAGGAACTTCTACGATTTGAAACCCCAGCATAAAATAAAATACGACTACCTGTATATCCAAAGAAGGTCTTTGCTGTTGAATATATATATATTGTTAAAGACTGTTCCTGTAATCTTTTGCAAAAAAGGATGGTAACAGCGAATTCATCCTGCTACCAAGAAATTTCGAGTATAAAAACTATCCTTTTGCCGCCGGCAATCCTTAATCACACCACTTTGTAAATTCCTGCCTTACGTTTTTCCTCCTTATCCTTTGAAGAAAAACACGAAGACCAAAATACATACGATTGCTATCGCGGCCGGTACCATGAAAATCTGACGCCACTGGAACTTGCCTTCTTTTCTGCATTTGTCCATTATTATGCCGGCGAACTGCGTGCCGAGGAACAGGCCGACGCCTGTAGTGGCGGCAAAAAGCAGGGACTGCATAGAGCCTCGTATTTCATCTGACGCCAGGTTGTTTGCGAATATCTGACCGACAATGACGAATAGCACGTAGGCTAGGCCGTGGAACGGTTGGCAGGCAATAATCAGCCATCGCGGTTTTTGCTTTATATAGGCTATGTACAGTACGAGCCAGCACGTTGCTCCGACGATCAAGGTCCATTTGATTTCGAAATGTTTAAGCATGAAGTCCATCAGGAGGACGGTGGCTATTGCCTGTACGGCCTGTGCGATGCCCATTGAGGCAGGGACGTTCTTGCTTGGGATTCCTATATCCTGCATAAATGGTGCCGTGCCGAGGAAGTAGAACTGCATCAGGCCGAAGAAGGCCATTGAGACGATAATAAAGATAAGGAAATTCTCATCTTTGAACATACTCATAGCCTGGAGTATTGGGGCGGTGCCGGATTCAGCGGGCGGTGTATCGGGTAAGAAGAAGCATCCCACGCCCATTATTAGCGAAAGGATAGCTGCCAGGTAGAGGCAGTCGCGTCCCTGCTCTCCGGTTTTGAATATCCAGCGCCAGCCGGTAAGGGACCAGCCGATGAAGGCCCAGGCAACTGGAGCCCAGATGAAGATCCACTTAGAGTGAACGTTGGGGTCGAGGTTGTTTTTGGCCAAGTGATGAAACATGATGGAGTTGGCCAGCGGCAGTGTGGCAGCATAGCAGAGAGAGTAGAGAAACATGACTACAAGGAGGCTTTTAAAAGTTGTTTTACGCACAGCAATGAACATTAGAATTGCGCCGAGCAAGTGGGCTACGCCAAGAATGTTCTCAGTGTTTACATACTTGTCAGCAAGCTGCCCAGACACCAGTGGCATGAAAATACACGCGATAGGAAACGTGGCGTAAATCCATCCGGTTTGCTTGCCGCTCATTTTCAGGGGTCCCAGAAGTCGTGCGGCCAGTACGGGCATCCAGGCGGCCCAGACCGCGTACTCCATGAACATCGCAAAGCTCAGGGCAAGGTAAAGTTTCCATTCCATTTTGTTCTCCTTAACTTATGTCCACATTTGTGCCGCCGGAATCTTAATCTCCAACGGGTTTCATTCGCTAAAGCTCATGAGTCTCTCGGCCGCCAGCTTAATATCTCCGAACCTATCGTCTCCTGCTTCGCGCTCAATCGCCAGGACTCCATCAAATCCGATTTCCTCAAGCACATTCAAAAATGCCTCTGGCCCCACTTCGCCGTTGCCCCAGGGAACCTCCAATCCCCATGTGCCCGGCTGTTTCGTTCGAGTTGCATCCTTAATGTGAATATGCTTTATCCACGGCGCCAGCACCCGTACCGCTTCGATGGGGTCGCCCTTGTCGTAAAGAATCATATTCGCCGGGTCGAAATTCACCGCTATCGCCGGATGATTCAATTCTTCCAGGAACTGTCGCAGCTCTTCCGCCGTCTCCTGGCCTGTCTCCAGCAACAGCATAATATCCTTCTCGGCCGCTACATCAGCTAAAAGTCTGATCCGGTCGTAAAATTTCTTGGCGTATGCCGCATCACTTTCATCGATGAATCCGGCATGCATCGAGAGGTATTTCACCCCCAGCTTGACCGTTACCGCAGCCGCCCCTATAAATAGTTCACGGCTCTGCTCCCAGTACTCGTCCGGTGCGATGCCGCCGGTTACTTTTATGCTCTCCAGCGTCGAATAGTCTTCCTGCGGAAAATCTATCATTGTGCCGCTTATGGTCCAGCTTTGCTTCTGGACTGCAGCCAGGAAATCGTCTCCCTTTTTTTCTAATGCAGGTCTGACCGCCAGATGCACATGCTCAATCCCAATTTTGCTCATCGCCTCTGCCACCCCGGCGACATCCGTCTGCAACGACCAACTGCAAACTCCCACAGCCCAATCTTTACATTTCATTGTGCCATTCTCCAACTTAAATTTTTTTCCTGCTTAGCCAATCGATACTATTTCCATCTTCCTCGCCGATTCCTTTTCAGCCGCCACGATTTTAACCGAATCCCGCGACTGCTCCAGCGTCGTTACCGCCCTCACTTTTTCCCCGCTTATCGCCTTTGCAAAATGGGCTATCTGCAGGAACCAGCCATCGCCTTTTTCAACCTTTGGCGTAAACGCTTTTCCCGCAGCCGGACAGACCCTGAACATCGGCAGCCGGGTCAGGTCATAAACAACCGTTGCTTTTGCCAGCACAATGTTAAAGCTCATCTCAAATCCGAACCCCGGCATCATTGCCCAGCCGCCTTCCGCGGTTACCACCTTATCATCGCCGTAAAGATACTGTGTAACTATGTGTACCAGGCCTCCGTCTGAACCTTTTGCCCCGAAGCTGCAAACAGCACGCGGCATCCCAAACAGATACTGCACAAAATCCGTATCGTGAATGTGCAGGTCCAAGGCCATTCCACCGCTGCGTTTTTCGTCCATGAACCAATTATCTACACTCCACGTTGGCGCGGCGCCCAAACGTTGAAACGTTGCAGCAATCACTTTGCCATACTTGCCGCTATCGACTATCTCTTTAGCTTTGGCGTATTCGGGCCAGAATCGGACGCAGTGTCCGATTTGCAAAACCTTTCCGCTGCTTTTGGCCTCTGCAATCATCCGCTCGCAGTCCGCAGGGTTCAGCGCCATCGGTTTCTCACACATGACGTTAACTCCAGCAGCGAGCGCCTTTATGGTAGAATCCGCGTGCAGATAAGTCGGCAGTGTAATTGAAACCGCATCCAGTTTCTCTCCCTCCAGCATCTTGTCGAAATCCGTATATAACTCAAAGCTGCTGAAATCAACCGCCTCTTCCGTATCTCCGATATTTCCGACCGCCCTTTCAGTGTCTTCCTCTATGTTGGGATTTACATCGCAGACTGCCACTACTTCGGCACCTTCGATGGCCTTCCAGCACTTGTAGTGCATCCGCCCCATAAATCCGAATCCAACAATTCCCACTCTAAGCATAATTCTATTCCTCCTTTTGTTCGCTTACTAACCAACCCTTATTTGGTCTGCAATATTGACAAACAATTCGCTCTTCATTTTCATGGAGTCAGCATTTTATCAGAATCAATAGCACTCTCAAACTCATTTCTCTAATTTGTAAAAGATAAATTTAGCTTACAATACTGGGGGGCTATTAAAATCATCAAGCTCAATTTGCAGCCTTGTGAGCTGAAAAGATTGGAAAAAGTGCATGAATCTTCGGCGTTAATCACTTAGAATCTTACAAATCAAGCGTTTAATCCGACGATAGGACTTATCGGGGAAATCGCGAAACACAGGGCTGAAACGATAGAAAACTGGTTTCTCGAGGTGACTTATGACTCCGAAAGAGCGAATTTATGCAATTCTAAATGGAGATTCTTACGACCGTACCGCTGTCACCCCAATCTTTATGGCCTGGGCAGCCAATTTTATCGGTCGTACTTACAGGGATTATTACCTCGACGGAGACGTATTGGTGGAGGCACAGCTTGCGGTTACCAGGGCATTTAATATCGACCAGATAAGCGCCATAAGCGACCCCTGGCGGGAAGCATCTGCCTACGGGATGCAATTTGAATATCCCCCCGATGGCGTGGGCATGCCCAAAGAGCTGCTGGTAAGAACCCACGATGACATATCACGGATAAAACCATTTGATATTGAAAACGCAGAACGGACGAAACAGCGGATTGAAAGTGTGCAGAAGATGGCCGCCCAGGTGGGACAGACCCACAGCGTGCTGGGTTGGGTGGAGGGGCCATTGGCAGAGTACGCCGACCTGCGGGGCGTGGAAAATGCGATGCTGGACCTGGTGGATAAGCCGGAAATGTTCGTCAAGGCAGGCGAATTAATCATCCAAAACGAAATTTCCTTTGCTGATGCCCAAATCAACGCTGGGGCCGACATGATCGGGATGGGTGATGCGGTAGCAAGTCTTATCGCACCTGATATGTATAAAGAGGTTGTCTTGCCCTTCGAGCAAAAACAGATTAATGCCATTCACGAAGCCGGTGCTGCCGTGAAGTTGCATATTTGCGGCAATATAAAAAATCATATTGCATACATGGCCCAAAGCGGTGCCGATATTATAGATGTTGATTGGATGGTTCCTCTTGATGAGGCAAGGGAACTTGTGGGGCCGGAGATTACGTTGTGTGGCAATTTCGACCCATCCGCGGTTTTGTTGCAAGGCAGCCCGGAAGATGTTGCCGAAGCTGCGAGGCAGTGTATCAAAGCTGGCGGGGACAGATTCATTTTAATGCCAGGCTGTGAGGTGCCACCTGCCACGCCCGAAGAGAACATTCGCGCATTCTGTCCCTGTGACGGCTGTTTGATCCGAGAAGAGCTCAAGTGCTGAAAAGTGACAGATACTTCAACATTTAAGGAAGGGATCACATTTATGGGGAAAAAAGATTTTACTCGACGGCAGCTTTTGCACCGCGCGGCTGTCTCGACCGTCGGTGCAGGAACTCTTGCCCTGGCGGCAAGCAAATCGTCTTCCGCCGCCATCGCAAGCAGGAAAACAAGAAATCCTTCAAGACCCAGCTTGTTCGATAAGATTTACGGATGTCTTGCCGGCTCACGCATAGGTTCTGCCATGGGAGCGGCCGTAGAGGGCTGGGACATGGACAGAATAGCTGAGAAATATGGCATCTTCGATAAGCTTGTGGCCTATCACCACTACAACGTGGACTGGGACCACCCCGCAGGGAGCACGGAGGACGGCATTGAACGCCAGAAGCTTATGTGCACGGCTATTATCAAAAAGCAGGACAGGATAACAGCGGAAGATTTAGTAAAGACATGGGTGAAAGTTTTGGACCCAAACAAAATGAAGTATATGACCGAAGCCTTCGACAGAGAACTACTGGCCCATGCAAAATCGGGCACTGTGCCTGCGTGGGAACTCGGCAGGCTGTCCAAGTACCCGCATTTGAACACTACGGCCCGTTCGCTCCACGCTATCGCTTTGATTAACGCCTGCGATACAGAAGGAGTGATAAGAGACGTTTACGAGATTGGAAGAGTATATCAGCCACCATCGAGTGATTCCTTTCCCTGGGGTGCTGCTTACAACGCTGCTGTCGTGCACGCGATGAGACCCGATGCCACGGTGGAGTCGGTCATAGAAACGGCTCTAAAATATTCCACTTCCAAAATCAGAAAGGAAATAGAGCATGGCCTTGACATAGCTAAAAAGTACAGTAAGCCTCTGGATATCAGGAGGGGGCTTAATGAGATGTACACCGACAAAGAAAGTCCCTACTGTGCTGATGCCAGGATGCAACATTATCGTGCTTCTTCTATTTACGAGACTGTAACCAAAGGCCTGGCGGTGTTTGCCGCCACTAAAGGAAATGTCAAGGATGCAATAGTCGTTTCGGTTAACTTCGGTCGTGATACCGATTGTCTTGCCGCTACTGCCGCCGGATTGGCAGGTGCTTTCTCGGGGAGCGGGACCATATCGGCCGAATGGATAGAAACCGTTGAGCAAGGCACAAGGAGCAACCCCTACACCAACTCGCACATGACAATTAAAGAAACCGCTGAGGGCTTGTACAGAGCTCTGCAAAACAAGGTCAGGAAGATGAAAGACTACGTAGTATTGGTGGAATCACAATATTAGGCAGGTGTCAACCAACGAGGGCTTAATCATAATACAATGCACACCTGAAGCTCTCGAAAAAGCAAGACAAACAGTAAAAAGAGTTCTGAACAGCTAAAGAATCAAGACTGGCTCAGGCGCTTTTCGTCAGTTTTCCACTCGTCAGACTAACACTAATAACCAGGCCTATTTTAGTACCCATAAGGATATCGAGGGCGGATATACCCGTAAAATGGGTCAATTACCCTTCTATTGGCTTCAATCTGACCCGCCATTATGTTTAATTGCCGACGTATATCCTGCTCCATCATTGAAAAAGCCTGTTCGAGCCTCTGATGATTATCCTTTATTTCTTTTATAACATTATCGAGTCGGTCCACACTCTCATCGATCTTCTGGCTACTTGCACTAATCTTATCCTCAAGTTCACTAAGCCGTGTTTGAATTTCAGCCTCAAACTCCAGTTTCTTTAGCTTGGCACGCGATTCGATTTCTCTTGCCCAAACCTCTCTGTCTGCTTGCAGCTTCTTTATTCTTTCATTTATTTGCTCTATTCTTTCGGTATCTATCCGGGAAGTTCCCACCACTACCTGCTTGGCTTTTTCGTAGCACCGGATTGCCTGTATAAAATCGTCCGGGTCGTCCCTAAAATCCCAGGTTCTGCCGGAAAAATATTCAGCAAGGTCCATATGGTATTTGTACTCCGGTACGTTTCTGGTTTGTAGTGTCCTCGGATCAATTTCTCTTCTGCTGTAGGCAGTTACAACAATCTTACTTCCGCTTAATTCCTCGATGATGACCTTGTTTTTGTCTTCGGAGATTAATTTTCCAAATATGAGCTTTCCATCTTTTAGATAGAAATCCGCCATTCTCACCGAATTTTGTCTTGTTCTCGGCCCTGTTGGTTTAGCCAATTGAGAAGTTTCAGCATCTTGCTGTTCTGTTTGAGCCCCGATTCTGAGAACCCTCTGGAAAATGGCGCTCCTTCCAGCTTTAGTTGCGTTTGAGTCTGTTTGTGCATACATATTCAAGGAGCAGCAAAAAGCCAGAACTAATATTAAGATTGCTGTGTTTAAGGTACCTGTGATTTTCATTGTTCTGTCCTCCTACATTAACCGCTTTCTTTTATAGTCTATACACACATTATACCATATTTTTGTCAAAGCCCAAGAAAAACAGAAAAATAGCCTTTTTTCGGAAACCGGCGGTCATAAACAGATTGTGCAATCGGTAGCTATCTTAGGGCAGACACAATTGCAGCAAAGTAGAGCAATACGAGGGCAACTTGACAATTTTTGGCAGTTTTTCAACTGNTATACTCTTACTAAGTTCAACGGGGCTACAGTTTTTAGATTATTTATGGTCTTAGAGTAACGACATGGCCGTCAAAGTAACCTTCTCTTAGGTATGAATAATGAAGCGGTTCCGGCCCAGCATGGATAACAATGTCGCCACCGTCAAGAAGTCCATTTTTGTTCAAATCGTCGAAAAGAGCGCCGATATGTTGATACTGTATGCTGCCGCTATAACGGACAGCTATAAAATCACCAGGCCGGATATCCCTTCCCCACTTCAACTGCTTATTAGGAGTCCCTTCCAATATATCAAGTTCCTTAACTTTCCGCCACTGGCTGACTAACATCGCTACATTGTAGTTCTNTCTAATCGGTTTGTTTTTCCACCTCCCATAGGCCGCCATTAGTACGTCAGCACAATCCGCTCCGATGTAATTATTGCTTTGGTACGTAACCGAGCCGAATAATCCCGGCACGTTAAAAAAGGAAGTCAGGTACCCAATATACCCCTTTCCATCTCTTATCGAGACTCGAAACACTTTCGGGGACAGTCCCTTTTTGTCGGAATCTTCAACTCCCGGCGATCTATAAATCCTACCTTCTTGTGCAATTTCAGCCTGAAACCAGAAACTGCCAACGTCTTTGTGGTAGAATCGAGAATTTGTAGCCTTGTTCTGCGAGGATCGGAATGAGGATGATTCTCTGTCTCGAACCTCGATGTCATCTTCATCGTCAAATGGCTTTATCTGCCAATGATCTCGAAATTTGGTTAATTCTTTCCTGAAGTAATGAATTTTAGCCAGACCGATCCATTTATACGGTTCTTTCTCCCATGGAAAATTAGCATTCTTATAAATCTTTGAAGTGTCTGGGATGATCTGATACCATCTTATCTTAGCTCCGGGAACTCTATCGACTTTTAACACGACTTTCTGCCCTTTCAAGGGGTAAATCGCCGAATTCTTCACCCAGAGGCCGCCGTCAATACTTGATTGAATCAGAATAGTAGGCCAACTATGTTTTACACAGCTTGCGAAAGCATCGCTTCCACTAACTATTGATACTTCTTTTTTGGTCACTTCGTTCCACACGTGAGATTTCTCGGTTACCTTTGGCGGTTTTCGTAAAACTCCAACTTGGGCATGCTTACGTGGCTCTGCTAACTTTAGGCACTGTAATGTGAGGAAATAAGCAAGCATTCCAACGAGGGTGATAACTGCTGCCACAGAGATAATCTTCAAATGATTCACAGTTCTTGCTCCTGATACTTATATGCGAAGAACAAGCTTTGTAAATCCCGCTGTCAAGCAGTTTATACGGAACACGATTTGATAGGATTGCGCGAAATTTCGATGTTGTTATGACCTAAAAAGTTACGGTAAAGTAGCTTCGAATCTTTAATCGTTTATCAATCGATATGCCCTTATCAGCTCGGCTACGCTCCAGGCTTGAGCAATGCATCCTCCTGGCTTATGAGGGCTGTCGCCGTCGAATATCTCTGAGACACTCCCGAGACAGCCGTCTTCGACCAGATGCTGCAGCAGTGGCTGGATAAATTCAGCAGCCTTTCTTTTACTTTCTCGGCTGAATTCATTGACCTTCAGGAAGCCTTCAATAAACGGCCCGATCAGATATGGCCATACCGTACCCTGGTGATAAGCCTCGTCACGCTGTTGCTGCGGGCCTGTATATGTGCCTTTGTAGTCCGCCGCAGCCGGATTTAATGTTCGCAGGCCATAAGGTGTCAGCAATTCTTTCTGCACCGCATCTACTACTGATTTTTGTTGCTGTGGCAACAATGGTGAAAACACAAGTGAAACTGCAAATATCTGATTCGGCCGAAGGCTCTCATCGGCCGAGCCATCGGGCCAAATGCAGTCGTTTAAGTAACCTTTACTTTCGTTCCAGAATAATTCACAGAAACTGACCCGGACTTTATCTGCCATAGATTTGTAATGCTTTGCGTTTTCTGTATTCCGGCTGGCATAAAATCCAGTCAGAAGGCAAAGAGAATTGTACCACAGGGCATTAACCTCGACCGCTTTCCCACATCTTGGTGTAAAAGCAACGCCGTCATATTTAGCATCCATCCAGGTTAGCTGCGTTTCGTTATTACCTGCGGTTATCAGCCCATCGGCCTCAGCGCGAATACCGAACCGCGTGCCCTTATGGTAAGAGTCTATAATCCAGCGGATTGTCGGCATAAGCTCCTGCATAAAGGTTTTTGAATCGCCGGTAGAATCCAGGTATTGGAAAGCTGCGTTTATAAACCAAAGAGAAGCATCGACGCTGTTGAAGTAAGTGGTATCGCCCCTGTCGTCAAAACGATTTGGAATCATGCCTTCGTCTACCGCTGCGGCAAAGGTCGTTAAGACCGACTTTGCCTCATCAAACCTACCGGTTGAGAGCAACAGGCCCGGAAGGGCTATAAAAGCATCTCTACCCCAGTCTGCAAACCANGGATAGCCGGCTAAAATGGTGGTTCGAAAGTTTCCNTCTGTTTGACGTTTTGTAATAAACTGGTCTGCGGCCAANCAAAGTGTNTCAAATCTCGATTCTCGATTCTCGATTCTCGATTTTCGCATNAAGCATCGATTACTACCTTTTATACTATTNGCTTTACGTTTTATGNTTTCCTGGTGCCTGCGTAAATTCTCACGAACTGTTTGAACATCGTATTGCGTATTNCGTATTGCGTATTGCGTATTTTTTTTCTCGCAATACGCATCACGCATGACGCACGACNAGAGGCTTGCCCAGAGTACAATTCTGGCCGGTGAGTCTATCCGGTTCTTAAAAAAGCCGGGCGTCCATAAATCTTCAGTAAAATCCTGGCCCCTTTCTCTGTCATTGCGATATATGAAGTTAAACCACCACTGCCGGTCCTCCTCGAAGTTCATAGACGGACAACTCAAAAACAACTGACAACTGCCCGGTATATCATGGCGAACCAACAAACCATCACCGAGCCACTTCGAACATAATGGAGCATAAGATTTTTGCAGCGTGTGGAAGTCTCTTAAGCCAACAAATGGCCGCAAAACGAACCCCGCCGGTTCTTGCACGCTGGTAAAATCATAGACCAGTGCGACCGTATCTGTATCGCGGAGAAGATATACGGATTTCGTCAGTTTAAGTTTCTCCAGTTCATAGCCAAAATGCGCCCCGGTATCCAGGCGAAATTGCTTTAGAAAGGTAAAACCTGCTGGTGCAAATTTATCGCTGAATTCAAACGTTGAAAAATTAAATACCCCTTCCTTAAATATTACCATCTCCAGGCAGTTTGCCAGCGCCATTACTCTGTTGACCGGCGGCCTTAACGAGCCGATGAGCAGGCCGTGATAGCCTCTGGTATTGCAGCCGATAATCGTTGATGATGCGTAGCTGCCGCGTTCATTGGTCAATAGCCATTCCTTTGTCAATAAATTCTCAATCGACTCATCCCCGGTCGATATAGACACGACTGCCGTATCATCGGCTTTTTGCAGTGTTAACACAATCCTACCTCAAAAACAGAGTGAAAATCAGAATTGTTTCAAGCAGTAAAAAATCATTGGCTTTAATTTGCTGGTTGCAAATCGGGCGGGTTTTTATCCCGCACCAAAACGGCGTGAGCCGAAGCTCTTTTGATGCGGGATACACCTCCTGCCTTCCCCGTTAGACAGTTTTTGTCCATTAGAGCTTTATCTACAACATTATTCGCATCTAACGGGGCATGTCGGGAACAACGGCTGTGGAGATTATCCAGCACATTCATAAAATTTATATAGGAGTCGTAAGGCGAGTCATACGGATTAAAGTATTTATGTACATCGCCATCGGCAAACCACTTTGTACACATATAATAAAAATGGTCAGATGCCTGCAATTTTCGCCAGTCCGTAATGATTTTTTCGTCGGCAGTTTGCTTGATATTCTTTTCAAGCCGATAAAGCTCATGAATAGCATTGGATTGCATTGCGTTTCCCAGCCAGGCCGACAGGTCTCTTTCGGTGTCGGCCCAGCTTATAATATGCGGCACATCAACCGTGTCAACCGGCTGGTAACATTGGACTATTTCGCTGGGAGTTTTGAAGTCGTTATCTGGGTGCTTTAAAACTTCTTGTGGCAGATGCCGCATAAAATCGAATATTCCTGTATCTTCCCACTGGTGTTCGCCTAATGTCTCATAATCCAGAAACAGATTGACTACATTGCCGTTGCCATTAACATCGCTTATCCATCGGGCGAATTTATCCGCTGTCAAAGGCCACTCCCGCCAATCACGCCTGGAAAATCTAAAGGCAATATCATCGCTGAGCGAATAGTTTTTCAGCAAAAGTTTCAGCTTGTTGCAGCCTTTTGGCTGATAGACAAAATTGGGACTTCTAAAGCCTAAAATATGGTCTGCTCCCTCGGTTATTATCCCGTTGAAGGTACCCATTGACTCGACAAGGGCAGCTAAATCATTATTATATATCAATTCCGTATTTCTAAATATCCGTGGCTTTTGACCAAAAAGATAGTTAATAGTTTCGATGTGTTTATTCACCTGCTCTATGAATTCATCGTGTGAGTATAAAAAACTTAAACTGTGATAATAGGTCTCAGCTAAAAACTCTACGCAGCCGGTTTCCGCCAGAGCATCAAAAGTGCTCATAACTTCCGGTGAATAACGCTGGAGCTGCTCCAGTAATACGCCGGTTATGCTGTATGCTATCTTGAATCTACCCTTAAATCTCCGTACTATATCCAGCAGCAATCGGTTAGCAGGCAAATAGCATTTATTTGCCACCTTCCTGCATATCGCACTATTCTTATAATCGTCGAAATACCGGTCGTCTTTGTCGAATACCGTATAGTGTCTTAATCGCAGCGGCTGATGCACTTGAAAATAGAAGCATACTGAAGGCATATCTTGTATCTCGTATTGCATGATGCGTATTATATTGTATCGCGGTAGTTTTTACGCAATACGCATCACACACAACGCACAACGAAATCAGACCGCAACCAGCGTCTCTTCATAAATCTTCACACACTTGGCTGCCGAGTCCTTCCATCGTAGTTTTCTCACCTCGAAACTGCCGTGATTTCGCAGCGTCGTCTCCAGCGGTGGATATTTCAGTACCGCTATAATCTTGTTAGCAATCTCGTTTACATCCCAGAAATCAACTTTCAGAGCATGCATCAAAACTTCTGATACACCACTTTGTTTGCTTATTATGACAGGCACATCGTGGTTCAACGCCTCCAGAGGTGCGATCCCAAACGGTTCTGATACCGAAGGCATGACATATAAATCAGCCATTTTATATATCTTCTGGACGTCTTCACCGCGTAAAAAGCCTGTGAACAGCACCTTGTGCCCGATTCCGAGTTCCGCCGCCATTTCAATTGCCCGGTGCATCAAATCACCCGCTCCGACCATGACGAACTTAACGTTATCCATCACACCTAAGACCTTCTGGGCTGCCTGGAGAAAATACTCCGGTCCTTTTTGCATTGTAATTCGGCCTAAAAACAGGACAATTTTCTCATCTTTATCAATTCGGGTTTCTGCCGAAGGCCAATCGCTGTTGCCGTTGCGCTCGACGCCGTTATAGACCACCTCTACTTTTTCCCCGCTAATGCCGTATCGGCTGATTATAGTATTTCTGGTAAAATGGCTAACAGCAATTACTTTATCTGCCCTCTCCATGCCCTGTCGCTCGATGTCGTAAATCATCTGGTTGACATGTTCGCCGCTGCGGTCGAATTCTGTCGAATGCACGTGTACAATCAGCGG
>JGI24422J19971_10001762_pt1 | contig 13281 bp, 12 predicted proteins | sample DeeMarSWOR152_54_FD_19971 | JGI IMG/M metagenome (IMG submission 19971) | reverse complement strand
AGCCTTTTATGTGGCAGGCATACTGCTCGGCGCCTTTGCCGATTTTCTCAGCTGCTCTCATAGAGCCTTCTGCCAGCACGTCTCCCAACCATCCTTCTCTCAACCCTATCTTTTTCACCATCTGTATTAGGGCTTCAGCACTTCCGAAGCGGAGATCCACTCCGTCAGCCTGTTCTTTTGTTATTATTCCGTGCTCATACAGGTCCATTGCAAAACCTATGACCACACCAGCCGATATGCCATCCAAACCGTAATAGTTGCAAAGACGCATTGCCTCGATGATAGCATCTAGCCTGTCAACGCCACAGTGAGGCCCAAGCGCCCAAAGGCATTCGAATTCCAACCTTGATGTTGACCCTTTGTAGGGACCTTCAGGAACTACTGCGATGTGGTCACAACGCATTGCGCAGGTAGCACATCCCACGATTTTCTTGACAAAATGTTCATTCAAGTATTCTCCGCTTACTCTGTCGGCTCCTTCAAATGTGGCTTGGGTGAAGTTTCGTGTTGGCAGAGCTGCAAGAGAGTTTAGGACTAGGACGTTTTCAGGTGTTCCTAGAGTTCTATATTTCTTTGTTGCGGGTCCTTTCATTCGTTCATGTATCGTCTTCACGAATTCTTTGAACCCTTCCAAGTCCGCCACGTTAACATCTCTCGTTCCGCGAACAGCCAGTGCTTTAAGGTTTTTTGAACCCATAACAGCGCCCATACCCGTTCTTCCGATAGCCCTGAATTCATCGTTTATGATCGCTGCGAAACGGCACAGTTTTTCACCTGCTGGACCGATGGCTGAAACTCGAATATAGTAGTCGCCCAACTCTTTTCTAATCGCCACATCTGTCTCATACGGCGACTTGCCCCACAGATGCTTGGCGTCCATCAACTGAACATTGTCATCATCAATCCAGAGGTAAACAGGTTTTTCAGCTTTCCCCGTAATGATAACTGCATCGTATCCTGCTCTTTTCAAGTCGGGACCAAAGAAACCATGAGCCTTGGCCTCGGCTACTCCTCCTGTTGCAGCAGATTTGGAGACGACTGCGTATCCATTTCCAGCTGTGGGACCCATTGTGCCGCTGAGAGGACCGGTGACGAATATTAACGGGTTGTCTGGGCTGAATGCATCGGTGCCTTGCTTAAGGTTATCTACAAGTAATCGAATGCCAAGTCCTATGCCGCCGATATACTGTTTAGCCATTTCCTCGCCCATGGGTTCAGTTTCGATTTTTCCGGTTGAAAGATCAACTCGCAAGATTTTGCCAGCATAAGCAAACATTATTCTTCCCTCAGTTCTATTAAGAGAAAAAACTATGTACCATGACAACCAAATATAGTTTCCGATTTCTAAACGAAGTACAAATCCTCAAGATAGATATTCAACCTCATTCAGTATGCATAGAGGTGAGGCATCTTAAGAATGAAAGTTAAGGTTCATTATCTGGGTTTCATAAGGAAGATCATAAATCAAAGCGAAGACGAATTCGAGCTTGAAGAAGGCGCTTCACTGTCAGTTGTTCTCGACAGAATAGCTGGGCTTTACGGCAGACCCTTTAAGAAAGAGTTCTACGAGCCAGGATTGAAAGACGTGAAAATGGGCTTTGTAGTGACAGTGAACGGCACTCTGATGGGACAGCTGCACGGGGTGGACACACGGCTGAACGACGGCGACAACATCATCCTCATGTCGCTCATGAGCGGCGGCTAGCGACTAGACGTATACTCAACTCACTACAATGGCAAAAGTTATAGTTTGATAATTCTAATCTGCTCCAAAAAGCGGGATGAACTGTCTTGGTGAATCGAGTTCAGCTTCTGCAGAGATCTTTCGAGAAGAACAAACTCGACGGATACCTGATCGCCGATGAAACAAGCATTCTGTATTTCACCGGTTTTCTTGGTGCACATAGTCTTCTTGTTCCAGACGAAGGTGATGGCGTGCTTTACGTCTACGGCACTAACTATGAGGCGGCTAAAGAGATGGCGCGAAATTGTACGGTGGAACTCCTGCAACGAGGCGAAGACGCAGACAAGAGATTGGCGACCAGGACCCGGAAACTCAAACTGAAAAACATAGGCTTCAACTCTCTCGAATTCTCAGCCCACAACAAACTCAAGAAAGCTCTAAGAGGTATAAAGCTCACAAGCGCTAGCCAACTTGTCTGGGACCTACGCAAGGTAAAGGACGCATTTGAAATAGTCTGCATAAGAAAGGCGGCAGAGCTAACCGACGTAGCTGCCAAGAGAGCAGCCGAAGTACTCAAGCCAGGAATACGCGAGTACGAAGTTGCGGCAGAAGCGGAATATGCCATGCGCAAGTTGGGCTCAGAAGGCACTCCTCCAACCTTCGACACCATCGTGGCTTCAGGTCCGCGCTCAGCCTTCCCACACGGCGGATGTACGAGCAAGAGAGTTAGAAGAGGCGAACTGATACAGTTTGACGTTGGCGCTCGTTGCCGTGGCTATGCTGCTGATTTGACCCGCACGTTTCTGATCGGCAAGCCTACGCCTAAACAGAGAAAGATCTACGAAATCGTCAAGGAAGCGCAGGAAAAAGCCTTCCAAACGATTCGACACGGCGTCAAAGCCAAACAGGTCGACGCTACGGCTAGAACGTTGATAAAGAAACACGGGTTTGGCGTGAACTTTCCACACGGCTTAGGTCACGGTGTTGGTTTAGAGGTGCATGAGCCGCCGACACTTAATACGATCAGCAAAGACGTTCTGAAGGCTGGAAACGTGGTCACAGATGAGCCTGGCATTTACGTTTTGGGCTATGGCGGAATCCGCATTGAAGACACTGTTCTTGTGAAGAAAGATGGAGCAGAACGATTAACAAAGGCGCCCCACATGATGACTGTGGGTTAGATTTTGACAGAATGAACGAGCGTGATTCAATGGCGAAAATACTAGTCGTCTATGATTCAGAAACCGGACATACTGAGAAAATGGCTTTTGCTGTTGCTAAAGGCGCCAAACAGGTCAAAGGAGCTAAAGTTGAGGTTAAGAGGGCTTCTGAGACAAGTGTAAAGGACTTGGTTGAAGCTGATGGAATCATTCTGGGCTCACCAACCTACTATGGCTTAATCTCGGCTCGACTCAAGAAANTGATTGACAAGTCAGTCAAAGTCCATGGAAAACTTGAAGGAAAAGTGGGCGCTGCTTTCACCAACTCTGGCGGAACAGCATCAGGAGCAGAAACCACCTTGATGTCCATGGTGCAGGCTTTGCTAATCCACGGGATGATCATTCAGGGACGAGCCAACAGCAAACACTATGGTGCAGCGGCTGTGGGTGCTCCAAACAAAGAGGATCTCAAATCATGCATGGATCTTGGCAGAAGAACGGCTAGTCTTGTCATGAAGCTCAAGTGATCCGTTCACAGTAGCTTGCGCACTATCTTGTCTTGCATTACTCAGTCACTTGAGCACGTCTAAAAACGTACCATGAGATTCCAACAAAGACGATGAAGTAGATCAGTGCGACAGCAATTGATCTTACAATGACCGTGGAGAAAAGCTCCGAGTAAAGTGGTTCCCATCCCACTTGCCCAGGAGTGACTCCTCCTATGTTTATTTTATAATAGGTAACCTCCCATGAAGGGTGCAAAATGTAGTTTATGAGGTTTGGACCTATGCTGTCAGTGCCTGTTGAGATGCTAGTGCCTGACGGAAAGCTAACGCCCGGTGGACCAGACGGCGGTAGACCTCCATTAGCAAATCCAGAACTGCCAGTGCCAGGAATGTAAGTGAGAATCCATCCTTGACCTGCAAGCGTTCCAAGTATTGAACCAATTATGGTTGTCCCGAGCCAAATGCCCAAGGTCCCTAGAGCAGCTATTAAGGAACTCCTAGAGAGAGTGCCCAACAACAGAACAAGTGATATCCATATCAGAGTGCTGAAAAGGGCTCCGAAGAGAGACAGAGGGACAAGATGCAGGTTATTCTGGGGCCCATACACGACAAATCCCCCTACGGCCATGTAAATCATCAGAAAACAGTAAGTTGCCAAAAGCGTCAGGAAGGCCCCAAACAGCTTGCCGAAGAACACGGTAGTCCTTGATACCGGTTTGGCCAGTAATGGAACAATGGTTCCACTCTCAAACTCTGCTGAAATAGTGTTCATAGCAGTCACTATTCCAAACAACAAAAACCCAAACCCGCCCAAGCCGACACTGGATCCAATCACGAAATCAGGCTTCGGTTCTACGGCTGGGCCACCAAAGGCGCTTACGATATGGTCTCCAGCCAGAGATAAGGTTGCGAGAGCAAATGCAACAACAAGCATCCCTAGGAACTTTTTCTTTCGGATATTCCAGAGTATCTCATACCGAACCACTGCAAGAAACTTCGCTGTCCAACCTGCTTCGCCTGCACTCATCTTATGACCCCCGTTCCTTGCGTTTGGCAAGAAGACCCATAAACACGTCCTCCAAGCTTTCTCCTCTCAAGTTCATTGAAATGACGATTCCTCCTCCAGCTGCAATTGCCTGAGAAACTTGAGATCTGACGTCGTCACGAGTTTTCAACTCAACTAAAAGCTTTTTTCCGTCTTCGGAAACATCTGCCACAAAAGGTAGTTCTTTTACCTTCTTGACAACAACTCCTGAGATGTTGTCAACTTCAGCCTCTATTGTCACAGGTCCACTGATTTTTGCCGATATCTCCTTGAGTGTGCCCGAAGCCAACGAAACTCCCTTATTGATTATTGTAACATGCGTGCAAACCTGTTGAACCTCATGTAGAAGGTGCGAAGAAAGAAAGACGGTGACGCCTTCCTTTGAAATCGCCTTCATTGTTTCCCGGACCTCAACCATTCCAACAGGGTCTAAACCAATGCTCGGCTCATCTAGAACGACCAATCTGGGTTCGTTTAGAAGCGCCTGCGCCATGCCTAAACGTTGTTGCATGCCCTTGCTGTAATTGCCGATGAGATCGTTCCCTCGTTCCCTCAAACCAACCATGTCGAGCAGCTCAGGTATCTGTTTCCTGCGTTCTTCTTTGGCCATGCCGCACATTCTTCCATATATATCTAATAGCTCGGTTCCCTTCAGATGCTTTGGAAGCTTTGGCAGTTCAGGCATATACCCTATTCTCGACCTTATGTCTGGCTTGTCCCAGCCAATTCCTTGACCTAGAACCGTAACCGTTCCGCCATCTGGTCTCAGCAACCCGACCAGTATCTTGATGGTTGTGGTTTTCCCAGCGCCGTTAGGACCCAGAAACCCGTGAATAGTGTTTTGTTCGACCTTCAGGTCAAGCTTATCCACTGCCGTTAATGAACCGTAACGCTTCGTTAAGCCAAGGGTCTCTATGGCCTGTACCATTCACACAACTCCATTAATGCACTTGATTCTATGACTGAGACATATAAGTGTTGAATGTAGCTTGAACCCAACATCGCCTCTTGACTAGCCTCTTCAGCGCTATCAACCGCATTCCATGAGACACAAACAATGTCATCTCACGTTCCATTGAAATCAGAGAACAAAGTTTTGACAAGCTTCACTCCAAGTTCACGCGAAAACACAGACATACGCTCATGTACAATACACGTAGGGTCCTTATAGTTTGGTGGGCCCGGGGCGATTTGAACGCCCGACCAACAGGTTATGAGCCTGTCGCTCTAACCGAGCTGAGCTACGGGCCCTTCACTATTTCGGTTTCATGTTCTCATTTAAGCGTTTTCCGCTTTACTATCATCGCAGAACGAAATGCATAAATCAATAGTCTTGGACTGTTAACATTCAGTCGGGCAACGGGCGGTAGCTCAGCTTGGTAGAGCTTCCGAGCCGATAGGCATTGAGCCTTTCGACGGAGACGCTGTAGGCCTCTACCAGCTAGGTAGCAGGGTCACCCAGCCTATCAAGCACACAAATAGGCCGGCAAGCAGAAACCGGTGTGTCGCAGGTTCAAATCCTGCCCGCCCGACCACGACCTCAGAACTCTTAAATATCCAAGAAGCACCTTTCCAGCTTCCTTGCTCTCACGGATGGTTCTCCCATGAAAGAGGAACAGGACGATTGGACGAGAGAAGAGTTACAAAAAGAATACGTGGAAGAGATGACGGCTGTTACAGTTCCAGTCAACATCTCTATACACGGCCAGCAGACGGTTCTTGACCTTTCAACCATAGAGAGCATTCTGCGAAGCGCCGAGATCATCTCTCTTGAAGATTGCGGCTGCCGCACCAAATGGCACAAGTGCGATGCGCCACTTGACGTCTGTATCAGCCTTGACAACAGAGCACGGGAATCAATTCAGTCAGGTGCTAGACGAATCTCGTTGGCTCAAGCACTTGTAGTTCTTCAGCGTTCCCATCAAGCCGGACTCGTACATTTGTCCTTCACATTCAAGGGTAAAGAGAAACCTGAAGTCATCTGTAGCTGCTGTTCATGCTGTTGCCATTCCTTAAGCGCCTTGGTCAGGTTTGGCATGCCAGATGCTGTCGTAGCGTCAGAACGCATAGCTGAACAGAATTATGAAACTTGCGATAACTGCGGTGCATGCGTTCAACGTTGCGAGTTCAAAGCTAGGCAACTCGACTCAGACAACAATCTGGTTTTCAACTCTTCGAAATGCTTTGGCTGCGGTCTATGTGTGAGTACATGCCCAACCAGATCGATAAGACTAATCAGAAGAAACAGCGCTTTGCCCGCTCTTTGAAAAGCCATTAGTGAACAAAAGTCACTTTTACAGAGTGCCTGCTGGAACCACAGAGTTTAAAATACAGTCGTGCAGAGTTATCCCTGCCAAAGATCTCCATGGATTGCTGGTTTGAACATGAAAAAACCTGTGGACATATTTGCTCAAGCACGAGAAGAGGGACGTAGCTATCTGCTGGAACCTGAAGCAAAAATCGTGTGCATGGAATACGGCATACCCGTGACCCGTTTCAAAGTTGCGCTCTCAAAGGATGAAGCGGTCAAATTCGCCGATCAGATCAGCTACCCAGTTGTGTTGAAAATCGTTTCACCAGACATCCTTCACAAATGGGATTTAGGCGGAGTCATACTCAACCTCAAAAACGCAGGTGAGGTTAAAAACGCCTACAATAAGATTCTGGAAAACGCGAAACGCCACAAGCCCGACGCCAAGATTCTGGGCGTGCTTGTACAAGAGATGGCGCCTTCATCAACCGAAGTCATCGTGGGCTCCATCAAAGACGCCCAGTTTGGACCGGCCTTGATGTTCGGATTGGGCGGCGTCTTTGTTGAAGTCCTCAAGGACGTTACGTTCCGCATCGCGCCTATCACTGAAGCGGACGCCAGAGAAATGATAACTGAAGTCAAAGGCTACCCAATTCTCAAGGGTTATAGAGGACAACCGCCAGCCGACATCGACGCCATAGTCCAAATCCTAATGAACACTTCGCGCCTAATCATTGACCACACCGAAATCAAAGAACTCGACCTCAACCCGATAATGGTATATGACAAAGGAGCCAAAACCGTCGATGCCCGAATCATCCTCGAAGAAAGCATTGACCGCTCAAGAAACCAATAATCATCACAACTGCAACTTCAAATTCAATCAGACTTAAAAAGCCACAGAAGGGATAAACGCCGCTGCCAATCCCAATTGAACAAAAGATAGACGAACTCACGAAGCAACTCATCCAGACTAAGCAAGAGCGAGACCGACTGAACCAAGAAGCGAAAGCACACGCCCAAGAAAGAAACGAGTACCACGAGCAGATCAAGCAACTGCAGACCGAAGTCAAGAATCTAAGAGAAAAGCGAGATGGAGCAAACCTTCAAGTCCAAATTCTCAAAGCCGCGCGCGAAAAGGCAAAGGCTCAACGAACAGAAAGACGCGCACAAATCGTGAAGCTCAGAGAGAAAATGAAATCGCTCTCTGAACGAAAGCCGCAGACCAGACTTGACGATTTGGGGAAGAAGATTCAAGACCTAGAATGGAAGATCCAAACCACATCATTGTCAGTAAAGGATGAAAAGGTAATTGTCGAGCAGGTCAAAAGGCTTGAAACCAAACGAGCCGTTTATAGACAGCTGCAGGAGCTGAAAAACAGGCTTCTCGAACTGCAAACCGAAACAAAAGCATTGGAAACTCAAGCCAAACTCAAGCATGAAGAACTCTCTCAGCTGGCAAACCAGAGTCAGGAATTCCATAAGCAAATCGTTGAGAACATGAGCAGGATAGAGACTCTTAGACAGAATGCAGGACAGGCACATGAGATGTATCTGGAATTTCGGCAAAGAGCAGACAAAACCCATGAGAGATGCGTTGAAACACAACAGCAGATCAGGTCATTGAAAGAAGAGTTGCGCACAAAGGAAAAGCAGCAGTACGTCGAGAAGGAGCATATGCTTCGTGAAGAAGCCACTACAAAGGCTCGAGAAAAAATGAAACGCGGCGAAAAACTGACATGGGACGAATTCAAGCTGCTCACTGACGAGCAGGAAGCAACGGAACATTAAAGAACACAAATTCATAACATTAAAGTGCCAGTGAGCTTGCACGACATAACTGGCAGATCCGCCTTGGCAAAGAAAGACGAATCAGCGCCTGAACGCACCCTCATTCTATGTGTAGATCGAGACGATGACCTAGGCTCCAAGGCGGGAATAACAACACCATTAATTGGAAGAGACGAAAACATTAATGCCGCGGTCAATCTTGCCCTCAAAGACCCAGAAGAGCCAGATGCAAACGCCATCTTCGAAGCTGTGCGCATCTACGACCGCTTCAAGGAAAGCAGTTCGGAAAAGGAAACTGAAAGCGAATGCCAGATCGCAACTATTGCAGGCTCAGAGCTGGGCGACGTTGGCGCAGACAAAACGCTAGTAGCTGAACTGAATCAAGTTCTGAAAGACTTTCGAGCAACCGAGGTAGTTCTTGTCACAGATGGATTTGCAGACGAAGCCATTCTGCCGCTGGTCCAGTCAAGAGTGCCCGTATCATCAGTTCGCAGGATTACAGTCAAACACAGCGAGTCAATTGAGGAAACGGTTTGGCTATTCTCACGCTACTTGAAGATGCTTTTCGAAAACCCACGATATTCCCGCATTGTACTCGGTCTGCCGGGGGTCTTGCTGATCATATTAGGAATTCTGTACATGTTGAACTGGATAGGCTATTCTTGGATAGCGTTTCTAATCGTGCTAGGCGGGGCTCTAGTCATCAAAGGTTTCATGCTGGACAAGGCAGCGTACAATTTCTACATTTGGGTGAGGGAATACTCTCCCCCGCCTTTTCCTGTATTAATCGCAGGCTTTGCCGCCATGGCAGGGTTCTTACTCATCGCTCTCGGCTTATACCAAGGCAGCTTTCAAACCTCGAACGTCATTGGAACTCTTAACCCGGCGCCAAGACTTCCGCCAGAATGGCTTGGAGTTCTGCCACGCTTATTGGGCGAGTTTCTTACACAATCAATTATGCTGATCGTAATTGGCATCTGCGTTTTGCTCTCAGGAAGAGCCATTCGCTGGTTTTTCGAACGCGACAGCCGACTATTCCGCACAGTTGTTATAGTGGTTGTGGTTGCGTGGTCATCCCAAATCTTCTACCAAGCATCTCTAATTCTGATAACGCCCACGCTTGCATATGAAAGACTAGTTGGGGGCATTGTCATCGGCATATTCCTAACAGTTGGTTCCTTCCTAATCACAATGATCTTACACAGAAAGTACCATTCCTACTTCCAAGAGAAAGAGACAAGAGTCGAAGAGGTTTAACATAGCGCGATAAAAAAGGACAAACAGAAGTCATTAGCAGTTTGTTATGTGACTATTTGCTTCACAATTGGCATGGCGACTGCCTTTGGGAGACGCTTTCAGCTGCTGAACTCGTAAAACCGCGGAGAAAACTGCTCCTTTTTTAGAGCAACTCTTTTTAAAGACGCAGTGATTCATTTGCCAGAGAAACGTAAACGTCATTGCGGTCAAGCGCTTAAAGAGGCGAGGTTTAAGGGTTAAATAATGCTGAAAACGTTGTTGTCGGTTGCGGGTATCTACAGTATCTATGAAAAATGGCTTCAATATCAAGTCAAGAATGGAGACAAGCCAGACCACATAGCTATTATTCTAGACGGCAACCGCCGTTGGGCTTCGGAGCAGATGTTGAACAGTCCTTGGATTGGACACCAGTTTGGCGCCTCAAAAGTAGAAGACTTGCTCGAATGGTGTCTCAGCTTAAAAGTGAAGTCGATTACGCTGTATGCCTTCTCAACAGAGAACTTTCAGCGCCCGTCGCAAGAAGTCGAACAGATCATGCAAATTGCAAGCGAAAAGCTCAAAAAAATCCTGACCGATGAAAGAATCCACAGAAACCACGTTCGAGTCAAAGTAATAGGGCGGCTAGGGTTACTGCCTAAAGCTATTCAAGAGCTCATTTTGAAGGCGGAAGAAGCCACGAAAGATTACGACGAACATTTTCTCAACATTGCATTCGCCTACGGAGGCAGGGCTGAAATTGTGGATGCTACCAGACAAATTGCGCAGAAAATCGAGAAAGGCGAGTTGAAACCTGACGCGATAGACGAGCAAGTTTTCGCTGAGCATTTGTACACTTCATATCTGCCGAAACAAGACCCAGACTTGATTATTAGAACATCGGGTGAAGAGCGCCTAAGCGGCTTTCTTCTGTGGCAATCAGCCTACAGCGAACTATTCTTCTTGGATGTTTGCTGGCCGGATTTCCGACGAATCGATCTGTTGCGAGCGGTGCGAACGTATCAAAATCGCAAACGACGTTTTGGGCAATAGCTCGAGCGCAAGTTACGCTCGTTTTCTGGCGCTCACTATCGAGATTACATCTCTGTCTTTTAGAACATGATTTTCGCCTATTCTCTTCTTCTCTCGGGCTTCGATGGCGTAGATGAAGCTTTCGCCTATTTCGGTGTGGATTAGGTATGCGAGTTGACGTGCTGTTGTGCCGTAGGGGACAAGGTACGCGTCTGGCAACACATTCCCTTTGTGGTCAGTCAACTTCTCAATGTCCTCCACAGGATACACGACTATCATGTTCAACAGTCTAAAATACGCCATGTTGATGGCTTCTTGCACGCCCGTCGTGCCAAACTTGAGCAGAACCTTTTCCTTGATGGTCTGCAACGCCTTCTTTTGAGCTTCTGTTAGTCCTTCAGGCTTCAGTATGTTGAAGCTACTGTCGCCAGGTCTGTAGTCTATCATTCCTTTCTCCGTCGCCCTTCTCAACGCCAACTCCGCTTCAGCGGTGCACGGGACAACCGTGTAGTTGGATGATTTGAGATGTTCCACGTTTTGCTCGGATGGCTCCAAATCAATTTTGTTGCCTGCAATGAGCGTTGGCTTGGCAATTCCCCTCAAAGCGTCCAAGAACTTTAGCAGATCATCTTCAGTCCATGAGGTTGGTTTGTCAGCGTTGAGTTCTGTCTTTCTTAAGGCTTCGAAGATGTGAGTTCTTTTTATGGCTAGTCCGCTTAGTCGCTCCTCTAGGAGTGGGTAGAGTTCCGTTGCGCCTGAGTCTACTGTTCGCGCCATTTTTGGCCATTCGCGTTTGATTATCTGTGACAGCCACATTGTAATCTCCACTTCCAGAAATCGAACGTCTTCGAGCGGGTCGTGGCTGCCAAGTTTGACCAGTTTGCCTTCGCTGTCAGTTGCACCTGAGGCGTCTACAACGTGAATGAGGGCGTCTGCTTTCCGAATTTCGTCAAGGAACTGGTTGCCTAGGCCTCGCCCTTGCCAAGCGCCTGGAACCAGCCCTGCACAGTCAATTAATTCGACGGGTATTAGCCTTATTCCATTCACACACAGCGAGTTTTGAGGATTGTCTTGCATGTTGAATTCTTCGTGAACACACGGGGCTCTAATGTATCCGATTCCTCGATTGGGCTTGATAGTCGTGAAGGGATAGCTTGCAATCTCAGCTGGAGCCAAAGTGGCGGCACTGAAAAAAGTTGATTTGCCCGTATTAGGCTTGCCGACGATGCCAACCATCAATTCGCTTTAGCTTCCTGCGTACGTGTGGATAATAGTCTAGTTCGATTTATGCCTTCCACATTCAAGCGGGTCTGGCACTTGCGAAAACCCATGTTACTTTTTCGTAGCATGATTTTATCTTTTGGATTCGTTCTTTTGACCAAGTTTCGTCCCAGCCGAGCCCCAAGTCTTCATCGACTAAGATGATCGAAATATCGGTTCGCCACGGTCTCTTCTCCATAATGGTTGTGACGTTACAGATTCTCTTTGGTGCACTGCAGTCGTTGCATTTACCTGTCTGCGCGCAAGGAGTAGCAAACTTCTTGGTTTTAGCGTGAAAAGGCGCAATAACATTCTTTATTCGATTGAGGGCTTCGTCAACGTTCTTCACTATCTTGTTCCTGCCAACAACGATGAATACCTTTCTCGGACCGAAAATCATTGAGGCAACTCTGTTTCCAACTCCATCTACGTTGACGAGTTTTCCGTCCATTGTAACAGCATTTGTGCCAGCTAGAAGCACATTGCATGAGAACAGTTGCCTTGATATGTTGTCCCGTACCGCAGTCTTAGCAGAGTCCATGGTCAATTCTCTCGTGAACGGATTAAGAACTTTGATTCCCCTTCTTTCCAGCTCCTCTATGACTGCGATCTGGCGGATTGTGGCAGAGTCTGCAGCGCCGACAAGTGCATCCTTAGGAACCGAACACAGAATCACTTCTTTAGCTGCAATCCCGTTTTCCGCAAACTCAGCATCAAAATTGTTTGCCCTTAAGCTGTTCAGTGTTTGTTCCAATTCAGCGGTCAATCAGAACACCATCCTTAAGTACACGCGTATCATTGCTTGAACGCTAAAATAAATCGTACTACTCAAAAAAGAACACAACGTGACAGTACTTTTTTGTGACCCAGTGTTGCTGGAGAGTTTTGGAAGCGTTGATTCTGCCAGCTGAAAAGATTATTAGTGCTTTCTCATAGTTACCTTAAACGCTCTGAGGACCGCTTCAAGGATGTCTTTCCATGCTTGAAAAAAGCAAACTACTTGAAATGTATCGCCAAATGCTTACGATTCGGTTGTTTGAGGAAAAAGTATTCGAATTGTATGGGCAGAACCTTGTGCCCGGAACTATTCACTTGTATGCAGGAGAGGAAGCTGTTGCAGTAGGTGTGTGCGCTAACCTGCGCCAAGACGATTACATAACAAGCACGCACCGGGGACATGGACACTGCATCGCTAAAGGAGCCAGACTAGACAAGACGATGGCAGAGATTCTGGGCAGGAAAACTGGGTACTGCAAAGGCAAGGGAGGCTCTATGCATATCGCTGACTTCAGCATCGGCATGTTAGGCGCAACAGCAGT
>JGI24422J19971_10001761_pt1 | contig 13281 bp, 14 predicted proteins | sample DeeMarSWOR152_54_FD_19971 | JGI IMG/M metagenome (IMG submission 19971) | reverse complement strand
ATTCACACAAAGGATAAGCCAATAGCTGAAAATATAGACTTTAAAAAATTAGCGGAATTAACTGAAGGATATGCATCATCCGATATAAAGGCGATATGTGACAGTGCGGCAGAGATCCCGTGGGGAGAGGCCTTAAAGGGTGCAGAAGGGAGGAAGATCGAAATGCGTGACTTTTTAGAGGTAATCGAGAAGTACAGAACATCTTTAATACCATGGTATCGCTCGGCAGAGAAACAAATTACTGAGAGTGGTGAGGAAGATCTATATAAAGAACTCTTAGACAATATCAGGAAATTTAGTGATATAACAACATCTGAAGAGAGAATCAAAAAGATCCTGGAGGAGGAGAAATCAAAATTGGGTCTGCCCTCTAAAGAGGAAAGGGACGAAATGAAGCGCTTCCTAGTTGAGAAGGAGGAGATGGAAAGGAAGATCGAGAACGTAAAATCGAGATATCATGAGGGACAATTAGATGAAAAGGTATTTGGAAAGATCATCGAGGAATATGAAAAGCAGCTAGTAGAAATTGACGTAAAGATAGAGATATTAAAAGGGAGAGAAATCGGTAAAAAGGATAAAGAGGTAAAGGAACTGGAAGGGGGTCGAATATATCTGATAAAGGAAAAGGAACCAAAGAGATGCATCGAAATATTTTTGGATGAGACCGAAAGATATTCTGGATTATGGATATCCCGGGTAAATCCAGAGCAGATTAAAAGCAAGTATAATCTGCAAACACAAAATGTATCTGTGCTCTGGTTAACGGACTCAGTAATCTCTGAGGAATCTGTTTCACCCCAAATCCCCCAATTATTTGCTGTACTGACCGATTTCATCGAGGGCGATGAAAAAAAGGTCATATTATTAGAAGGAATTGAATACCTGATTACCTGTAATGGTTTTGATTCTGTGTTGAACTTTATTCAAGGTGTAAAGGATAAAATAAGTGTGAGTAACGTTATAATAATAGTCACCGTTACCCCGGATGCACTCAGCGAAAAGGAGATGACACTAATAGAAAAAGAAATGCAGAATCTGTCCTAAATGCGGGTAAATAACTACATCCTTCTACATCTTTCCATAACCATCTCCCATGTTGGGAGGTTCGTCTGACATCCCCATTTCTCAACTATAAAGGATGCCGTTGCATTTCCGATCTTTACAGTATCATAGATATCAAATTTCCTTACATGGGCGGTGATGAATCCGGCATTAAAGGCGTCCCCCGCACCTGAGGCATCCACAACCCTTGTCTTAAAGGCGGGAACATTTATCTCAGCACCCTTGGAATAGATATTACAGCCTCTAACTCCCCTAGTAATGAGGAAAATCTTGGGTCCTAGATTGAAACTTAATCTGAAACCTATGTCCTTTAAATGCTGAAGCTCGTGATGATTTAAAATCAAGACGTCTGTATTCTTCAATATCTTATAAAATTTCTCGGGGACCTTTTTAAATCTGAAAACACCATAGCCGGGATTGTAAACCAGGAATCTATTTCTGCAGTATCTCGCAACCCTTATCTGCAAGCCTAGATATGTTCTCGCCATATATACACATTCAACGCTATCAATATCCTCTCTGTCTAACTCGAGGTCCCTCTTGAGGTCCAATTCATCTAGCTTTTCAGTAACGCCCTTATAGAAAAAGCTGATCTGATTTCCATCCTCCTTAAAGAATATGGATCTGGTTGTATCACCGAAGATTCCCTTCAAATAAAGCCTTATCCCCAGATTTTCCATATATTTTCTGTAGTCTTCGGCATCAGTACCAATAACACTCACCAATCCCGTCCTTAAGCCCAGAGCCCTGGCAACCACCGCGGTGTTTGCACCCATTCCCCCATAGAATTTTCTAGATCTGACGACATCCGATGCATTATTGAGCCTTGGAATCTTATCTACCTCGTAGAAGTGATCTATTGCGGTATCACCAAAAACTAGGAGATCTATTTTATCTGATCTGTGCATATATTTAATTAGAATTTCTAATAGGATAAATTAACAGAATGAAAGTCGTCATCTCGATAGGTGGGTCAATTCTGGTTCCAGATGAGATAGATGTGGACTATATGCATGAATTGGCAGAATTGACAAGCAAACTTGCAGAGGAGCATCAGATATCCATCATAACTGGGGGAGGGAGAACGGCAAGGAAGTACATAGAACCAGCTAGAAAGTTTGGAGCCTCCGAAATTTTCTGTGATCTGATTGGTACTACAGCTACAAGATTGAATGCGAGGCTTCTGGCTGCAGTAATCGGGGAAAAAGCAAATCTAGAGCCGCCAAAGGATTTCATAGCCGCTCTAAAGGCGATGAATTTTGGAAAAATAGTCGTGATGGGCGGAACGCACCCTGGGCATTCTACGGATGCAGTTTCTGCGTTGTTGGCGGAATATATTAATGCCGATCTGTTGATAAACGCAACGGATGTTGACGGGATATATGACAAGGATCCTCAGAAGCATAGAGATGCGAAGATGTACGAAAAGCTTTCAATTGAACAACTGGTTGATATGGTAAAATCCTACTCCCTGGGGGCCGGAAAATACGAATTAATAGATATTCTAGCTGCTAAGATAATCCAGAGATCAAAGATAAGAACAATCTTTCTGAACGGAAGAAATCTAAAAAATATGAAGAATGCAATAGAAGGAAAGAAATTCATTGGTACGGTTATTGAGAACGGTTAGAATTTAATCCTTCTATGATTCTTTCAATCTCGTTAATGAAGTCTTCTGCATGATTCAGAAGTTCTTCAATTTCAGCTTCATCAATAGTCGCTATTACTTGGTAATCACTCTTCTCCCTGAGATTGAACGCTTGATTGAGGTATTTACCATGTCTCTTCTCAATCAAACCTTCCTTTACAATACGTTCTCAAATTTGCTGATAGTACCCGCATGGGATTTGCACTCTACACCCAAACGAGTTAACAACGCCCTAGCCGAGTGAAAGAAAGCATAATAAACTCTGTTAGCTACTGATCTGTATCTATCTTCTGATAGTAGTAATTTAGCATCAATAAGCATTTCATGCGCTAACTTTAATTCTTCCTTTACGATTTCCATATAAAACCTCCCCTGACTTCATCACCTCCTTCATAAACGGTGATTCGGCCTTTAGAGTATCTCTGATCTCAGAAGGGCTTTCAAAGAGTACAGAGAATGCTACCCCATACTTTGCACCAACTTCAGTCTGTATATCTAGGATTTTATCGTAGATTTCTCTTCTGGGTGAAACTATCATGACGTCAATATCGCTCTTTTCTTCTTCATATCTGTCTGTCAAGGCAGAACCATAAAGCAACATTAGTTCTACATCCCTACCAATCTCTGACTTAATCCTCTTTACAAATTCCTTCACTGCCTTTCGCACCTTGGTGTTCATAGTGTTATAATTGTGGTTTTGTGGTATAAATTTAGGGTCATTGGAGAGGTTAGAAATCTATCTATATACATGCATAGATATTAACGAATTTCTAAAAGATTGCTTATCTCCTCATCATAATCATACTTCAGGATAAGCCCATCAATAAACATAATAAGGCCGATGATAAAGATCACGGGTATAATAAGAAGTAACCGAAGAATATGAGTTTCTAGAGCTTCTAGAAAGAGATACATTAATAGGCTAATAAATGCCGCAAACATTGAGAGAAGCCCTGATTTTATGAAATATAAATGCTTAGCTTCGTGTGAATATATCCAACTGAGGGTTACCCTGAATTTCTCCTCTGTGTAATATTGTTCTATTCTCCTTTTACGCTTTTCTTCATTCCATTTCAGTGGTGGTTTTGCGGAGAACTTATCAAATCTATGGATATATGAACCAGCTTTCTTCAAGTTCTTTTTCCAGCCAGAAATACGAAGAAAAGGCATTACAGCCGATGAAATGTAAATAGCAAAAACGATGAAGATTATAAAAAGAAAGGGGTTGATATCTTGACTGTTGGGATTTAATATAACTGTCCATGACATATTCATATTCAAAGAATAAACGATTACCAAAAAAATACAAACCAGGAAGTAACCACATAAACGCTTCTCTCAAATCATCCAGCAGTGGGATCTTATCCATGACATATATATAGAAGAACAAAAAGTTAAAGTAGCTTCGGCATTTGATATTGGATACCTATCCATTTAGACATAATCTACCCAATGCTCATACTTCTTATCTTTGCCCTTAACGATATTAAAGAATTTCTCCTGTATTTTCCTCGTTATTGGACCGGGTTTCCCCATCTCTATGCCATCTATCTCCCTAATTGGGGTGATCTCCGCGGCCGTTCCCGTGTAAAAAGCCTCGTCCGCGTTATAGAGCATGTCTCTTGAGATATCGGTCTTCTTTACCTCATAACCTAGCTCTGCCGAAATCTTCATTACAGAATCTCTTGTTATCCCCGGAAGAATACTCGCATGGTCTGGAGGCGTCAAAATTTCAGAATTCTTAACCATGAATATATTCTCCCCCGGGCCTTCGGAGACAAATCCGCGGAAGTCCAGCATTATCGCCTCGTCATATCCAGAATCTAGAGCCTCCAATTTTGCCAGAATCGAATTTATGTACTGTCCCGTTGCCTTTGCACTGGATGGCAAGATATTTGGAGAAATTCTCTGGAATGATGAGATCTTCGCCTTAATTCCATTCTTCAGACCCTCCTCCCCCAAGTAGGTACCCCAGGGCCATACGGCAATAGCCGTTTCTATGGGGGCGTCCAACGGATTCAAGCCCATCTCTCCATAGCCCCTGTAAACGATTGGTCTTATATAGCACTCCTTCAATCTATTGGCTTTTATTAAATCCTTTGTAGCCTTGCAGAGTTCATCTACAGAGTATGGAATCTTCATCCGATAAATTTTTCCGGAATTAATCAACCTTTTCATATGTTCCTTCAATCTGAAGACAGCCGGACCCTTTGCCGTGTTATAGCATCTGATTCCCTCAAAGACACCCGAACCATAGTGTAGAGCGTGTGTTAAAACATGAATCTTGGCATCTGACCAATTAACCAGTTTCCCGTTCATCCAGATATTTTCTACCTGCTCTATCGGCATTCTAATCCTTAATTATTTGGATTTCTATAAAAATATCACCGTATAATTATCTCCTTGTCATCCTTTACTATCCTGACCCCTGGCTCCTCCACAACCCTGCCAATTTTTCTTATTTTCCATTCATCCCCGAACCTTTTTATGATATCTTCAGAATCCTTTTCATCAACAATGCTATAGAATCCAATACCCATGTTGAATGTCTTATACATCTCCTTATCGGAGACATTTCCCCCCTCATGTATCTTCTTGAATATCATCTGTGGTTTCGGCATATTATCGAGGTGAAATCCCAGATCAGTTATCCTAAATAAATTCCTAAGTCCCCCTCCCGTTATGTGCGCCAAGCCATGAACCTCATAGCTATTTATCAATTCAAGGACCCTTTTCACATAGATCTCAGTTGGTGTCAATAGGTCTATCCACATATTCTTTGGCAGAACCTTTCTGGCTAATGTTAATCCATTAGAATGAATACCAGAACTTTTAAATCCAAGAACAATGTCTCCCACTTTAATTTTCTCACCCGATATTGCCTTATCCTTGTCAACTATTCCAACCGCGGTTCCAGCCAGATCGAAGCCCTTTTCGTCTATCCCCGTTATGATCTCCGGTAAGGTTGCGGTTTCACCACCGACTATTGCAATATCAGCTTCTTTCGCACCTTCATAAATACCAAGAGATATCTCCTTAACAATTTCTGGATGGATGCGCTTTACTGCGATGTAATCAACCATAGCGATAGGTTCTGCACCAATACATATTAAATCGTTGACATTCATTGCGACGAGGTCTATACCAATTGTGTCATATTTGTCGAGTTCTTGAGCAACTAGAATCTTGGAGCCAATACCATCCATACATATCGCCAGTGCAAAGTTTCCTAGGTCAATTAGATTCGCGTAGGATCCAATACTCTGCATTACCTCGCCCACTTTACCTTTACGGAACTTGGAGGTTTTTTCTATTATATTTTTTATCCTCTTTATAGCGAGTTCTTCTCTTTCGATACTTATGCCAGCTTTTGCATAGGTCATCTCTTCGGGCATTTTATTCCTCCTCGATTATTTCGTCTCTCTCATGTTCCATTGCCACCACACCGGAAGGAATCTTCTTGTACTTGCCTATTCCACTTATCAGGGTTTCTTGAAATAGATAGGCCATCGTCTCAAATTCCCCACCGCCGTAGAAGAGGGGCTCTTTTACAGATTCTGGTGCTAATTGGGCTTCAAGGTAATCCCATCCCCTCCTTTTCTCCAAACCTCCTGGGAGTAGAAATATAAGGTCCGAATATTTACTCAAGGTACTATCCCTGTATGATGTTATCACTGCAACATTGGCTTTATCCTTTTTAGCCCTTTTTGCGACATCAACGACCTCAGCCGTTTCTCCAGAACCAGAAAAGAGCATGACTAAATCCCCTGATCTAATTCTTTCCTTGACAACATCTCCAATAAACCAGACATTATAGCCGAAATGTTTCAATCTCAGGGCGAGGCTTACTGCAGCATTACCCGACCTCCCTTTACCATAGAGATGTATGGCTCTGCTTCCCTCCATGAGCTCATATAATCTGTCAAGCTTATCCCTCTGTTTCTCGAAGAATGAGGGGTATCTCTTCAAATACGTTGGGAGGATATTAGACTGTTCTACAACTACATCAGAGAATTTTCCCTCGCGTTTTGCTTTCATTTTAACTAATAAATTTAGGTTAGATTTAAAATAATACCATCTATAGCTTTAAATCAAAGAACCCTTTTGCATTTTTGGTTGTGATCTCTTCAATAATTTCTTTGTCAATATCCTTTATTTTAGCGATCTTATCTCTCGTTAATTTAATATTTATCGGCTCATTTCTCGTCTTCGGTCTTGGCGATAGATATGGCGCATCTGTCTCCAGGACCATTGACTCCAGAGGTAAATTTTCCACCAATTTTTGTTTCCGTTTTGAATAAACAACCGATACCGGGATAGAGATCAAACAACCAAAGGAAATTGCCTCCTCCGCCTGCTCTGGACTTCCGGAAAAAGAGTGAAGAATTACCGGTAAATTCTCTTCCTTCAATCTATTGATCACATCTGCTTCGGCATCCCTCGAATGAATAACTAATGGGAGTTTTAATTCTCGTGACAATTCTATAAACCTATTAAAATTTTCTAATTCCTTTTCCCTGCTATTGGAATCTTTGATCCAATAGTAATCCAGTCCAACCTCGCCTATACCTAAAATCTCATTTCTATATCTCCTGATCAATTCCACGGTTTTATCTATAATTTCCTTCTTGAATTCTTGCGGGCTTAAACCGAGGGTTGCGAATATATTGTCATATTTTTTAGCTAGGGAGATCGTTTTTTCAATTCCCTCAGGCCCCATCCCGGAGTTTATCACAAGAATTTTTTCCCTTCTCGCCCTTTCAATTACATCCCATCTGTCAGAATCAAACTGTGGAAAATCCAGATGGGCATGAACATCGATCAGCATTTTAGTTTAATTAGAATCAGTAATCAATATATCACTCTAGTTTCTCCTGCGGGGGAGAGCGTAGAAAGATACTTGATTCTTTTCAGCATGTTAGGGTGTGTGCTGAAAAGCTCCATTAGATGATCAGAAGTGCTTACCGTTATCTTCTTACCCCTAAGATTCATCAGCTCCTCTCTATCGACTGTTCCACTCATATCTGAGTCTATTGCACTCAATTCATTTATCTCCGCCCTCGCTCTAGATGGGTCGTTAAGAAAAAAAGCCTTATAACCCTCCATCTGTTTTATCGCATTCTTTGGGGATTTAGCACTTCCATAGACCAACTTGTACAATGCGGATGCCAAATAATGGGGTCGATTTCCGAGTGCAACACTACCCCTATCCGCATAATATTCCCTTATTCTTGATCCATACAGAACCAGAAGATTTGTGATGAAGTATAGAGCAAAAGCTACCAACCCGAGCATTGCTGCATTTCCCCTGTCCCTCCTGCCAGAAAACATAAAGCTCCACGCGAGATACCAGCAGATGATTGGAATTACAGATAACATAGTCATCGTTGCGACGTCCCTGTTCTTTATATGGGAGAGCTCATGACCCAATACAGCCTTTAATTCGTCCTTATTTAGTAATTTTAGAATTCCTTCAGTAACACAGACTCTACCATCCGAGACGGATCTTCCAAAGGCAAAGGCATTTGGAACCTTTACCTTAGAAATTGCAATCTTTGGCTTTTTTATTCCAGCCTTCATTGCCAGATCAGAAACCATTTGATGTAGCTCCGGCGCTTCTTCTTCCGATACGTATCTGATACCCATCGAAAGCTCGATTAGCTTTGGACCTATCATATATTGAATGAAAAGCATAATAACTGCCAAGATCGCATAGAAAGTAAAATTTCCAACCCCCATGTAAGCCCCTGCGGCTACTAAAAGGCCATAAACGATCGCAAACATCAATCCAAGTAAAAAATACATCCGCAACTGTAGCCACATAATAACACCCCCTATACAATATATCTATGGATCGATAGGTTAAATATCACCCTTTTTAACAAATTCCTTCAGGTCCTCGATACGGAAGTAATCCCTGAACTTTGGGGTTACGGTAAGGACTCTCGTTCTTCCGCACTTTTTTCCTTCAATCAAACCCCGTTCACGTAAAAATCTTATGTACCTATAGGCTCTATTACCCCTTTCCTTAACTATCTCTGATTGTTTTATAGGTTGTTCATAGGCAATCAAAGCTAGGGTTTTAAGGATTGGTGATGGAATTTCTGTTTCTGGAATCAGGTGCATGATCTTTCCCTCTAAATCCCTCTTTACGCGCATAATATACCCCTCCTCGGTTTTTTGGATAACTACGCCAGAATTCCTGTTCTCATACCCTTTAGATAATTCCTCCACACAGCTATGGATAAGTCCGAGATTTCCAGATCCGCAGATCTTAGCCAATTCCTCAATGTTAAGAGGTCTTCCAGATACGAATAAAGCCGCCTCAATTAGTGGTTTGATCTCATTCATTGCCCTTCTTCTTTTTACTTTTCCCCATTTTCGGGATTTCTTCCTTCTTCGGTACTTCCTCCTCCTCCGTTGCCTTTTCTTCTTCCTTTTCTCCTGTTTCCCTCTCCTCGACAATCCCTTCGATAATTCCTTCCTCCTTCTCTGGCATCTCTTCCTTCTTCTTCCTCATGAAGTAGAACACAACCACAGCTATAACCAAGATTGCCAAAATTACCAATATCATGATTATTAACAAGACATCAGCGCCTCCTTCCTCCTCCAGTTTGATGGTTGTAGTGCTAGTAATCCCGGTAACTGTTGTGCTTGTGGTTTCTAAAACTGTTGTAGTTACTGTTATTGATGTTGTTGTAACCTCAGGTGCTCCTGTCACCTTCAGGACGATAAGTTCTCCGGACTTGTATTTCTGATCAAGCCTTGCCCCATCCCAACCATAACCTGCGATAATCTCCTTTCTACCATCATTGTCAAGGTCTAATAAATACATGGATAGAGTGCCCACATCCCTTTCAATGCTCCAAAAGCCCTTCATTACACCATCCCATCCAATAACCTGTATCATATTGTTTGTTCCTAAGACCACTTCCCTAAATCCGTCGTTTTCAAGGTCATTCGCCTGTATTATGAGTGCGGAGCCGTTTATGTTAATCTTGGATTTCAAATTCCCGGAAGAATCAAGTAGATATAGGTATGGGTTGGAGCTGAATATTATCTCAGGTCTATCATCCCCATTAAGGTCTGAAATATGGACAGAATTCACCAGTTTTTCTGTTGGATAATTCCACATCATGTTTCCATTATGGTCCAGAGCGATAATGCCTTTCTTGTAGGTGGCAACAACAATTTCCAACTTATTGTCATTATTCAGATCCACCACCGAGATTGTGTTCTCTGATGCGTGATATATGCCCTCATCGATTGAATAATTCCAAATAACAATACCATTACTGTTAAGGACATACACGTTTGCAGCTTCGAGATATTCATTTGCTAATGCAATAATCTCCAAGGACCCGTCATTGTTTACGTCCAAGGCCTCTACAGAATAAACAGGGTTATCTAGGGTTGTCTTCCATTTTATCTTGTTCTCCCCGTCAATTGCAACAACACTGTTTCCTTCATTCCCGATTATTATTTCATATAAATCGTCATCATCTATGTCGGCAATATCCATTGAGAGAGAAAGACCACCTGCCTTCTCATCAGCCCATTTGAACACCCCGTCATTACTCATTAAAAAGAGATACTCTTCACGCGTATTAGCAGCAACAAAGAGTTCATTTTTTCCATCGTTTTCGAAATCACCTATCTTCATGTCAACAATATCCCCCGTATCTTTTACCTTCTGAATGTACTGCCATACTGGACTCCACTGTCTCCTGCAGTTTCTGTAGGGGAAATCCATAACCTGCCCGTTATCTGTTCCAGCAAATATCTCATTAGTTCCATCACCAAGAAGATCCCCTGCGTAAACGGATGTTATATGGGAACCCTCTCTCTGATACAAGCATTCCTGCTCAAGGTAATCTGCTTCCACTCCACTCATCAGAAAAAAAATCAACAAGGTCAATATAAATCTTTTCATTTAAATCACCCCATTACTAATTAGTTTTCAGATTTTATAATAGATTCTGAACTTTGACGGTATTTATAGTTTATATAGTGCTTTGGCACTATAAATTATTTGGTTGGCTTCATTGGAGGTGAAACCGATGTTGCCTATTGTTGAAACTCCTCCGCATGTAGTGGAGTCTGCCCAAGTGTTTTGATGATGTTTTTAGTTTTCATCAGGGCAAGCATTTTGAGAGGTATCTGACTGGTTTGATGACTGATTCAAACGTTACTGTTGCTCATATGGCTGAACGGTTTGTTGAGGGGGTTAGTCAACGGGGTTTAAACCGATTTCTTACGGAATATGAATGGGATGCTGAAGAGTTGAACCTCCGCCGGATTAAGCTTCTTCAGGATGATCCCGAGATGCGTTGGCACAATAAAGGTGTTGTGCTGATCGATGACTCGCTGATAGAGAAAACAGGTAAACTTATCCCGGGAGCCGGTAGATTATACGACCACAACAGCAACTCTTTTGTGCATGCTCAAAACATTGTTACGAGCCATTATGCGGATTGGCGTAAACACTATCCACTTCATTTCCGTCAGTACTTCAAAGAGGATAGTAAAGAAGCCATAAAACACGGCTTCAAGACCAAAATAATGCTGGCAATGGAGTTGGTGGATGAAGCTGAAGAACTTGAGATACCTGCCGAGACCTATGTTTTAGACAGCTGGTTTCTGTGTCGAGAGTTGGCAGACCACATAGAATCCTACGAGAAAAACTGGGTTATGGCCGCTAAAAGCAATCTACAAATCTGGGATAAAGACCAGTGGATCAGCCTGAGCGAGTATGCTAAAAAAACACCGAAGGATATATACCGTAGAGCCTATGCAGGCAGAAACCCCTACTGGGTGCACACTCGCACAGTCAAACTCAAAAGCCTGAACAGAAAAGTGAAACTTGCAATAAGCTATGATAATCCAGAGCTAGAGGGCGACCCCAAATTCATAGTCTCCAACGTCAGACACTTTGACCGCAATCGCATACTACGATACTACTACCTCAGACATTTGATAGAAACCTTTTACCGCGACGCTAAACAACACCTGGGCTTAGAAGGTTGTCAGCTGAGAAAATTAGAAGGCATACACCGCCACTGGACACTGGTTTTCACAGCGTACAGCATCCTAAAGCAGGGTGTGGTTAGAAGCAACCTGTGTAAATGGTTAAAAACCAAACTACAGACAATAGGAGACGGATGCAGATACCTAACACAACAAATATTGGAAAAACTTGTAATGCTGGTCCACAAACTGGCACTACAACAACAAACACCCTCACAGATACTACAGGTGCTAATCATGTGACACTATATAAACCGTCAAAGCTTAGTAGATTTTTATTCATGAAATGGGTATTATTATTGTATTCTAGAAAAATGAAATACTCTGTTGCTTTGTCTGGCTCCTATCATGGAAGGAATATGGAGGATTTATTTAAGAAATTATCTATGGATGGGATTCTGCAGATGTCTTTAGTTGGTAGGGAAATAACTTTACAGGTCAGGAGCGAGAACCTCGAAGGGGTTAAGGAACATCTGAGTAGACTCGGTATAAGCAATATAACGGTCCTCGAGTGGAAGAAATCGGGAATGACATTATCCGATTCCGGATGTGGCATAGACGATAATAAGATTTTGAAGGTCTCATTAATTCCATCGGTAAAGGGCGAGGGAATTCGTCAGTTAGCAATTCTATGTGAATTCGAGATCGATAAGGAGATTATGGAAGATATCAGCCTGAAGATAGAGGAGCTACTCGAGGATGCCGGTGTGACAGACGCCCTCTATACAGTGTACATAGTAGAAAAGGCAGATAAGGATAGATATATAGCATCCGTTGCAGTGGCAACCCTGAATGCAATATTCGACTCCGGCGGCATCGTTAATATAGATTAATAACTGCTATTATTCTACATGCACCCTCTTCAGGTCTATGTCACCGCCAAGCTGGTTTATAAAAAGCCTCGTTGATCTTTCAATATCTTTAGATTGGGTGATAAATCTGCCGACGATGACGATGTCCACACCCTCCTTTAAAGCCAATGGAACCGTTTCCGGTTCGATTCCTCCGGCGACTGCAACATAAAGATCGGGAAATTCCTTCTTTATAGCCCTTATCAGACCAAATCTGTGCTTCTCCTTCTTTTCCGAGTCAATGGCCCTGTGCAGAATTGCAATATGGGGCAATTCCTTTAAAGATTTCAGTTTTTTGACGGGATCTTCGACGTTCATCATATCCAGGATCGCATAGATTCCAACCCTTTTAGCCTCATAGATGAATTTATCAATAACCTCCACAGTCGCCAGACCAGAGGCGACAACGGCATCTGCACCGTCATCAAATGCCAGATCAACCTCAACCTGCCCGACATCCAGGGTTTTCAGATCTGCAATCATGAAGTCGCTCTTCGCTACCTCCCGCAATTCGTTGATTACCTTGGTTCCATATCTCTTGATCAACGGGGTTCCGGCCTCCAGGAGGATTTTATCACTTTTTGGAATCTCCTGAATGATCTTTTTGATCCTTTCCAGATCCGGGACGTCTAATGCTATCTGTAGATATGGTCTATTCCATTTTGGTAATCTCGGAACCTTGAAGCCCATTAT
>JGI24422J19971_10001757_pt1 | contig 13296 bp, 12 predicted proteins | sample DeeMarSWOR152_54_FD_19971 | JGI IMG/M metagenome (IMG submission 19971) | reverse complement strand
CTATCAGTCGCCTATGTTTTTCAGGGATTTCAGTTCAGAAATCACTTTTCACCGTGTAAACAAAAGGTATATCAACTTTAGGGTTTTCACTGTAGAATAAATCAGCAAAAAGTGAGGATAGAAGATGACTGAGAAATCGGACAGATGGCTTATATCAGTTTGTGGTCTGAACTGCGCAAAGTGTGACATGTACCAAGCCGGTCACGGCAATGAAAAGTTACGGGACGAAATAGTAGAGTGGTTTAGGAAAGAACGCAACGAGATTGTTAAACCAGAGCAGATAAGGTGTGAGGGATGTAGAGGCTCGCTTGAGGCTCATTGGAGTCCTGATTGTAAAATGATGCTTTGTGCAAAGAGAAAGGCACTTCAATACTGTTTTCAATGTGAAGACTTTCCATGCAATATTCTGGAAGAATTCGGATCAGACGGAATATCCCACCACAAACGGACTTTCAATAACCTCAAAAAGATGGAGGAAATCGGACTTGAAAGATGGATTGCAGATCAACAGAAAAGAGGGAAATGCGTATTCTGCCCATAGAGATGACTCTTTATGAAAGTCAAAAAGAATCCTTGGGCTGCTTTGTTCCCTTGTCCAGTTGTCCTTGTGACTTGTGTGGACTCTAGCGGAAAGCCTAACATTATCACTTTAGCTTGGGCAGGAACAGCTTGTTCCAATCCACCTACATTGTGTTTGGGTATCCGTCCTCATAGATATTCGTATAAGCTAATAGAGGATATTGGAGAATTCGTCGTGAATATTCCAACAGCGGACATTTTGAAGGAGACAGACTTCTGTGGAATGGTTTCAGGTAAAGATGTGGATAAGTTCTCTGAAACTGGACTCACACCAGAACCTGCGGAAAAGGTCAAGCCTCCACTCATTCGAGAATGTCCAGTAAACATCGAATGCGTTCTCAAGCGGAAGATTCCTTTGGGTGTCCACCACCTTTTTCTAGGAGAGATTGTTTCTGTGCATGTTGACCAAAACGTCTTGAATGAGAAAGGCAAACTTGACTTCAACAAATTAGCTCCATTCGTCTACAATCAAGGTCAATACTGGAGCCTCCGCGAGAAAATAGGTAATTACGGATTCTCGAAAAAGCAGAGCTCTGCCATCTGATCATAGACATACTCGATCAGAATAAGCTGAGTCAAATTTGGAAAATCTGGTAGATCGGCTCCGCCTTTTGTTCGCACGCATTAGATAAAAATACGTATCGCTTGCAGTATACTTTCATTGGGAAGTGCTTATTTGAAAAGAGTCGTCATCGTTCATGGAAGGGCTTGGAAAATTCCCAATAACCAAGAGAAATTATGTCTCGAGGGCGTAGAAAGAGCAGCCCAACTTGCCATGAACTGTTTATAAATAGCATGCGCGCGCTCGTATGTTCAAATTCACCTGGTCCTCACACGGTCTTAAAGAATAGGCTCACTTCGAAAGAATGATGTAGTCTCATTTCTGTTTTGGTATTAAAAGAAAAAAGGAATTTGCATGAAATATCTTCACACATATTTGAAAAAAGCTGAATTCATGCTTAAACGCATGGAAAATTGAAAATCTAGAGTGGGCTGGTTCTTTCTACACTGCTTTGAATTGTTTCACGTATTTCTCTGTTTCTGAAAACAACTTTTCTATGTCGGCTTCAGAATGTGCAGTGCTTAAGGCTCCCAAGTGCGTTGGTAAAAAGAAAACTCCATTAGTGATCAAGTTAAGATGATAATTAATCTGTTTCCTCTTGTCGGCTTTAGAGGCTGCACGAGCATCCTTAACTTCTTCGCTTGTAAAGTGAGTGTTGAAGAGAGAGCCTGCTCCTGTAACTTGTACGTCCACATCATTTACTCTGAAAATTTCTTTCAATCGCCGTCTTATTTTGTCTCCAACCCTGTTCAGTTTATTTATCAATTGTCCGTCTTCCAGTATTTTCAGAGTTGCCAAACCAGCTGTCATTGATATTGGATTTGCTGAGAAGGTTCCGCCGTGGAAAGAGTACTGGGGTCGTTCGTACACTAACGTATCTATTCTTTCCATAATTTCTCTGCGTCCGCAAAAGGCGCCTATCGGGAAGCCCCCTCCCAAAATTTTTCCGAAAACCACTATGTCCGGCCTAACACCGTAATATTGTTGCCCCCCACAGGGAGCCAACCGAAAACCAGTGATCACCTCATCGAATATCAGCAGAGCACTTTTTTCATCGCAAATTTCCCTCAGACCTTTCAGAAATTCCTTTTCCGCGGCTATGCCTCCACCAGCGCCGAGGACAGGTTCAATTGTGATGGAGGCAACTTCTTCGTTCTTCAGTTTTTCTTTGACTCCTTCAAGGTCGTTGAAGGGCAAAACTATGGTGTCTTGTAGAGCTCCAGCTGTTAGGCCAGCGGACTCCGGGATGTCGAAAGGGTATTTGACGCTTATGTGAAGTGAATCATAGCCTCCGTGCCATCCGCCTTCAAATTTGGCGATTTTACTTCTGCCAGTGTATGCACGTGCTAAACGTGTGGCGTACATGTTTGCCTCTGTTCCTGAATTGGTGAAGCGCACCATTTCCGCACTTTCAACCATTTTCACAATCTGCTCTGCCAGCTGAATTTCCAATTCGTGGGATGTCCCGTAATGTGTACCGTTTTCAATCTGCCTCTTAACGGCTTCAACAACCACTGATGGGCTGTGGCCAAGTATTAGGGCTGTATGTCCCAACCAGAAGTCAACATACTCGTTTCCATCTATATCATAAAGCCTGCTTCCCTTGGCTCTTGCAGTGTAAAACGGGTAAGGCTCAAAGTGCCTTATGGCATAAGAAACCCCGGCAGGGAGAAACTTTCTTGCCCTTTCGTATAGAACTTTGGATTTTTGAGTTCTAGAAAGATATGAATCAAACATGTCAATAACACTTCCCCTTCACGATCTGATACCCAATGTCAGGTTGAATATTTAAAAATTGTATGCCAAACTTCTACACAAGAAAAGGCGCAATACCGCCGTCTTTGCGTCCCCTAACATGCAACCGCTGACGACCTGTGTTATCGCAACGACGCCCCGGCATCAATCGCCTGAGATATAGATGTGAAGAATGTGGGTTCGTTGTAGTAGTTGACGAACCTTGCGGATGTGATTCATCCGAATTAGAGTGTTGTGAAGTTCTAATGAAAGAAGTGAAAACCAGAAACGAAAATGCGCGAGTCAAACCGGCTTGTTTATCATGCTATTAATGTAAAAAAGTTTAAAAATCCATACAGAATAATTGCGATCTAGGCTGCCACATTATGAAGTTGAAGTATGAATGAGAGCAGAAGTATTAACAATTGTTGGAATCGTCCTTACAGTTCTGGGTCTTCTTTTCTATATCTCTCCTTTTGTCTTAATCTCGACAGACAATTATGACATTTCACCTAGCGGAGGAATGTCTTTTACTCAACACCGGGAAAAGAGTGAAGGAATAGAGGGTTATTTCACGGTCATCGGTGGAAACGAAGAAATCGAGTTTTACATTGAGGATCCGTTCGGAGTCATTGTCCATAACGGTGGAATAATCAAGAGCAGGCATGACTTCGCCCTTACCACAGAACATTCAGGCGAATACACTTTCATCTTTGAAAACAAGCAGCAATCAGGTAAGGTTGTATCCTTAAGCAGTAAGACGGTGATAATAGGTCCCGATGCGAGCTTAATCATAGCGATACTCGGAATCCTTTTTTTGATCATTGGAATGATTGACCTCTATCAAAAGAGACTGAAAACTAGAAAGCGCGAGGCGCGTGCGTTCTTCGGACATCTTTCTACTGAAGTTCTTTAGTTCACAGATGAGAATATGTGAAACAACATGTATTCAAAGCCCTTAACGGAGATTCAACATAGAATCTACCAATCGCATGCGGGTGTTTATGGAAAAGCTTTTAAGCAGCTCCCAAAAAGCTGCATTTCTAGGCATTATTGTGTGAAGTATTGGAGCTATTTACATGAATATTGATAGGGAATTGATTATTGCTGTTCTCAAGCTGACTAAGAGTGGGCCGATTTCTCTTCAAGTGTTATCCAAAGACGCAAAAGTTCCATTAAATGTTGCTGATAATTTAGTTAAAAAGATGCACAATAATCGACTAGTTTATTTGCGAAACAAAATCATAGATGTAGATAGCTTAAAACGTCTTAAATTGGCTCTTCATGCCGTGCAGTTGGGTGCTGACCTTGAGCGTGTGACCAGTTTCCTTGAATGGAAAGAGTTTGAAAACATCGCAGCTATTGCTTTTGAACGGAACAACTACATTGTTAAAAAGAATTTGAGGTTTAAGTATGCTGGAAGAAAATGGGAAATAGACATAATTGGATGTAAAAAACCAATAGTCGCTTGTGTTGATTGCAAGCACTGGCACCACGGAATGCACCCATCTGCGATAAGGAGAATCGTTGAGGAACAGGTTGAGAGAACATCAGCATTAGCTGATTCCTTGCCAAAACTCGCCGAAAAAATCGAGTGCGCTGCATGGAAGAGAGCTAAGCTCATTCCAGCCGTCTTATCCCTCATCCCAGCCAGATTCAAGTTTTATAGCAACGTGCCAATCGTTCCAGTACTTCAGCTGCAAGATTTCTTAATTCAGCTACCAGCCTACGTGGATTCACTCAAAAACTTTTCAAAAAAGACTTAGCCTACCAATTCCACAGATGTTCCCAGAGCTTGCCCTGGCACGCCCTTCCTAAATCTTGCTCTAACCAAGCCTTTTTTGCCATGCAAAGCAACGACCTTTCCAATAATTCTATTCTTTCCACTCCTCCACGCAACCTTTCGTCCAACGAGTCTGCCAGCTTCGGAAGCAGAAGTCACGTGTTTAAACTGAATTATGCATTCTTTAGGCCTCTGAGTTTTTGGACCTATTCTGTAATTTACTATTATTCCTTGAACCGATTGAGCCACTAGTTTTCACCTACAGCAGATGTCCCTTTGCAATAGGGTAAGAGGTTTTAAATTTGTTTCGCTTCTCCTTTCAAGGCTTGTTCAAGATTTCTAAAATTGGTTTTCTTGCAAATTTCAAGGCAGGATACAGGCTTGAAATAAACATCACAACTAAAGCGACTAGCAACAATGCTGATATCTGAAGAATCATGTAACTCGTAACCACCGGCTCCGGAACCAAAATCAGCAAGGTAAGAATTATTCCTATTGGAACTCCTGCAGCGAAACTGGAAAGTAGAACTATGAAACTTTGCTCCGAAATAATCTTCACAACAGTTCTAGGCTTTGTCCCTACAGCCCTCAAAACCCCGAATTCCTGATGTTTTTCAGCTATTGTGAGCATTACGTAGCCTATTAGGCTTAGGGAGGCCGCTATTAGAGAAAATAATGGTAAAAACATCACGGTAGACCAGATATGGCCAAGAAAGCTAAGGCTTTTCTCCAATATCTCATCAAGCTCAAAAATCTCAAACTCTGGATTTACGGCTTTAACATTTGCGCTTATTTGATTCAAAATTTCTGTACGATTAGCTGGGTCAACCCTAACCATAATAACATTAGGATTTGACAGACCTGCGACGTTTTGTAAGGCTTTTAGAGGCACGTAGGTGACATTCCCATTGTTAATAGGGTCTAGACAGACACCAGTTACATCGAAATTTCTGTCAAACAACCTTATGCTCTGATTTAAAGGCTGGGAAAACATTTTATGAGCCAAAGAATCCCCTATCACGGCTTCTTGTGTTCTATTCTCTTTAAGAAACTCGCCTTCGATGAAACATTCACTCAACACTTTGCGAGGTTCAACACCAACGATTAAGGGGTCACCTTCGCGGTTATCGCCAACTTCTATTATGGTTAAGGTTTCAGGGACAAATATGTAACCTGGAACTTCCTCCACATGTGCCTCCAGAACTAAACGTTTTTCAATGCCAATGATTCCTGATGTTGAACTCAGACCCTTGAGGAGGTTTTCTGTTACAAAGTATTTTTGATCAATGTAGTTGAACTGCTGACTCTCTTCTGCGCTGTAGAACTTTGACAACAAAAGTCTATATTGGTCGCACATGTCTTGATGAGCTACTAAAACTATGTTTCTGCCTATTGCCTTCTCAATCCAGCTTTTAGTGGTATAATCGGCAATTATTCCTCCTGCAACCGCCACAGTGACCAACGTGAAGACTGTAGACAAACACAAGATGATTCTCACAGTTGCAGATTTTCGACGGAACAGGCTTCTTAACGCGATTTTAATTGTAAAGCTTGATTTTGAAGTAATCTTAAATCCGGGTTCTTTGCTTAATCCAAATTGATAGGTTGGCGAAACAGCCTTAGCTGGCTCAACTTTGGTTGTGTCCAGAATTGGTTTTGTTCCGAAGATCACAGCAAGCACGAAGAAAAGTACGAACACGAAGAGAATCAGCCAAAAACTGACTGGTTTCTGAGAGATTTGAAAACCAAAAAAATTGGACATGCCAATTGAGGCGTAATAGGCCAATGTTCCAAAAATCACGCCGAGAAAGCAGCCAACAAAAGTCACTATCAAAAGCTCGGTCATAAAGTAGCCAAAAATCAGATCGTTTGGGCATCCAGATGCTCTCATTAACCCGATATCTTTAACTCGCTGGGACATCATCACAAAAATCATGAAGGAAACAGTCACTGCTCCAGCAATAACGCTGAGTAGTCCAATGAAGATTATGAATGGGGAGAAAATTGTTGAAAAACCCGCTGTCAGTTTTCCCTCAATTGTTAGTGAGATTTCAAAACCTATATTCCCTCCGAAAAGGAGAAGATAAACAGTTGTGGCAACGCATAGGATTAGACTAATAGTGATTATGCTTGTCTGAAATTTCCTACGTAGCAAGTCGTTTATTGGGAAAGATGTTTCAATCATCCAAGTTTACCAGCTTTCCATTTTCCAAGTGTAATTTCTGGTCGGCCANCTGGATTATCCGCTCGTCATGGGTTGCAACAATAATAGTTTTCCTGTCATNTTTNAATTTTCGAAGTATTTGAACAATTTTCAAGCCTGTTTTGACGTCCAAATTTCCAGTAGGCTCATCAACAAGAAGTAATGGGGGGTCATTTGATAACGCACGGGCAAAAGCAACACGCTGTTGCTCACCGCCACTTAATTGTGATGAGAAATGCTCGGCTCTATGCTCTAAACCTACGATTCTCAATAACTCTTCAACCCGGCTTTCTATGTAATCCTCTGGTTTTCGAGCCCACTCCATTGGGAAAGCAATGTTCTCTGAAACACTTAATGTAGACACAAGGTTGTAGGATTGGAAGACGAAACCAACATTGTTGCATCGAAAATCTGACAAGAAATCCTCGTCTTCAACGCTCAAATCATGTCCAAAAACAATGATTTTTCCACTTGTGGGTCTGTCAATTCCGCCGATAATGTTTAGTAATGTTGTTTTTCCGGCACCTGACGGACCGCTTATAACTACAAAGTCGCTTTTTCCAACCTTAAGGCTCACATCTTTCAAGGCTTCAATGTTAACGTCGTTGATTTGATAAGTTTTGCAAAGAAGGGACGCTGAGACCACGTCTTTGTCCATGGCCATTATCAACTTCCTTTCTTCAAGTTGAAGTTTCCTCTATCACGCTTTATGATTCTTTCTTTTTCCGGAAGCTTACTTTTCTCCCAATCTTCCCATTCTATCTGTTTGAAAATCCATTTTTTTCCCAAGTGAGCTGCAAGCACTCCATGCTTATACTTGTCTGGTACTGGTATCAGTTCATCCAGAAATCTGAAAAGTTTTTCAATCTGTTTTCTCGGAAAGTAAGCGTAATACCTGGCATTTTTGACCTCAAAAGCGTAAACATGTCGGTCTTTTCTGGCCATAACATCTGGTAAGGGACTCAAACTCGGGTTGCTGACCGGAACTCGAACGGCTTTGTATCCATTTTTTTCCAAAAGCTTCACGAGAACTGTTTCACTGTAAAAGCCTCTTCTACGCCATCTGCGAATTGCCGCCTTGTCAACTTCCCTAACCATTAACAACTCTCCCACTCTAAGGGAGTTTTAGAAACGATTTTTACACTTTTTCTTTTCAGCCCAGAAAATCTTAGAGTTTCTTACGCTTATAAGTTTGAACCGGAACCTTAATGGTTGGCTTTTCAAGCAGACATTCCTTCAAGTAATCGTCTAGCGTGGCCGCCTGCACAACCGTTATCTTGTAGTCTTTAACGTCGATGGAATGCTCATAATTCTTTTTCGGAATAACNACTTTTTTGAANCCCCAAGCCTCAGCAGCTTTAATCTTCTCGTAAACTCCGCCGACGGCAGTTATTTGAATGGAATCTCCAACACCTAAGTTTATTTCCCCAGTAACTGCTACATCTTGCCTTATAGGTTTACCTTCAATAAGTGAGCAAAGCAGTATGACCATCGTTACGCCTGCCGACGGACCGTCCACACCGTAGGATTGGGCGAAGTCAATGTGCGTCAAGTAGTCTTGTGCTATATCTATGCCGTACTTCTGCAGGATTACGCTTCTAACTTTTGCAATGCTGTCGGAAATAAAGTTCTGATCGCCCTTGGCGACTCCGGTGACTTTGTAGTATCCCTTTAATGGGTAGCTTCTTGGAAGTTCGCTTGTCTTAATCATGTTGGCTCTTACGCCTAAGACACTTCCTGTCATCTCTCCGCTGTATGGGTCTTTAATAATAGCTAAACCATGTATTTGGCCAAGTTTTACTCCTTCAGGCTTGATTTCCAACAGTTTTCCTCTCTCGTTCATTTCGTGTTCCAATATTTGTCTCTGGATTGTTTTGCAGTGGTTTTCTACGGCTTCTCGCACATGCCTCCTCTCAACAACCTTGCAGTCTTCATTCATCGCAAGGGTTGCAGCCGTCTTGATAATTGAGATTAAAGGCCTGAACCTTGTTGTTAAGGCATCTTTTTTGTTGCTTCTCCGTCTTCCTTCTTCCACAATTTCTTCGCACGCCTCTCTGTTGAAGGGTATAAGGTTGAAACGTTTGACCTCTTGCGCTATAAACTGCACGTATTTACGTTTATTCTCTACTGTGCTTGGCATATCATTGTTCATTCTCACAACCTTGCCGTAGCCATAGATTCGGTCCATCAAGGCTGGGTGAATCTGGTTTATACTGTCGAAGTTTCCGGCGACAACAAGAAATGTTATGGCAGGCACCGGTTCTGTTGAGACTGCCATTGCAGCTGTGCCTCCGCCATGCCATCGACCCCTTAAAGTTATTGGTAACTGTCCGTCCTCAAGCACTGTTAGAAGAGTTATCGCTTCTTCTGGGCTGAGATTTTTTATCTCATCGATGTATAGTATGCCAAAGGATGCTCTATGCACATCTCCAGCAGTGACCCTCTGATGTTCAGGTGTTCCCAAACCACCAGTCTGATATGGGTCCCAAGCTATTGAACCGAAAAGCTGGGCGCTTCTATGCCCTGTTGCGTCCACGAAGGGCGCATGTCCGGAACTATTGTCCACAATCAGTTTTGGAACATCTGTTTGCTTTGATCCTGCTATACCTTTTATGCTTCCCAAGCCGCCAAGCCTAGAGAACCACCATATGAAAACACCGAAGAAGATCAGGCTTCCACCGGGGATGACCGTTATGGGTACTAAGCCAACAAACTCCTCGATAAGGTAATCCGAGAAATTGTTGTTGTAGTAATCTCGAAGGGGCTGTCCTAGGAACATTGGATTCTCGTTCCATGACTGCCAAGCCTGATGCATAAAATAGAAGCCCAAACCCATGAGGAATAATCCCATGATTATCAGAAACATCTGTAATGCTTTTAATCCTATCTTTGTAACNAATTTTCTTTTGAGCTCTTTAAGCTGCTCTTTTTTCAGGATCTTTTTCCCTTCACCTGTATCATGAATTGAAGTTTTTGGTTGACTTGGCAGAACTTCATTTTTCCAGCATAATATATCAAAAAGTTTTATGCCCTTGTCCTTATAGATCTCAGTGAGCTTTTCGGCTAAAGCCCTCCCAATCAATGATTTTCCAGTTCCAGGGTCACCCAAAAGCAGAAGGTATGGTCCTGGGCTTATCACAGTTTTAGCTAAGGGTTTAGGATTGTCAGGGTGGCTCCAATTTCCGTACCATTCTTCCCTTTCAAGGCATTTGAGCTTGTGAACCCATTCATCTAAACATAAAAAGCATTCATCTAATGCCTGATCTTGCCCGATAACCCAATCCATGAGGTTATCATCTACTGGAAATCCTTTGGTACATTTGAAGTCCGCCCAGTTCCAACTTACTTTAACAGTTCTTCCATTAACCTTTTGCTCCAGTACCTCAACTTCGTCGCCGAAGAAGCTGAATGACAAATTCAGACACCTTTTTTTATGGAGAGTTCGGCAGCTCTTTCTCCAAATGCAAAATGCTCTGCAGTTATTATAGAGGTTATTTCAAACTTGACAATATGGTAGAAATGGATAACAACCTAAACTGTGACGAGTGGCCTGTTCCGTATAGGTCTCATTTTGAGAGAGTTAAAATAATAGAATTCTGAAATAATAGATTTCTCCAATTGATTGCTTTAAAGTGATGGTTTCAAATGAAAAAGCAAGGCATCACCAAGGAAGATATTATAAATCTGGTTCAGGAAAAAGGCGTGAAAATCATAAACTTTTGTCACATACCTGAAGACTGCCGCCTTAAAACCTTAAGTTTTACGGCTAAAAATAAGGAAAGGCTTCGCGAACTTTTGGAATTTGGCGAGAGGGTCGACGGTTCAAGTCTATTCTCTTACATTGATCCGAGCAAAAGCGACATTTACATAATGCCCAAGATAGAAACTGCCTTTGTTAATCCATTTGGCTCGATCCCAACCCTAAACATTCTATGCGAATACCTTGATGAAAATGGAAAGCCGTTGAATATTGCGTCAGAAAACATCTTGTTAAGAGCAGAAGAAAGATTGCGGTCTTCCACCGGCATCATTCTTAAAGCTTTAGCCGAACTGGAATTTTACGTAATTTACAAGCAGGAAGAAAACGTTTTTCCAATAGTTTCTGGACAAAATTATCACGAATCTATGCCTTTTGCCATGTTTGAAAACTTAAGGAACGAAGTTTTGATCATCCTTGAAGACGTCGGTATAGCCCCGAAATATGGGCATGCAGAAGTTGGCAGATTTCGCTCCAAAACTGGTTTTATAATGGAACAGCATGAAATAGAGTTTCTACCGCAAGATCTTGGCAAGATGGCGGAAACCGTGACTATTGCGAAATGGATTATCCGAAACATTTGCGCAAAATACGGAGTCACCGTTTCTTTTTCCCCTAAACCAGCTATGGAACATGCCGGAAATGGAATGCACATCCACCTTTGCGGATTAAAGAAGAACAAGAACATAATTACAGATTCCAAAGGAAACTTAACAGCCGAAGCAAAGCAGATGATTGGAGGAATACTGAAGTTTGCCCCAAGCCTAACAGCCTTTGGAAACACTATACCCCTTTCGTATTTACGATTTATTTCCCGCAAAGAATCACCTAAGTATATTTGCTGGGGAACAAGAGACCGGTTGGCTTTAATCCGCATACCATTATTNTGGAGATTCAGAAAAGACCTTGAAAAAANAAGTAGCTGTGTGCGAACTTTCGAGTTCAGAGCTCCAGACCCATCAGCAAACACCTATCTNTTATTGGCTGGAATCGCATTGGCTGCGGAATACGGATTGAGAAATTCTGAAAAAGCCGTGAAAATTGCTGAAAATTTGAACATAGAAAAAACGGTCAAGAGAAGCAGTGGGTACAAGTTTCTTCCATTGTCTTGTAGTGAATCCGCAAAAAGTCTTAAGAGAGATAGGAATCATTACCAGGCAGATGGTGTTTTTCCAAAAAGAGTGATAGACGGAATAATGAGCAAGCTGGAATCTTACAAAGATAGGGAATTGTGGAAGGAGTTGGCTGATAAACCGGAGAAGATTGAGGAATTGTTATTGAAATACTTTCATTCTGGATGATATGTTTACAAAATACTGTCTCCACCTACCGTATCTTTCATAAACATGTATTTCTCTGCGGTTTTCCCCCCTTTTGGCTAAACCCGGTCACTCTAATGAATCGAATGTATTTATAAGCCTCAAAATACGTAAGGCCATTTTTTCAAATTACACTATGTAAAAAGTCATTTCCATAGTTTTTTCTTGTCTTTTTTGGCAACTCTACGCTTAGGTCTATGGGCCAAAAGCCAACGAATAATGTCGTTGTATGTCTCGCCTTTACGTCCTATGATCTTCAACTCCTCTACTGTAGAACGCTTAACTCTTATGCTCGTGTATTTATCTTCATCACTCACATAAACCACGCATAGCCATTATGCACAGTACTGCATATTTATGTTTTTCCAAAAGATTATCGTAGCCTCTTAGAAGTACTTGCGAAAATCTATGGACTTAACACAAAAATCGTCAAAAATGCACTACTGGACCATTTTCTGCAAATTCTCGCTATTTCACCAAAAACTTCAAATAAATGCAGAAACCGATGAAAATTAGCAAATTCACGAAAAATGAAATAACAACTCTGCACTTCAAACCATGAACCTTCATTCTTCTACGTTTCTTGTTGTCGCCGTGAATGGAAAATAACCAATAAGAAACTGGTTCTGGTTGATGCTTTTGTATACAGCTTCACGTTTTTGTATTGGTCGAGGTTTGTCACCAGCATTTTGACTTTGAAATTTGATTTTTGGAAAGCGGTTTTCCTTTCTTATTTTCCATGAATACACAAACATTGTATCGCATACGTAGACTAAATCATCCGTTTTTTTCTCAATTTTAGGTTTCTTTTTTACTCTTCAGTGATCTTGGTGACTATTGTATTACTCAGCCATTTATACTTCACCAGCATTTTTAACATGCTATACCTTAGCAGTTGTATACAAAAGCATCAACGCGGTTCTGCGCTTAGACTTCTTTTGGCTAGCAAGTTTGAAGGGGGCAAAGTGTACAACGCTAATGTAAGCCACGGATACTTGGAGAGTCAACCGGAGTTTCTCCGCCAAGGATGGGCCGCAACGTACTAGAACCAAGAGGCGTTTTCAACGGGGAAGAAATTGACTGTTATCTGGGCGGCTAAGCCTTCCAGAGGAAGGTGAAACGTTCTACGTGGTTGTTGTCGTACATAGGAAAGTTGTGGCAATCTCTCAAATCGATAAAAAGGCCAACGGTTATGAAAGTGATAGCAGTGTAATGGGCATAGCAATCAAAAGCGGCATAAGAGATGTCGCGGTTGGAACTGAGATGGTAACCCTTATTGAACAGGCTTGGACTATGCCTTTGGAAGTCTTAACAATTTCCGCTTTAATTAATAAACGTGTTCATGTTTGAGAAAAAGTT
>JGI24422J19971_10001756_pt1 | contig 13299 bp, 14 predicted proteins | sample DeeMarSWOR152_54_FD_19971 | JGI IMG/M metagenome (IMG submission 19971) | reverse complement strand
GGATTTGATAATTTTTTCCGGGTCGCAGCCTGCCGGGATGTTTGACCCCGCATCCACGGTCTCGGGTCTTTCCGTGTTGTCCCTCAGCGTAACGCACGGGACCCTTAAGATGCAGGTTTCTTGTTAATAATTTGGTCATGACCAAATTATTTTCCGCTTTTAATTTGATTAGAACCTTTTTATATTTCAATTTCAATTCTTAATATGGATGAAGAATATATCAACCGATTAATCTATGAGTACAATCCCCAGTGGAAAGGCGAATTAGAGGTAGAGGAATTTAAAAGACCTCTGTACTTTGAGGTTAAAAAATATATGCCAAAGAAACAGATTATTGGCATAACCGGATTGAGGAGGGTTGGGAAAACAACACTGATGAAGCAAATCCTGAGTGAGTTAAAACCGGAGGAATGTATCTTCTTCTCATTTGATGAAGAAGAAACCCACAGGAAAGAGGTTTTAGTGTATGTGATCAACTATTTTTTAAACAATTTCAATGGAAAATATATATTCCTGGATGAGATACACTACATCCCGGACTGGCAGGGCATCCTGAAGCGATTTTATGATACAATGAGTATCAAATTTGTTATATCCGGATCCGCATCGCTGGAGATAAAAAAAGGTAAGGAAAGTCTCGCAGGGAGGATTATGACATCCCATATGCCGTGTTTGACATTCAGGGAATATCTTGAGTTGAAAGGAAAAAAAGTCCAGTCAGTGAACTTAAATTTTAAAGATTTATCCCTCCTGTATAATTCACTTTTGCCGGAAAAGGAATACTTTGAACATGAATTCAGACAGTATCTCTATAAAGGTGCATTCCCGGAAATAGTTGAGGAAGAGGATGAAGAATTTATAAGAAGATACATAAGGGATATTGTGGTGAAAAAAATCATCTACAGCGACATTCCCGACCTGTTTGAGATAAAAAGAAGAGACCTCTTATTTGATTTATTCAAGCATATTTGCAGCGAGTCGAGCAATCTCTTTGAAATAAAAAATCTGTGCAACATTTTTAATGCGGATTACACCACAATATCAAATTACCTCCACTATCTTAAATTGTCGTTCTTAATAAACATCGCTCAGACATATTCAAAGAGTTCTTCCGCGCGGTTGAGAAAGAATAAGAAGGTTTATGTCATCCACCCCTCGCTTGCGTTTGCAATATTGAATTATCCAAAAGACATACTGGGGGTGGGGAAGATTATGGGCCAATATGTTGAGACCCTGTTTGGAGACAAATTTTTCTGGAGAAGTAAAACAAAGAATGAGGTTGATGCGGTTAGCGTTACCATGGACCAAAAAATCCTGCCGATTGAGGTGAAGTACAGGGAAAGGGGTGGAAAAATTACAGGATTATATGAGTTCATGAATAAATTTTCAGCAAGTAAAGGGATTGTCGTTACAAAGAATACGTTCAAGAAAGAAGAGGTAGAACAGGGTATGATTTTATATATTCCTGCATGGTTGTTCTTATTGGCAGATGATAAACCTATGGATTATAGAGAGATGTTATAATCCTCTCTGAAGCATTACCATCACCAAAGGGATTCTTCCAGTTTCTTTCCCTGTTGAGCATCACATCCACGGATTTAATAATTTTTTCCGGATCGCAGCCAGCCAGGATGTTTGATCCAACCTCAATGGTTTCGGGTCTTTCCGTGCTGTCTCTTAACTTCTTCAGGTTCCTCTCTCTTCACCCCTGCATCCTGTTCTTTATACCAGAAGTTAAGTTCTGCCACAATATCAGGTAATTCTTTATTATCACACAACATACCATAACGTATCAACATATAAATGTTTCGGTACAGCGTACTATTTTGAATAGTAAATTTAAGCATTTTTCAGTATTTTCAACGCTTTTTCCAACCAAGATTAATCCCGAATCATGATTGACTTATTTTTCAAATTCTCTTGATACATGCAAGACCGTTGGTCTTGGATGTGTCTGATCGAAGGTCAGCCGCAGATCATCCAGATCAAACAACAATGCTTCTCTTAATCCCTCTTTAAACCCGGACTTTGAAAATAATGCATAATATTCCTTTCTTTCATCGTTATGCCACTGCACCAATTTTGCCTTTTCTTTTAATTCATTCAAAGTTTTTAAAGAAACTTTCTTTTCCCGCCATTTGCATTCCGCAAAAAGAATTTCTTTTGTTTCCTCATTCAAAGCTACGATGTCAATTTCATCTCCTCTGCGGTTCCACCAAGAGCCAATCTTTGAGAATTTGAAAGGTAATAAATCCTTCTTATTTGCATTTAGCAAAAATTCCCTGCAAACATCCTCATAGGCAAAGGAAACAAAAGAATTAAATTGTTCCTCTATCTTTCTTAAAATATACTCATACTCACCAATTTCATAATAACTCATGTTTCTATAAATGAATCTGAACCAGAATTTGAAGAAGTTATCTTTCAGGAAATACCTGCCCTTCTTGGATTTTTCTGGTTTTTTCTCTGTTACAGGAACCTTGTGTTGAACAACACCCAATAAGTCTGCCAGATCGTAGAGATAGTTGGATAATGATGTCTCTTTTACGTCAACAAAGTCAGCAATTTCCTTTTTTGTTCCTTTCCCTGATGCAATTGCGGTAAGGATGGAATAGTAGGTTCTGTGTTCTTTTCCAAAGCATTCAACCATAATATCACTAACCTCCTTGCTTAATGGAGCGAATTTCCTTAAAATAAGGTCATTCAGTATGGATTTTATACTTGTTGTATCGAAAACTGTATCAGTTTTCGATGCTAAAAAATTCCTTTGGGAATTTTTTATTGTATTGTAGTGCTCCATTAACGTGTAATAATGCATTATGCCACCAAACAAGGAATATATTTCAATTTTTGTTTTAATATCCGTTATCCCGAGATCATCTAACACCATTCCTATCTTTTCGAAATCAAATGGCTCTATAAAGAGGATGTTCTGGGCTCTTTTAAATAATGGGGATTTTTGCTTGATGAATATGTCCTTTATCATTCCTATGCTTGATCCGCTTAATATAAAAAAAACTTTCCTGTCCTTATGCAAATCCCAGTATTTTTGTAACTGGTTTATAAAGGAAGGATTTATATTCAAAAACCTTTGGAATTCATCAAAAGCCACGATCGTTTCATTTTCTTTCGCCAGATCAAATAGCAATTCCAGTAAATTTTCCCAATCCTTGAGAATGACATAATCACCAAGGTTAAATGCTTCCCTTATTTGCATGCTGTACTCTTCTAACAGCATTCGCTCTGATTTTTTGTTGTCTACAAATAGATAGATGCCATTTTCATATTTTAAAAATTCTTTTATCAATTCTGTTTTTCCAACTCTTCTTCTCCCGGTTATTACTATCATGGATGGTAATGTTTCCCTCAGCAGCTTCAATTCTCTTAATTCATCTTCCCGGTTGTAGAATTTCATCTTATTAATGATTATATTTATAATGATTATATTTATAATGATTTATTTTGATTTTGAAAATAAAAAGCAAAACGGTATTTCTCAAACCCATTGGCACAAAAATTAATCCTAATAGCATAGCTACAATCTGTGTAAACTGTAGTATCCGGAAATTATTTCAGTATATCGATAATCTTCTCCCCGGCATTGCCGCCGCCAAAGGGATTCTTCCAGTTTCTTTCCCTGCCGAGCATCACATCCGCGGATTTGATAATTTTTTCCGGGTCGCAGCCTGCCAGGATGTTTGACCCCGCATCTACGGTCTCGGGTCTTTCCGTGTTGTCCCTCAGCGTAACGCACGGGACCCTCAAGACGCAGGTTTCTTCCTGCACGCCCCCTGAGTCGGTTAGAACCAGTTTCGCGTTTGCCTCCAGGTGCAGAAAATCAAGAAAGCCAACCGGCTTGATCATGGTTACATTATCTTCCATCTTTCTTACGTCAATGTTGAAATTCCCGAGCTGCTTTAAGGCTCTCGGGTGGACCGGATAGATTATCGGCAATCCAAATCTTTCTTTCAATTTCCCCAGCGCGTCGATAACCCCATCCAGCCTTTTCCTTACATCAACATTCTCCGCCCTGTGCACGGTTACGAGGAAATATCCTTCTTTTTCCAAATTCAATCTTTTTAGAATACCCGATTTTCGGTTCGCAATCTCAAGATTTTGATAGATGCTGTCAACTATGGTGTTGCCTGTCACAAAAATCTTTTCTCCGGGAATCCCCTCCCCAAGCAGTATACCTTTGGCGTTTTCTGTTGGTGCAAACAAGTAATCGGAGATATGATCAACCAAAACCCTGTTAATTTCCTCCGGCATCCGCCTGGAATAACTCCTTAAACCCGCTTCAACATGCCCCACCTTTATGTGAATTTTCGATGCCGCTAACGCCCCCGCCAAAACGGAATTCGTATCCCCCTCGACAAGAACGACATCCGGCTTTTCTTCCATCAAAATCTTCTCTATCCCCGCCAGTGCCCTGCCCGTCTCTTCGGCGTGCGTACCTGAGCCGATGTCCAGGTTATGCTCCGGCCGGGGAAGTTCAAGCTCGTCAAAAAAGATTTTATCCAGTTCATAAGAATAATGCTGGCCCGTGTGGATTATCCCGTACTCCACATTTTCCTTTTCACACGCCCTCACTACCGGAGCCATCTTAATAATCTCCGGGCGGGTGCCGACAACCATGTAAATCATTTTCTTTCTATTTCAAATATAACCGTGCCTCCGGGGGTGTAAGGCTCCCCAGGGTCAGCGCACTGGATATACGCTTTATTGCCTTTCTTTGCCAGGCCCAGGTCAACCGGGTCCGCACCCTCTCTTAACGCTGCGATGTAATGCAGGATGGGAGCCAGAGCATGTATGCAGATTTTATCCGTATTCTCCATATCTACCTCCGGCCCGTCTATGATTATCTTTTCGCCGCCCTTGAACACAGCACAGCTGCCTTTGATCTCCTTAACCCTGATTATCAGTTTTGTCATTTTAAAAAAATATAACTTTATTTATTATTGATCCCTTGAATTTAAAACGGCGGCTTTCTCCATAAAAACCCCGTACGGGTTTTTTCAAAGACTTCTTTTGCCGCATACCCGCCCATCCGCTTGATTATCCCCGGGAGCACACTTTTTCCTTCTTCCATCCAATTTTATCCTGAAATACAAACCCGAACCGGGAGTTAGAAATTATAATCTGTCCTGCAGAGCGATTTCTTTGTCATCGATCCGGATAATGCCGGCGTCTCCCTTTTCAAGATACGGTTTCAAGAGACGGGGTATCCCACCCCGAAATATTTTATCCCTTTGCTTTTCGCCTTTTCGGGGTCAAGGATTCTTCGCCCGTCAATAACCACGGGTTTTTCCATATTTTCCGTTATGTCATCATAGATGTCCCCGAATTCACTCCATTCGGTTGCGATAACACACACCTCGGCATCCTTTAATGCCTCACCCGTGCTTTTGCAGTATTCCACCCTGTTGCCGAGAATCAACTTCGCGTTTTCCATGGCTGCGGGGTCATAAACCCTGACCTTGGCCCCCAGTCTTATTAATTCCTTCGTTGTTGAGACCGCAGGCGATTCGCGAACATCGTCCGTCCCGCCCTTAAACGCTAATCCAAGCACACCTATTTTCTTATTTTTCAATTCTTTTAAATCAATGATCCCGCCCATAATTTCTACCGGCTTGATCTTTTGTTTTTCATTTATGTCCTGCACAGCTTTTAATAAACCGGGATTATAGTTTTCTTTAATCGCTTCCGAGATTAACGCGGACATATCTTTTGGAAAGCACGAGCCCCCGAATCCTATTCCTGCGTTCAGGAAATGCTTGTTTATCCTCTTATCCAAACCAATGCCCCCTGCTACATCCCTTACATCCACCCCCATTTTTTCACATATATTTGCTATCTCGTTGATAAATGAAATCTTTGTCGCCAAAAAAGCGTTGGACGCGTATTTTATCATCTCCGCGGTCCTTAGATCCGTTCTTATTACAGGGCAGTTGAATTCCGAGTACAGGTTATTGAGAATGTCCCCCGAGCGCTTATCGTATTCGCCGATTATGATCCTGTCGGGATTCATAAAATCCCATACAGCCTTACCTTCCCTGAGAAACTCCGGGTTCACGCAAACTCCGAAGTCCCCCCCCGCAGATTTTTTTGAAAATTCCTCCAGGATCGGGATAACCACGGAATCCGTCGTCCTTGGAGAAACGGTGCTCTTTACAACCGCGACATGAAACGAATCCTTAATTTCCAGCGCCCTTCCTATCTCAGAGGATGCGGATTCCACGTACTCCAGGTCTATCATCCCCCCCTTATCGGGGGTTCCAACGCAGACGAAAGTTATGTCCGAATCCAGTACGGCTGCTTTTAGATCAGTCGTGGCGTTCAATCCTTTACCGACATGCTTTCCTAACAATTCATCCAAATTCTCTTCATGGATCGGGGCGTTTCCCTGGTTTATGGAATCGACCTTTTCTTTCACAACATCAACGCACTCCACGTCGTGACCCAGGTCGGCAAAACAAACCCCTGTAATCAGTCCCACATAGCCCGTGCCGATTATCGATATTTTCATCTTAAATTTTTATAGAACGGACATTAATAAAAAAAGGTCAGGGTTTCATTGTAAGAGCAAACCACTCGACGGTCTTTCTTAAACCTTCCTCCAATCCAACCCCGGGCTTCCAGCCAAGCAATTTCACAGCCTTTGAGATATCCGGGCATCTCTGGGTTGGATCGTCCACGGGCAGGTCTTTAAAAACAATCTCGGAACTTGAATTCGTCAGTTCCTTTATTTTACCCGCTATATCGACAACGGTCATTTCCTCCGGGTTTCCAAGGTTGACCGGGGTGTGGACATCCGAGACGCCGAGTTTATGAATCCCTTCTATTAAATCAGAAATATAACAGAAGGAGCGGGTTTGAGAGCCGTCTCCGAAGACCGTTATCGGTTTATTTGACAATGCCTGCGTGATGAATGCCGGAACCGCCCTTCCGTCATCCGGTCTCATTCTCGGCCCGTAGGTGTTGAATATCCTGCATATTCTTGTGTCAAGCCCGTGATAAAAATGATATGCCATCGTAATAGCTTCCGCAAATCTCTTGCCCTCGTCGTAAACTCCCCTCGGTCCTATCTGATTTACATTGCCCCAGTAGTCTTCCGGCTGCGGATTGACCAGGGGGTCGCCGTACACCTCGGATGTGGACGCCAGCATAAACCCCGCGTTTTTTGCCTTTGCCAGCCCCAGCATGTGGTGGGTGCCAAGCGCGCCAACCTTCAGGGTCTGGATTGGAAGTCTCTGGTAATCGACCGGGCTTGCAGGGCTTGCAAAATGGAAAACGAAATCGATGTCTTCCTTCAAGAACAGCGGCTTTGTAACGTCATGATTGAGCAACCGGAATCGTTCATTATCCAGCAATCCGCTGATATTTTCTTTACTGCCGGTTAAAAAATTATCCGCGCAGATCACCTCATCTCCCCTTTCGATCAGATAATCGCACAAATGGCTCCCTATGAATCCCCCCCCTCCGGTTACTAAAAAAGTTTTCATTATCTTTTATTGTTTTTATGATTAAAAAAGCAAAACAGGCAACCATCAAAAACGCGGTGTTTTTTGCAGTTGTTCTTATTTGATTTGTGTTCCTATTTTGAATTCATATTGCCGCAATTCCCGCGATAATACATCTAATCCAGTCTTTCTAAATTTAACCAAAAACCCCTAATACCCTTAAGCGTTTTCCTCTCTCCGCCGGACATCCGAGATTAAGATAATCAGTCCATAATCCTTTTTATACTCAAATAATAATATTTAATGATATTTAATTAAAAAACACTAAAATGGAAACGAAACATACGACCGTATCCATACCAAAGCCGCTGTACGAGAAAATACAGGGGAGGATAAAAAATACCGGCTTTACATCCGTTTCGGATTATGTGACCTATGTGTTAAGGCAGGTTATATCTGAACTGGAGGAGGATCAGGAGGAGCCGTTTACAAGGGAGGACGAAGAGAAAGTTAAAGAAAGGCTGAGGAGCCTCGGGTATATCGAATAAAAATGTTATTGGTTATAGGAATAGATGCTGCGACATGGAAGATTATAAAGCCGAACATTGACCGTTTGCCGAACATCAGGGGGCTGATGGACGAAGGCATATATAAAACCCTCCCCTCCGACAAAAGACCTATCTCCGCATCCGCGTGGTGCTCCATATTCTCCGGGAAGATGCCGGAGGAGCATAAGAACACGGATTTTGTAGTTGACGGGGAACTCCAGACAAGGGAGAAAATCAGGGTTGATTTCATCTGGGATGTTCTGGATAAGCAGGGGTATGACGTGAAAGCATTAAACATACCCTTTGTGATCCCGCCCTATAATTTTAACTGCGGTTTTAAACCCGTGGGGTACGGGCTTCCCGAAACCCCCGGGGAATGGGGGGAAGAACTGCACGAAATCACGGAAAAATCACTGGAGATTTTAAACGGAAAGCCAGATTTGCTTTGCGTCGCTTACTCTTTACTTGACAGGGTCCAGCATTTCCACTGGGGCGAAGAAGAATTTATTACCCGCTGGTATGAAAAAGTCGATAAAGCCATAGGGAATTTAATTCCATACGGGGATAAACTCATAGTTCTGTCAGATCACGGTTTCTGTAATAGAGAAGAGGCGGAGGTTCAAACCCTCCCGGAAAAAACTCCGAGGGGTGAGATAAAGGGGGATCATCACAGGGACGGCATTCTGATCACAAAGAATGTTGATTTCGAGATCAACAGACTGCAGGATGTTTATTTTGCCATAAAAAAAGAAATAAAAAATGGATGAGGAACTGATGGATATGGATACGGAAAAGAAGATTGAAAAGAGCAGGGAGGTTATTAGAGAGGCGTTTGAAAAGTACGGCAGGGATAAGATAGCGGTCGCATTCACCGGCGGCAAGGACAGCACCCTGCTTCTCTGGTTGGTAAAAGCGGTCTGTGACGAGGACAAAATTCCGCTGCCAAAATTAATGTTCATTAACGAGGGGCATGTTTTCGAGGAAATCTATGAATTTGTTGACGAGTTAACGGAAAAATGGGGCCTGGATTGGGATGAAGTCCGAAACGATGATGTCTTAAAGCAGGCGGAAAAAGTTGGGGATATGGTCAGGGTGGATTTGCTGAGTGCAAGGAATAGGAGGGAGCTTGAGAAAATAAATTTCAATGGAAAAGAATTCCCGTTCGAACCTGAATCGTACGTCGGGAACCATCTGATGAAGACGGTCGCGATGAACCTGTATCTTGAAAGGCATGACTTTGAGGCGGTGATCTCAGGCATAAGATGGGATGAGCAGGAGTCAAGAGCAAATGAAACGTATTTCAGTCCGAGAAAGGATCCCGGGCATGTGAGGGTCCACCCGATACTCCATTTCAAAGAGAGGGATGTCTGGGGCACCATAATGGACTATAATATACCCTACAATAAACTATACGCACAGGGTTACAGGTCACTTGGCGCAAAAGGAACAACCACAAAAACAACCGATGTTCCGGCGTGGGAGCAGAATCTGGAAGAAACAACGGAAAGGGCGGGGAGAAGACAGGACAAGGAGGAGATAATGAAAAGGTTGAGGGATCTGGGCTACTTTTAGTGGTTTATCGGAAGATCGGTAAACCCGATCGGCTAAAAAGGTACCGTGGATGCATCAACTAAGAATTCCTTGATTTCATCTCCGGAAATTTCCCCCCCTACAAATTCAATGGGCTCCGAGTAATCAATATCTTTGAAATAACAGAGCTGCTGGCGAAAGAGTTTCTCGTTAAAAAATCCCCGGAAAATGCTTTTGGCTCGTTCGGACACCTGCTCAACCGTATAATGTGATTTCAAGATGAAGTATAAATCAACATAATCCTTCCACTTAGCTCTTCCGCCGAGTGCATACGCCTTCATGGCAGCTAAATCCAGCAAAGAAGGTATTTTTATAATATCCTCAAAATAAACCAGGTTTTCGATTTCATGAGGGAAACTATAAAAAGTCACCTTAATGGAATCGATAATTAAATGCATCTGCTCGCTGGCTTCATGAACGATTTTATCCAGTGAATAATTACTTTTCTTTATTTGATATTTTATACTTTTTCCCTTAATTGGGTCCGGAGTAAAAAGGTCAAAATCTATTGACCTCCTGTGCCCTATATGCAGGGCAATGGCAGTGCCTCCTACCATATAAAAATCACCGGAAAATGATTTAATTAAGGGCAATAATTCTCTTTGCTTATCTGTTAATACTTCCATGTGCATTTTTCTTAAAGTATAGATTAAAGAAATTTACGACCTGTGGAAAATAATTAACCCTCCTCTTTGCGATTTGCTTATAAAAAATACCTGCGACCCTGTCAATTCCAACAAGTTCAAATAATTTTTTTACATTTTTTTCATCACCGTAATTCAATATCGTCTCAACCAGAAATTCCATGCTGATATTCTCTTTCTCCCCCTCTTTAATCCACCAGAAAAGCGAGCTGTTTTCGCGGATAAATTCTTTTATTTCAGGAGAATTCATTTTATTATTTATTACTCCTTCAAAAATAAAAGCAGATGACGCATCATCAACAGCCCGGGATTCGTCCTTTCTTGATTCATGCAAACATCGCTGCATGGGTTTTGCCGTCGTTCCTGTCTGATCCGTCCTAACTGCCCGTAATTCCCTGCTTTTTTTCTTTTTTCAATAAAAGTTGAGCCGCGGCGAACAATAAAACTAAGATCAGGACCATAACGGCTAAATTGCTGATAAATTCACCCCTGGGAGCGCCCACCTCAATATATTCGATTCCATAGTGGATAACCGGGGATATCCTATAGTCATCAAACATGAAATCAATTGAAAAATAAAGGCATTTACCGGACAGGGGGTAAAAGAGAGCGACTCCGGGGTATGCCAGATCAAGGATCAGGTGCGAGAGCAGGAAATATGAGATTAAAACAAATATCAATTTGTTTTTCCTTGAGATAAAATAAAAAAGTAAAGGGACAAGCGCGACAAATATATTGTGAAGAAGAATCCTGTGCATTACGAAAAAGGCATCGATTTCAGGGAAGAGGGCGAAAGGGCTGAGAAGAAGGATCGTTCTTTTATCTATGTTTGAGAAGGCGATTACGATTATCAGCGGTATAAGCCAGTGGAAGAGTATGTCCATTTCAAAATGAAAGAAAAAGATAAGGGGAATCAGTCGAATGCCGCGTCATAGATGTCCTCGAGACCTATAACCTGCCCCTTCTTCTCAAATAATTCCCTGACAATCTTCTTCTGAACGTCGTTCTTAACGGTCCCGATCCGCAGCGCACCGATACCTGATTTCCCCGTACCTTCGATTTCCTTGCCGTTATCATTTGCGTCGACGCCTTCAACACCATAGGGGGGATAGGCATTAACGTCTGCCATAACCTCGATGCAGTCAAACTGCTCCCAGATTTCTCTTTTAACTATGCAGATTTTCGGAGGTCCTGTTGTGACAACGATATCTGGCTGGAAGTCCTTTAATGCGTTGACTGTGGCTTCATCGCTTCTCACTTCATAGGGCTTTAGTTCCGCATGATATACCTTCTTTACCTTTTCAATGGCAGCCATTGCCCTGTCAAGCCCTCTTGACGTGACCGCGACCTTTGCTCCTTCCTTAACAAGGAGCGCACCTATCCTTAATCCCACAGGTCCCGTTCCCGCGAAAACAATTGCCTTCTTTCCCTTCAATGACTCGCCTTTTTTCTCAATAGCTTCCTTGATTTTCACGACGGTTCCTACAGCGGTTGTGTTTGCACCGTCCGTATCCGCTACGATAGAAACCTTAAACGGGTCAAACATCTGTCCCACGGCTTTATCCATCATCTCATCCCCTTTCACCACATCATGACCCCCTATAAAGACCGCCGTGTTTACCAGGTCTTTCGGGTGGCGGGGGAAAATAGTGTCATTAATTAAACCTGGGATGTCGCCAACATCAACTCCCGTGTAGGGAACAACCACCAGATCCTCAACATCCGCATCGTACGCTTCGATCAAGTCAAAGGGGCTTGCGTATTTCTCCATGCTCAAATATATCAATACTTTTTTCATTTTCTTTTTTTAGTAATTAAGAAATGATAATAAAAAATAATGAACAATAAAGGTGAACGATATTGTGATCGAGAACGGAGCCCTGGTTAATGTCTGCACATCCGAAATCTACGGGGCTAATGTCGGAATAAAATCCGGGAAAATCACCTGTGTCGGTGATAAAAAGATGAGCGCTGAAGAGACTGTAAATGCAAGGGGCTATTATCTTGTTCCGGGGCTTATTGACGCCCACATCCACATAGAAAGTTCAATGATAACATTGAGCGAGTTTGCGCGCACGGTTATTCCTCACGGCACCGCAGCGATAGTGACGGACCCCCACGAAATCGCCAATGTCGCAGGGATAGAGGGGATTAAAGTTCTGGTTGAGGAAAGCAGAAAAATCCCTCTCAAAGTCTATTTTACGATCCCCTCATGCGTTCCCTCCACTCCCTTTGAAACATCCGGGGCTGAGATCGGGATAAAGGAAATTGAAGAAATGCTTTCCTGGAAAGAGGTTGTCGGGTTGGGGGAGGTCATGAATTTCCACGGGGTAATCAACTCCGACCCGGAGGTTTTAGAAAAAATAAGGGTTGTTAAAGAAATGAGGGGGGTTGTGGACGGGCACTGCCCGGGGTTGAGCGGGGAGGCATTAAATGCGTATATTTCCGCAGGCGTCCAATCAGACCACGAGTCCACAACAGCCGGGGAAGGGCTGGAAAAGATAAGATCCGGGATGAGGCTGATGATCAGGGAGGGCTCTGCCGCCAAAAATCTGGGGAGTTTATCCGGGATATTTGATTTTCCCGGAGAATATGCGGGCAGATGCATGCTCGCAACAGATGACCGCCATCCGGGTGATTTAATCTCTGAAGGACACATGGACGGCATAATCAGAAAATCAGTATCCGGGGGGATGGACCCAGTGGATGCGATAAAACTCGCCACCATCAACCCCGCGGAATACTTTCATCTGGAGAACTCCGGTTATATTGCCCCTGGTAAAGATGCCGACATATTGTTCGTCAGTGACCTGGAGGACTTTAGGGTTGAGAAGGTGATGATTAAAGGGAAAATTACGGCAGAGAAAGGCAGATTTATTTCAAAACTTCTTTCGTTTCCATACCCCGGATCCGTTACCAATACCGTTAACCTGAAACGGGTGTCGCCCGGAAGTTTTAACATTCTTGCGGGCAAGGAAAACAAGGTGGATGTCAGGGTGATCGGGGTGATCGGGGGCGAGATTTTAACGGACGAGAGAATTGAGTGTTTGCAGGTCA
>JGI24422J19971_10001748_pt1 | contig 13337 bp, 7 predicted proteins | sample DeeMarSWOR152_54_FD_19971 | JGI IMG/M metagenome (IMG submission 19971) | reverse complement strand
CGGCTGCACCCGCCGGTGTCGCTCGTGAGCAAGAGCAGGGAGAACGACAGGTGCCGAGCACTGGCGGAGTCGCTACGGCGTGAGCAGTACCGGAAGCCGCCGCTCAACCTGAACCCGATCTTTTACCCGCGGGAGGTACCGCGCGACTTCAACCTCATCAAGTGGCAGTTCATCAACTACGCTCAGTTCTTTGACTGGCAGTGGGCGCGAGGCCTTGACGGTAGAAATGTATTCTTCTCCTGGCTTCGGGCGCCCTTCACGATTCTGTTCGTGCTGCTGGGTCTGCTTGGCGCCTGGCGTCACTTCCAGGCGGACCGCATCTCCTGGATCTACTTCGTAGCGCTGTTCGCCACCGTGTCAGTCGGGCTCGTCATCTACCTCAACTTCAAGTACGGCTACTCGGTGGGTGCGACCACAATGGATCCCAGCACAGGGCAGCTTGTACCGGTGCCCCGCGACTGGCGCGAGGTCCGCGAACGGGACTACTTCTTCATCGTCTCCTTCTCGCAGTGGGGGCTATGGGCGGGCATTGGCTTGGCCGCGTTCTGGGAAAGGCTGGCGCAGATCACTGCAGGGCCAAAGGCGAAGCTTTCCTTGCAGCATCTTCGCAGCACCGCCCCTGTCCTCGCGCTTGCACTCCTGCCGCTCTTGCTGAACTGGAAGTACGCCAGCCGGGCCGGCGATTACGCGGCCCGCGACTGGGCCTACAACATCCTGATGTCCGTCGAGCCGTACGCTATCGTCTTCACCAACGGCGATAACGACACCTTCCCGCTCTGGTACCTGCAGGAGGTGGAGGGGCTACGTCAGGATGTTACCGTTATCGTCTGGTCTTACCTCGCCACGCCATGGTACGCCAAGCAGTTGCGGGATCTCAGCCAGCCGTGCGGCGATGACGACCCGCAGCGCGACCGCACCAGGATCATCTGCCAGCGCCCCTTTGACCCCGATGAAGCGATACCACTTTACCGCGACCGCGACTGGCCCGTGCCTACTCGTTCGATACTCGAGATGACGGACGCCGAGGTCGAGCGTATCCCGGAGTGCTACCCGATTGACCGGCGCACNGGTCAATGTGCCGTCTTCCCGGANACAGTGCCCGTGCCCTTTGNCGAGATCGTCGGCTTCATTGCGAGAGGCTCTTACCTCTGGCGCAACGATATACTGGTTGCCCGAATCATGCAGACGGCTGCCGGTGACCGCCCGATCTACTTCGCGAGCACTACAGGCACGTTTGAGCGATTCAACATTCAGCCGTACATGATCCGTCAGGCCGTCGCCTTCAAGCTGGCGACCAGCGAGGTCCAGCCGACGGAGTCGATCGTGGTACTACCCCCACAAGCGCGCTTCCAGGGCGGACGTGTCTTTCCCGCGTGGATTGATGTGGAACGCACACGTGCTCTCCTCGACGAGCACTTCGTCTATCGTGACGTGACCGAGCGCCTCTTCTGGCCGGACCACTCCACCAGCGGAATACCTCTCCAGTACTACCAGGCGTATACCGCACTAGCGACTGTCTATCTAATCACGGACCAGCGGGAACTCTCCGACGAGGCAGTGGGCCGGGCACTGCAGTTCCTGGCCGCGGCATTGGGGCCGGAGTATCTGCCGGCACCTGCAGCGCCAGCAGCCGAGGCACCCGCGGTACCGAGCCCGGAAACACCGGAGGAGAACTGAGACAGCACCCTTACGCTGGCGGCTCACTCGCTGACCAGCGCGGCCAGGGCATCGGGCTCTAGGTCCCAGGGGCTCGCGTCGGGGCTCTCATCACGCACAACGCTGGCGCCGGTGCGCTCGTCGTATTCGACCCGCATCACCTGATCCATACCCTCGCGGATCGACTCGATGTGCGTGATGAGGACTACCTGCTCGAAGCGATCCTGCAGGCGCTGCAGCAAGCGAACCACGCTCTCGCGTCGCTGCTCGTCAAGGCTTCCGAACACCTCGTCAAAGACGAGGAGCGACAGCGTATGGCCGGCGCGCTCAGCGATCATCTGACTGATAGCCAGCCGCAGTACGAGATTGCTTATGTCTTCCTCACCGCCCGAGATCACTGGCTTCTCTTCACCGTCGTCCAGCACCACGACCTCATGGTCACTTCCCAGCTCGATCCGATTGTACCGCCCATCGGTCAGCTCAGTCAGGAAGACGCTGGCGATCTCCGACAGCTCGGGCCGCACCCGATCGTTCAGGTCGTCGCGTAGTTCCCCCAACGCCAGGTCCAGCTCGTTGTGCAGACGGAACTCCGCCTGACGCGCCGCGATGCTCTCGGAGATCTGACGATACTCCCGCTCCGCACGTCGCGCCGCGTCAGCCGCCTGGCGCGCCGCCTCCACCTCGCCCCGCGCCCGCTCCAGCTCCAGCCGCGCCACGTTCAGCTCCGTGCGCGCCGCCTCGTACTCCTCGCCTGCCGCGCGGTAGGCGTCCTCCGAGAAGCCGAGCTCGCTGCGACTGGCTTCCAGACCGGCGATCTGCGCACGGATCTGCCGCTCCTCCTCCTCCGTCTGTGCCAGGGCGCTGCGTATAGCCGGCTGTCGCTCCAGACGCGTCTCCAGCTGAGTGATCTGTCTCTGTAGCTCTGCTAGCCGCTCCAGTCCGTCCCGCACCTTGCCATGGCGCTCCGCGTCATAGCCTTCGGGAAGTTCAGCGATCTCGCCCGCCAGGACGCGCGCGCGCGCCTCCTCGGCTTTCAGATCCACCCTCAGCGTCTGAGCCTGGGTCAGCGCCGACTCGGCGGCGGCTAGCTCACTCTTCAACTGTTCGCGCTTCTCGCGCGCCCGGGCCAGGGTCTCCTTCGCGGCTACGACCTCGTCCGGCTCCGCTTCCAGCTGTTCGACTCGCTTGTTATGCCACTTCCCGTCCTGGACCACTTCCTCGTACTGGCCGCGCACCAGATCGAGCACACGATCGTACTCAGAGCCGAGCGGACGTTTGCAGGTAGGACAGACACCCTGCGCACCCTGTGCTTTCAGCTGTTCGATCTGCCGCTTCAGCTCCTCCGCCTGGCTGCGCAGGATGCGAAGCCGTGCCTCCGCGTCCTGCCGATCACGCTGCCAGCGCGACATCGCATCATCGCGTTCCGTCTCCGACCGCTCGCACTCGGCCTCTTGACTTGCCAGCGTCTGCGAGAGCTCGTCGCGCGCCTCGCCGCTGGTCTCCTGCTCTGCCAGCTTCCGCGACAGCGTTTCCACTCGCCCGCGTTGCTGCGCCAGCTGCTTTTGCAGATCGCTGCGCCGCGACTCCGCTTCCGCCAGGCTCCGGAGATCTTCTTCTTCGGCAGGCAGGCCCTCCAGCGGGCGAACCTGTTCGCGCAGCGTCGCCAGCTCGTCGGCCGCCTCCGCCAACTTCTCCAGCTCGGCCGTCGCCTCCTGCTGCTCCTTGACGACGCGCTCCAGGCGCGCCCCTGCCACCCGCAGGTCTTCCATGAGACGCCGATCACGCTCCCGCCCTGCTTGCAGCTCGTTCCAGCTCGGCTCAAGCTGCACGAGTCGCGCCGCCCCCTCTGTCTGTCGCCCATCGGCGGCGGCGAGCGTCGAGTTCGATTCGCGCAGTCGGACCTCCGCCTCCTCTATCGCCCGCTTGATCTCTTCCGGGTCGCCGAGCGAGCGCTGTAGCTCCTCGACCTGGCCCTTAAGCACCTTACGTTGCTCCCGCACCAGACCCTGGGCGCTACGTAATCGTTCATAGCCGAGAACCTGTGCCAAGAAGCGTGCCCGTTCCGTCGCTCCCATCGCCGCGAGGAACTGCAGCTCCTTTTGGCCGGTGAAGTAGGTGTTGAAGAACTCCCGCAGAGTCATCCCAAGACGGCGAGTGAGCTGGCGGGTCACCTCGCCCAAGCCGCTGGCGATGCACTCTTCCTGCTCGAGCCGGTATAGCTCAGCGGTACGTGGCGTCCGCGCGACGCGATAGCGCTCGCCGCGGAGCTCGAAATCGAGTTCGGCGCGCACCTGCGCGCGCCCTGGCGCCCGGTTGAAGCGCAGGGTCTCGTTCGTACCGCGCACCGCCTGCGACCCGTAGATCGCCCAAGCGATCGCCTCCAGGATGGTCGTCTTCCCCGAGCCGTTGGGCCCGATGATCCCTGTGAGGCCGGGCCGGAAATCCAGTTGCGTGTCGGCGTGCTGTCGGAAGTTCTTGAGGCCGAGGCGTATCAACCGCATTTCAGTCCCTGCCCTCCGCACTCTCCGCTTCCTGGGCCTGCTGCAGATAGCGGAGCCCCAGCTCGATCAGCGCCTCTCGGTCCACCTTGCCCGAGTCCGGCTTCCAGCGGTGCCTGAGAAACGCGACCAGCTCCTCCTGAAGGGTCAGGCGGCGGCCGGGCGCTGCGGACCCCTCGCGCCTCACGATCTGCGGCGGCCGCGCATCAAGGTGGAAGTGCAGTGCCCGGGTTCGGTACTCGCGGATCCTGCGATGATCCAGCTCACGGTAGACGTCACGCGGCACATCGAACACACGCAGGCGGATGATTTTCCCGTCGATACCGCCGGGCACCGAGTCCAGTGCTGCCTCGATCGCCTGGTCCAGTTCCGCTGGCGTCAGATCGCGCCCGGCGATAGGCTCCAGATCGATCACCGGCCGTGGACTCTCGAGCTCATGGAAGCCGAGGCGACCCTCAACCACGTCGAACTCGATGAAGCCTTTGGGCTGGTCTGCTTCCAACCAAACGTCGATGCTCGTCCGCTCGATCGCGCCCGGATAGACCATGTTGGGCGCCAACTTCTCATATAAGTGATAGTGCCCGAGCGCGACGTAGCTCCATTCCTCCGGCTTGACGTCGTCACTCCGCATGACAGCGGCACCGAAGTGGCTGATCAACTTCAGGCTCTCGTGCGCGGTGTGTGCCATCAGGATGTTGACCGCTGCATCCGGATCGGGCTCGATCACGGGTTGCACCTCCGAGACCAGCGCGTTGTGAGGAAGGCACAGGACAGCCGCATCGAGCTGTGGGAACGACAGCCGCTTCGGCTCCTGGTAAACCACCTGAACGCTCGGTATCTCGGCGAACAGCCTCAGGATGTTGCCCGTCTCGGCCGCACGCGGCGAATCATGGTTGCCCGCGATGATGACGACCTGCGTCTCGGGCGCCGCCAGGTGGAAGCGCGAGAACCGACGGAACGCATCGGCGATTGCCGCGTTTGACGGACGCACGGTGTGGAAGACATCACCAGCAACCAGGAACAGGTCTGGCGCGATCTCGGCGGTCCGGTCGAGAAGCTCTCGGAACGTCCGCGCGACGTCGGCCTCCCTGATGTTGATCCCGTACGCGTTCGTGCGGTGGTAGGCTCTGTAGCCCAGGTGGAGGTCGGCCGTGTGGACCAGCTTCATGGGGCGTTCAGCAGCTCCAGGTTTCCGTCAGCGTGCCCGGTAAGCTGGATCTCGACGCCGTCGGCGGCGTGCAGCGCGAACATATCAATCTCGTAATGGCCGCCAGTGAAGCGTCCCTGATTGATATCGAAGAGGTTGAAGCCCGTAAGGCTAGCCTGTAAGTGCATTGGCACGCCGAGGCCGACGTCCTCCATCCCCTGCAAACGCGAGTACGAGCCCGAGAGCTCGATCACCGCGAAGGGGCCATCGGGACCCTCTCGCAGCTCGACCAGCGTGTGCTCGAGCTCGAGCGTCAAGCGAACCTCCCCACCCGTGCCCAGGCCTACCGGGAACTGCGCTACGCTGCTCCAACGGTCACCGATCTCCACAGGCTCCTCGGGCAGGTAAGTCGGCGCGACACCTTCCATCTGGGCGAGTCGCTGGGCCAGTCGGGCGATCCTGGGGTGAGAATAAGCCACATCCAGGGTGCGTCCAGTGGGGGTCGTGCGGACTCGCGCCGTCTCTGAGAGGAGATCGCGAACCGATTCCTGCTGGCCCGGCGGCGGCGCCACCGGCCGCCCGCCGATGTCGCCGCTGAACTCGAAGGCGTACCAACGAACCTCGAAAGTCCGCGTCCCGTTTTCGGCTACCTCCATGAGCTTCAGCTCGTATTCAACCGCTGTCTGCAACCCCATGCCCGACGCGAGGGTCTCCATGAGCTGGCGAGTTCGAGCATCCGGTTCGCCAGGGCCACTGTACTCGGCCCGCATGCGCATGTCGAAGGCAATGCGATAGCGATTCGCTTGACCGACCCGATCGGACACCCGCAGGAGATGCTTCCCGGTCTGGAGCGCCGCCGATCCGAACCACCATCCGGCATTCAACAGCACTCCGAAGAGCGCCGGCCAGAGCAAAGGCTTCGCGATCAAGGAGCGCTGCACACGACTCGCATAAACGAACTAGAAGCGCAGAGCACCCAACAGAACCAGGTAGATCAGCAATGCACCAACCGCGCTTCCCACGATCGCACCGCGCTTCAGCGCGGCCCTGAACTCGGGCGACTCCACGTCACCCCGCTCCGCTAGCCTCGCCAGCGCGCCCGCCTTGGGGATGACATAGATCAGCGTGACCAGGAACGCGATGAACCCGATTACCTGCATCTGGAACAGCCAGTGCTCTGGAAAAGGACGAAACCACGGCCGCTGGGTCACGATCATGAGTATCGCCCCCGCAACGATTGTCAGGGTCGCGGCTGTCAGTACGAGCCCCCGATAGAGCTGTCGCGCGGTGGAGTATGCGAACGCCGTGATCTGCGTTTCGCCCGTGCCTCGCGCTCGCGCCGTCCAAATGCTGAGGACGAACACGCCCCCCAGCCAGAACGCCGTACCGAGTACATGCAGGAAGATCCAGATACCCGCGACCCTCATCGTACCCCCTAGTGCCGGGTGAGCTCCGCCTGCCACTCTACCAGTGAACGACTCGGCGGCAACTCGTTCACATCGGCCCATTCCACTTCGAGGTTCGCCGCGACCAAGACGCTCTCGTAGCGCCCCGCACCAACGCTGAACAGGCTCTCACCGAAGTAGCGACCGGTTATCTCAGCCATCTTCTCCCCGAAGCTGGCCGGCTCACCATCGAACTCGATGCGTGCGAACAGACCAGCGGCTTCCGTCCTGAGCCTTGTTAGCCTGTAGTTGACGTGCAGGTCCACCAACTGCTGAGAACCGTCCGGCGCGTGCAAGCGGATGCTCACCTGATCCCTCCAGCCGTCGCCCTCAGATACCGAGTCCGCCGGCAGTGTGAGCGCCAGAGCGGAGAGGATGTCAGCCAGCGCCTGAGCGACAGGGCGGACCGCGCCCGAGTTCACCATTACACCCTGAGGCTGTCCGCGCGGAGAGAATTTGAGGATCGCGCCTCGACCGACCCTACGGAAGATGCTGTCCCACTGCAGGCCGCTGAGGCCCCGCTCCGCGTCAGTGCTAGCGCGGTAACCGAGCCAGTAAAGCCGATAGCGACGCTCCTGTTCCGGTTCATGCCGGTCTGCGATGATCGTCACGGCGAGCTCAGTTGTCGTCTGACGAGGAGCGCCCAGGGTCTCCAGCAGCGCAGCGCGCGGATCGTCTTCCGAGATATCGAACACCAGTCGCCGGCTCTCTCGGACCGTGATCCTGTAATTGCCGACGAGACCCGAATCGGCGGTCATGCGCAGTAGCACACGAGCCGGCGGCGCGTCGACGACCGGCTCCTGCGCCAGGCCGGGCCGCGCGGCCCAGAGCGTACAAGCTAGAGCAGCGAGATGCCACACGCGGCGCGGCGGTGTACGATCAGTCACCGGCGTAGGGGTCCTCTGGCACGGAGACCGGTCGCGGTGTCTCGACCACCTCCGAAACCACCTTCTTCTTGAGCCGGGCGCGGAAGAAGGCCAGAGCATCCGCCGGACGGCCACGCTGCGTGTGGTGGAAGGCCTGCAGAACCTCTGAACGCTCGCGTCCCGTGATCAGATCCTTTACCTCGTTCACCTGCACCCGCCGGTCAAGACGCCGCAGCGCGTGAGCGATGGCGTCATCGAACGGCATCTGCTGGCGGGGCGGGAACCGCTCTATCCCATCGCGCCCGCGCATCACCGCCGGCTTAGGGAAGCGGATAAAGATAGGCTGCGTGAAGTGCGGATGCCGGACCATCAGATCGCCCTTGGGAAGGCTGGCCAGCTTCGTCTTCGTGGCGGGTGACAGCACTGAGTAGCCCGGCGTAGCGAGTTCGTCCATGTCCATGCGCCCGTAGACTGCCGACCCGCAGTTCCCGACGACACGACGGTGGACCTGCGAGCGGAACTGCTGTGCTCCGAACAGTACCATCCCGAGATAGCGGCCTCGCTCGCTGATATCGAGCAGCATCTTGCGAACGTAGGTGTCCGGTCCGTCCGACGGCGCGTTCTTGTTGAGCTCATCGGCGAACACCACGAGGTGTCGTACGCCGAGGTTACCGGCCTCCAGGCCCTCGCGCAGCTTCGAGACGACCCGCGCGAACACCAGGTCCTGCGCTTCGGGCTCCACATTCGCGACATCGACGACGTAGACGGCCCGATCTTCGAACGAGCCCCAGGGTAAGTCGCTGACTGCATCGTCGTTCACCACGAGCCCGTGGGCGCGACTCACAATGCCGTTAAGCCTGTTGCGGACCTTACGAATCGTCGCCGTGTGATGGGTCATCCAGCGGTCCGCCCCACTCTGCTCGCAGCACGCCAACACGTCGTCGAACCAATCCTCGAGGTCACGAAATGTACGCACGAGATGGTTGCGCATCAGCGGCTGGCCGGAACCTGGGCCGAACGGCTGCTCGAGGACACGATCGCGAATAAAGTCCACAAGCGCATCCGCCTTCGCATCGAGGTCATCGCGGGTGAGCAACACCTCGGAGAACTGCATCACTTCCTTTAGACCCCAGCGCAACGGCTCCACGTTGTGCATGAGNTCTAGATTCGTCCTCAGCGTGTTGAGGTTCCAGCCATCCGCTCGGTAAGGGGCGTAGAAGCGAACATTCCTGAACGGTTCCGCCGGAATCTCCAGCTGCCGGTACATCCGCAAGTCCGCTTCCTCGAGATCGCCTGGCTGATCGAGGAACAACAGGTCAGGCCCCTTCACGTTGAAGCAGACCGCAGCGACGGAGCCCTTGAACCCCGGCATGTGCTCGAAGAGCGAGGCGAGCAGGAACTCAACCAGGCTGGTCTTCGTGGCTAGCCCGCTGACGCCCGTGATGTTGAGGTGGGCTGCCTCGGGGCCGAGTAGGAAATCGGCATCCAGGTAGACCGGAGCCTCCAACCCACCGCTCGTGTAGAGACCCAACGGGATGCCGGTGTCCCGTTCGCCGCCCACGTACGCGTCCATGCGCAGCCCGACCACGACATCGCGGTCCTCCGCCAGGAACACGGCCCCCATGGGGACCGGCTGCACCGGCTCCTCCGGCTCACGACGCAAGACAGCGGCGGAATACAGCCTTATCTCAGGCCGTGCCGAGGGAGCCCGCGCCTCTGCCCCTGGGTCGGCGTCGGCGCCGATGTAGTCGTGAAGCGGTGAAAGGAGGTCCGTGTAGCTGAAACCCTCGACCACCACGCCATACACCGTCTGCGATTCCGCCACCACCTTCACGATGGACCCGATGCCGATGGGCGCCTCGTGACTCGTCCAGAAGTGGAACTCGTGCGTCGTGTTGGGCTTGCGCTCCGTGGCGACGACACGCCCCACAAGTTGCCTCATGCTGGTTCCCATCTCCACTGAACCGTTCCCACAGGGTTGCTGCCTGGCCGTGCCCCAGAGCCGATGCGCCGTTGGGAGCGTACAGACTCACCTTCAATATTCTAAGACCTCGGGGAGAGCCCCGCGACCGTCCTATACCTCCACCGCGGCCTTCACGGCCCGCCCGGCCCGCTCCTGGAGGCTCAGTACCTCGAGCTTTCGGTGCCGCAGCGCGATTACGGCATCGCACAGCGCCGAGGCGGCGGACAGCGTTGTGGTATAGGGCACTCGTCGCTGAATCGCCGCCCGCCGGATCGCGTAGTCGTCGAACTGCGCATGCTTGCCCAGCGGCGTGTTGATGAGCAGGTCGATCTCCCCGGAGATGATGTGGTCAACGATGTGTGGACGTCCTTCGTGCACCTTGAGCACCGGCGTGGCGGGAATGCCGCGGCCACGCAGGTAGCGGGCAGTCCCCGCGGTCGCCCAGATCTCAAAGCCCAATTCGTGAAACCGGCGCACGATCGGGGTGACGTTAGGCTTGTCCAAATCGTGCACCGTCACCACGATCCGCCCCGCCAGCGGCAAAGGGTTCCCAGCGGCGATCTGCGCCTTCGCCATCGCCAGGCCGAACGAGTCAGCGACGCCCATCACCTCACCGGTCGAGCGCATCTCGGGGCCCAGTAAGGCATCGACGCCTGGCAACTTGTCGAACGGGAAAACCGATTCCTTGACCGCTACGCCCTCCGTCTGCTCATCACCCCGGAAGTCGAAATCCTCCAGCTTGCGTCCCACCATACAACGCGCCGCCAGGCGCGCCAGCGGTATCCCGACGGCCTTGCTCAGATAGGGAACGGTTCGGCTGGCGCGTGGGTTAACCTCCAACACATAGACGACCCCGTCCTTCACCGCGAACTGCACGTTGATGAGGCCAACCACTCCCAAAGCCCGTGCAAGCGCCCGAGTGTGCTCCTTCATCTGCTCGACATGCTCATCACGCAGCAGGTAGGGCGGCACCACACAGGCCGAGTCGCCGGAGTGAATTCCGGCATCCTCGATGTGCTGCATGACGCCACCGATCAGCACTTCCACGCCATCCGATACGGCGTCCACATCGGCCTCGAAGGCATCCTCCAGGAACCGGTCGATCAGCACCGGATGCTCGGGCGAAGCGCGAATGGCTCGGTCGAAATAGCCCTTCAGCGACTCCTCATCGTAGACGATCTCCATGGCGCGCCCGCCGAGCACGTAGCTGGGGCGGACCAGCAGCGGATAGCCGATCCGTGCTGCCACCCGAAGCGCCTCGGCCTCACTCTTGGCCAGACCGTTGGCCGGCTGCGCGATATCCAGCTCGCGGGCGAGGGCTTCAAAGCGCTCACGATCCTCGGCTCGGTCGATGGACTCTACCGGGGTGCCCAGGATCGGCACGTCCAGAGCCCGCAGCGCTGACGCCAGCTTGAGCGGCGTCTGGCCGCCCATCTGAACCACCACTCCCTCTGGCCGTTCGAGGTAGATGATCTCCAGCACGTCCTCCAGGGTGAGCGGCTCGAAGTAGAGCTTGGCGCTGACGTCGAAATCGGTGGATACCGTCTCCGGGTTCGAGTTCACCATGATGGTCTCGAAGCCCTCCTCCGCCAAAGCGAAGGCGGCCGAGACACAGCAGTAATCGAACTCGACACCCTGACCGATACGGTTGGGGCCGCTTCCCAGCACGACAACCTTACGGCGCTCACTCCGAATCGATTCGTTCTCTTCTTCATAGGTGCTGTAGAGGTATGGTGTGGCCGCGGGGAACTCGCCTGCACACGTGTCCACCATCTTGTAGGACGGATGCATACCCCACGCCCAGCGCCGTTTCCTGACGTCCGCCTCACGCTCACCTCGGATGCGAGCCAGTAGCGCATCACCGAAACCCAGCCGCTTCATCTCCCAGGTTGCCTCTCGAGTCAACTCGTGCAGCGATGCGTACCACTCCTCCGCATTGACCAGCTCCCTCAGCTGTTCGATGAACCAGAAATCGATGTGGCTCGCTTGGGCGATCTGCTCCGCGGTCACGCCAGCTTGCAGTGCCCGCTTGATCTGGAAGGGTCGGTCCGCAGTGGGCTGCCGAAGGGTCGCCAGCAGGACCTCGCGGCCGTCAGCGCCGAGGCCATCGTCGGCCAGCATGTCGCTGCACGACCAGCCCGCCCGGCCGTTCTCCAGAGCACGGAACCCCTTCATCCACGCTTCCTTGAATGTTCGTCCGATGGCCATCACCTCGCCGACCGCCTTCATCTGGACTCCCAGCACGGGGTCGGCGCTGGGGAACTTCTCGAACGCGAAGCGCGGAACCTTGACGACCACATAGTCCAGGACCGGTTCGAACGAGGCAGGCGTCTTGAGGGTGATCGCGTTGGGTAGCTCATCCAGCCGATACCCGACCGCCAGTTTGGTCCCGATGCGCGCGATCGGAAAACCCGTCGCCTTAGACGCCAGGGCGGAGGAACGGGAGACCCGCGGGTTCATCTCGATGATCAACACCTCGCCGGTCTCGGGGCTCACAGCGAACTGAATGTTGCAACCGCCGGCGGCCACCCCGATCTCGCGGATGCAGGCGATCGCGGCGTCCCGCAATACCTGGTATTCCGCATCCGACAGCGTCATGGCCGGTGCCACCGTGACCGAGTCGCCGGTGTGCACGCCCATCGCGTCGAAGTTCTCGATCGAGCACACGATCACGACGTTGTCGGCGTGATCGCGCATCACCTCCAGCTCGTACTCCTTCCAGCCGATCACGCTCTTGTCGATCAACACCTCGCCGATCGGTGACGCTTCGAGGCCTACCCGCGCGACCTGCTCGAATTCCTCGATGTTGTAAGCGATTCCACCGCCGGTGCCACCAAGGGTGAAGGAGGGGCGGACGATCGCGGGAAAGCCTGTGCTCTCGGCGACTGCCAGCGCTTCCTCCAGCGAGTGAGCGAAGCCGCCGTGCGGCACGTCGAGCCCAATCCGCCGCATCGCCGCGGCGAACTCCTCCCGGTCCTCCGCCAGCCGGATGGCGCGTGCGTCCGCACCGATGAGCTCCACACCGTACTTCTCCAGCACTCCCGAATCGTGCAGCTCCAGCGAGACGTTGAGCCCTACCTGGCCGCCCATGGTGGGGAGGAGCGCGTCCGGCCGCTCACGCGCGATCACGCGCTCGACCCACTCCGGCGTCAGCGGCTCGATGTAGGTCGCGTCAGCCAGGTCAGGGTCGGTCATGATCGTGGCCGGATTCGAGTTCACCAGAATGACCTGGTAACCCTCCTCCTTCAGTGCGCGAACGGCCTGCGTGCCCGAATAGTCGAACTCGCAGGCCTGCCCGATCACGATGGGTCCGCTGCCCAGCAGCAGGACGCTACCTATGTCGTCGCGCCTCGGCATCTAGTCTCAGTAAGGCCCTCCGTTTGCTGACCCTGTTGGGTAGGGATCGAGACCAATAGTACCCGAGCCGGCCTGGTCGCGCCAGCCGGGGTTGGCCGTGTCGCCGCCCGCCGACAGCGGCTCCAGCCAGCCCTGCTGCGGGGCCTGCTCAGGCGGCCAGGTGATCTACGCGACCGCCTCTCCACGGCCCGGCACGCTGGTTGCCCACGGCGGGCCCAACGACCAGATTGCCCTGTCGATTGTGGACACGCGGACTTCCTTTCATTCCAGGACGAGTGGACGACCATGAACGCTAAGAGACCCTGGGCGATCTGGGCCCGCATGGCGCCCGTCGCCGCGCTCGCATTCGCCATGGGCTGCGGTGCCCGAGCCGGCTATGTCGGCGAGCCGTCACCAGCAGCCGAG
>JGI24422J19971_10001741_pt1 | contig 13360 bp, 5 predicted proteins | sample DeeMarSWOR152_54_FD_19971 | JGI IMG/M metagenome (IMG submission 19971) | reverse complement strand
CCACCTGCCCTACGGCAGGTGCCTTAATCACGCAAGCCGCAATCTGGTTGTGCAGTTTTTCCAAACGCTGATTCTGCAATTCGTACGTTGCTTTCGCGCTCACAAGCTTCGCCTGGGCCTGCGCCAGTTGTGCACGGGCACGTGCTTCAACTCGCACTAATTCCCGGTTGGCCTCATTATAGTCGCTCAGCAACTGCTGAACCTGTTTTGGAAACTCATAAAGCTTAAAAAGTTTCAAAGCAATTCCAGCTTTTTCCTCTTCAATCTCACACCGTGTCTTCTGTAGTCTATGTTCCCTCCGTTCGTTTTCCGCCACGTACTGTCTCTCGAAAAGCTTTTCGGTCCACGATAACGTATAGATGGCTTTTTCCAGGTTCTCCTGAGCCAGCGTGATATTGCCGGTTAGTTCCCGCAGCTTCTGAGAAGCCTCGCTTCCCGAATTGGGGTCTTCAACATCATTAATAAGCGAGGCTATATCAATACGTGAATTCGGGTCCGGATTCGCTTCATCAATCGCCTTTTGTGCAGCCGTTTCGCTCAGATATTTCTGAAGGTCCATCAGGGCAAACAATACCTTCAATCTAGCCGCGGTAATATCGCTTTCATTTTGTTTTTCCTGAATAAGATACGACTCTTTTGCATCGGCATAGCCTGCCTCGGCAGCGGCAAAATCAATATTGCGCATTGCGAGTTGCTCCTTCAAATTCGAAGAATCCAGTTCCACCAGCACCTTGCCATTATTTACATCTTCCGGGGTTATAGTGGTACCTTCAGGCACAATGTTGACTATGGTCGCCCGCCCTTCCACCTTAGACTTAATATCTTCTGATTTAACTGCCTTGATGTCACCGCTTTCAGTCACACTGATAATCAAATCACCGCGCGTTACTGTAAACAGCCCCGTACTTGGATTCGAATCATCAGAGCCGCTCACCTTTAGGCGCAAAAATCCAAACGCACCTATAGCCACAACCACAGCCACGGAAATTAAAATCAGAATAAATCGTTTGGCTAAGCCCAATTTGCCGGCCACTTCGTTACCTTGCCTTTTTACGTTATTTATTTTCATCATATTATCGCCCTCATTTGCAGTTTCTTTTATTGCTCCCACATTCCGTCCGGCCTAACCTCCAAAATGCCAATGTCCTGGAAAAAGGTCAATTTTGCGATTGCATGGGCTATCAAAGCGGCCGTAACGTTGTTTTGCGCTTCTAATAAAGCATCCTGCGAGATCAGCAAATCGTAAGTGGTTACACGCCCTGCTTGAAGCAAAAACGTGGTGCTCTCAACTCGCTTCTTAGCTAACTCTAAACTTGTTTTTTGAATACGGTATGACTCCGCTTGTTCCCGCAGCGTACGATACGCATTGCGCACGTCTAATTTAACCTCGTCCACGTCGTTCTCATGTGTCCGCTGCTGCTGCTCTAATGTTATCAGCGCTCTACGATAAATATTGCGTTCATCCTTTCGGTCCAACGGCAGGTCAGCTCCCAAATCCAGTAAATAGGCGCCCCGGTGAAACTGTAACCTGCTAAAGTCAGTCTCTGGGGTTGAATTTACGCTAGTTGTGCCAACCAGATTTAGTTGCACACCGAGACCCTCAGCAGCCAACACGACGTTGCGCTTGGCATCCTCAACATAGTCTCTGGAGTTAGCTAAATCCAGACGTCGAGATAATGCTGTTTCAACGGCTGCCTCCGGAGCATAGTCCGGCCGGGTTATCTCAACCTTCCCCAAAGCCTCCAGCTCATTCTGATCTAACTCTATCTTGGCGTCGGTCGGTAAAGATAACCTTATCTTGAATTGATCAAGCTGTTGTTCATATCTTTCCTGGGCTGCCACAAGGCTATTCTCTGCCCTCAGTACCTCCTGCTCTGCCTGGTCAACTTCGAAAGGCGGTTTACGACCAGCCTCGGCTTCCATCTCCAAACGTTCTTTAGATTCGAGCCTCCTTTTATAATCATTCTCGGCGTTGGTTACCTGATCCCTTGATTGCAAAACACGGTAATAGTCATTTACAATCGAAACGACGAACATTTTGCGGTAACGGTTGAATGAGCGTATCTGATATAAGACATCGCGTTCAGCCAGGGTTAGCTGTTCCAGCGCGTCTTTGCCGGCACCTCTACCCAGCAAAGGCACCGCCACGTCGCCGCTTAGGACCGAACGTAATGTTGTATAAGGATCACCGGTAAGAAATCGTGCCCAGTCAATTGCCAGCCTGGCACCGACCTGTATTCCATTGGCTAAGAGTTGCGTTTGGCTGACTTCGAGTCTCGATTTAATACTTGTTTCTTCACCACTGCTGTCCTTGCTGTACTCGGCGTCAATAGTCCCAAACCACTGTCGGGCATACTGATGCCGGACTCCTGTTAAATTAAGTGCCGTCACGTAAAGCGCTTCTTTTTGTGATTGATAGGTACGATTGTTTGCTGTAGCTATGGCGACCGCCTGTGCAAGACTCAGAACGCCTGAGGGCGGCACAGCTTCTTCAATCTGGATGTCATTAGGTGACGGGGGAATATTAGAATCGTTGATTATGTAATTGGCTTTTGAGCCAAAGCTGTCCTGCCATTTACTATCGATAATCTTATAAACTTCTTCGTCAGCATCAGCTTTATAGTGCTCACGGCTGCACCCACCGGCAATACCAAGAGCTACAGCGGTATATATTGCCCAGCATAACAACGTCACAGGTCGAAACTTGCAAAACATAAATTCATCTCCTAAAAAATTACAACTTACGTAAAAACACCATTTTTATTCATATTTTCAACATTATACAATAAAATGTCACAAAATGTAAGATGAAAATGAGCTGAGACCTCCACAATCGCCCTCCAATTGTGGATATTTCTCGAAAGTTTCATACAATATATTCAATCAACTATACAGAATTATCAATCTATGTGTTTATAAGTTAAGAATTTAGAGTAATTCTCCTGGCAATTACTTAGACTTTCATCACATTAAATAGACGCATTTGCCTGCGAAAATGTTACAAAAAAACTGCTAAAACTCAGTATAAAGTGGAATTTAATTCTATTGCAAAACTGGACAATTACGTATAAACTTAAAGGTGGTTGTAATTTGGCGGCGTAGCCAAGAGGCCTAAGGCGACGGTTTGCAAAACCGTTATTCGGCGGTTCGAATCCGCCCGCCGCCTGTTCTTTTTTCCGGTGTCAAGGGGGGCACCTCAATCTTTTTCGCTACATAACCTGCCTACTGATAAGGACTTGCTGCCCGGCTTGAATGTGGCGACCTTGAGCAGAAAGAGCGATTTTGCAAGTGTTTTGTATCGGTCCCGACCCGGAATATTGCAAATATTTGCATTCTTCATACACTTTAGGTATAAACATCCCAACTATTTTAGAAATAAAAAAAATGAGAGTTTCAAGTGCAGCAATTTGGGCAATGGCAGTGGTTATTTGGGGGATAAGTCCTGTATTTGCTAACTTAGCCGATGGGCTTATCGCCTCACCAGAGCAAGGCTGGCCCCAGTGGCGCGGCCCACGCCGCGATGGTATTTCTAATGAAAAAGGTCTGCTTTCGACTTGGCCTCCCGGCGGACCGAGGCTCCTATGGAAGGTCGAAGACCTGGGTACAGGATGGTCCTCACCGATCATTGTCGGTGAGCTGCTGTATATTACCGGCGATGTCGGTGACGATCTCATAGTGTTTGCATTCGACCGCAACGGCACGCCAAGGTGGCGGTCGAAGAACGGAAAGGCCTGGAAGGGGCCATACCCGGGGGCACGCGCGTGCTGCGCCTTTTCCGAAGGCAAATTGTATCATATGAACGCACATGGGCGTCTGGCCTGCCTGGATGCAGCCACAGGCAAGGAAGCTTGGGCCGTCAATATCCTGGAACGTTTCGCGGCCAATAATATCACTTGGGCGTTGAGTGAATGTCTGCTGGTGGATGGTTCGCGGGTCATTGTTACACCCGGTGGGGAAAAGGCGCTCGTAGCCGCATTGGACAAACGCAACGGTGAGACGGTGTGGACCACCGAGCCGCTGGGCGAGGATCGCACCTCGCATTGTTCACCAATCCTCTTCCGATATGCCGGACGACGGGTGATTGCCAACTGCTCATCAGCACATGGTTTCGGGGTGGACGCTGATACGGGCAAGCTTCTCTGGACGGTCCCGCTGCGAAACCCGCACGGAGTCAATGTCGCCACACCGGTGTACAGTTCCGGCAGCGTGTTCTACGTGACTCCTTATGCCGAGCATGGCAGGCTCTACCGTCTCCGTGCGGATCGGCAAAGAATCGTTGCAGAGCACATCTGGACGTGCCCACTCGACACGGTGACCGGCGGGGCTGTGCTCGTTGACGGTATTCTCTTTGCTGCCGGCTATAGGAAGTCCAAGTGGTGGTTCGGGGTCGATTGGCGCACAGGCCAAACGAAGTACGAGCTCAGGAATCTAACCACCGGAGCGGCAATCTACGCTGACGGACGGCTCTACTGCATCGACGAAAGTGGCACAGTGGCCCTCTTGAAACCGGGCAGCGAAAGTCTGGATATCGTTGGCCATTTTCTATTGTTCACGCGTCGAGTACGCGATGCCTGGGCGCACCCGGTTGTGCACAATGGCCGGTTCTACCTCCGCTATCACGATACACTATGGTGTTATGACGTGAAGGAACATTAACAAGAGTGTGCAGTCGCGAAGGACGGCCTTCTGGACAACGGTGGCTTTGCATGAATTTTCCTTGACGACAAGGCGGCTAATTTGGTATAAGTAAAATTGATTAAGCCTGTGTCCGCGTGGGCCGGAAGCCGCGAGTTTTGGTCTTCTGGTCTGTGGAATCTTTGCTGTTTCTCAACCCAGGAGGAGTTATTGTGCAAGGCACAAATCAGACCTGAAAAGTCAGATGCCAGATTTTCTGTCTTCTCTATTCTGTTTTCTGTCTTCTGTGATTGTTGAAGACAATAAGTGTTCTTGTGTGGAGCCAAAATACAATGATTTATTTTTAACTTCTTTCTTGAAGGAGGACTATTATGTATAAGAAATTGATTTATTTAGTTTCTTTTGTTTTGGTGCTGGGCTTAGTTGGAGCAAGCGCAACAGGAGATGATATTGACCCAAGCCTTGTCGGCTGGTGGACGTTCGATGAAGGTTCAGGCACAGTCGCCAAGGACGTGAGTGGACGTAGCGTCGACGCGACGTTTTTCGGCGAACCGAAGTGGGATAAGGACGGTCAACACAGAGGCATCCTGTTGTTTGACCCATCTGATGATTCTGATGATTACGTTTTTATCGACGGCTCTTTTAACCTTCCGGTGTACACGATGGCTTTGTGGTTTCGAGTTGATGACGGCTCGGGTCAGAGAGACATTTTATCGGCCTATGCTCCTGGGGTTCAGCACGGTATTCTCCTTGAGCTCCAGGCAGATGGCACCCTGCGCTATTTGCACCGATATCCCTTGGGTACCGGGGGAGGTAACAATATCTACACCACCACCACATACGACGATGGTGCGTGGTACCATGCGGCAATGGTTAAGTCGGCAGACCAGATAACGCTGTACATCAATGGACAGGAGGTGGGCTCAGCAGCCGACAGCAGTGAGTTCAATCCCGGTGATACCTTTGGGGTGGCCTTGGGCATCCTTGACGATGAGAGAGGAGCTGCGCGGCTTTTCCCCGGCGCAATGGACGATGTCCGTATCTATAACCGGGCGCTGTCGCAGGACGAGATTCAAACTATCATGCAAGCTGAGGTGTGGCCGTATGCCTGGGGTCCCGAGCCTGCTGATGGTGCTCTACATCCAGATACATGGGTGAACCTTATCTGGCTGCCGGGACCTTTTGCGGTCTCGCACGATGTGTACTTCGGTGATAATTTTAATGACGTGGACGCCGGCATCGGCGATACGTTTAGAGGCAACCAGACAACAACTTCTTTTATAGCCGGATTTCCTGGATTTCCTTATCCGGATGGTCTGGTTCCAGGTACAACGTATTACTGGCGGATTGACGAGGTCAATGATGTAGATACAAATAGTCCATGGAAGGGTGCTGTCTGGAGCTTTACGGTTCCTCCCAAAAAAGCCTATGAACCCAACCCGGCTGACGGCGCCAAGTTTATCGACTCGGATGTGACTCTTAGCTGGACACCTGGTTTCGGTGCGAAATTGCACACTGTGTACCTCGGCGACAACTTTGATGATGTCAACAATGCCGCCGGAGGACTACCTCAGGGAGCTGCAACCTATACCCCCGGCCCCCTTGAATTAGAAAAGGTTTACTTCTGGCGGGTTGATGAGTTCGATGCCATCACCACACATAAAGGCGATGTCTGGAGCTTTACGACAGCGGGCGCCGGCGGTGGTGTGCGAGCAGACTACTTCCAAGGTACGAACTTAAGGAACCATGTGCTGACCCGAATAGACCCTCAGATCAACTTTAACTGGGGTGGCGACGCGCCAGATGAGTCGGTCGGCCTTGATAACTTCTCGGTCAGATGGACCGGTGAGGTGGAAGCGGTATTTACTGAGACCTACATCTTCTACACCAATAGCGATAATGGTGTGCGTCTGTGGGTAGATGGTCAACAGCTTGTCGACAACTGGACTGAGCACTCGGCCACGGAGAATAGCGGAAAGCTTGACCTTGTCGCCGGGCAGACTTACAGCGTTGTAATGGAGTATTATGAGGCCGGTGGTGATGCGGTGGCGGAGCTGCGCTGGTCGAGTCCCCGCACACCAAANCAGCTTATTCCGCAAGCTGCATTGTCGCCGCCTATAAAGGCCGGTAGCCCAAACCCGGCTAATGGTGCCACGGGTGTAAAGCACACAGTTATTCTGAGCTGGGGCGCGGGAGATCATGCTGCTTCGCACCAGGTGTATTTCGGCACTGATGAAGATGCTGTGAGAAACGCCACCACGGCTTCGCCCGAGTACAAAGGCGGTAAGGCACTTGGTTCCGAGAGTTTTGACCCTGGAAAGCTTCCGTGGCTGACCACCTACTACTGGCGTGTTGATGAGGTCAATAACATTCATCCCGACAGTCCGTGGATAGGCAATATCTGGAGCTTCACGACAGCGGACTTCCTTACTATAGATGATTTTGAATCCTACAATGACCTTAATCCCGAGGAAGAGGGGAGCAACAGGATATTTATGACCTGGATAGACGGATACGACCAGCCGACAAACGGCTCGCAGGTAGGTTACACTGATCCTCCCTTCTGTGAGCAAGGTATCGTTTACAGTGGAAGGCAGTCGATGCCGCTGTTCTACGACAACTCCGGCCCGGCATATTATTCGGAGGCGACCTTGCCGTTGAGTGACACGCGGGATTGGACTGAGGAAGGCGTTAAAATATTAACACTTTGGTTCTATGGTGACCAAGACAATGCTGCTGAGTCGATGTATGTGGCTGTCGCTAATGCTACCGGCCCGACTGCGGTGGTGTATCACGATAATCCCGATGCAGTTCTGATAGATGCCTGGACAGAATGGAATATCGACCTGGAAGAGATTAGTAATCAGGGCGTGGTCCTGACCAATGTCGATTCGTTTTCTATTGGTTTTGGCAATAGGAGCAATCCGCAGGTNGGTGGTTCAGGNATGGTATTCATTGATGACATTCGGCTGTATCGGCCGGCTACAGAGCCANAAGCTGAATAACAGCCGATAGNACGATAGATTTATATCATTTTGGGGCCTATATCGAATGATTTGTTATAGGCCCCGTTTGTTTTCATAAGCATTTAGGTTGACCCACAACCGTCCTCATGCAAGGCTTGGGTATCGTTATAACCTCATAGAGTCAAGATTTTGTTTTTGCCTAATCTGGATAACTCCTTAAAATATAAGCGGCATGTTAAGCAATTTTGCAGATGCGAAACAATTTACCTGTATCAAGGAGCTAAGATGTCAAAAACACGCTATTTCAGTTTGCAGCCAAGCGAAACCGCAATCTTTCAGGCAGCCGCCAACATCTTCGCAAGCTACATTGCGGCAGGCCAGGTAACCGGCGAAAATCAGGCAGAAATGATGAAGAAAGCAATTGCAGCTTCTATTTCCATGGCTCAATACGTCGAAGATGTAATTATAAGTGACAACGAGATGTCCGGCAGAACAGACAGGCTGGCGTCGGGTAAAGACCTCCATAGAAAAAGATGACACACTCACTATGGAGACAAGGCCCAGCGAAAGAATGTAGGTATAATTCAAGGTCCGTCTCAGCCGGATGACAATCTTGCTGACTTCTATATCCAAACGAACAGTTCAAGCCGTTTCTGGCCAAATACGGTCGGTGGCAGTAATAGTAACAAGCAAAGTCATCATCAGCAAAACTGCCGATAGTATTGCGTCTTTTAATACGATTTGGTACTTTATTTGCCGGAAATACTCAGCAACTCAATTGAGCTAATCTTGAATAGGGAGTGGCATCTTTATGGAATGTTGCAAGTGTCAGGCAGCAATTCCTGATAATGCTAAGTTTTGTCCAGAGTGTGGCTCTAATCTGGTCGATGCAGAGAATCTTCGAGAACGCTGCATCATAGATGCAAAAAAGTGTGAAAGGTCCGTTAGCCAGGGTGAGGGGAGCAGGCCATACATCCGCAAGAATTTTGACAGTCGGCTTTCGGAATGGAAACAAGCGGCCGAGCTTGGCGTGCGCGAAGCACAATGGTTGCTCGGACGTTGTTACGATGAAGGTTTCGGTGTCGCGAGAAACGAGATTCATGCGACTGCCTGGCACCTAAAGGCCGCTGAACAGGGTTATCCTGCGGCGCAAAATCACATAGGCTCTTGTTATCAAAACGGCATTGGAGTACCCCAGGATGAGACCGAAGCGGTCGAATGGTATCGCAGAGCGGCCGAGCAGGGATATGCGATAGCACAATCTAATCTTGGCTGGTGCTACGACGCTGGCTGCGGTGTTGCTCAGGATGAGACAGAAGCGGTGAGGTGGTATCGCAAAGCGGCCCTCCAAAACGATGAGACCGCACAATTCAATCTTGGTGTGCATTACGAATGGGGCAGCGGCGTAGCTGAGGATAAGGTAGAAGCGGCCAAATGGTATCACAAAGCAGCCGAGCAGGGATATGAAAAGGCCAGCGAAGCATTGAAAAACCTTACAGATGAGCTGGTCGAGGTCGAAAGAGACAGGGCAGAGAAGACCGCAGAGGCCGAATTACAATTCCGCACGGCATGCAAAGAGGCCCTGGCCGATGGCAAACTGACAGTTGATGAAAAACATGAACTCAAGACGCTGGCTGAATCATTGAAGATGTCTACGGAAACTGTGAAAAAACTATTTGACGAAGAGAAAAGAATTTTCCTTCGGAATCAGAAGGTACAACGAGCCAGAGAAGCTGAAATAAAGTTTCGGATCGCATGCAAAAATGCCCTGGGCGACGGGAAGGTTACCATCGATGAAAAACATGAGCTCAAAACGCTGGCCACATCGTTGAAGATGTCCAAGGAAGTTATGAAACGAATATTTGATGATGAGAAAAAGATTTTCCAGGCCAGCCAGAAGGTAGCGCCGACCCGAAACGTCGAGTTGCAGTTTCGCAGGGCATGCAAGAAGGTTCTCGCCGACGGGAAAGTAACGCCTGATGAGGAACGCCAATTGAAGAGCCTGGCCAAGTTTTTCAAGATGTCTAACGAAGCTATGAAGCAGATACTGGCCGATGAGGTAAAGATATTCCAACAAAGCCGGAAGGCCCGGCCAAGTAAAAACATCGAGTTACAGTTTCGCAGGGCATGTAAAAAGGTTCTCGCTGACGGAAAAGTGACGCCTGATGAGGAGCGCCAATTGAAAAGCCTGGCCAAATTTTTCAAGATGTCAAACGAAGCTATGAAACAGATACTGGCCGATGAGGTAAAGATTTTCCGACAGAGCCATCCAAAAGAGCATAGTAGCTGAAAAAACGGTATTTGCCAGATCTTAGTTTTGTTGCAGATTACACCCCGTCAGATTCCATTTCAATCTCTTTTGCACAAAAGAATTCCCTAAGGATGCAAACAAACAGTCATAAATTACCTTAGCTGTAATTCTGTTTGGTCCACAACTCCACGGCGGGCGGAATACCTTTTACGCCCCTTAGAATCCAAGTTCTCTTCTCCGATCCGGCGAATATGGGATTTGTATTTATGGTCGCTTGGGGCCTATACTAATTAGTTCGATATTTGACACGTTAAAATAGTCATTTTTCAAACAATGTTTCATCCACAGCACTGCTGTGGGTTGATACCGGGCGACTGTAAGCACCAGCTTTTAAAAAACAGCTTTTTTTTTAGCCTTAAAAGTCTATTTGTGCTTTCTTGGCATTTAGTCAGATTCCTTTGGCACATCGGCAAAGCATCGAAATTCCTCTTCGCCTCGTTGATCCGCCCTTGCTAACGCGCAAAGACGTTCTTCCACTGGGTCGGTATCCTTCTTGCAGGACACACAAAGGCTGGGCTTGGATACAAGATCTGGATTTATCCCAGTTCCATCATCATCATCAAAATAGCCAGAGGTACCTTTGGTCATTTTCTTGCTCCATGAAGACTTTTAACATTTATTCTATAAACTCCCATCCTTTATACAACTTCTTTACGCAAGCAAAAATGGCCGTTGCCTGCATCCCCACGCTTGATTGCGCAAGCAGTCGCGGGAGGGGTTGCACAGGCACAGTTGCTAAGACGAAGGAATAGTTCCTACAACGGCAGTTTTGTATAAATTTTCCTTGACCAAAACATGGCTAATCTGGTATAAATAAAATTGGTTGAATCTATGGATTCTACTCCTTTGACCTGTGGAAACTTTATAGTTTTTCGATAGAAGAGGGATTATTATCCGAGGTACAGAGCCGTATAGCGATTTTCTGTCGCAAAGAGTAAAGATTTTTACATTTCAATCAACAGCTAAGAACAGGCTTTTGTAAGGAAGGAGGTAGCGTCAAGTCGTAAAAAAGTGTCCTGGGCAGGCACGAAATTTAGTAAAGGTGAAAGTTTTTATCATGTGTTTTGGTGTGTGGCCAAAGCACAGTTATTTATATTAACTTCTTTTTTTGAAGGAGGACTATTATGTGCAGAAGATTGATTTATTCGGTTTCTTTTGTTTTGGTGCTGGGCCTGGCCCTAATGAGCGTGGCAAAAGCTGCTGACCCAGATCTTGCCGCCCACTGGAAGTTTGATGAGGGCTCCGGGACCATAGCACATGATGCAACCGGCAATGGGAACGACGGCGTCTTCGTTGGCGACCCACAGTGGGTGCCCGGAAAGCTTGGCGGTGCACTCGAGTTCAACGGTGACGACTACCTCAACTGTGGGAACGGTCCGTCGCTCCAGATCCAGGATGAGATTACAATAACATTCTGGTTTCAGGTCGAGGCGTTCCAGAACAGCTGGGAGGCCTTCCTAGCCAAGAGCGACAACGCTTATCGAGCCAGCCGCTCGGCTACTACCGGCAATGCCACTCACATGGGTGCTTCAGGTAGTTCAGTCGGCGGTGGCAACGGCTGGTTCGATGCGGCCATTATCGTGACAGATGGTCAATGGCACCACTGGGCCGGAGTGTACGATGGGACCGAGGGGAGGATTTACATTGACGGCGAATTAGATACAGCCAGTCCGGGGACTGGACAGATAAATCTTACTTCCTCCGATCTTTACATCGGTGAAAACTCAGGAGCCACCGGGCGTTTCCTGCACGGTCTCCTTGACGATGTGCGTATTTACAGCCGGGCGCTGACGGACACAGAGATTCTGGGTGTTATGGCAGGTGGTGGAGCAGAGTATCCATTAGCCTCCAGCCCTAACCCGGCTGACGATGCCTTCCATTCGGATACGTGGGTGAGTCTCGGCTGGCGGGCGGGAGACTTCGCCGTCTCGCACGATGTATATTTGGGTGACAATTTTGACGATGTCAACGACGGCACCGGCGATGCGTTCCGAGGCAACCAGCCCGATACATTTTTTGTTGCCGGTTTTCCGGGATTTCCTTATCCGGATGGTCTTGTCCCTGGCACGACCTACTACTGGCGCATCGATGAGGTCAACGATGCCAATGTGGCCAGTCCGTGGAAAGGTGATGTCTGGAGCTTTACAATTCCCCCCAGGAAGGCCTATTATCCCAACCCTGCTGATGGCGCCAAATTTATTGACCCGGATGCAGACTTTAGCTGGACCGCAGGTTTCGGTGCGAAATTGCACACCGTGTACTTCGGCGATAATTTTGACGATGTGAACAATGCCGCTGGTGGTGCGCCACAGGGAACTACAACCTATACTCCCGGCCCGCTTGAATTGGAGAAGACTTACTATTGGCGGGTTGATGAGTATGATGCCATCACCACACATACAGGCGATGTCTGGAGCTTTACGACTGCAAAGGCTGGCGGAGGTTTGAAAGGAGAGTACTATCACCATTCTGGCACCACCCCCCACGACCCTGCATCCTTGGCCTTCAGGACTCTCATACTGACTCGGACAGACCCTCAGGTCAACTTTAGCTGGGGCGACCCCGGCTCACCGGATCCGTCAATTAACGTTGATGACTTCTCGGCCAGATGGACCGGCAACGTGGAGGCGGCCTTTACCGAGACCTACACCTTCTACACCAATACCGACGATGGTGTGAAGCTGTGGGTGAATGACGAGTTGATTATTGACAACTGGACCGACCACGGCACCACCGAGAACAGAGGAGAGATTGACCTTGTCGCCGAGCAGCAATATAGCATTGAAATGTGGTGGTATGAGAGGGGCGGAGGTGCAGTAGCAGAGCTGCGCTGGTCGAGTCCCAGCACGCCAAAGCAGCTCATTCCGCAGGCCGCATTGTCGCTGCCTGTAAAGGCCCTTAGCCCGAATCCGCCTAATGGCGCCACAGGTGCGAGAATGACAGCTATTCTTAGCTGGAAGCCGGGAGATAGTGCCGCTTCGCACCAGTTGTACTTCGGCACCGATGAGGATGCGGTGAAAAATGCCACAACGGCTTCGCCCGAGTACAAAGGCACTAAGGCACTTGGTTCCGAGAGCTATGATCCTGGAAAGCTTGCCTGGTATACCACTTACTACTGGCGCGTTGATGAGGTCAATAACGTTCATCCCGACAGCCCGTGGATAGGCAACCTCTGGAGCTTTACGACAGGCAACTTCCTTGTCGTGGACGATTTTGAGCTCTACAATGACCTTGACCCCGATGACCCTAAGAGCAACAGGATATTTCTGACGTGGATAGATGGATACGACACCCCGATAAACGGCTCGCAGGTAGGTTACACTGATCCTCCTTTCTGCGAGCAAACTATCGTTCACAGCGGCAGGCAGTCGATGCCGCTCTTCTACGACAACTCCGGCCCGGCATATTATTCAGAGGCGACCTTGCCGTTGACTTACCCGCGGGATTG
>JGI24422J19971_10001740_pt1 | contig 13368 bp, 10 predicted proteins | sample DeeMarSWOR152_54_FD_19971 | JGI IMG/M metagenome (IMG submission 19971) | reverse complement strand
CACCACAGCCGGTTTGTAGAGGCGTTTTCCAAAGAAGTCTGCTGTAATCTGCATCCATATGTGGGATTTGAGTATCCCACCTGTTACAACCAGATCCATATCATTCTTTGGAACGAGCATTCTGTAATTTGAATACAGACGATAGGATATTCCTTCCATGAGGGCCCTGATGATATGTTTTTTCTCGTGGCTGAAGGAAAGTCCGATAACAGCTCCTCTTGCCGATGGATTGTAATGGGGGCTTTTTTCACCACCAAGAAAAGGGAAAAACAGGAGCCCTTCTGAACCTACGGGTACTTCCCCTGCCCAGACATTAATATCATCGAAAGTGTCCGTAAGAAAATTATTGAAGAGCCACTTCATGACAATCCCTGCATCGTGGGTGACAGCTCCAAGAATCCAGTTATTTTCATACAGGTAGTAGCACCACGCCTCTCTTCCATGAAGAATTGTAGGCTCATGAACGCTTCTTCGCAGAGCTCCGCTCGAGCCAATTGTAAGGCTCATTGCTCGATCCCTCAGTCCCGTGCTCCCCAGGTGGGCGAGAGGTCCGTCTGAGGCTCCTATCACAGAGGGAGTCCCTTCAGGAATGCCCATTGCAGATGCGTACTCATGTTTCAATCCCTTTAAAATATATGTGGGTTCAACGATCCTGGAGAATATATCAGAGCTTATTTTTACAACATTTAAAAGATCAGAATCCCAGTTCATCGTTCTCACGTTCCACACACCGGTTCCAGAAGCAATGGACTTATCGACAATAAATACATCATAGAGTTTGTAGATGATGTACTCTTTTATTGAAATGATCTTAAAGGTGTGTTTTAGCACATCATTCCTGTGGATTTTCAGCCATGCAAGACGGGGGAGAAAGTAGAGAGGATGTATCGTGCACCCAGTCCGGAGTTTCACATCTTCTACATCCATTTCTTTGCGGAGTTGTTCGCTCTGCTCGGTACTTCGCGAATCAGCCCAGATCAGTGCCCTGCTTAAAGCATTTCCACTTTTGTCCACAGGGATCAAGCTGTGAAGTATTCCTCCGAAAACAAGGGAGATGACAGAAGCAGAAGGTATCCGACTGTAGGTCATCAGATCATACACGACTTTTATGACTGCATGAAGTACCTCTTCAGGGTCTTGCTCAACCATGACATGACCAGGATAATATATTTGATAGCTTTCTGAGCGCATATTCACGATACTTCCATTTATTTCAAAGAGCAATCCCTTCGTACTGGTTGTTCCAATATCAAGCCCGATTATGTATTCGCCTCTTTTCATGGAAAAACTCCACCTTCTGTGTTGAACGTTACTATATCTTCTGTTATATCGCAAGATAAATTGCCCTTGTAACATCCATGCACAAAATATAAAGAAAAAGTGCTTGACATCTAATCCGGCTTTCTATACAAGGATAGAGAGGTCCTTGTCTTATACAGTATAAACAGAAGAGGTGCAACATGGAATATATCGCTGATTTCTTCAGCCTTCATGAACATATTGCCGTGATTACAGGAGGAGGCGGTGTCCTGGCCGGTGGATTTGCTGATGCTCTTTTAAAAGCTGGAGCAAAGGTCTCTCTATGGGGAAGGGGAAGCCAGTCCATCGAGAAAAGGCTAAAGGAGCTTTCTGATATGGGTTTTGAGGAAATGCTCCACACAGCAATAGTTGATACTTATTCTGAAGAGCAGGTACTTAAGGCCCTCGATAAAACTGAAAAGGCGCTTGGTATTCCCGATATACTTATAAACGGCGTAGGAGGGAACCTGGGGAAATCTCCATTCACACAAACCGATGTGGGAGTGTTCGAATCGGTTTTGAAGCTAAACATAGTAGCAGGGTTAGTGGTACCGACAAAGGTGTTTGGAGCTCGCTGGATAGAATCAGGTGTTTCCGGCTCAATCATAAACATAGCATCCATGTCCTCATACATCCCCCTTTCCGGGGTATGGGCCTATGATGCAGCGAAAGCGGGTGTTTTAAATCTCACAAAGGCATGTGCCAAAGAGTTTGCTCCTTATGGAATACGGGTGAATGCGATTGCCCCTGGATTTTTCCTGGGAAAGCAAAACCGCAGTCTTCTTATCAATGATACCACGGGAGAGCTTACCGAGCGTGGAAAGGCAGTAATAGAACACACTCCCTTCGGCAGGTTCGGCCAGCCCCATGAGCTTGCAGGCGCTTTGGTGTTTCTTGCGAGCAACAGGGCATCGGGTTTTGTCACAGGGATCTGCATACCCGTAGATGGCGGTTATCTTGCCTACAATATATAAGTTTTGATTATATACCTTCTATTTTAATTTGTAGTATTAATTTCTATGAATGTTTGAAGGGATATTTTTATGGCTGTTGGGAAAGGTGGTGAAACAGTAACTTTAACCCACCTCGAGGTGGCGGAAATAATCGAGAAAGGGACACCTGTGGGTCTCATAGATGGTAAAAGGATTCTTGTATTGACGCCCGATGGTACGAGAACAGCTCCTCTTCCTATGATGGTAAGACTNCTTCATGAGATTATTGGTGGCAGGGCAAAGAGGCTTGATTTTATGGTTGCCCTCGGTACCCATCGGGTACTCTCAGCCACGGAGATTTTACACCTTTATGGGATAAGTGAAAAAGAGAGGAAGGAAAAGTATAAAAAATCTTCCTTCTATAATCATCGCTGGGACCTGAAAGACACTTTTGTGAAGATAGGAAAAATAAAGGCCCGGGATATCAAAGAAATAACCAAAGGAGTGGTCGAAGAGGGCGTTGATGTTGAGATTAACCAAAAGATATTTGATTATGATCTTATAATAATTCTTGGTCCAGTGTTCCCCCATGAGGTTGTTGGATTTTCAGGAGGGTATAAATATCTCTTTCCCGGAATATCCGGGGGGGATTTCCTCCATTTTCTACACTGGCTAGGGGCGATCAACACCTGTATGCAAACCATTGGCAGAAAGGACACGCCGACCCGGAGAGCGCTGTTGGCGGCCGCCGATCTTGTCACGGTTGATTGCCACAGCATCTCAATGGTGGTGCGTGCCGATGGTCAGCTTGCTGGTCTTTTTGTTGGCAGTACGGAGGAATCATGGTGTGCTGCTTCAGATCTCTCTTCCAGGATTCATATTGTCTATAAAGAACACCCTTTCAATCTTATCCTCGGGAAAGCACCGCGAAGATATGATGAGCTCTGGACCGCAGGCAAGGTCATGTACAAACTGGAACCAGTGGTTGCTGAACATGGAACACTCATTATATACGGAGAACACATTGATACGGTTTCCCACACCTGGGGAAAGGATATTCAGAGAATCGGCTATCGTGTGAGGGACTATTTTCTAGGGCAGATGGAGAAGTTCAGGAATGTTCCGAAGGCTGTTCTGGCTCATTCCACACACGTGAAGGGGGTGGGGACCTTCAAAAAAGGGCGTGAGATTCCCAGGATCGATGTGGTTTTAGCAACTTCCATTCCAGAAAAATTGTGTCGAAAGATAAACCTCAACTACATGAATCCTGAAGAAATTTTCATAGATGAATATAAAAACAGGGAAGACGAGGGAATCCTTTTTGTGGAAAATGCAGGGGAAATTCTCTATCGATTGGGAGGTTTGCACCCATAGTGCTTCCAACCTGAATTGATAAGCGGTGGAAAAAGGTGTACTCATGATATTCCCCTCGAACTGGTGCAATATACCAGAGGACTAGAAATGGTAGTGATTGATCGCTGGTTAGAAACTGCCAGGAACAAAGGGGTTTTAGATGGGCTCATGGCGAAAAATTCCCCTTTGCAGATCCCTTGTTTTGGGCAGCTGCTGTATCCCAAGTCTGTCCAGAGAGCGAACAAAACAGTATATGTGCTCGCACGTTTTGATGAAACAGACATGCTGGGAATATTCTGCAGAGGCCCACGGTTGTTCGAAGGTTTTCAGGGAATAAAAAAGGATATAGGAAACGTTTCAGTACTCTTTTGTCCCCTTGTCCATGAGAATGCCAAAACTCTTCGAAAAGCCCTACCCTTTGCAGCACCCGCGAGACTTGCCGGCCATGGTACAAGCTTTGGAACAGGAGACCGTCTTGGGATTGCAACACCGGGGCATATACATGGATTGAAGAATTATAGAGTATGGCCTGTGCTTGCACAACAGTCGGTACGGGAAATCGAGCTCACCTCAAGGTCTTTTGAAGAAGCTCTCGATTCTGTCACATGGGCTGTTTTTCGTGAAGGATTTACAAGACCGTGGGGTGCAGATGGAGATCATCTCAAGACAGAGGAATGGGTAAAGAAGGTCCTGGCGCTCGGATACTCAATGATAACAGCGGATGTTTCTGAGTACATAAAAGAAGAATACGCACGTGCAGGCTCTTCAGAGATCTGTGCTTCTTTTGAGAGACTACCGAGAGAGGTTAGAAGGGTCCTGGAGTCCAACTATTTTGAAAAAAGAATAGAAATCAGTCAGGATGTCATTATACATTTTTCCAGTGAAGAGCTCGTACGAGCAGCACTCATATACTGGGACGCCCCGCAGCAAGCGGCACGGCTTTATCGAGCTGGAGTGGAGGTCTGCGGAGAGGATGAGTTTGATTTTGAGCTTTCGATCGATGAGACAGCGATCCCGACTACACCTCTTGCTCATGCTTTCATTGCCATGGAACTGCAGAGGAGGCGTATCAGACCCTTTTCGTTTGCACCGCGGTTTATCGGCAGTTTTCAGAAGGCAGTCGATTACATTGGTGATGCCGACAAGTTCGTCAGTTCTCTTAAGGTGCATGCAGCCATTGCAAAGCACTTCGGATACAGAATATCTGTGCATTCGGGAAGCGACAAATTCCGTATTTATCCTGCCATTGGAGAAATAACAGAAGGGAGGTTTCATTTAAAAACCTCCGGCACAAGCTGGCTCGAAGCGCTGAAGGTCATTGGGGAGGTTGACCCCTTTCTTTTCCAGAGCATCTACGAACATGCGAAAGAAAATGCTCCCCAGGCATTGAGGTTCTATAGAATAAAAATTCAGCCCGATGCGCTACCTGAGAGCAATATTATCAACAAAAAGGGAGTTTCGGAGCTCTTTGAGAGTCCTGATGTCCGTAAGCTGCTGCATATCTCATATGGTGAGATATTAAAGCATCCTGAGCTAAGAACAAAAATCTATGCAGTCCTTAAGAGAAATATTGAAGAGTACTGGAAAAGGCTTGAGGTGCATATTGGATCCCACCTTGAATGTCTTGGATTAAGAAAAAATACAGGGGAGCCAGATGACTGACCCCTTTATCACCGAAAACTTTCTTCTCCAGAATGAAACCGCCCGAGGGCTCTATTTCGAGTTTGCGAGAAATATGCCCATTTTTGATTACCACAGCCATTTGCCCGTGCGGGAGATCGCAGAGGACGCGCAGTTTTTGAATATCGTGCAGCTTTGGTTATCCCACGATCATTACAAGTGGAGGGCCATGAGGGCAAACGGGATCGATGAGAGGTATATAACAGGTGTTGCAGAAGATTATGCTAAGTTTAAGGCCTGGGCCAAAACCGTGCCCTATACAGTTCGAAACCCCCTCTATCACTGGACCCACCTGGAACTGAAGACCTACTTTCACGTGGAGGACATGCTCTTAAACAGTGAGACAGCTGCCAGGATATACAGCAGGTGTAATGAGGTCCTCAAAAGAGAGAGTGTTTCTTCAAGAAACCTTCTGAAAAAGACCCATGTGAAAGTGCTGTGCACAACGGATGATCCCGCTGACAGCCTTGATTACCATAGAAGGATCGCTGAGGACGATTCCTTTGATATTGAAGTGCTGCCCACCTTTCGTCCGGACAGGGCATTTCTGATAGAAGAGCCCATAAAGTTCAATGAGTGGATTTCTAGACTCGAAGAGGCCTCTGAGAGCACAGTGGGTAATCTTACTGATTTTGTTTCCGCATTGAGGCGGAGGCACGATGCATTTCAAACTGCCGGGTGCCGTTCGGCAGACCACGGATTAGAATACCCCTATACTGAACCTTACACAATTAGGGATATAGAGCGTATATTTGATACGGTGAGATGTGGAAAAGATCTTACGTCTGAAAAGGCTGTGCTCTTTAAATCATATATGTTGAGGGAATGCGCTCAGATGACAGCAGAAAAACACTGGGTTCAGCATCTTCACCTCGGTGCATTGAGAAATAGTAATACGAGGTATATGAAGCTTCTTGGTTCTGACAGCGGTTTTGATGGGATAGGTGATTTTGAAATAGCGAGACCACTTGTCGAATTTCTTGATTACTTCGAAAGAAAACATTGTCTGCCCAAAACAGTGCTCTATAACATCAATCCCTGTGATAATGAGCTCGTGGTATCAATCGCCGGATGCTTTCAGGGAGGTAGTGTGCCTTCAAAAATCCAGTTTGGACCCGGGTGGTGGTTCAATGACACCAAGGAAGGAATGATAAGACAGATGAACGCCCTTTCAAACCTGGGTCTTTTTTCCAGGTTTATAGGCATGACCACAGACTCGAGGAGCTTTCTCTCATTTTCAAGACACGATTATTTCAGACGGATTCTCTGCAACCTTCTCGGGGAGGATGTGGAGAAGGGAGAGCTGCCCAAAGATATGGGACTTTTAGGTTCCATTGTTCAGGATATCTGCTACAATAATGCTTCAAGTTATTTTAGAATTTGATGAATCTTCGTTGGATATTAACCTTTTTATAGTAGCTCAGCGCATCATGCTTTAAGCCCAGTCTTATACTAATTGATATAGGAATAGAAAGAATTGTGATGACCTTTGGAAGTACGTACGAGATCTTTCTTTGTGACTTATCTTCTTCTTGTGTATCTTTCAATAAANCTGTATGGATATGGGAGGGATATATTACTTGCACGGTTGAGCTTATTAATTTCTTCTTCTGTGAGTTCCCAACCAATGCAGCCCAGGTTTTCCTTCAGCTGCTCCACAGTCCGTGCGCCAAGTATTGGAGCTGTTACTCCAGGCTGTTTGCGAAGCCAGTTGAGTGATATCTGTGAAGGGTTTTTTCCACAGGTTTTTTCTATTTCAATAAGAGTATCAATTACCCTCCATGTGAGCTCACTTTCACGTTGCTCGGGCTGATCATCCCATCTGTCTTTTCTTCCGACTCTGCTGTCCTGAGGTGGAGCCATGTTCCGACGATATTTTCCGGTAAGCCAGCCTCCTGCAAGGGGTGACCAAACCGTAAAGCCCAGCCCTTCTTCTCTGCAGAGTGGAAGGAGCTCCCATTCGGTGCTCCTCACAATAAGACTGTATTCGGCCTGGAGTACGGTAAAGTGACTCCAGCCATTCATGCGGCTGATCATTACGGCTTTCAGTAACTGCGAGGAAGTAAAGTTTGAAGCTCCAAGGTACCGGACCTTGCCGGCATGTACCAGGTCGTTGAGAGCATCAAGTGTCTCCTCAAGAGGGGTGGACACATCAAAGCAGTGCACCTGATAGAGATCGATATAATCTGTGTGCAGGCGCTTCAGGCTTTCATCGATTGATTGAAAAATGTGTTTTCGTGATAGACCAGTATCGTTTGGTCCTTTACCGGTGGGAAAGAAGACTTTGCTTGCGATGATTTTAGACTGGCGATCTCCTCTCTTTTTGAGCCATATTCCCAACATCGATTCTGAAATACCGGCATTATATATGTTTGCGGTATCAAAGAAATTACCGCCATTTTCCCAGAATATATCTGCAAGGGAATGAGCTGTTTTTTCGTCAGCGCCCCATCCAAATGTCTGGGTGCCCAGAGCAAGCTCTGAAACCTTTAATCCTGTATTCCCGAGAAAACGATACTCCATAATAATATCACCTCCTTTATCAATCTGTTATATTACACACGCAAGAGCCCAGGACTCGTGTCTTTATCGTCGATGACATACCATTTTTTCATCATTTATCTTATCTGAATTATATGTAAAACACAATAATTGATATTACCATTGTATGTGATGATTCTGGAAATCATGAAGCTGATCCGCAAAAATGAAGAGGATTTAGCAAAAAGACATACGAACATAGAGTAACAAGAGAAGATTTTCATTCATCAATCATTACCATATTCTATGATAACACAATATTTGTATCTGTGCATATCTTAATTATGGTTAAGAATATACTTGACAATATTCTTTATAATGATAAGATAATGTCGAAATAGGTTTTTTCTCTTCTTGAGAGAACCGGTTTTCAAGAAAAAAATATTTAAAGGAGGGAGTAGTTATGAATAAAAAATTGATTTTTGTGCTCGTTACTGTTTTATGCCTGCTTATTCCTGCTTCACTTTTTGCAGGTAAAGGGGGTGCAAAAGAAGCAGAGAAAGTACCTCCGGCAGTCGAAGAAGAAGTTGATTTGACAGTTCCTATTACAGTGCTTGTAACAGATCCCCATATTCAGGTTGTAGATACCTGGAAACCGATATGGGAGGCTCAAACAGGAGGTAAGATCGAGGTTGTTCTGGTTCCCTACGCAACTCTTGAAGAAAAGATGTGGCTGGAGTTCAGAACAAAAACTGGCTCCTTCGACATTGCCTGTGTACCGGTCACCTGGCTGGGAGAAGTTTTTGGAGGCGGTCATGTAGAAAGTCTTGAACCTTATATAGAAAAGTATGGGTATCCAAATTGGGATGATGTAATGCCTGGAGTTCAACGAATTACGAAGTGGATGGGTGAGATCATGGCATTACCGTATGACGGTGACAATCACATGACATATTACCGAAAGGATGCGCTTGAGGTTTCAAAATATCAGGAGGATTTCAAGAAGAAATACGGTTATATGTATCATATACCTCCGGCAAACTGGAGTGAGGTCCGAGATATTGCCGAGTTCTTCAATAAATGGGATTGGGATAACGATGGTGAGATTGAGTATGGGGTTGCCTTCATAGCTCAACAAAATTCCCAGGCTATGTGGTCATTCATGGACATATGCGCACAGTATACAACAATTGCAGGAACGCCATCGAACTACGCGAGCAACATCTTCTTCGATGCCGAGACAATGGAGCCTCTTGCAAAGAGCCCCGGCTGGGTAGAAGCAATGACAAGGATTCAGGAGCTCACAAAGTTTGCTCCTCCCGGATTGCTGGGCTATGGGTATTCTGAGCTGAGGCAGGCATTTGTTTCAGGCAATGCTGCAATAGCTTTTGACTGGGGCGATATAGGTATCCAGGAACAGAAGCCAGTTGAGTACGGAAGCAAGGTAAAAGGCTTACTGGGATATGGTCCTTTACCCGGAGCAAAGAAGTATTTTGACAGAAAGACCAACAAGTGGGTTGAAAAACAGCATACCGTAAACTTCCTCAACTTTGGTGGATGGGTATGGATTATACCGAAGGCTGCGCCGCATAAGGATGCTGCATACCATTTTGGTATATATATGACCAATCCGGAACATAGCCTGCTGGATGTATGCGGTATCCATGGCTATACAGGGGCGAATCCATGGAGGTGGTCACACTTTAAAACCCCCGAAGCCTGGGTCAGAGGAGGCTGGGGTGAGGAATCTGTTAAGGCATATCTCAAGGCAATTTCCGACATCCTTCAAGACCCGAATGCAGTACCTGATTTGATGATACCTGGAACACCAGAGTATTATACCGGGGCCGGATCATCACTGGATGTCCATCTCAATAAGGTACTTTCATGGAAAATAACTCCAGAAGAGGCGTGCGAGCTGATATACAACGACTGGGTGAGGATTACAAAAGAGAAAGGATTTGAGGAACAGAAATCTTTTTACAGAAGCTCATTGGGATTAGATTGATTGATAGCTCAATAAAAAGGGTGCCATATGCGGCACCCTTTTTCTTTCAGAGTGTGTAAAAGGGAAAAGATATGGCGGGAGCTGCTATGGGGCGAAAAAACGCGAAATGGGCGTTTCTTTTACCTGCGCTTGTTTATCTCATGCTCATGGCGATTTTACCGCTTGTATGGACATTGACCCTCTCATTCACAAAATGGCATGCGAACATAATGCCAAAACCTCAGTGGGTCGGTCTTAATAACTATAAATATTTCTTGTTTGAAGATCCCCGTTTCTGGCATGCCCTTGGATTTACATCAATGTATGTCGGTATAAGTGTAACCGGTGAGCTCATACTGGGGCTTGTACTCGCTACACTTCTAAGCCATAGATTTAGAGGGAGAAATTTTTTCAGAGTAATCTATCTCATCCCCATGGCCTGTCCGCCGATAGCGGTTGCATTTTTGTGGAGGATGATGCTTCACCCTGATATTGGGGTTATTAATACGATACTGAAGTTCATAGGCTTGAGCGGGGTAAAGTGGACAACGAGTGCAAATGTAGCCCCATTTACCATAATAATGGTCGATATGTGGGAATGGACACCCTTTATGTTTCTCACGTTACTTGCCGCGTTCCAATCTCTTCCTGTAGAACTTTACCAGGCTGCTGCAGTTGATGGCGCTAATTCCTGGCAGATGTTTACACATATCACTTTACCCCTGATCGCACCTGTAATGGTTACCATTTCGTTAATAAGAGCGATAGATGCATTTAAACTTTTTGAGCTCGTATTTGGAATAACAGGGGCAGGCCCTGGAAGCGCAACGGAATCTTTATCTTTCTATGTGTATGTAATAGGAATGAAATGGTTTAAGCTTGGGAGCGGTTCAGCCGTTTCGTGGCTTTTTCTTATAATACTATTAATTTTTGCAATTATACTCATTTCAAGATTTAAGAAGCAGAGAACGGTATAGGAGTATGTATGATCACTGAACACGGAATTGGAAGAAGAAAACCTCTTGGAGCAACGATTATTATTATAGTTCTTATCATTTTTGCCATCTGGACATTATTTCCTGTTATATGGGCAGTCATTACATCCTTTAAGGAGCCAGGAGATTCATACAAACCAACTTTTATTCCTTACAAGCAGTTCAAACCAACTCTCCATGCATGGGAGGATGCATTTATAACCACGCGGGATAGAACGTTAAGATCTTTAAGAAATAGTATTGTTATTGCAACACTCTCCAGTACCGCAACGCTACTTTTAGGTGCATTTGCAGGATATTCCCTTGCAAGATATGAGTTTAAAAAGTGGAAAAATAAGGATATTGCGCTCTGGATCCTTTCAAACAGGATGTTCCCGCCTGTTGCTGTTATGATTCCTTACTTTTTAATTATGCAGCACTTGCATCTTTTGGACAATGTTTTGGGAATTGTCATGGTGCACACAACAATGAATCTTCCGTTATCTGTATGGCTCATGCTTGACTTCTTTTCTGAGCTTCCGAAAGATCTTGAAGAGGCCGCAATGATTGACGGTTGTGGGCATCTTAAGGCATTTTTTTACATAGCTCTTCCTATTTCTGCTCCTGGATTGGTTGCAGTGTATGTTTTAGCGTTTATCTTTTCATGGAATGAATTTCTTTTTGTCATAGTTTTAGGGTTTAGAAAAGCTATGACTCTTCCTGTCCTTATTGCCGGGTCCCTCACCGTGAGGGGGCTTGATTTCTGGAAAGTTGCTTCTCTGTCAATTCTTGCCATTATACCCCCGGTAATTCTCGCATTAATACTGTCTAGATATCTTGTAAGGGGTCTTACCCTGGGGGCGATAAAAGAATAAGTATGCATTTTCAACATTAGCAAAGAGATTATTTAAAGATTCTGCTATGGTTGAATGAGCGAAAACAGCGTTTACATCTCCTATAACATAAATTCCTTCAGTTATTGTTTTAATTTTTTCATTTACCTTTATAAATGAGGATGGGATAGAAGATGCCGCCTGTAACACTGCTGCGCCACCGAGCGAATGTCCTATAAGGATCTTTGGTGATTCATACTTATTCCTGAGGAATTCAGCGGCAGCGATGAGGTCTTGAACATTTGTTGTGAAGTTCGTTTCTGCAAAGTCTCCGTCACTCTCCCCGATTCCTGTAAAATCAAACCTCAAAACTGCAATTCTATGTTCTGTGAGTGCCTTATTTATGTTGTCTATTGATTTTATGTTTTTCGTGCAGGTAAAACAGTGAGCAAAAAGGGCAAAATGCTCGGGTTTTAACTCTTTGGGCATATCAATACGGGCACCGAGTCTCGACCCGTTAAAGTTTTCGAACTCCACTCTCAGAGATTTCATTTTTATTTCCCCTACGAGAAAATTTCACATCCTGTACCGGTCGTATTGTTATGTCAAATTACGCTTACAACTATAAGCCAGTATCTGGGTACTGAAAAGTAAAGAATTGATTGACATAGAGTGGATTGTATAGTTTGATTATTATTCAGGACTATTACCACTGTTAAGGAGGGGTACGGAGATATGTCGGGATTTGTAACATTCGGAGAAATAATGCTGAGGCTCAAACCGCCAGGAAAGCAGAGATTCTTCCAGAGTCCTGTGCTTGAAGCAACCTTTGGAGGAGGGGAAGCAAATGTTGCTGTGGGGCTTGCGCATTTTGGTCTTGATGTATACTATGTTTCAGTTATTCCTGAGAATCCGGTTGGTGATGCGTGTATTGCAGAATTGCGGAAGCATGGAATTGATACATCCAAAATTGTGAGAAAAGGGGAAAGACTCGGTGTGTACTTTCTAGAAGCCGGGTCTAATCAGCGACCATCAAAAGTTATATACGACAGGTCACATTCTGGAATAGCCGATATGAACAAAGGGGATATAGATTGGGATGCTGTGTTTGATGAAATCTCCTGGTTTCACATAACAGGTATCACACCGGCCATTTCATCCGGAGCCGCTAAAGCCTCAATAACGGCTGTGCAGAAGGCAAAACAGAAGAAAGTGACTGTTTCCTGTGACTTGAATTTCAGGAAGAAGCTTTGGAAATACGGGAAAAGTGCGCCCGAGATAATGAGGGAAATAGTAAAAGACGTTGATATAGCAATCGGTAATGAGGAGGACTGCCAAAAATCGCTGGGAATACGCGTCGATATCGATATAGAATCCGGAGTTCTACCCATTGAGAAGTACAGAGAACTCACAGAAATGGTTCTTGGAAACTTCCCCAATTTAAACAAAGTTTGTATCACCATGAGAGAGAGCCATTCTGCCGATTACAACGGCTGGCAGGCTGTACTTAACAACGGAAAAGAGTTTCATGTTTCCCGGAAATACGAGATCCATGATATTATTGATAGAGTTGGTGCAGGCGATGCTTTTGCGGCGGGTCTGATCTATGGTTTAAACTTTCTTGAAAATGATAGAGATGCCCTTGAGTTTGCAGCTGCCGCCGGCTGCCTGAAGCATAGCGTACCAGGTGATCTGCCTCTGTTCTCGGTGGATGAGATGAAGAACCTCGCTGCGGGACAGACTTCAGGAAGAGTTCAGAGATAGTGGTGAAAATGCGGGTAAAAGCTCTTCATCGCTGGGACCTCAGTAAGAAAGAAGCAGAGCAACTA
>JGI24422J19971_10001739_pt1 | contig 13374 bp, 7 predicted proteins | sample DeeMarSWOR152_54_FD_19971 | JGI IMG/M metagenome (IMG submission 19971) | reverse complement strand
AAAAAAGCCTCCAAAAAAAAGGGCCGCCATCACCACAGCTACAGTCAGGATATAAATATTGCGGCGGAAATTGAACTGCTTTTCGGCAGAGCCGGGATTTCTCAAATACACATTGATCTTCCACGGAGGGAAATTTTCTTCTAAGCCTTCAGAATAGGTCAGCCGGGGAGCTGGATGAGACTGTTCCTCGATATCTTTCCCGGCAACCACATTTCCATATTCATTCACAATCTCGACGTACCAGTCACTCCTCAGGGGAATTCTTTCCAGTATTGTGTAGATGTTTTTTTGGGCCAGAACTTCAAGATCGATACTTAAACTAAGAAGGGAATCTGGATTGACCTGAGCAAAGGAAACAAAATAGGTTTCTTTTCCTACAGAGGCTGAAAACCGTACAAATTTTCTATCTTTGATACTCGCCTCTGATTTTCTGGAATCAATCAGGGGAATAACTTCCTTGACCAAATCCTCTCTTTGCCTCATCCTTTGCAACTGTTCTCTCTCTAACTCCTTCAATTTTTCCCATCTAGTCTTGAAATCCACAATCTCATCTGCTCCCATTTTTCCTAGGTCAGCTTCAATACCCTCCTTGGCTTTATCGAGATAGAAGTGAAACTGGGATTTTGTGAGCGGCCATCTGGCATGCAAGAGGTCATCATAGAGGTCGAGAAACGCTGCGACTTCTTCCTTCTTCTTTTTCTTTCCCGCATAGATATTTCCTATCTGGTAGTGGGCGATGATTCCCAGCGGAATTCCATCCGCGCTGAACTCATCCGGATACTGGCTGGCTATTGTTCGATACACGTCCACTGCTTTGAGAGATTGTCCAGACTTTACATAGCACCGCCCGATTCGATTCATCAGAAGTGCCCGGGAGGATTTATCAGGCGCAGTCTCCATGAGTTTTCGGTAAGAATCAATGGCCTGGGTATAATCTTTTTGTTCGAATTCATAGGCCTCTGCTCTTTGAAAAAGAGAGTCAGCCTCAAGCAGGGGGAGACTTTGGGCTGCTTTCCCTAGCTCCTTACTTTCCAAGAGAAAAAGAGGCTCTCCAGCAGGAAAAATCACCTCGCTGTTTTTGTTCACCCAGAATAACTCTCCCAGGAGCTCTTCTTCCTCCAGTGCTTTTTGGAAAGCTTTCCTCAAAATGCTTTGGTCTGTCTGGTTCTGAATGTTCCCTAAATGGACCCTAACTCTCTCCTCAATATCCGATAATAGTGCATCTACCTGATCGAGAAGCAGCGCCGCACATCTTTGCTGTTCCTCGACCATTTCTCTTTCTATCAGGAGCTTTTCCCTCTCGGCTTCCCTGATGGCAAGGATGAAGAGGATGATGCTTAAAATGAGTATGGCAGAGACAAAGATAACAATGGCCCTCTTTTGCCAGCTCAATTTGATCCGCATTAAGGCTAAATCCTTCCCCTATTTAATTCGGCTTGTTTTATATCCGGTATGTGTTCCCTGCCTCAAAAAATATACTGTACTGCCTGTAAAGTCAAATAAACCATCACTATATGCATTTATCATGATAAAACAATGCAGGAGAAAATTTGTTGAGTTTGTGTTGTAATCGTGTTGTGATTTGATGAAGGAGTGCAGGGAGGGCTGCGCCCCTTTACAAATTACTTCTACACTGAAGGAAGAAGTTTAACCAAACTTTCTAAAAATCCTAATTATCGAGATAGGTGATGTTTATGGGGCCAGCACCGTGTAACAGGAGTGCTCCCATAAACCGCTGATACTACTTTTTGTCTTTAAGCTTGGGCAGGAAATTCTCCATCACCCAGATTTCATAACCTGAATCTTGGCTTAAGGCACTGTACGCGACAAGGCTTCCATTGGGATGGACACTCATAGAACCCAGTTCCCGAGCAGTCAGATTCACCTTCTGTATATTGCCGCCCTCCACCGGAATACGCAGCAGTTCATCGCTGAACAGAACTCCTTGATCGCTAGCCGACATTTCCCCGGAGCCAAAAGTCGTTTTGATGACCAAAAGATGCCGTCCATCCGGGGTCCAGGCCGATGCGCGGGCGCCATTTATCAACTCCGGCCATTGAACACTCAACAGGTCTCTGGGATTTCCTCCCTCAACCTCCATGACCTTGACAGTCGTAACAGGCGGCCAGGCTCCGCTGGCTTCGACGAAAGCTATGCGGCGTCCATCAGGCGAAAGGCTAATAGAAACTCTCATTATCATATTATGACCGGGAAGGTAAACCTCTTTTTTCTCCCGGGATTCGAGATTATAGGATATTAGCGCGGTTTCATCCGGCTGTTTTCTACAGAAAAAGAAAATCCTCTTGCCGTCGGGGGAAATCCCTGGCTTACGGGTTTCGGTTCCTCCATCGCCCTCCAGAATAAGGGTTGTCCTTCCATCTTTGACATCGACACGGTGGAAATCTATGCGGTAGTCCCTGTCTTTTGGTGATCGAAATGCAGATACAAGAAGAGATTTTCCGTCGGGGAACCACTGGATAGCCCCAGGCTGGTTCAGTTTATTAGGAAGCTCCCGTTCCTCTCCGGTTTTCATGGAACGGATGATGATGGTAGAGGCTCCCGGCTTAGCCCTGTTTTCCCAGTCGTGCCGGAAGTAGGCCAAATATTTACCGTCATTCGACCAGGATGGTCCGGAGTTGGAACCGACAAACCGGCTGGGAAGCACCTTAGGTTTTCCAAAAACATTTTCTGAAGCTGGATTAAAGTCTGCAACGTAAACGTCTTCCCTATTCGCACTGATTGCATAGTAACATGCGCCCTCATGCGTGAATCCCATCCATTTGCCAAACTGACCGATATCCGCTTTCACCAACTTGGGCGCTCCTTCACTTTTCCCATCCACGACATCGACCATCCAGGCTCCCGGTTTTCCATCTCGATCACTGATGAACAAAATGTGCTTGCCGTCCGGTGTCCAGATGGGTGAGTAGTCGTTAGCGGGATGCTGGATTATGGGGAATTCGCGGCTTCCGTCCGAGGAAAGAAGAAATATGTCCCTCTGCTCGGCTGCATCCGTCGCCGGCAAACCGCAGGCTATATAGCGACCGTCCGGTGAAAGGCTCATGCATAAAATGGTGGAGAGAGATCTGATCTTTTGCCCGGACTTAATGACTTCCAGAGATCCATCCTTTACAGAGACGAAAGCAATCTCGTTTCTTAGGTTTCGCTGGTCTCTTGCGAAAAACGCTGTGAGAATCTTTTTCCCATCCGGGGACCAGCCCAGAGGTGCAATAAAGTCTCCATTTTCCCGGCGATGGAGGACACGGGGATTGGAATCTTCAAGTTCTATAAGACGCAGGTCCCAGATCCCGTCTTCATTAAGCCAATCATATACGATTTGGCTCCCGTCCGGTGAGAAGACTGAAAACTCGGCAAGTACTCTGGTTTTTATCGAACCGCTCTTAGTAAGGCGAAGGTTTTTCCCGGTTTTAAGATCCCGAATGTAGAGATTAAGGTTTTCCACAAAACTGAGGTAATGGCCGTCTGGTGAAAGAGCTCCCCAGGTATTCACTTCGGGACTCGACCAAACGCGCCGAACGAAAAGATCTTCGTTTTCCTTTTCTAACAAGGGCTTTAATAAAATAGAAAGCCGACGGCGTGCCTCGTCCGCTGTTTCCTTCTGATTAGCGTAGTTCTTCAGCACTTTCTCATAGGCCTTTCGGGCCTCGATTCTGCCCAGCTTCTCGTAGCAGATGCCGATGCGGAGCTGAGCTTTTGCTGCGAGGGATTCATCTTTGGTTTCATCTATGACTTTCTGATAAAGGGCGATGGCGTCTTCCAGATTCCCTTCAGCCCGCTCCTTTGCCAGAGCTTTCTGGAACAGATCATAGCCGTTCTGGAGGGCCAGGGTTGTTAAGCTAAAGGCGACTAAAATCACTACTGCCGCTAGAATGGCTGATTTTTTCATTTTTTCCCTCCTTTGCTTTCTGATTTTTCATCTGGCAGGAAATTCTCCATGACCCAGATTCCCCAAGGTCTTTGGTTCAAACCTTGAGAAGTAAAGGCAATCTGTCGGCCATCAGGATGAGGGCTTACGGTGTATGCTCGGGTTATCGAAATTCCCATTTTTTGAGGATCTCCTCCGTTTAAAGGCACACGCCATAACTCCCATAACTCATCTCCACTCTGCAATCTGGGGTAGATAACAAAACGTCCATCAGAACTCCACCGCGGTCTAACCATATGGTCAGAATCGTCCTCGAACCGACACAGCACAAGGGATTCTCCGCCTTCAGCCGGGATAATCTTGATATGTCTCTCACTTTTCCCAGATGGATTTTTCCAAGGCTGTTCAATGACAGCCAGCCATTTTCCATCTGGAGAGATTGTGAGATTCGGACGACTTTTCCGGTCTATCTGGTGGATCTCTTTCGTTTGGCCTGTTTCAATGTTTTGATAAATGATATGGCAGCCGGAATCGAGATATTGGAGATAAAAGATAGCCTTCCCATCGGCGGACCATTCGGGAGATGACGACGGTCTTCTACTCGGCATGAGCCTCGAAACTTCCCCTGTATTCGCATCCACAATGAGACGTCCTAAAGGAGTTTCTCGTTTCGATCTATCTGGAAATCCATCTACCATGATTGAGGAGGAATCAGGTGACCAGCGCAGATCCCAAACATGATGGTTGAGCGGGAAAACCTTTTCCCCTCCATCTTCGAGTGAGCGGATACAAAGAAAGTTGGGACCCTTGAGATAATTTATGGAAGGCCCGGGTAAGGAACTCCTGACAAATGCGATCTTTTTTCCATCGGGTGAAAATTCGGGGCTGTAATTGCGCCCCTCAAATGGTAAAGTCATTTTCTTTATCGGAGCATCACTCAGGCATGTCTCAAGATTTATAGCAGCGACGTAAATATTCTGAATACCGCTGGAAAAGGCGTAATAGAAGTCTCCATTTCGGGTATTGCCCAGGGGATAGATATAGCCAGTATTTTTCTGGACAATCTGCGGTTCACCCTGAGGTTTTCCATTGGAAATAGGAAGGATCCAGGCATCGAATGTTCCCGTACGGTCACTGACGAACAGAAGAAATTTTCCGTTCGGAGTCCAACCAAGAAAATAATCATTGGCAGGATGCTCCACCAGAGAATCTTCCCTTTTTCCATCAATAGAAAGAATACAAATATCACTGTCAAATTCTTTGTCAGACTGAAAATTGAACGCTATATACTTACCATCTGGGGAAAATCTTATTTGGCCATCCCTCCATTTCCTCTTCTCAATAGTTCTTAAGGAGCCATCGGCAACTGAAACAAGCGATAAAAGACCATCATCCCTAAAGGCTTGTCCCTCTGTATAGATTAAGGCCAGGATATGTTTTCCATCCGGAGACCAGCCTGAGACCATAATTGCACGATGAGAGTCAACCAGGATTCGCGGTTCTGAACCGTCGAGTCCAACGATTCTCAGTTCTGTTCCTCCGTCTTTGCCCCACCAGTCGAAGGCAATCTTCTTACCGTCAGGAGACCAGCGAGAGTATAAGGTATAGCTTCCGTTCCAGGTTTTGTTGCCTGTTAAAGGCCATTTCTTTTTCGTGGAGATTTCGTAGACGGCAAGGTTGCCTGTATTCCAATCTGTGTAGGAGATGTACCGGCCATCAGGAGAAGGTTCCCCCATCACTTCCACATCTGGCCCTTCCCAGACTATACGTAGATTTTTCCCTCTATCACCCTGTTCAATAAAAGTCTGAGCTTGGACAATTTTGGACAGCTTTTCTTGCGCCATCCTTACAACATCTCTCTGGCCGGGGAAATCGCTAATCACCTTTTGGAAGGCAACCTGGGCCAGTTTGGCTTTTTCCTGCCCCAGTTTCTCGTAACAGATTCCAATGCGATACTGGGCTTTGGCTGCGAGGGATTCATCTTTGGTTTCATCGATGACCTTCTGGTAAAGGGCGATGGCTTCTTCCAGATTCCCTTCGGCTCGCTCCTTAGCCAGGGCTTTCTGGAACAGGTCATACCCGTTCTGTGGAGCTATACTTCCGAAGCTGATAGCCATCAAGGTTAGAACTGCGATCATGATTAAAAGCTTTTTCATAGAACCTCTCCTTTCATTTTGCTTTTCATCAATAATCTAGCGCTTTCAGCTTCAGAATGTGTCACGACTTTGTCCTGATGATGTAATATCTTCGTAAAATTCATTTCATGAAATTGTCTGTTTTATGTCACGAAAATGTCATGGGCCAATAACCAGCTTATAACCGACTCCATGAACAGTGATCAAGTGGCGGGGCTGAGAAGGATCATCCTCTAGCTTCGTCCGAATCAAAGCGATATGGTTATCCACTGTTCGTGTAGTGGGATACTGGTCATAACCCCACACTTCATCCAAGAGTTCGTCCCTCGTGACGACTTCGCCCATTCGGGCAGCTAAAAGGCGCAGAATCCCGAATTCCTTGCGCGAGAGATCCAGAATTTTATCTCCCTTCTTTGCTTCAAAGCATTTGAAATCTATGAAGACATCTCCAAATTGCAGATCGTTAGGCAAATCTCCGGTCTTGGTCTGCTGGATGCGGCGCATAATGGCTCGAATCCTGGCCAGAAGTTCCGGTACGGAAAAAGGCTTGGTGACATAATCATCGGCACCCAAATCCAATCCCAGCACCCGGTCCATTTCCTCTCCTCTAGCGGTTAGCATCAAAATCGGTATGGTAAGCCCTTTCTTGCGCACCTTGCGGCAGAGCTCATATCCGCTCATTTTAGGAAGCATCAAATCCAGGATAATGAGGTCAGGCTTTTTCTCCCGAATCATACAGTAGCCCTGCTCTCCATCGGTAGCGGTCAGAACCTCATATGATTCATACTCGAGGTTGTCTTTGAGTCCGCGCAGTATCGCCAGATCATCCTCGATGATGAGAATCCGCTTCATCACTCCTTCTCCAGGGGAAGATAGATGGAAAATGTACTCCCTTGGCCAGGTTCGCTCTCCACCTCAATCCGGCCGCCATGGGCTTTGACGATATGGGAAACCAATGTCAGCCCCAGACCGGTCCCGGGAAGGCGCTTGTTCTCCTCAGAAGAAACGCGGTAAAACTTTTCAAAAATCCGCTCTTTTTCTTTGGGATCGATTCCCACTCCTCTGTCGATCACCTGAATCAGAGCATGACTGTCCTTTTTTTGAAGCCGTAAGTCGATGTCCCGGGATAATCCCGAGTATTTCATGGCATTGTGGAGAAGATTCAATACGGCCTGTTCGATAGCGTCCCGATCCACACGAGCATCAGCAAATCCTTTTTCTACCTGAACATGGAGTTTGAAGCCTTGCTGACTGAGGGGATATTCCATGGCTCGAGCGGCTGTCTGAATAATTTCTGTAAGAGACGCTGGTTCCGGCCTGTATATCCTTTTTCCTTCTTCGATCTTGGAGAAATCGAGCACATTGTTCAACAGGCGAGTCAGACGCTGACTTTCACTGACGATCGTGTCCAGATATTCTTCCTGTGCTTGCAGATTCTTAGAACGGCCAAGTCTTAGAGTCTCAGCAAACATGCGGATCGCTGTCAGCGGTGTCTTGAGCTCGTGGGAGACGCTCGAGACAAACTGGGAGCGCATCTCTGCCATCCGCACCTCACGGCGCACGTCCCTCAAGAGGAGGTAAGCTCCGAAAAGCGTCACGCTCAAAACTAAAAGCAAAGCCAGGAGGTAAAACACCGGTTGAAAGCGCCAATCCTTTGAAAGGGCCTCGATTTCGCCTGTCTCGAAAGCAATCCTCAAGCCGCGGAAATTCTGTCCCAGAGATTCTCCTTCTGAGCTTTCATCTGTGATGAACTGAAATCCGAGGGGAAAGTTCTGTGAAAAGACACTGTCCGATTTGAGCGAAGAAAGAATATCCTGAGCATGGACCACAACAAGCAAGGATTGAATCCTGGCCGGAGGGAAGGCCAGACTCACCAGCCAGGGTTCTTCTCCATAAGAAAGCCAGACAGGCTCATCTCCCTTGTTCTGATTTTTTGGGTTGATGAGCAATACTAAACTTGGAAAGTCTTCTTGAAGGGCTAAACACTGCTCCAGCTTTTGAATGTGTTCTTTTATCCATCGCTGCGATTCCCTAGCCGAATTCTGAATCGATTCATCAGGAGCGTTTTTAATGAGTTTTTCAATCAAGTCGTTGAGCATATAGGACTCGGAGGGCTGTAGCCAGCGATTGTCTTGAAGCTCAGTCTGGATACGCTTTAGGACTTCTCCATGGTTCAGGCCTTCATCAAGTAAGCGTCCGGCTGCATATAAAGAAAGCGGCATTCCGTACTCATCCGTTATCCCGGAAGGTTGACTTAAAAGTGCATTGTAATACGCTAAAGCTTCCTTTTTTCTTCCGGATTTGACGAGGCTTCTGGCCAGCAACAGACGAGCATAAGCTTGCTGGACCGGTTCCTGGGCTGTTTTTATGGCCTGCCGGTAAAGTTCAGCAGCTCGAAGAAAATTTTTCTCGGCAAATTCCTCTGTCTCCGCACGCTGAATCCTTTGAGCAAAATCCGAACTGCTAAGGAGTTCGAAGGGTCCTCCTCTCTTTTGTTCTTCTTCCCACGGAAGCACCAGCCGATCTCTATCCACAAGGCCGATCAAAACAACCTCAGGATTCACATAATCGGAAGCAGCTGGCAATCGGGTCTGATTTACGACAGAGCCAGCCTCCTGAAGCTTGATCTTTTCCAACCGGACTAGCAAATGTTGACCGATCTCATTCGACAAGCGGCGGCGCTCATCCGTTATCCGCTTCTGGGAAAGTTCCCGCTCCTGGCTGATCATGCGCAATGTGAATACAACCAGGATTATGCTAGGGAGAACAACAGCGATCAAAAACAAAAGGATCTGTTTTCGATGACCTCGTGAATGCACAGCCATTAACCTGACTTTTTAAGAGGATATTCTAATCTTTTTTCTGCTGAAGAAATGTCATGAAATTGTCATAAGGATAATTTTTTCAGGATGGCAATGGTTTTCCCTTCTTACATCCCCAAAATAATTGGGGATTGTCCCCAATTTCTCGCAAGATAACTTATAACACAGGGGAAAATCGGGGTCAAATAAGGTCAAAAGAGAAAAATAGCCAGGAAATTGGGGACTATCCCCTACTCTTTATTTTGGAGACTGCACCTCTTTTTGTGTAATTGCGAGCGCAACGCTGCAATCTCATGCAGAAAAATGGGGCCTGGCCCCTTTATCATAGATTCTTTATCAGTTCATTTTGAGTTCTATTTTTGAGTTAATCGTCGAAATTGAAGTTATCAAGGCTCTATTCCTCATCTGTTCTTATTCATCCACACTGCCTTGACAGAATCTTCACACTTCCTTAACTTTTAGACAATAAAGATATAGTATTCTAAATAAGGGAATACGCTGCGCTTATATAGTATGAAATGCTTGAAAACTTAAGACTTGCCGTTAAAAGACAGAAAAAGCTCATCATTATTTTCTTTCTGACCATTTTTCTTCCCTCCGTCTCACTCAGCATCTTCGGCATCAGGGCCATTCGAAACGAAAGATTCCGCCTGGCCAAACAGCAGGAGAATGAGCACAGAAGAGCGGCGGAATTCTTGAAATCTCAAATCAGTGCTCAATTCAAAGAGCTTGAATCTATCCTTCAGAATCTGGCCCAGTCAACAGCTTTTTTGCGGAAGGATGACACGGACATACAAAATCTGCTTCATGCTCAACTCGCCGAACACCCCATGGTAGAGCAAGTATTCGTCGCTTTCGATAGTGAAGAGTCGTGGTTCCCCTTATTTCAGCCAGCGCCTAACGGGATTTCCTCCTCCGGCTCTCCTCCTGAAAGTAACCTTCTGGCAGATTTGGAGAGAGCCGAAGCATACGAATTCGAAGACAGAAATTACAGGAGAGCTATTTCTATATACAGGAGGATTGCAGATCAGTCTGGTGATAATAATTTTAAGGCACAGATGCTCACAAACATTTCCCGGTGTTTGATGAAAGCTGAAGACTATAAAGGAGCCATTCAAAGCTACAAAACGATCAGCGAAGATTATCCTGAAAACAAGACTTCTTCCGGATTGCCGTTGGCCCTTATCAGTAGATTACAAACGGCAATATGCTATCGACGCTTGGGTGAATATCAAAGGGCTCTACACACTTCCCTGGATTTGTATAGGGACATTCTTCATATGCGTTGGCGCCTGAGAGAGGCCCAATTTAAAACTTACGCTTCTCTCGTAGAGGATAGTATCAATGAAGTTTTTTCAGCAAATCAGCCCAACCTGAGCCTTGAAGATGACAAAAAAGAATTTGATCAGTTGAAAAGCTTGCATCAGGAAAGACTCAGGCAGTGGGCGGTCATTAAAGACATCAAACAGGAGATCTTTCCCGAGCTTCAAGGCAGACAAAACTCATCCGGGTCCAGGCCCATTCCACTCCAATACCACAAGACCGTAAATGACAGAAGTTTTCTCATATCTGCCGTTCAGATTCCTGCCTCCACTGAAAATCGTCCTGTTGGCCTGCTGGGTGTAAAGATCAGAGAGCATCACCTAATAGAAAATGTCGTACCTGCTGCCATTGATAACATGCAATTCAGTGCTCAGACGGATGTCGTCATTTCCCATCTGTATGGAAAAACTCTGCTCGGAGAGAAAAATGCCTCAGCAGAATCCGCAACAACAACTGAATTTTTCGAGGATAATTTTCCTCCCTGGAAGATAGAGATTTACCAAAGCGGAGGAGAAGCTTTAGGTGCGTTGGACATTAAGCGCAATTTTTATTTTTGGACCATCATCACGCTGGTCATCGTTCTCATCTCAGGCGCTGTTCTCATATCCAGGACAATTGCCTACGAAATGGCGGTCCTCAAACTTAAATCTGATTTTGTGTCCTCCGTATCCCATGAATTCAAAAGCCCTCTCACCTCGATCAAGGCTCTGGCTGAAAGATTGCGAGATGGGAAAGTCAAGGATTTCGAAAGGATGAAACAATATTTTTCCGTGATCACCCAGGATGTAGACAGATTGACGCACTTAGTCAGAAATATCCTGGATTTTTCGAAAATCGAGGAGGGGAAGAAGGAATACGAATTTGAGAAAACCGATTTGGCTCATCTGATGACACAGCAGATAGAAGATTTTCAAAGAGATGAAATCGCTAAGGGAATTGAGATTCAGACCCAGATCTCTGAGGACATTCCTCATCTTTATGTGGATAAAGACGCTTTCTCCCGAGCCCTCAATAATCTTCTGGATAACGCCTTAAAATTTTCTTCTAAAAGGAAAGAAATTTCCATTCATGTCAGGAAGGATAGGACAAATGTTATCATAGAAGTAAAAGATAGGGGAATCGGAATTCCCCCCAATGAGCTGGACAGGATTTTTGACAAGTTCTATCAAGGGCGCAACACCCTCCGGCAATCGGTCCAAGGAACGGGATTAGGATTGACTCTGGTTAAACACACGGTCGAAGCGCATGGGGGAAGCATGACTGTGAAGAGTCGGATGGGGGAAGGAAGCACCTTTTCTATTATTCTTCCTATCCAAGGAAAGGGAAAGTGAGGTCTCATGCCTAAAAAAATCCTTATCATAGAAGACGAACAGGGGATTTTGATGAGTCTTAAGGATGAGTTTGAGTCGCAGGGATATGTCGTTCATGCCGCAGAGGATGGAGAAAGCGGCCTGGAGTTAACCCGGAAACAGAAGCCAGACCTGATTATTCTGGACATCATGCTCCCGGTTCTGGATGGGTATGAGGTGTGTAAGAGGCTTAGAATAGAAGGGAATACGACGCCGGTCATCATGTTAACTGTCAGGGATAAGGAAGTGGATAAGGTTTTGGGCCTGGAGCTGGGGGCTGACGACTATGTGACAAAGCCCTTCAGCTTCCGGGAACTGACAGCGCGTGTGAAAGCAGTCTTTCGGAGAACAGATGAGCGGGTCAAAGATTTGACTTGTTGCAGCTTCGGGGATATAGAGCTGGATTTTGAGAAATACGAGGCAAAAAAAGGAGGTAAAAAACTGGATTTGACCACGCTGGAATTTCATATACTAAAGTTTTTCATCCAGAATAAGGGGAAGGTGATCTCAAGGGATGAATTCCTGGACAGAATCTGGGGGGAGGATAATGTTTCTGTGTCCTCCCGAACTGTGGACAGCCACATCGCCAACATCCGAAAGAAAATCGAGGACGATCCATCCAAGCCGAAGCACATCCTCAGCATCCGCAGCGCCGGCTACAAATTCGTCGACTGAAATGACTCCACAAAACTTCAAAATCTCTTCACTCTTCCTGAACACATCAGAGCAGAAAAAGCATTATATTGAGGCTGATGAAACAAAAAGGAGGAGAACAATGAGAAACATACGGAAAATTCTGTCCACATTATTTCTTACCACTGCCTGTTTGCTTTTTGTGTTCGGGAATTTAGCACCCCAGGAATCGGCCGCAGAGATCTTCGAGAAAGCCTTTTATTACGAAGACGTCCAGGGTGACCTCCAAAAAGCAATCGCACTTTATGAAAAAATACTCAAGCAGTTTCCAAAAAACCGCGAAATCGCAGCCAAAGCCCAGCTCCACATCGGCCTCTGTTATGAGAAGCTGGGTTTAACAGAAGCGCAAAAAGCCTACCAAAAAGTCCTCGATGATTTCCCTGAACAAAAAGATGTGGTCAAATTAGCCAGGGAAAAGATCTCTCGCTTTTTAAGAGCCAAGGCAATCATAGAAGAAAAAAACGAAGCAGTCAAAATTCGTCAACTCTGGGCAGGAACCGTAGTGGATCTTATGGGGGAGGTTTCTCCTGATGGGAAATATCTTTCCTTTGTTGACTGGGAGACAGGTGATCTTGCGGTCCGGGATATCAGAACTGGGAAAGACCGCCGCCTCACTAATAAAGGCTCCTGGGAAAAATCCATCGATTTTGCCCTCATATCCAGATGGTCTCCTGACAGCAAACAGATTGTATATGACTGGTATATTAATGATAAAACCGTTGAACTCCGCATCGTCGGACTAGATGGATCAAGCCCCGGACTCTCTACAGATGTTCAGAAGGAGGATGGGCTGAGGTTTGTGATTGGGCTCCGGATGCGAAAGAAGTCCTGGCGTATGTCGTTGAGAAGGAAAATCCTCTTCATGTGGCAGCTATTTCTGTAAAAGATGGTACCAAACGCACTCTAAAAATTTTAAATGGTAACTTGGCGTACAGCCTGAAATTTTCACCCGACGGGAAATACATCGTGTATGATTTATCACAGAGTCAAAATACGGCCAAACGAGACATCTTTTTCCTTTCAGTGGATGGGAAACAGGATTTTCCCTTGATCGAACATCCGGCAGATGACCAGTTTATCGCCTGGACCCCGGATGGAAATCAGCTGCTCTTTAAGAGCGATAGGACCGGTTCCATGGATGCTTGGCTCGCGTATGTGGTTGACGG
>JGI24422J19971_10001738_pt1 | contig 13376 bp, 17 predicted proteins | sample DeeMarSWOR152_54_FD_19971 | JGI IMG/M metagenome (IMG submission 19971) | reverse complement strand
CCAAGCCATTCTACCAGAGGTGCAAGAGCCCATTTCGGCATAGCCTCTGAGCGTTTGCTCTCTATCGATCAAACCGCTTCCTAAGAGCTCAGAGGGGAAAAGTCGTCAGTTTACCAAGGGGAGAGCATTTTTTTGTTGATATGTATACCACGTTGTGGTATACAGATCGGGACAACCAGGCCAATTTGTAAACTTGAATGGATAAAAGGGTGACCGGATTAATCACACGAAAGGAGTTTTTGAAGACTTTCGGGATTGGGGCTGCAGCCCTTCTTTGCGGATCCCAGGCATACGGGTTCTTCTCCAAGGGAGGGGAAAAGGCTAAGCGCATCAAGGGGCACATCTTTGAGAACGACGCCCCTCCTAAACCGTGGAAATGGTCCATCGAGGCCTTTCACTATGCAACAGATGGGAGCAAGGTACAGTGCCAAGTGTGTCCAAATCGTTGCATCCTATCCCCCGGGGACCGCAGCATCTGCCGGTCGAAAGTGAATATCGGTGGAAAATTATACTCCCTCGTATACGGAAATCCCTGCACGATACATGTTGACCCCATCGAGAAAAAGCCTCTTAACCACTTTTATCCGGGGACTTCTGTCTTTTCTGTCGCCACCGCTGGGTGCAATTTCAGGTGTCTCAACTGCCAGAATTGGGAGATCTCTCAGAGAAAACCCGAGGAGGTTCATTTTACTGAACTATTCCCCGCAGAGGTTGTAGAGGCAGCAAAAAGAAGTGACACACCTTCCATCGCCTACAGCTACGCAGAGGCTGTCACCTTCTATGAATACACGTTTGATACGGCCAAATTAGCCCATGAGGAGGGGCTCAGAAATGTGCTTGTATCAAATGGCTACATCAACCCGGAACCCCTTCTCAAGTTAGCCGGATATCTTGACGGCGCCAATATTGACCTGAAGTCCTTCGATGACGACACATACCGCTGTCTGAATGGCGGAACGCTTTATCCGGTCCTTAACACCCTTAAGACCCTTCACAGGGCAAATGTCTGGTTTGAGATAACCACACTGGTGGTGCCGACCTATGTGGATGATCACGAAATGATAAAGAGGATGTGCGGCTGGATATTGAAGGAGGTGGGACCCGATTATCCTCTGCACTTTTCCCGCTTCTTTCCGCGGTATAAGTTGAACAGGCTGCACGCTACCCCAGTGAAAACACTGGAAGAGCTAAGGGATATAGCCCTCAAGGAGGGCCTACATTACGTCTATCTCGGGAATGTCCCCGGTCATGATGGTTACAACACCTACTGCCATAACTGTCATAAGACCCTGATCAAGAGAAAGGGGTATTATATCGCCGAATTCAACATACATGAGGGCAGGTGCAAGTTCTGTAATGTGCCCATCCCCGGAAGATGGGGGGCTGGTTAGAATCTCTCGCCCTGCTCTTCGTTCTTCAAAAAATCCATGGGATAGGGAGCGGTCTTATACTTCGTGAACATGAAAGCATTAGCCTTACTTTCAGGAGGATTGGAGAGCACCTTAGCGATAAGGGTAGCTGTCGGTATGAGGCTGGAGCTGCAACTGAGAGATTAGGTGTGAAGGCCAGCGGGGGCAAGGTGGAGGGATTTATGAGCACTTAACAGAGGAGAGGAAGTCAACATGGAAGCGGCTATTCAAAAGGTTGAGACGCTTAAGTATAAGCACATAGAGATACCGAGGCTCGCCAGAGGCATTGCCAAGGACTCTACCGAGCTGATCGGAAACACACCCCTGGTCAGGCTGAACCGACTAACCAAAGGCGCAAAGGCAGAGATAGTAGCAAAGCTCGAGTCCTTTAATCCCATAGGGAATGTGAAGGACAGGATCGGGGTATCAATGATTGTCGATGCTGAAGACAGAGGACTCATCAATAAGGATACGGTAATCGTCGAGCCGACCAGCGGGAATACGGGGATCGCCTTGGCCTTTGTCTGCGCTGCTAGGGGATATAAGCTCATCCTCACCATGCCGGACACTATGTCTTTCGAGCGCAGGCAACTGATGTCTATTTTCGGTGCGGAGTTGGTGCTAACCCCCGGTGCCGAGGGGATGCGGGGGGCAGTCAGCAAGGCCGAGGAACTGGTCGCGGAAAACCCTCACTACTTCATGCCCCAGCAGTTCAAAAACCCGGCAAATCCGGAGGTACACCGACTGACCACGGCCGAGGAGATATGGCGAGATACGGATGGTAAGGTAGATATCCTAGTCTCGGGGGTAGGAACCGGAGGGACGATCACTGGGATAGCCGAGGTAATTAAGAGGAGAAAGCCCGAATTTAAGGCTATTGCAGTTGAACCCGAAGACTCACCGGTCCTTTCTGGTGGAAAGCCCCGGCCGCATAAGATTCAAGGCATAGGTGCCGGGTTTGTGCCCGACGTTTTAAGGATGGACTTAGTAGATGAGGTAATTCAGGTAACTTATAAAGATGCCGCGCAGGCTGCCAGGGGGTTAGCTAAAGAAGAGGGGATATTGGCGGGGATTTCCTCTGGGGCGGCTGCCTGGGCAGCAATCCAGGTAGGTAAAAGAGAAGAGAACGAGGACAAACTCATCGTTGTAGTGTTGCCTGATACAGGAGAAAGATACCTTTCCACAGAATTGTTTCGAGAACAGTAAAACCTCGTGGTGTTTTCGAAAGGCAGGTGGTGGCGATGCCATGGATTATGCCTGTGTCCTTGATGGGCCGACATTGGAGTGAGAGATTTAGCTGAACAGGTGATTATCGATACGGAGGTACAAAGTGGCAAAGACAATCAAGCAGATCAATGAAAAGATCAAAAAAGGAGAGGTAGTGGTAGCCACCGCTGAGGAGATTATCGATATCGTGGAGAAGAGGGGAATAAAGAACGCAGCCCAGGAGGTGGATGTGGTTACAACCGGTACCTTTGGTCCCATGTGTTCATCTGGGGCCTATTTGAATATTGGGCACGCCACACCAAAGATCAAACTTGGCGGTGGCAGGGCATATGTGAATGATGTACCGGTCTATACCGGTTTTGCAGCCGTAGATGTCTATATTGGTGCAACTGCCTTAGCTGATGATGACCCACGGAACAAGGTCTTTCCCGGAGAGTTCAAATACGGTGGCGGCCACGTGATTGAAGATTTAGTAGCTGGCAAGGACTTAAGGTTGGTAGCTACTGCTTACGGCACAGATTGTTATCCAAGAAAGAGGTTAGAAACCTGGATAAATATCAAGGACGTAAACGAGGCAGTGCTCTTTAACCCGCGGAACTCTTACCAGAACTACAATGTGGCTGTGAATCTGTCGGACAGGTTCATCTATACCTATATGGGCGGGCTTAAGCCCAATTTGGGCAGTGCCAACTACTGCAGCGCAGGACAACTTTCGCCACTTCTGAATGACCCATACTATAAGACTATCGGCCTTGGCACGAGGATCTTCTTAGGAGGTGGGATGGGCTACGTAGTCTGGCAGGGGACACAGTTCAATCCCTCAGTTCCTCGCAAAGAAAATGGTACACCTTGTGTACCCGCGGGTGCCTTAGCGGTTCTGGGAGATCTAAAACAAATGGAGCCGGAGTGGCTCGTGGGGACGACAATGCAAGGCTACGGAACGACGCTTACCGTTGGCATTGGTATTCCCATTCCCATCCTTAATGAGGAGATATGCCGATATGCTGCGGTTAAAGACGATGAGCTCTGGACCCAGGTCGTCGACTACAGTGAGGCCTATCCGCAGGGAAAAAAGGGGAGCCTGGGAGAGGTAAACTATGCCCACCTTAAGAGCGGAAAGATCACTATCCAGGGCAAGGACGTTCCTACGGGAAGTCTCTCCAGCTATCCCAAGGCAGTGCAGATAGCCAATATCTTAAAGGAGTGGATCAAAAAGGGAGATTTTCTTCTCTCGGAGCCTGTAGCCTATCTCCCCGGTGCAGAGACTGGCTATACCTTTAGGTCCCTGAAGGAAAGGCCAATCGAAAACTAGCGGGGAACACGGAGGTGGTAGAAGATGATTTCTAAGAGGATAGTCCTTCATTTTCCACATAGGCTTGCAGGTCAGCCAATAGTGTATAGGTTGGTCAAGGATTATGACCTGGAGTTCAACATTCTAAAGGCATATATCATCCCGGAAGAAGAGGGCCTCTTGGTTTTGGAGCTGAGCGGAGAGGATAAAGATTATGAACAAGGCATGCAGTATTTGACGGAGATCGGAGTGAAACTGCAACCGCTGTCTCAAGATATTGTTCGCAATGACAGAAGATGCAGTCATTGCAGCGTTTGTGTTCCCGTTTGTCCAGCTGGTGCCTTTGTGGTTGAACCTCTAACCAGAGAGGTCCATTTTCATGACGACAAATGCATTGCCTGTGGGATCTGCGTCGGGGCCTGTCCACTCGGGGCAATGGAGGTAAGATTTTAGTGGCCTAGAGTGCCAAAAATTTTCGGATACATAAGGGGGTAAATAACGTGTTTAAGAGAATGAGAGAGGATATCCAGACAGTATTTGCCAAGGACCCGGCGGCAAAGAGCATGGTGGAGGTTATTTTTTGCTATCCGGGACTACATGCTATCTGGGCGCACAGGATAGCCCACTTCTTCTGGAAACATAAGTTGCTTCTTATCGGAAGGTTTCTCTCCCATATCAACCGCTGGGTGACGGGAATAGAGATTCATCCTGGAGCAAGGATCGGCAGGAGGCTCTTTATTGACCATGGTATGGGAGTGGTAATAGGTGAGACAGCCGAGATTGGCGATGATGTCTTGATGTATCAGGGCGTTGTCTTGGGCGGCACAAGCTTGGAGAAGAAGAAGCGCCATCCTACCTTGGGAAGCAATGTCGTGGTNNGTACAGGGGCAATAGTTCTGGGAGCAATTGATATTGGTGATGGGGCAATGATCGCTGCAGGAAGTGTAGTCATCCATGATGTTCCCCCTGGGGCGACAGTGGTCGGGGTTCCCGCGAGGATTGGCATGGGTTTTTCCGTAAAAGAGATCCATGATTTGGAACACGGAAAACTCCCTGACCCGATAGCCGATGCCATTCGGTTTATGGTGAAGGAGCAGGAGAAACTCGAGGAAAGGATAAGGAAATTAGAGTCAAAGGAAGGCATGATCATAGAGTTGGATCAATATTTGGCGAAGAAGGGAGGAAGAACCAATGAAGGGTTTTCAGGAGCCTCAGAGGAATTTGGTGAGGGAGGAGGAATTTGAATCGACATTGAAAAGGAAATTCGAGAGGCTGAGGGAAATAGTAGCTGACATGGAAGGCGTCCTTGTTGCTTACTCAGGCGGTGTGGATAGTGCTTTTGTGATGAAGGTTGCAAAGGATGTTCTGGGAGATAAAGTTTTGGCCGTTACTGCAAAGTCTCCTGTTTATCCTTCAGAGGAGATAGAACAAGCAAAGGCCTTAGCCCTCAATCTAAAGGTAAGACATAGAATCATAGAAACCCATGAGATGCTTAATCCCAAATTCGTGGATAATCCAAAAGAGCGATGCTACTGGTGCAAGGAGGAGCTGTTCACCAAGCTGATAGATATTGCGAAAAAGAACGACTTGAAACAGGTGGTAGACGGGACGAATTTCGATGATTTGGATGACTTCAGGCCTGGTATGAAGGCCGCTGGCGATCTGGGGGTAAGGTCGCCTCTTAAAGAGGCTAAGCTTACCAAAGAAGACATCCGCTCTCTGAGTAAGGGCTTTGGCTTGCCAGCGTGGGACAAACCATCGCTTGCCTGTTATGGCTCTCGCTTTCCCTACGGGACCAAGATAACTGAAGAGAATGTTAACAAGGTCGATAAGGCAGAGGGGTATCTAAAAAAGAACCTTGGCATGACTCAGGTAAGGGTAAGGCACCATGACGAAATCGCCAGAATAGAGGTCATGGAGGAGGATATACCTAGATTGTTGGAAGGGAAATCAAGGAGGCAGCTGATATCGTACCTTAAGGAATTAGGTTACTCCTACGTAACAGTCGACCTGGAAGGATATAGAACAGGTAGTATGAATGAAGTCCTCAAAGGGGATGATAAGAGGTGAAAAGAATATACCTTGACTACGCGGCCACTACGCCGACACACTTTGAGGTGGTCAAGGCAATGCTTCCATATTTTACCGATGGCTTTGGTAACCCTTCGAGTATCTATTCCTATGGCCAGGAGTCAAAAGCCGCTATGGAGGGGGCAAGGGCTCAGGTCGCCGGGCTTATCGGGGCCCGGGACGAAGAAATCGTCTTTACCAGTGGAGGGACTGGAGCGGATAACTTCGCCATAAAGGGTGTGGCTTTCGCCAATGATAACAGGGGTAACCACGTTATTACGAGCTCCATCGAGCACCACGCGGTGATCGAGACCTGCAAGTTTCTCCAGACGAAGGGGTTCGGAGTAACCTATCTCCCAGTAGATCAGCATGGTCTCGTTGATCCACAGGATGTCAAAAAGGCCATCACCAATAAAACTATCCTCATTTCGCTGATGCACGCCAACAACGAGATTGGCACCATAGAGCCGGTAGCCGAAGTGAGCAAAATTGCCAGAGAGAGAGGGATCTATCTTCATACTGACGCAGTGCAGACGGTGGGGCACATTGAGGCTAATGTGAGTGAGCTGGGGGCCGATTTGCTCTCTATGTCAGGGCACAAGCTCTACGGCCCCAAGGGGGTTGGCGCACTGTATATTAGAAAAGGTACAAAGCTTGTCCCCTTCATGCATGGCGGTGAGCAGGAGAGGGGGCGGCGGGCAGGCACGGAGAATGTCCCGGGAATTGTCGGCTTTGGCCGGGCAGCAAGGCTCGCCCAGCAGGAGATGAATGAGGAAGCGCAGCGGCTGACCTCCCTCCGGGACAGACTGATTAAGGGTATCCTGGCACAAATCGACCATACGCGCCTAAACGGGCATCCTTCAAGGAGGCTGCCAAATAACGTGAATGTAGGTGTTGATTTTGTAGAAGGTGAATCAATACTTCTAAACCTCGACCTGCAGGGCATTTGTGCCTCTACCGGTTCAGCCTGCAGCTCGTCAAGCCTGGAGCCTTCTCATGTTCTTTTGGCAACGGGGCTTTCCCATGAGGAGGCCCATGGGTCGCTGAGGCTTACTTTAGGGAAATGGACCACAGAGGAGGAGATAGGGCTGGTTTTAGACGTCCTCCCTGGGATTGTCGCAAAGCTCAGATCTATGTCTCCGCTTTTGAAAAAGCATAAATAGGAGAGGAAAAGATGGGAGATGTGTCGTCTTTATATAGTGAGAAGGTGATGGAACACTTCAGGAATCCGAGGAATGTAGGGGAGATAGAAAACCCTGACGGCGTCGGGCATGTAGGAAACCCCGTGTGCGGCGATATCATGGAGCTCTACATCAAGGTAAATGACGGCACTATTGTTGACGCCAAATTTAAGACCTTCGGCTGTGGAGCTGCTATCGCCACCAGCTCCATGGTTACTGAGATGGTAAAGGGTAAGAGCGTAAAAGAGGCGCTTCAGATCTCAAATAGGGCTGTAGCTGAGGCCCTCGGTGGACTGCCCCCGATCAAGATGCACTGCTCAGTTTTAGCGGAAGACGCCCTCAAATCAGCCATAGAGCACTACCTTACTAAGACCCATAAAGAAAAGAATAACGCGAGCGTATGAGAGGGCTAGAATTGGCAGAATCTCGCTGGAGGTCCTTAGTTGATTGATAGTTTCGCACCTGAAGGCTGGGAGTGGAAATGTATTGGTGGGGCCAAGGTAGAGCCTAGAGGCGAGGCTACAACGGATCAGAAATTAAGATGAGGAGGAGCTAAGATGCAACAAAAATTTGCCCCGGCCGGAGAAAAGGATATAAGCAGTGCCTTAGTCAATGAGTTCGCGGCCCAGTTTCAGGAGTATGTGGACAGCGACTGTGTCATCATTGGCGCTGGCCCAAGCGGCCTTATGGCAGGCAGGAAGCTGGCCGGAGCCGGCAAGAAGGTTCTTATTGTTGAGCGGAACAATTATCTCGGCGGCGGCTTTTGGCTGGGTGGTTATCTCATCAATAAGGTAACCATAAGACGCCCAGGAGATAGAATCCTGGAGGAGCTTGGCATTCCATACAAGCAGGTGAGTGAAGGTTTACTGGTTGCCGATGGGCCCCATGCCTGCTCAAAACTCATCGCCTCAGCCTGCGATAGTGGCGTAAAGTTTGCCAATATGACGGTGTTTGATGATTTAGTCCTGAAGGAAGACGGGCGAGTGTGCGGGGTGGTTATCAACTGGACGCCCATCTCGGCACTGCCCCGGGAGATAACATGTGTTGATCCTATTGCCATTGAATCGAGGGTAGTTATTGATGCTACCGGTCATGATGCCCAGGTGGTGAGGAAGCTAGAGGAGAGGGGGCAGTGTAGGACCAAGGGTTTTGGAGCTATGTGGGTGGAGAGGTCAGAGGGCCTGGTCGTGGAGCATACCGGAGAGGTTCACCCGGGCCTGATTGTCACCGGCATGGCGGTATCAACGACTTATGGGCTGCCCAGGATGGGCCCGACCTTCGGGGCCATGTTGCTATCGGGGGAGGTAGCCGCCGAGGTTGCCCTTGAAAAGCTGGGATGAAAGTCCGTCGGATCGAGAAGGTTCTCCTCTACAATGAGGGTGCTGCTGAAAAGCTGAATATAGAGGGGATTGCAGAATACCTGAAAGACAATCTCGGCGGAATAACGGTAGAGATAAAGGGCAATTCTCAGGTCTTCTGCCCGGAGAGAACTCTTGATTACGCCAAGAAACTGGCCTCGATCAAGATCCTCGATACAAGACAGAGGATGGCTACTGGGCAGGAACCAAGCTATGGAGAGGTTAGGTACGAGCAGCGAAGGCTTTTGGGGCGGACAAGTGCCTTTGGTGTCCTCTACGATGGCTTTCAGCTTCAGCGGATCGTTTCCAAGCTTATCGCCCGGGAAGAACGGACTCTTGAGTTTGTTCACATATTCTTTACCAGTCGCTTGTTTGGCACGTGGGAGGAGGGAGACAAGAAATACCACGCCAGAACCAGCGTATACGGCATCCCCTCGGTTATTTCAACCACGGGCCTTGTAGAAGCACCAGCAAGACCAACGGAATACTACCTTCTTAAGCACCACTATGAGATGCTGGGAAAGGATCCACTGGTGCTTAAGAAGAGATTTAAAGGACGTTTTATTGATTATGAAGATGAGTGCCTGACCGAGGTTGTAAAGGGGTACGCAATGCAGGGGGCTTTCTACCATCTCATCGGCAATCCCTTTTGTGANGATAAGGGTTGTAGGTTATATAATGCCCACTGGCAGGAGGAACTTATNTTTGCTCAGCTTAGGAGTCAGTATGAGTTTTGTAAGCAACATAGTAGAATCCTAGGGGGCTTACGTGGGAAATGAACCACGGTATTGAGGAGATAGAAGTTAAAGGAGATAGGACAATAAGAGCGCTCATGTAGCGGGGGGATGAGTAGAGTGAGTGAAGAAGAGGATATCCTGAAAACCTGTAAGACTGTTGCCGTGGTCGGTCTTTCCCCAAAGCCCAACCGACCGAGCTACATGGTAGCTAGCTACCTGAAAGAGAACGGCTATACAATAATTCCTGTAAACCACAGGGCAGGTGAGATATTAGGCGAGACTTGTTACCCCCGTCTTAGCTCCATCCCCGGGTCTGTAGATGTGGTGGATATCTTCCGGCGCCCCGAAGAGGTGCCGGCTATTGTGGAAGATGCAATCAAAATAGGAGCAAAGGCGGTGTGGATGCAGGAAGGAGTGATAAATGAGGAGGCAGCAGCCCGGGCTAGAGGAGCAGGGCTTCTGGTGGTCATGGACAGGTGCATGCTCAAGGAGCATCGGAAATTACAAAAGTAGCAGAGGCAAAGGTTGAAGATAAGCCGGAGAGCCAGAATTTCTTCGCTGGTGATTATTCCTCCCTTCTCGGTCCAGTCGCAAGGCCAGGACCAATACTGAATAAGGAAGGGGAGATTCTCGGTTGGCACCGGGGAATTCCATTCTACACCGTCGGACAGCGCAAAGGACTGGGAATATCATTCAAAGAGCCGCTCTATGTCACCGCTATTGACCAGGAAAAGAACGTCATCTTAGTCGGGGCTAAAGATGAGGTGTACGGAGAGGAACTTGTAGCCTCTGAGTCAAACTGGATTGCCATGGAGGGATTGTGGCGACCCATGGAGGTTAAGGCAAAGGTGAGATACCAACATAAGGAGGCCCAAGCACTGATAGCACCTTTGGATAATGGTCAAGTCCACGTAAAATTCGAAGAACCGCAGATGGCGATCACCCCAGGTCAGGCGGTAGTTTTCTATGACGGTGATACCGTAATAGGGGGCGGAACGATAGAGGGGACAAAAAGGTAATGGTATGGCTAAAATAACAGCGGTATGTAGGAGTAAGCAAAAAGGCACCAAAAAGGAAATTGTGACTGAAGGCATCCTTAAGGAGCATTATGGTCTCGTTGGTGATGCACATGCGGACTGCTGCACCCATCGTCAGGTAAGCCTGCTTGCAACAGAGAGCATCGCGAAGATGCGCGCTCTCGGGCTTGATGTGGGGGCAGGGGATTTTGCCGAGAATCTTACTACTNAAGGCATAGAGCTCCTCTGTTTACCTATTGGGACNCGGCTTTTTATAGGGGAGGCAGTTATGCTAGAGGTTACCCAGATTGGNAAGGAGTGCCATACCAGGTGCGCTATCTATCATCAGATAGGCAAGTGCATCATGCCAAATGAAGGGGTTTTTGCCAGGGTAGTTCNTGGTGGACTTGTGAGGGCCGGAGACACCATCACAGTAACCANACCGTCAAGGACGAATGAAACAGGAGACAGAGAAGCTCCCTATCCTGCGGGTTAGTCAACAGGGCACGAGCAAGATCGAAGATATGGTTGTTAAAGAGTCTCCCATAACCATCTTCTTGAACGACCAGGAGCTCGTAACCCTGCTTTGCTCTCCTACCAATCTCAGATATCTTGTTGCTGGCTTTCTGTCTTCCGAAGGATTGATAAAAAGCAGAGGCGATATCAAAGAGATACTGGTCGATGACCGGAGAGGTGTGGTGCGTGTGCAAACCGAGGAAGATAAAGAGTTCGCCACTGAGTTTATATTCAAGCGGTTTATAACCTCCGGCTGCGGAAGGGGGGCCTCCTTTTACAGCGCCGCTGATGTCCAGGGTCAGGCCAGGATAGAATCTCAGGTTGCAATCTCAGCCCTTGAGGTCTTCTCGCTTGTCAAAGAATTCCAGCAGCACTCCACGATCTATAGAATAACCCATGGCGTTCACAGTGCCGCCCTGTGCGACGTCAAGAGTATCCTGGTCTTTGCCGATGACATCGGCAGACACAATGCCATTGACAAGATCTTCGGTCAATGTCTCCTCGAGGATATACCCACAAATGACCGCATAATATTGACCAGCGGCAGGATCTCCTCGGAGATACTGCTCAAGGTAGCCAAGAGAAACATTCCGGTAATTATCTCCAAATCTGCCCCTACGTATCTCGGGGTGAGATTGGCCGATGATTTGGGTTTAACCCTCATCGGCTTTGTTCGCGGAAAGAAGATGAATGCCTACACCAATGACTGGAGGATAGCAATGGATAGTGAGTACAAAGTACGGTGCGCAAGGAGTGGTTCAGGTGATTGAGGAGGGACAGTGAGGTCATGTAATGAGAGAGGAGTGAAAAGTGAGTATAAGGGTAAACATCCATCAGAATCTGCGTCATCTTACCAATGATCTGAGCCCAGTTGAAGTAAGCGGCAGAACTGTCGGTGAGTGCCTTAACGATTTGGTTAAACAATTCCCCATCCTGAGGAGATATATATTCGATAAGAACAATAGGTTACTCAATTATGTCGACATTTATGTGAATCTGGAAAGCTCCTACCCAGAGGAACTAGCCAAACCGGTTAATGACGGGGACGAGCTTGATCTAACACTTATCATCGCCGGGGGGTGAGGCTAAGGTTGTTGGAGGTACCTATGGACAGCAAAAGATTCTCCTACGTCCGCAAAAAACTGAACAAGACGCAGAAACAAATGGCAGAGCTGTTGGGTACCTCCCTAAAGGCCGTCCATAGCTATGAGCAGGGATGGCGAAAAGTGCCAGTCCATGTAGAGCGGCAGGCCCTTTTTTTAGTATCCATGAAACAAAGGACCACTGAATCGCATAAGTCATGTTGGGCTATAAAAAAGTGTCCTGGCGAACGTAAAGAAAGGTGCCCGGCCTGGGAATTTCGCGTTGGTCATTTGTGCTGGTTTATCAACGGCACCGTCTGTGGGGGAGTCGTACAAAGGGATTGGAATGAAAAGATGAGGATATGCCGCTCGTGTGAGGTTTTGTCCTCTTTGCTGTAGCCTCAACAGTAGCGTCGGAGGCTATTAACGGAGCCTTCTGCGAAGCCTGGATGGGCATCAGGGTGGTTGCAGAGTTAGCCTTTCACTAAATACATGTATTGTTAATCACGATGACCTATTTAATTACCCATTAGTCATTGGTAAGGGACTGGAGGTATTTTTTTCCTGGATGCCCCAAAAACCCCGTCCAGCGGGCCGGGCAAAATGGTTTACAGCAACGAGTCAATGACTGACAAGAACGGATTGGAGGTAAACCATTTTGAACCGGCCCCTCCGATGCATGATGGAGGGGGCATCCTGTGGGAAAAAATACCCCCAGTCCCCAGCCGACAATTCAGAGATTGATTGAGGTGCTGCTTAATACTAAAAATACGTCACCGAATTTACGAGTTAGAGCACTAGGGCAAGGACAGGTCAGCAAAATCTTATGATTTTGCATAGGAGGGGAAGCCATGATCAAAGCGAAAGACCTGATGACCAGGGATGTGAAATACATTCAGCAGGACGCCGCCATTAAGGAAACGATCATCAGGATGAAGAAAGAAGGTACCTCTAGTTTCATCGCCTCTCCTGATGGTCTCACCGGAGTTGGACATAAAGAACGTGGTCCGTCTTATGAAGATGGCGAATATCAGAAGGGCACCCGTATTCGACGGCAAGCAGATAGTGGGAATCATCAGCAACACGGATACTATAGAGGCCTTAATAAAATAGCTGCTCAGTATAAATATCCAGCTTTTGATCCAGCCGTAAATAATACGTGAGGAGAGGTAGACGATGCTCAGCAAAGAGAAAATCGCCTCTATAGAAATGTTCAAGGGATTTGGTCAGGAGGAGTTAGAGGAGGTAGCAGAGCTATGCGAGGAGGTCACTTTTAACGATCGTGACAGGATCCTCACCGAGGGGCAAAGCGCGGATCATCCCTTTATCTTGGGGGAGGGAACCGTAGATCTCCGGTTTGACCTGCCCTACCGCGAGACCTCAAAGGAGATGACGGTGACCACCCTAGGGCCAGGAGACTGTTTTGGCTGGTCTGTCTTAATCCGGCCCCATAAAACTACTCTCTCCGGTTATAGCACTGGGAAGTCCA
>JGI24422J19971_10001736_pt1 | contig 13380 bp, 16 predicted proteins | sample DeeMarSWOR152_54_FD_19971 | JGI IMG/M metagenome (IMG submission 19971) | reverse complement strand
CGAGGCTGAAGGAGCTCGAAGGAATCTGTTTGCTCGGTGAAACCAATGGTTATCAGACGTCGACGGGCCATTACTTGGTTGATGCCAAGGCGGGGAGGGCGGTTTTACAGGTCCTCGCAGAGATGTTGGACATAACGGTGGACATGAAACCGCTGGAGGCGCAGGCTGAGCAGATGGACTTACTCACCATGAGGTTGGCCGACTTTGAGAAGCATGTTCGAGAAGAGCTACGGAAGGTGAGTGATCGGGATCCTTCCCGCTACATCACTTGACCGAATGGGTGGAAAGACGCTGAAAGACACTTGGATACGCTATTACAGAAAGCCTGAAACAACGGGAGCTGTGGCCGTAGCTGGCTCGCCTGGACTGCGGTCCATCGGTAAACTCGTGGTAGATTCCCTGATCACCAAGATGCAGCCGGAGCTGATAGCGGAGTTATACTCAACCCACTTTCCCCTCATCTACCAGACGACGCCATCCTACGCCTCCCACCCTCAGCTACCCGGCGTCAGCGGAGTTACGATAGCATCTGGGCGGGTAGGGTTCCCGAAGATTCAGTTCTACTTCCACCCCTCTCCCCCCCTCATCCTGACCCAGGGCTGCCACGCCAACTTCGCTGGTCAATATGAGGTGGCTGAGAAAGTGCTGGATTTCTATGACGAAGTTGGAGTCAGCCGGTTAATTGTCGTCGCCGGTTACGGATTGAGGGGAAAGGATGTGTGCTGTGCGGCAACCAGTCGACGAATCATGGATGGCTTAAAGGAACAATATGGGGTAGAAGCAGGGTATGAAGGCCCCTTCTACGGCTTCTCAGGGTTAGTCTTTGGTTTGGCAAAGCGTCGAGGGTTAGACGCTTTTTGCCTCTTTGGGAGGACTGAACCGAGGCCTGATGATCCGGAGAGCCCAGATGATGAGGCGTCTGAACACGTGCTGAGAACAGGCGTCTGAACACGTGCTGAGAACACTCGATCAGATGCTTGGCCTCAGATAATGCGAGGGGCGGGCGTCCTTCTTCGAGGCTTCTTTAGCGACCTACCCTTGTTCCGCTAGGTCGGTATCGCGTCGTCGTATAGGCTATCAAAGAGGTGGGATTGTTGGGTTCGGTTCACGCCGCTGCTTCTTTCCTCTCGCGAGTTTCGTCTTTGGGTAGCCTGTAAGTGGTGGACCGGCGGGGATTTGAACCCCGGGCTTCCGCCATTTTGGGTTGGTTGCCAAGGCGGCGATCAGTCTGTTGATCGTCTTCATTTCCAGGCTGGTCTACCGGCCCATGTGGTGTGGGGTGGACGGTGTGGCGGTGCTTTCGAGATGTTATGGGCAGCTTTGGTCTGTGGGGGCATTATCTTGGTGAGGGAGACACGATGATGACGTTGTCTCCTCGGACAATGATGGTTCCTAGAGTCTCGGTTTCTTCGGGATTGGAGATATCGTCTGCTTCCTCTAAGACCAGATTCATGTGCATGTCGAAGCCTTGAAGTTTTCCTCTCAGGCTTCGGTTTCCTCGTAATCGGAGTAAAACTAGTTTCCCTAGGCTTTCTTCAAGGATTTTCGTGGCGACATCAGACATTTCTGGGTCCCCTCTGTTAGTTGATAGGGATATGAATTTATGGTATCCAATTTAAAGCTATTGATCTCTTTCGTGTCTGGGGGGCTGAATAGGTTGGTATGGTCTTTGTTGTGAGAGGTGTTGGGGGCCTTTTTGTAGGGATTGTGGGGGGATGGTTGTCTGACGGGTCGCTTCTTTGGGGATGGGGGGTCGTGTGTCATCCGTATGAATTAAGTCGTCAACGGGGTGGAGTATGGCCTTTTTTGGGGAAATAAGGCGCGTTTAAGGTTTCTTCTTGGAAAATTTTTTTCCGTTTCTTTCACTTGAGAGGGTGTGGTCTGCGCGGTCTCGTAGGTCGATCGAGGGGGTGGGGTTCGCTGGTTCTCTCGGTGTGCTTGGCGGGCGGTGTTTGGTGTTCACTGGGTTTTGGTCTTTGGGTAGGGCATGAGGTTTGTTGGCTTGCTGGTGGGGTTGAACCCTCGGTTAGGTGTTGGAGATTATCTGGGCGGGCGTCCTGCTTCTTTCCTGGTGGGGGGTCAAGCGTTCGTGGGAAACCGCGTTCGTTTACGTGGGGGTCTCGAGGGCGCTGGCTAGGTCGAAGCAGTCCCTGAGGCTGTCGTAGATCTTCTTGAACAATTGGAAGCGCTTGACGTAGATTGTATGCTGGTTAGCCCTCGGCTTCTCGGCTTCTTCCACCTTGACCAGCCTGTTCACAGCTTCCTGGGGCGTCTTGAATATTTTGGCACCGCAGCCAGCGAGGATGGCGGCGCCGAGGGTGGCGGTTTCCACGGTTGAGGGGATTTGAAGGGGGACGCCGAGGACATCTGCCATGATCTGTCTCCACACCCTGCTTTTGGCCCCTCCCCCCGTTATTCTGATCTCCTTGATGTCTACTCCCCGCTTCGTAAAGACCTCCATGTTGTCGAAGACGGCGTATGCGCCTCCTTCCAGAATGGAGCGGATGAGATCCTTTCTGGTATGGCTCAGAGTTAAGCCAAAGATCACGCCTCGGGCCTGGGGGTCCCAGATCGGGCTTCGCTCTCCCGAGAGATAGGGTAGAAAGGTTAATCCGCGGGCTCCGGGGGGTGACGTGTCGGCCGCCTCATCCAACAACGTATAGGGGTCCGTATCGCGCTCAGCCGCCAGCTGCTTCTCCTGCTGGCCGAGTTCTTCCCTGAACCATCGGTAAGCTGCTCCCGGCGTAGACATGCCGGCTAGGTTGAACCATCGTCTTGGGACGACGTGGCACCGGTTCATGAGCCTGGCGTCGAAGACGGGGCGGTCGTTTACGTAGGCAAAGATGATGGATGTTCCAATGGATTCGAGGACCATGCCCGGTTCAATGACGCCGGCGCCGAGCATGGAGCACGCGGAATCGTTGCCTCCCGCCACGACGGGGACCCCTCGCTTGAGGCCTAGGTCTCCCGCGGCTTCAGGCGTTACTTCGCCCACCACCTCCCACGAGCCCACCGCGTCGGGGAGTTTGGCCATCGGCACCCCCATCACGGTGCAGAGTTCTTCACTCCACTTCCGGCGGGCGATGTCAAAGAGCAAGGTCGTGGAGGCGTTGGAGAAGTCCATGGCGACGACGCCGGTGAGGCGGTACGTCATGTAGCCGCTGGCGTGGACGAACTTGTGGGCGTCCTCGAAGATGGGGGGCTCGTTTTCCTTGATCCAGACCATGCTGGTGGCTGAGAAGGCGCCGGGGGCTATGCGGTTCCCCGCGATCTTGAAGACGGTTCCTCCCCTCTCTCGTCTGAGCCGCGTGGCTTGGGGGGTGCTTCGCTGGTCAAAGGAGAGGATCGCGGGCCTCAGAACCTGTCCCTCCCTGTCTAAGGCGACTAGGGGCGGGACGAAGGCGCTTACTCCAATGCCCCTGATACTTGCCGGCTTGGCCGCCGCCTTCCTGACCACCTCTCGCGTCGCCGCGTTCAGGGCCTGCCACCAGGTGTCCGGGTCCTGTTCAGCCCAGAGCGGGTGGGGGTGGTTCACGCCGTACTCCCTTTTCGCCACTTCAACGAGCCTACCCTCCGGGCTCCAGAGCGCAACCTTTAAGGCGTACGTTCCCACGTCGACGCCTAACAGGTATTCCTCCTCAGTCAAGGCGTCCCTTGGCGCCTCCTAGCATTACTTGGCGGTATTCGGGGGCCTTGTGGCCGCTCCCGCTTTTCTAGGGTGGCGTTGGAGCTGATGACCGGTGCCACTCTCCCCTCTTCGAGCGCGTCACGGCTCTCCCGTCAAAGAGGATCCTGCTCCCCGTGGCGGGGTCCATGGTCTTGATCATGTCCCAGTGTATGGCGCTCTCGTTGACTCCACCACACTCCTTGTAGGCTCTTCCGAGGGCCAGGTGGATGGTGCCATCGATCTTCTCGTCGAAGAGGATGTTCTTGGTGAAGCGCTGGATCCCCCGGTTGGCTCCGATGCCCAGCTCTCCCAGTCGCCGAGCGCCCTCGTCGGTTTCTAGCATGCTCTTCAGCAGCGTCTCATTCTTTTCAGCGGAGTATTCCACGACTCTTCCCCGCTCAAACCTCAGCCTTACCCCCTCCACCTCCTTCCCTTGGTAGATGGCGGGGAGGTCAAAGTAGATCTTACCTTGGGCAGAGTCGTCGAGGGGGGCCGTGAAGACTTCTCCTCCCGGGACATTATGAGTGGGTCCTCCGACGACGGCGGTCCTCCCCCTGATGGACATGGTTAGATCGGTCTCTTCGCCGAGGAGCCGGACCTCATCGGTCTCCTCCATGAGCTTCTTCAGCTCCCTCATGGCCGCGATCTCTTCCTGCCAGTCGATGAGGATGGCGGAGTAGACGAAGTCCTCGTACTCTCTAAGCGCCATTTCAGCGTCTTGGGCGTAGCCTGGGGTCGGGTACTGGGTCACACACCATCGCTTGCTCAGCCTCGCCTCTTGGAGGGGTTGGAGGGCCTTGGAGCGGGCCCGTATCTTCATGGAGTCGATGTTACTCAGGCTCGTGGTGGTGGTGTTGGATCGTATGGAGATGATGACGTCTGAGGCCTTGACCAGTGCCAGATAGTGTGTGGGCATGGTGGTGAGGGTGTCGTCGTCCGCGACCTGGTAGAAGCCTCGGGTGGCTTCCGAGGGCGTCGTGATGATCAGGGATTGGCCTCCCACGCGGGTTACCTCCTTAGAGATCTCGGTGGCCAGGGCCTGGCCTTCGTCGACGATGTGGATGAGTACGTTGTCTCCTCGCTTGACTTTGGTGGAGGTATGAACCAGTAGTTTTGCGAAGTCCATTAGTCTGTTGTCCATGTTATACGTCTTCCTGTCTCATCCTTCTCCTTTGCCACTCCCCTCTAATAACCGTTTTAGCCGTCCGTCGGGTGGGGGACCTTTGGTGGATTGCTGACGTGGCCGTGAGGTTTAAAGGAGAACGCCTCCATAGGGGGTAGAGGTGGTGCTTGTGGTCAGAGTGACGGGTCACCGAGGGGCGGCTGGGCTTGAGCCTGAAAACACGATTCGGTCCTTTACACGGGCCCTCGAACTAGGCGTTGACCAAGTGGAGCTGGACGTTCACCTCACCAAAGACCGTGAACTCGTCGTCATCCACGACGCTTCCGTGGATAGGACGACGAATGGACGGGGTTACGTCGGCGACTTCACCCTTGAAGCGATCAGGCGGCTTGACGCCGGTGCGGGTGAGAGGATACCCACCCTCCAAGAGGTCATCGACGTGGTGAAGGGGCGGGCGATCTTGCAGATTGAGTTGAAGGGCCGTGGGGTTGAGGAAGCTGTGGTCAACTGTGTGGAAGCGAACGGAGTGGTGGACGAGGTCGTCGTGACGTCGTTTCGGCACTCCATGGTCAAGAAGGTAACGGTGCTTAACCCGCGGGTGAGCACCGGCGTCCTCTTCGCCTGTCTGCCCATTGACGCAGCGAGGCTGGCGGTTGACGCAGGAGCGCAGGCGTTACACGCCAACGTCAACTACATCGACGCGTACTTGGTTGAGGCGGGTCATCTGTGTGGGTTGAAGGTAAGGGCTTGGAACACGGATGATCCTGACCAGATGCGGTGGTTGATGGGCTTGGGCGTTGACGCCATTGGCAGTAATCGGCCTGACATACTGCTGGACATCGTCAAGAATTACAGGGAATGAGCGGCTGTAGGGAGAAGGCTTCACTACTACGGCTCTTCCACGCTTCTTCCCTCGTCTTGGCGCCGTTGACGAGGGTTAACAGTAAGACTAATACCTTACCGTCTCTGAATATCGTGATGGTGAGCCCGTGGCGCAGACCTCTCGGTTTGTGTTGGACCAATCTTGGAGAGGGCGTAAATTGGATAGCGCGGCAGCCTCCTAGCCTCTTGGAAGAAAGCTGTAAGTCGTGGGTTCAAATCCCACCGGGCTCGCTACGCTATAGTGGCGGCTCTTGTTCGCCGTCGCTTGTGGACACATCGCGCGTTTCCACTGTTTGAAGAGGAAAACAGGGCGTTACCGCTTCATCTTTTTTAGGATCCGCTTCGCTTCGTCGTCGCCAAGAAGTTGAGAAAGCCGTTTCTCTGACGCTTCGCCCTCCCAAGATCGAAGCATCTGTCTCACGGCGTCTCTAACGCCTGGCGATAAATCCTGCACAGCCTCGTCAATCATCCTTCTGCGCCCCTTGAAGAGGTCCTTCGCCTTGAGTACCTCGCCCATTCTCTCCCCCTCTCTTAAGTGGTAGGGATGGAGGCGTTAAAAACCTATTCCCCCACTTGTCCGGCTTTCAGAAGCGTCAGCTTTGCCTCAGATAAGTATTTCTCGGTCTTTCGTAGAGGGTTTCGACGGGTTTATGGGTGGACTTACGCGGTTATCCCTATACTTTGAGGCACCGGGAGCTGAGAACACGGGCGATGTGGTTGAGGCGGTTTCTCGACGAGTACGCGCTAGCTAGTGTCGCTGTTGACGAGACGCATCTCCCGCTGCACAGACGCGCTATGGACGCCGTACAGCGTACGCTTTATGCCGTGGAGCAGGGCTTCAAGGTTGCTATGGAGGGGATTTTGATAGCGATTGATAGGGACCTCATCGACCTCTCCAAGGACGTTGTGGGGGTGGGTGGAAGCGGTAGCGGCGCAGACACCGCCCTCGTGGCACGATTAACCCGGACAGCAGAAATCTTTGCTGGAGACCAATCGAAAAAGCTTGAAGTCAGGGAGATATTGGCTCTGCCCTTGGAGAAGAAGTGACGGTGACCCGCCCTTTTTTCAAGCGACACGTTAGCTGACATCCCCTTTCAGTCATGGATGCTGCGGAAACACAAAAAGACGGGTGCCACGGCCTTCAAAGTAGGTTACTGGAAAAAGCGCCAGAGGCTAGGATGCCGTGGAAGTCGTCCAAGCTGGTTTACTTCCTTGAAAGGGGGGCGGTCCGCTTAGAGTATTTAGGCGAGGGTTTAAACGTCTCTACGGTGGGAGAAGAGGCGGTCAATCTGGTGGGCGAGATGACGCTCTTCTTCTCTGGGGGAAGACTAGCGATGGCGCCGCCAACCACGTCACTGACCGGTTTGTGAACCACGGTGGCGGGCCAGACCGCTATCGTTCGACGTCTTCCTCAGCTTTATCCACCGTCTGGAGGCTATTTCAGCCTATCTTTCCCGTTACTTCAGAGGTTATCCGCGAAAAACGGATAAATTGCTTATGGAAAAACTATACGTATTTGAAAAGTATACGTTCAATCCGATTGAACATAGGGTAGTACGCGTTTTCGAGTGTTATGGGGTAATAACAGGGTTCTTATTGAGGTTGGGACGAGAGGGGCCTTGATGATCCCAGGGTACGTTAGGTTAATGAGTCTGGTCGAAGTCCTGCTGGTAGCTAGCTAGCCTTCCGATCCTGTTATTCAGAAGAAACCCTTTTTACGTATCATGTAGTGCGCTAGTTAAAAAGTGAAGCCCACGAATCCTTCTTGAAGCGTATTATGATGGATTACTGCTGCACTATTTTGACTACACCAATGTTTAATAAATTATAATACGCAAGGCGAACGACCACATAATTGTTAGTGAACGTACAACTCTTCTATAGATAACCAAGACGTCTCAGTCGCTTCTTAATTAATTCTTCATCTTCCCTTGTGTACGTCTCTGTTTCCCCTTCTTCTTTTAGAACCTCTCTTAGAACAAACTCGACGTAGCCTTCAACACTCTTAAATTCGGTGCCCTTCTTCGTCACCCTCTTCTTTACCTCATCATATAACTCCTTAGACAGGTATACTGCGACCTTTTTCTGGTCCAACTTGTTTGGCCTCAATTTTCAGTTCACCTTCCCGAACCTAATAACTTTTCTCATAACAATTTCCTCCCGCTTCTTTAATCCCGTCTTTTTACGTCCTCAGGACATGTAGCCTAAGGCCTTAAGCCTTCTCTCCATGTCTCCCGACTCCAAATCTGGAAGGTTCTTTCTGATCACGTAGATGATGTATTCGGTAACACTGCGATACCCGCTTCCCTCCAAGCACCTCGTAAGACGATCATACAAGGGTTTAGGGATGGGAATGTTCACGTATTTGACCATGTACTCGTTCTCCACANCACCTTTANCGCTNCAAACATTTATATTTANCCGAAGAATATATGANGTATCNTTTACACAACAGTTAAATATCGTGACGNATCAACANTAGAACGAAGGAAGAAGCAGACTCATGAACAAAGACCTTCAAGACCTAGAAAAGAAGAGCATAGCCGTCATCCGCGAAGCCAAAGCNCAATTCAGGAACCCCGCCGTCCTCTGGAGCACCGGGAAGGACAGCACAACCACCGTCTGGCTNTGCAAAAAAGCCTTCTTCGGAGAACTCCCCTTCCCCGTAATCCACATAGATACCGGTTACAAGTTCCCAGCCATATACGCGTTCAGAGACCAGATCGCCGAAGAATGGGGCCTCAACCTCATCATCGCCAAAAACGAGGACGCCCTAGCCCAAGGAATGAGCCCCAAGAAGGGCAGACTGGAGTGCTGCACCGCGCTAAAAACAGACGCCCTCAAAAACCTAATTAACCCAACACAAGTACGACGCGCTCTTTCTCGCCATTAGACGAGACGAACACGCCATACGAGCCAAAGAACGAACCTATTCCCCACGGAACGAGGACTTTCGCTGGGATTACAAAGATCAGCCAGCAGAGCTATGGGACCTCTACGTGAAGCCCTCAGAGGACTTCTCTCACATGCGGGTTCACCCCATCCTCCCCTGGACGGAACTAAACGTCTGGGAATACGTACAACAGGAGCACCTCCCCATAAACCCCCTCTACTATGCCAAGAACGGCGTACGGTACCGAAGCCTCGGCTGCATGCCGTGTACGGTCCCCGTCCCCTCCACAGCTAGCTCCGTAGCGGAGATAGTTCAAGAACTCAAGTCCTCAACGACGTTGGAGCGAACGGGAAGAGCGCAGGACAAGGAGAAGGCGTACATGATGCAGAAGCTCCGTTCCCTCGGCTACATGTAGGGGGACTACTCATGATCATACTCGCCTTGGACGCCCTGGATCTCCAACAAGTGCGGAGATTCAACTGCAGGAACCTGATGCAGAAAGAACGAGGCCAAACGGACCTCTCAGACTTTGAACAAGCCCGAACCGTCGTACTCTGGGCGTCCTTCCTCACAGGNCGAAACTTGGAGGCGGAGATCCCCTTAGCCACNCAGTGGACCTACNGGGTGANGCCCGAAGAGACCTTTCTCAAGTATTTCCGAACACCCAAGACGATAGACGTACCNGCCNTCACCTATAAACAGAAGAACCANGAGGAGGAGCGACGTCTACTCAAAGCCTTCTTCGAGGAGAAAGCAAGCGTAGTGGAGTATGACTCAGTCATCTGGCGAAACCACGAAGAGAACAAACGCGACTTTTTTACTGCACTAAGTAACCACGATCTCGTCATGGGGTACTTCAACCTCGCTGACGCCATAGGCCACCTTAGCTTCGGGGTCGCGGAAAAAATGGCGCGGGTCTATCGTGAACTGGACCAGATAGCTGGAGGAGGGGTGAAAACTCCCGATAAGGATCTTCTCATCATTTCAGACCATGGAATGAAGGCCGTGGGACGATATGGAGATCACAGCCATAACGGTTTCTACTCCTTCAGCCGCGACCTAGGTCTCCATCTCCCAAAGATCACCAGCTTTCACACCCTCCTCAGGAGAATCGGCGAAGGATGAGTCTGCCTCGAATCACCTTGGTCGTCGTTGGCCACAAGGACCACGGAAAATCCACCCTCATCGGCAGACTCCTCTACGACTCAAACGCGATCCCCACCCAGAAACTAGACGAAATCCGAACAGAGCTGAAGCAATCTGGAAAACAATTCGAGTTCGCCTTCCTCCTCGACAGCCTGGAAGAGGAGAGAAGAGGCGGATTAACCATCGACATAATGCAGACGCCCTTCACATCTAAGAAGTACCTCTACACCATCATAGACTGCCCCGGCCACAGAGAATTCGTCAAGAAGATGTTGACGGGAGCGTCCCAGGCCGACGCAGCCCTCCTCGTGGCCTCAGCGAAGGAAGGCATCGAACCCCAAACCAGACAACACGCCTTCCTGCTACAGACCTTGGGCATCAAGCAATTGGTAACCGCAGTAAACAAGATGGACGCCGTCGCATACGAGGAAAGCCAGTACCACAAAACACGCAACGAGCTAGAACGCCTCCTCCAAGCCTTGGGCTACCGCAACGTGCCAATGATACCTGTCTCAGCAATGAACGGCGACAATGTCTACACAAAATCAAGAAAAACTAGATGGTACACGGGCCCCACCCTAATCGATGCCCTAGACCAACACACATTTCCGCCCCCACCCCCCTCAAGCAAGCCCTTGAGAGCTGTGGTTCAAGACACCTACCCCTACAACGGTACCCACGGAATCATCGCTTGCAAGATCGAGACCGGCATCCTCACGCTTGGGACGAGAATCGTCTTCAATCCCTCGGGGAAAGAGGGTGTGGTACGTAAGATTCTCGTCGACAGCTCGGAGGTGGAGCGAGCTGGGCCTGGAGACCCCGTGGGCCTCGTCGTCGCGGGGGTGGATGCTGCTGAACGAGGCGAAGTAGTGAGCTACCCTCACAACCAGCCGAAAACGACCACGCACATCAGAGCCGAAATCGTCATGTTCTCCGACGCTCCCCTAGAGCGAGGTCAGGAGATAATCCTTCGATACGGCACGGCGGAAAAAAAGTGCAGGGTCCAATCCATTCTGAGCGAGATGGATCCTGTCACGTTCAGGATGAGCTCCAAGACACCGAACGTTTTACCGGGTACCAGCGTCGGAGAAGTGGAGCTGCTCGCCCTTGAGCCCATGTGTCTGGAAACGTACTCCGATCTTCCACAACTGGGAAGGTTCGTCATCGAGGACAGCAAGGGCGCGGTGGCTGCGGGCATCGTTCTCGAAACATAAAGTAAGACCCTTTCTCCCTCAATGCCATGGATGAATCATCAGTAAGGACTAGTACCGATGGCGTTTGGGACACGTTATCGACTGAACATCTGTTTGACCTTGACGAGCCCGTCCATCGACCGCATGTGATAGGATAATGCCCGTCGCCCCTTATCGGTTATGAAATATCTCTTGGACGCCTTACTGTTTTTCACGGTCATGAAGCCTCCATCGATCAGAGTGTCAAACGTATCCTGTAAGGAGGACCAGGACAAGTTTGCCTTGTACATTATCCGCGTGGGCTTATCGACTCCCCGCTCAAGGGTTTTGAGCACATCGAAGTAGATTTCGAGTCTCGATCTTCTGACCATATTCGAAAAACCGTTTTTAACTTAAATTTTCCAGTATATATAAGGTTTATGAATTATTTACCGCTTTTTTCGTTCTTCCACTTTTGGCAAAAAAGGCCTTGCTTTTGTCTAAAAGGGGAAAATGCTTTCCTTTTTCGTTAGAAAACGCTTTAATAACATAATTTCTAAAGAAAGGTTAGAAAAACGGAGGGAAAATGGAATAGCTGGAAAACGAAGCGATATCGAGATATCTGCCGCTATCCTGAAAGTGGCCCTGAACGGCGCTAAGAAATCCCACATCATCTACAAAGCGAACTTAAATTTCAAGATCGGAAAGAAGTATCTGGACCGCTTGATAACCTCGGGGTTGATTAAAGGCCCCAATAATCGAAGCAAGGGCTTCTGGACGACCGAAAAGGGCGTAGAATACCTCAACTACGTCGAAGGCTTCAAAAACTACATAATCCCTCCTGACACGGCTTCATGAACGAGCTTACTACACAACCATCCCCTCCTCCCCCACGGGAGGTAGCAGCCGACCGACCGGAGCGGGGAGGGGGGGCACTCCAAGCATTCTAAAAGCTGACAAACGTATAATCTTTATATTCGCCTTTTTACCACACGGAGTGAAAAGAAGCGAGGCTAGCGTTAAGCTATCCTCCATCGGGCGTCAAATTGGCGTCATCAGCCCTTAGGCAACTATTTCCTCATCGTATCGCCGTTTTACTTGGCTCAGAAGCGGGTGCTCCTTTCCTGTCTTGTACAGGGCTTCATAGGCTTTGATGAGTCGTCGGCTCAGTCCTTCGTTTTGAACACTGAATCCGGTGTAAAACGTGTTCGTTAATGGGTTCGGCAGCTCAATGATAACGACTTTCTCATCCAGGACAAAGAAGCTGTAGGGAAAATCAGACTGTCGCACTCTGATCTGTTCCCCCAGTAACGTGAAATAGAGCTTGGCCATCTTAGGATTGAGCATCAGCCGAATCAGCTGCATCTTATCAGCCACTCCCTCGTCGCGCCCTGTCAAGAACGAAAGATAGAGGCCCCGCTGAGACGCCCTCAACACAGCTTCCACGACCCGTGAATCCGAATAATAGGACGCTACATAGATGTTCTTCTCCGCTCGATCAATCTGATCAATAAGCGCCGTGACAAGTGATTCATAGGTGTCAAACAGCTTCACTGGCTCGAGGACATCGGCCACCCCGATCGAGCCCGTGATGCCCTTCCGCGTAAGTGCCTGTAATATCTCCTTCGTTTCTTCCATGGAGATGGATTTTGACCTCTTCAGCCTATCCGCCAAGTCTAAGCGATCTCGCTGACCTAGGGCTTCATTGAATGCTCTGCCCAATGTATAACAGATGGACCCGGTGGTCGTGAGTTGATACGCGTTATCCCTCTTCTCGATAAGACTCGCCTCCATCAGCTCTTTGAGGCGGCTATAATACCTCTTCTGCGTCAGGCCCAGTTTCTTTATGGTGCTCGTGGACTTCGTTATGCCTACCTTTGCCGCGACGAAAATCTTTAACGCATCCTCGTGGGCAAGGGCGTTCAGAATTTCTCCCATTTCAGCAACATTTACAGACTTGAGCAGCTGATCGAGCTGAGACATCGAATGCGATTCCCTCGGTGTTACCACGTCATGGTTTACGATACGGAAATCCCATATTTATTATATTAAGTAAGACCAATCTGTACTGGAACTCCATAACCGATTAGGCTTCGAAGCCGATAACGTCTATGAGGGACGAAACTCGGGAAGAGGGTAGCTGATGGACCTGACCCTGCAGATGCTGCGACTCGCCGTATCCTCGGCCTTGCTCATCTACGCCTCTGCGTCTGATCTTTCCACGAGGGAGGTTTCGGACAGGGTCTGGCTGATAGGTATACCCCCCTGCCTGCTACTGGACTGCGTGGATCTCTACCTTGGAAGCCTTGACTTCATCTCTCTCTTGGCCTCCTTGGGGACCGCCCTCCTCTTAGGCTACTTCCTGTGCTACATTGGCTTCTATGGGGGCGCCGACGGCAAAGCCTTGATACTGATGGCCGCGGCCGCGCCTTCGTATCCGACGACCGAGCTTCTAGCCGTTAAGATTCTTCCCCTCCCCATCTTATTCGTCTTCTTC
>JGI24422J19971_10001733_pt1 | contig 13390 bp, 8 predicted proteins | sample DeeMarSWOR152_54_FD_19971 | JGI IMG/M metagenome (IMG submission 19971) | reverse complement strand
CGCGGGCGGCATCCGGAACTGCGGGTCGTGCTCGTCCCCCACGAGCCGACGCGGAATCATCTGATGCGGCTCGAGGCCCACCTGGCGATGCACGAGCTCGGGCATGTTCGCCTCTCGCAGATCGAAGTCACGGGCGCCGAGCCGCGTGAGGTCATCGTCGTTGATCGCGTCGGTGTCCTGGGCGAGCTGTATGCCGTGGCCGACGTCGCCTACGTCGGCGGAGGGTTTGGTCGCCGTGGTCTCCACTCGGTTCTCGAGCCGGCAGCGCTGGGCGTGCCGGTGCTGTTCGGCCCGCGTCACGCCAATGCCAGGGAGGCGGGCGAGCTGATCGAGCGGGGCGGCGCGATAGGCGTCGCGGACGGTGCGGCGCTCGAAGCTAAGTTGGGTGCCTGGCTCGCTGACCCGGAGGCGCGGAAAGGCCGCGGGCGCGGCGGCGCTGAGCTACGTGCAGACCAACCTCGGCGCTGGCCGTCGCAGCGCCGAGCTCATCCTGAGGCTGCTTTGGCGGAGTGATCAGGCGACGGTAGGACTATCGCCGACGAACTGTAGCTCGTAGAGCCGGGCGTACAGCTTGCCGCGGGCGAGCAGTTGCTCGTGTGTACCTTCCTCGACCAGCTCACCGTGGTGCATCACGACGATGCGGTCGGCGTTCTGCACGGTGGATAGGCGGTGCGCGATCACCAGGCTGGTGCGGCCACGCATGAGCTCCTCCAGGGCGGCCTGGATCTGCGCCTCGATCTCCGAGTCCACCGAGCTGGTCGCCTCATCGAGGATGAGGATGCGCGGGTCGAAGGCCAGCGCCCGGGCGAACGAGAGCAGCTGCCGCTCGCCGACGCTGAGACTGGCGCCCCGCTCGCCCAGCGGCTGGCTGTAGGCCTGCGGCAGCCGGCGGATGAAGCGATCGGCGCCCACGCGCTCCGCCGCCGCCACCATCGCCTCCTCGCTGATCTCGTCGTTGCCCAGCCGGATGTTGAAGCGCGCGCTGCCGCTGAACAGGTAGACGTCCTGGAGAACGAGCCCGATGGCGCTGCGCAGCTCGCGCTGGGTGAGCTCCCGAATGTCTGTGCCGTCCAGCAGCACCGCACCCTTCTGTGGGTCGTAGAAGCGCATGAGCAGGTTGATCAGCGTCGTCTTGCCGGCGCCCGTGTGGCCGACGATTGCCAAGCGCTCGCCGGGCGCGGCCGTGAACGAGATGCCTTTGAGCACCCAGTCGGGCGGCTTGCCGTCGTCCTCATGCCCGGCCTTGTTGTAGGCGAACCAGACGTCGCGGAACCGGATCTCACCACGCACTCGCCTCGGCAGCGGGAGCGGCCGGGCCGCATTGGCGACGCTAGGCTCTGTATCGAGGAGCCTGAAGACGCGCTCCGAGCTGGCCATGGCGTTCTGCAGGATGTTGAACTTCTCCGAGAGGTCCTGGATCGGGCGGTAGAAGCGCCGTACGTACTGAAGGAACGCTGCCACCACCCCGACGGTCAGGGTCCCTTCCAGCACGTTCAGACCACCGTACCAGAGCACCAGCGCCACGGCGACGGCGGCGACCAGCTCGATGAGCGGCCAGAAGAGCGCGTAATAGGTGATGGAGCGCAGGTGCGCGTGCAGGTGGTCGGCGTTGATCGCCTGGAACTTGCGGAGCTCCGAACCCTCGCGGCCGAACAGCTGCACGACGCTCATCCCGGTAACGCGCTCCTGCAAGAACGCGTTGATCCGGGCCAGCCGGACACGGATGTCGCGGTAAGCGCGGCGCACGTTCTTACGGAACCAGTAGGCGGCGGCCCAAACGAGCGGTATCACGGTGAACGAGACGAGCGCGAGCTTCCAGCTCATGGCGAGCATGACGGCGACGATGAACACGAGCGTGAACACGTCGCCGAAGATCGCCACGACGCCGGAGGTGAACATCTCGTTCAGCACCTCCACGTCGCTCGTCAGGCGCGTCATCAGCCGGCCCACCGGATTGCGGTCGAAGAAGCGCAGGCTGAGCCGCTGCAGCTGGGCGAAGATCTCGGTGCGCAGGTCGTACATCACGCTCTGGCCGATCCAGGTGGTGAGGAGCGTCTCGGCGTAGCTCAAGAGCAGAGCGAGGACGAGGGTCAGCGCGTAGATTCCAGCCAGGATCGTCAGCAAGGCCAGGTCCCGGGCCGGGATGGCCCGGTCGATAGCGACGGCGGTGAGGTAGGGCCCGACCAGCTCGAGTCCGGAGGCGGCGATGAGCATGACGACCGCGACCGTTACCCGCAGCCGGTAAGGCCACAGGTAGCGGAGCAGACGCCGCATCAGGCGGGCGTCGTAGGCCTTGCCGAGGGCCTCTTCCTCGTGGAAATCGAGATCGGGACCGGGCTGCATAGGATGCGAAGCTATGCGGAAGCCGTGGGGCGAGGAAGGGGCAGCTGAGCGAACCACCTGCAGCGGATCTTGTGCCGGCCCGCGGAAGTACAAGGGAGCGCATGCAAGAGTACATACGCGTCAGGGGCGCATCCCAGCACAACCTCAAGGGGATTAACCTCGACATCCCCCATCGTGCGTTCACTGTCGTCACCGGACCATCCGGGTCAGGTAAGTCGTCGCTCGTCTTCGACACGATCTTTGCCGAGTCGCAGCGCCGCTATGTGGAGTCGCTGTCCACCTACGCCAAGCAGTTCTTGGAGCGAATGGAGCGACCGCAGGTGGAGGTGGTGGAGGGGGTGAGCCCCGCGGTCGCGATCCAGCAGAAGAACCCCACGAAGACCAGCCGCTCCACAGTGGGGACCGCAACCGAGGTCCACGACTACCTGCGCCTCCTCTGGGCACGCGTCGGGCGCACCTTCTGCCCCGACTGCGGACGCCAGATCAAGCCAGACACCGTGGCCAGCGCCATCGACTGCGTGCGCAAGTTGCCCAAAGGTACGCGCATCCAGGTCACCTTCCCGTTGCCCCTCTCCTCGGAGGTAAGCGACGAGCTGATCGTCGAGAACTTGCGGGCGCTCGGGTTCATCCGGGTGCTCGCTGACGGTCGTGAGGTCTACCTGGGTGAGGCGGGAGGGACGGCGGACGCCTCGCTGGGGCTGACGTCGGCCCACGAGCTGCTGGTGGTGGTGGACCGCCTGAAGGTGGGCGAGGCTTCGCGCGCAAGGCTCGCCGATTCACTGGGTACCGCCTTCGCGGAGGGCGAGGGCGAGGCATTGGTGCTGGCGCTGGACGGCAAGGGTGACGAGGAGAGGCTGGCCTTCAGCGAGCGGTTCCGCTGCCCCGACTGCTCGCGCAGCTTCCCCGAGCCGGTGCCCACGCTGTTCTCCTTCAATAGTCCGCTGGGCGCCTGCTCCACCTGTAACGGGTTCGGGGCGACGCTGGAGTTCGACCTGAACCTCATCATCCCTGACCCGGAGCGCTCGCTGGCCGACGGCGCCGTGGATCCCTGGACCAAGCCGCGCTACGAGAACCGGCGTTACTATCTGAAGGAGCTGGCCCGCAAGCACAAGGTGTCGATGCGTGTCCCCTGGAAGGATCTGCCCGAGCGCTTCAAGAAGATCGTGCTCTACGGCGACCGTGGCTTCGAGGGCGTNNTGGAGCAGTTGGAGCGGCTCAGGCGGGAGAAGCGTTACAAGCANTACATCCGCGTCTTCGTGCGCCGGTACCAGACCGCGCAGACCTGTCNGGAATGTGGCGGCACACGGCTCAAGCGCGAGGCGCTCAATGTGAAGGTCGGCGGCCGGACGATCGCCGAGGTCAGCGCCTTGCCGGTAGAGGAACTACGCGGCTGGCTGGAGCAGTTGAAGTTGACGAAGCACGAGACAGCCGTCGCCGAGACGATCCTGCGGGAGCTGCGCTCGCGGGTCGCGTTCCTGGACGACGTGGGGCTCGGCTACCTGACGCTGGACCGCCAGGCGCGCACGCTGTCGGGTGGCGAGGCACAGCGCATCAGCCTGGCGAACTCGCTGGGGAGCGCACTGGTGAACGTCACCTATGTGCTGGACGAGCCGTCCATCGGGCTCCACCCGCGCGACACGGAGCGGCTGTACGGGCTGCTGGAGCAGCTGCGCGCCCTCGGGAACGCGGTGCTGGTGGTGGAGCACGACCCGGCGGCGATCGAACGGGCCGACCATGTGATCGAGCTGGGCCCGGGCAGCGGCGAGCGCGGTGGCGAGCTGGTTTACGCGGGTAGCTACGAGGGGCTGCTGGCCGCTGACACCCTGACCGGTGCCTACCTCTCAGGCCGTAAGCGGATCCCGGCGCCGGCGCGGCGCCGGCCTCTGGACGGTCCCTTCCTGGTTCTGGAGGGCGCGCGCCTTCACAACCTGGACGGCATCGACGTGAGCCTGCCGCTGGGGGCACTCACGCTAGTGACGGGTGTGTCGGGGAGCGGCAAGTCCACGCTGGTGCACGATGTGCTCTATCGGGCGCTGGAGCGGAAGCTCGCGGGACAGACGAGCGCCAAGCATCACCTGGGCGAGCCGGTGGGGCGCTGTGCGGCGCTGAAGGGGAGCGGCGCCTTGTCGGGCGTCGTGCTCGTGGACCAGAGTCCCATCGGGCGGACTCCGCGCTCCAATCCGGTGACCTACCTCAAGGCCTACGCCGAGATCCGCCGCATCTTCGCCGAGTTGCCGGAGGCGCGGCGCCGCGGTCTTGGGGCGAGCCACTTCTCGTTCAATGTGCCGGGCGGTCGCTGCGAGGCTTGCGAGGGCGCCGGGCATATCGAGGTCGAGATGCTCTTCCTCGCTGACGTGTTCGTCCCCTGCGAGATGTGCGGTGGCCAGCGCTTCAAATCGGAGGTTCTCGAGGTGCGTTACCGGGGCCTCAACATCGACGACGTGCTGAACCTAACGGTCGATGAGGCGATTCGGTTCTTCATCAAAGAGGAAAAGCTGGGCGAGATGCTCTGGCAGCTCCAGCGCGTGGGGCTCGGGTATCTGAGGTTGGGGCAGCCAGCGACGACGCTGTCGGGCGGGGAGGCACAGCGCCTGAAGCTGGCCCGCGAGCTGGCGACAGCGAGCCGCAGGACCGGGCGTAAACTTTACCTGCTGGACGAGCCCACCACCGGACTGCACCTGCACGACATCCGCAAGCTGCTGGACGTGCTGGACCAGCTCATCGAGGCGGGCAACACCGTGGTCGTCATCGAGCACAACCTCGAGGTAATCAAGCAGGCGGACTGGATCGTCGACTTGGGCCCGGGGGCCGGCGTGCACGGTGGCCGGGTGGTGGCGATGGGGCGGCCGGAGGAGATCGCGGGCGTGGCAGCGTCGCACACCGGGCGGTTCCTGCGCCAGGTGTTGGGCGAGCAGGCGGCGCCGTCGGTCTAGATGCACTGGCGACGTTGACCCTCAGGCCTGCCCGAACCATCTTCAGCCGACCCCACAACGGACAGGACTCCCTTATGCCGCAACTCGGATATCCGCTCGTCCTGGGTACGCAGACGTGAGCGACCCGCAGCTCTCCGTGCTGCTGCCTTGCCGCGACGCGGCGGCGCACCTTCCTCAAGCTATTCGCAGCCTCAGCCTGCAGACCTACCGAGACTTCGAGGTCGTCGCTGTGAACGACGGCTCTCGCGATGAGACCCCTGAGGTGCTCGAGCGCTGGGCCGCGCGCGACGACCGGGTGCGAGTCGTGCACCAGGAGCCGGTGGGGCTGGCGGAGACGCTACGAACTGCGGCGCTGCTCTGTCGGGGAGAGATCCTGGCCCGCGCCGACGCCGACGACGTGGCACATCCGCGCAGGTTCGCTGAGCAGGTCGCCCTCCTGGCGGCGCGCCGCGAGCTCAGCGCCGTGGGCACGCACGTCCGCTACTTCCCCCACGAGCAGGTGGGCTGGGGCGCGCGCCGCTACCAGCAGTGGCTCAACGGTCTGGCTGAGCCCGAGAGCCTCGCCCGCGACGTCTTCGTCGAGTGTCCGATCGCCCACCCGACACTGATGATGAGGCGTTCAGCTCTGGAGGAGGCTGGCGGCTACCGCGCCAACGGGTGGCCCGAGGACTACGATCTCGTCCTGCGCCTCCATCTTGCCGGGGCCCAGCTGGCCAACGTGCCGCGTGTCCTCCACTTCTGGCGCGAGGGCGATGAGCGCGCCTCGCGAACGGATCTCCGCTACTCGGCGGCGGCGTTCCGCGAGTGTAAGATTCACTACCTTCGACAGGGCTGCTTGAAGGGCCATGAGGCGGTGAACCTCTGGGGGGCGGGCCGGGTCGGCAAGGATTTCGCTCGTGCCCTGCTCGACGAGGGTCTTCGGGTGCGCGGCTTCTTCGACATCGACCCACGCAAGATCGGCCAGGAGATCTACGCTGCCCCGGTGAGGGATGCCCGAGAGGTGAAGGCGCACAGGGACATTTACCTGCTGGTGGTCGTCGGCGCTCCCGGCGCCCGGGAGCTGATTCGGGGGCTGCTGGCAGAAGCCGGTTTCCGGGAGCCCGAGGACTACCGCTGCGTGGCTTGAGGCCCCTGCTCAGGCGCGCGCGGGCCTGGAGTGGTTCCTTGGGAGAGCTTAGATTACAAGACGGTAACCACATCTCAACACGGCCCAGGATGGTGAGAATGAGACACTTGACGGCCCTCGTCGTGGCGGTGCTGGTCGCGGTCATGGTGGCCTGCGGCGCTGGGGTGAAGCTGCCTCCGGTGGCTCCCGAGGAAGTAGAGGTTTTCCTGCCGGGCTCGTACCCGGACGAGGATTACAAGGTGCTGGCCAGGTTCGACACGCAGGTGCCCCTGAACGTATCGGACAGCGAGCTGATCGAGCGGGCCAGGGCACAGGCGGCTGAGTACGGTGCTGATGCTCTGGTGATCAGCGGGATTCGCCGTACAACGGAGGGGCAGATCGAGCTGAACCTGCAGCAGGAGCAGGTGAAGATTCTCGACGCTATGGCGGTCTACTACCCGAGTCGCCATCCCGAGCTTCAGAAGGAATAGGTCGTAGCCTGGCGCGGTGGGCAGTCGCGCGGGAATGGGCCGGTGGGGTGAGGGCCTTCCGGCGTTGAGGGGATGCGTGCAAACGCAGCGTTCGGCTGTGCAGAGGGAAAGAGGGTAGTGAGGGTGTAAATGGCAGCGACGGCGTTCGAGGAAAAGGTCCTACCGCGGTATCTCGAGGACGAGATGCGGGAGTCGTTCATCGACTATTCGATGAGCGTGATCGTGCAGCGCGCCCTCCCGGATGTGCGCGACGGCCTCAAGCCCGTGCACCGGCGGGTGCTCTATGCGATGCACGAGCTGGGGCTGGCGCCCAATCGGCCGCACAAGAAGAGCGCGACGGTAGTGGGTGAGGTTCTGGGCAAGTATCACCCGCACGGTGACATGGCGGTGTACGATGCGCTGGTCCGCATGGTGCAGGATTTTTCGTTGCGCTACCCCGTGATCAGCGGCCAGGGGAACTTCGGCTCCGTCGATGGCGACAGCGCGGCGGCGTACCGGTATACCGAGGTGCGGCTCGGGCCGGTGGCGGTGGAGATGCTGGCCGATATCGAGAGGGACACGGTCCGCTTCGCGCCCAACTTCGATGATCGCCTGCAGGAGCCGACGGTCCTGCCCTGCAAGTTTCCCAATCTGCTGGTCAATGGCTCCTCGGGCATCGCCGTGGGGATGGCGACGAACATACCGCCGCACAACCTGCGTGAGGTGGTCGACGCGGCCAAGCACCTGATCGATCACCCGAAGGCCAGTCCGGCCCAGCTCATGAAGTACGTGAAGGGCCCAGACTTTCCGACCGGCGCGATCGTGCAGGGGCGCAGGGGTATCGAGGAGGCATACAAGACCGGGCGTGGCCGCATCATCATCCGGGCGCGCGCCGAGATCGAGGAGCGCAAGGGCGGCGAGCGAATCGTCATCAGCGAGATCCCCTTCATGGTCAACAAGACGCGCCTGATCGAGCAGATCGCCGAGCTGGCGCGCGAGCGCANGGTAGAGGGGATCACCGATCTNCGGGACGAGAGCGACCGTGAAGGCATGCGCATCGTGGTCGAACTGAGGCGNGATGCGAATGCACAGATCGTCCTGAACCGCCTGTACAAGCACACGCAGATGCAGTCCACCTTCGGCGCGATCATGCTGGCGCTGGTGGACGGCGTGCCGAAGATCATGAACCTCGCGGAGATGATCCGGCATTTCGTGGATCACCGCCACGAGGTCGTGGTGCGGCGCAGCAAGTATGATCTGAGGGTTGCGGAGGAGCGTGAGCACATTCTGTTGGGCCTCAAGAAGGCCGTCGACCACATTGACGCGGTCATCGAGATCATCAAGCAAGCCAAGGATCCGGAGCAGGCGAGCCAGCGACTGCGGAAGCGCTACAAGCTGACGATCGTGCAGGCGGAGGCGATCCTGAACATGCGCCTGGCACGGCTTACTGGACTCGAGGTCGAGAAGCTGAAGGCGGAGATCAAGGAGGTCCGCAAGACGATCCTGGAACTCAAGGCCATCCTCGCCTCGAAGAGGCGGCGGATGACGATCATCAAGCGTGAGCTGGCTGAGCTCGCCGACAAGTACGGTGACGAGCGGCGCACAGAGGTTGCCGGCGAGATCGTGGACTTCTCACTCGAGGACCTCATCGCCGAGGAGGAGGTGGTGGTCACCGTTTCGCATGAGGGTTACACGAAGCGAATGCCGGTGGACACCTACCGTCGCCAGCGGCGCGGCGGCCGTGGTGTGACGGGGATGGCGACCAAGGAGGAGGATTGGGTGGAGCACCTCTTCGTCGCATCCACCCACGACTACATACTGTTCTTCACCGCACGCGGCCGCGTGCACTGGCTGAAGGTACATCGCATCCCGCAGACCGGGCGCGCGGCGCGCGGCAGGCCGATCATCAACTTGATCCGTATCAGCAAGGATGACCGGGTCACAGCCATGCTTCCGGTACGTGAGTTCCGGGAGGACGAGTATTTGCTGTTCGCGACGCGCAAGGGCCTGGTGAAGAAGACCTCGCTGGCGGCCTACGCCAACGTGCGCTCGAGCGGGATCAACGCGATCAGCGTGGTGCACGACGACGAGCTGATCGACGTGCAGCTGACGGGCGGTGAGCACGAGGTGGTGCTGGCGACGCGCAACGGCAAGGCGATCCGCTTCCATGAGAGCGAGGTCCGGGAGATGGGTAGGGTCGCGCAGGGTGTGCGTGGGATCGCCCTGGGCCGCGGCGACCGGGTGGTCGGGCTGGTGGTTGTGCGCGACGAGGTGGGCCTGCTGGTGGTCACGGAGAAGGGGATGGGCAAGCGGACGAAGATCTCGCAATATCGTATGCAGCGGCGCGGCGGTAAGGGCGTAATCAACGTGCGGCTGTCACCCAAGACGGGGAAGGTCGTCTCGATCCGGGAGGTCAGGGACGAGGATGAGCTGGTGCTGATCACGCGGAAGGGGATCGTCAACCGCCAGCGCGTCAAGGAGATCCGCGAGACGGGACGGAACGCGCAGGGCGTTCGGCTGGTCAACCTCGACGCCGGGGATCAGGTGGTGGATGTGGCGCGGGTCGTCTCGGAGCGGGAAGCGGCGGCGGTGGCCGCCACGTCATAGATGGTAGGAGGCTCAGGGCTCAGGAGGGAGGGGCCAGCGAGACGTTGACTTAATCCTCTGTTGTACCGAGATTTGAAATCCCCAATCCCCCCGCTGGCAGTAGCCCTGCCCGTAGATGAGCGTGTCTAGGCCTGGAGGAATCGAGCAGCTCGTCACTTTCGATGAGGTCCGTGCTGCCGCCCAGCGGATCGGCGCTGTGGTTCGCCGCACGCCGCTCGTGGCGGAGCGGTGCGGGCGTCCCGCCGCGGTGGGCCAGCTCAGGCTGAAATGTGAGAACCTGCAGCGCGGCGGCGCCTTCAAGCTGCGTGGCGCCTACAACTTCATCGCGTTGCTGCCCGAGNGTGAGCGCGCCCGCGGCGTGATCACCTATTCCTCCGGCAACCACGGCCGGGCGATGGCTCTTGCGGCGTCTGAGCTGACGGTGCCAGCCGTTGTGGTGGTCCCGGTGGACGCCCCCGAGGTNAAGGTCGAGGCTATCCGGCGGCTCGGTGCTGAGGTCTTCNGCGAGGGNACAACTTCGCTGGAGCGCCAACGTCGAGCGGAGGAGATCGCCGCGGCCAGGGGCATGGTGATCGTCCCGCCCTTCGAGCACCGGCACATCATCGCCGGTCAGGGCACGGCAGGCCTGGAGATTGTGGAGGACTGGCCGGACGTGCAGCGCGTGCTGGTGCCCGTTGGCGGCGGCGGACTGCTCGCNGGAGTGGCCGTGGCCGTGCGGGCCCTGGCTCCCCAGGCAGAGATCCTCGGCGTTGAGCCGAGTGGGGCGGCGGCAATGCATCGCTCGTTGGAAGCGGGCCAGCCCGTGCAGCTGGAGACGGTCACGAGCGTGGCCGACGGCCTCAAGCCGGTACGGCCGGGCGACCTGACTTTCGCACACGCGCGGCAGCTGGTGGACGACGTAGTGGTTGTGGAGGATGAAGAGATCTTGAAGGCGCTGGCATGGATCGCCGAGGAGTTCCGGCTGGTGGTGGAGCCGAGCGGCGCGGCAGCCGTGGCAGCGTACATGTCGGGCAGGTTGCCCGAGAGACCGACCGCGGCGGTGCTCTCGGGTGGCAACGTTGATCCCACTCGCTGGGCGGCCTGGCTGGGAGAGTACGGCAAGCAGGCGACCGAGGTGGCATGAGCGACAGGGGATACATACTCGTCGGGCGTGACGGCGGCGAGGCGCTACCTGGACTGGACGAGGCTCTGATCCGCGAGGGCTACACGGTTCGTTGCGTGGACGACGGGACGACACTGCTCAGCTACGTCGCCAGCCAGAACCCTGATCTGGTGGTCGTCGACGAGTCGATCCGGGAGATGGCGCCACTGGAGATCGTCCGGCATGTACGCCACCGCGTGGGTTCCCGTGACGTACCCGTAATGCTCATGTCGTCTCAGAAGCAGGGCGACGACGCCGCGCTCGCCCTCCGTGCCGGTGTCTCGGATTACATCCGCAAGCCGTTTGAGCTCAGCGAGGTGCTCGCCCGGGTCAGCGCGCACGTGGAACGGGGCCGGCTGATCCGGTTGGCGCGGCGCGAGGCCGACACGAGCGGTATCGTGCTGGACATCGTTCGTGACGTCACGGCCAGTCTCTCCAGCGAGGAGATCTTCGATATCCTCGTCCGTCGTGTGTCTCGGCTGTTCCAGATCCGGCGCTGCTCGATGATCCTGGTGGACGAGGGCGGCGAGCACGGCACCGTGGTGGCCGCTCACGACGACCCGAGCATCAGCTCTCTGTCGATCGATCTGGGGCGCTATCCGGAGATCCGCCAGGCGGTGGAAACCGGTGCGCCCGTGTTGGTCAAGAACCTCAAGGGCTCAGCGCTGTTCGAGCAGATCCGGCCGCTCTGGGAGACGGAGAACATCAGCGTCGATATCCAGTCGATCCTGGCCATCCCGTTCACCTTCGACAAGGGCCGTAGCGGAGTATTCTTCCTGCGCTCCAGCAGCGATGAGCCTCCCCTTGACGAGGAGTCCGTGAGACTGACCTCGGCGATCGCCCAGGGGGCCGTGCGTGCGCTCAACCGGGCGGCGATGTTCGAGAGCGTGCTCTCCCATCAGGAGCAGCTTGAGATCCTGGCGAAGACCGATGAGCTGACCGGTTGTCTCTCGCGCCGCTATCTAATGGAGCGGCTGGAGAACGAGTTGGAGCGTGCCGCCCGTTACAAGCGGTTGCTCGGGCTCGTCATGTTCGATATCGACGACTTCAAACGCCTGAACGACACACACGGCCATACCACGGGGGACGCCGCGTTGCGTTCCATCGGTGAGGTGCTGCAGCGCTCGCTGCGCACGGCGGACTTCGTCGGCCGCTACGGCGGCGATGAGTTCCTGCTGGTGCTGCCGGAGACCAGTGCCCACGGCACCTTCCAGCTGGCGGAGCGTATCCGCAACGGCATCAGCCGCCGCGAGTTCGACCTGCGTGCCGGCACGATGCGGCTCACGGTAAGCGGCGGCGTCGTCGGTTACCCGGAGGCTGGCGTGGTGACGCCCGAAGATCTCATCGACCGGGCCGACCAGGCGCTTTACCAGGCGAAAGCGGCGGGTCGTAACCGGGTGTTCTGCTATCAGCCGGAGACGATGACGAAGGTCGAATGACCAGGGACGCGAGTCTGCCGCCCACCTCGCGACTGCGATTCGAGAGCCCCTAGGACGCGTTCGGAAGTGACTCCCCCGCAACCTGCCAACTCGACCCTCACAGCGGTTCCCGGTATCTCGGTGGGCCATGCCAGCGCCGCGCAGGCGGCCACCGGCTGCACGGTGATCCTGGGACCGTTTCGGGCGGCCGTGGATGTGCGCGGGCAGGCGAGCGGTACCCGCCAGCTCGATTCACTCACGCCCAATCACCTGGTACCGCGTGTGGACGCGCTGCTCCTCACCGGCGGCTCCGCCTACGGCCTGGCGGCGGCGGACGGCGTGTCGCGCTGGCTGGAGGAGCAGGGACGTGGTTTCCAGACCGCGGCTGGCCGCGTCGCCATCGTGCCCAGCGCTGTCATCTTCGACCTGGGACGTGGCCGATCGGACCGACGCCCCGACCCCGCGATGGGATACGCCGCCTGCGAGGCGGCGACGCAGGGGCCGGTGTCTGAAGGCAGCGTGGGCGCGGGGACTGGCGCCACCGTAGGCAAGCTGTTGGGTCCGGCTACGGGCATGCCCGCTGGGCTGGGCAGCTTCGCCACTCAGTTTGAGGATTACACTGTCGGGGCACTGGTCGTGGTCAATGCCTTTGGGGACGTGCTGGATGCCCGTGGCAACATCATCGCTGGAGCCCGGGACGAGGGCGGCGCGTTCCTGGATACGGCCGCCCACCTGCGCGAGCACGGGCCGCCCCCGGGGTTTGCCGCTGAGGCTGGCACGAACACCACGCTCGCTGTAGTGGCCACGGACTGCGCACTCAGCCGAGCTGACCTCGCTACGGTGGCCCGGCAGGCGATGAACGCCGTGGTCCGTCGCATCTCCCCTGCCAACACGGTGTTCGACGGGGACCTGGTGTTCGCTTGCTCGACCGGGCCGGAGCCCGTAGAGGTCAGCCCGGCGGTGTTGCAGTGCATCGGGCTGTGCGCGGAGTGGGCGCTGGCGCAGGCCATCGAGCGGGCCGTGCGGCTGGCCCAGCCTGGCGATCGTTGGAATAGGGCACCAATTTGATAGGTTGAGGGTATCTGCGGAGACTGCAAGCCAGGGAGGACTTGAGTGGTGGGTGCGGCCCGGATTCGGGTTTTCTTCGATATCGACGGCACCCTGCTCTACACCGATGGGGCGGGCCGTGCCGCGCTTCACAGCGCTCTCAAGGCTGTCTACGGGACGGCGGGGCCCATCGACGGCTATTACTTCCACGGCAAGACCGATCCGCAGATTGTGGTGGAGTTGATGGGCGGCGCCGGTGTCTCTCGCGAGGAGGTCGGCCGCCGGCTGCCGACGATGTGGCCTGTGTATCTGCAGGCGTTGGAGCG
>JGI24422J19971_10001732_pt1 | contig 13398 bp, 16 predicted proteins | sample DeeMarSWOR152_54_FD_19971 | JGI IMG/M metagenome (IMG submission 19971) | reverse complement strand
AGTCGGCACCGGCTTATCCTGGATACGCAGCCGCAGCAGGCCAAAAAGCGTTCCTCTTTCGTCTTCGAAAGAGAGAAAAATCTCCCGGCCACCGGACGCCTCATAGTCCATCCGCACCAGTTGTGGTTCGCCTATCTCCCAGCCATCCCTCGACCGGTGCCCGTATTCACGGCAGCGAATGCATTGACACGCCAGCCCCATCCCCTGCAGCCGCTCTTTAAGCAGACCGCGCAGGGAGTCTCTGGGGCCACCGGTTATGAACTGCGGCGGTATATCGCGCAGCACCCGGGAAATCCGAACGTACTTGGGCACCATCGCCTTTATTTCCACGAGCAGATTGACCATGACATCGAAGTCATAAGGCTGGTATTTCCCTTCCCAGTACCACTTTTCCAGCTCGGTTCCCTCCACGACCATGGTCGGGTACAGCTTCAACCCATCCGGTCGGAAGCTGGCATCGTCGAATAGCTTTCTAGATAGCTCAAGGTCTGCCTCAGGGCTTGAGCCGGGCAGGCCCGGCATCCAGTGATAGTACACCTTGAAACCGCAGTCTTTGAGCAGCGAGGTGGCACGAACCACGTCCTCCACCAGGTGCCCCCTTCTGACCAGACGGTAAATATCGTCGCTCAGGGTCTGTACGCCGAGCTCAACACGGGTGGCGCCGAACTCCAGCATGCGCTCTATATCCTCCTGACGGCACCAGTCGGGCCTGGTCTCGATACATAGCCCGGTGCTGCGGTGCCGGGCGGTCTCATTATGGTGCTTCGCCTCGGCCAGCGTCGCTGATTCTCTCTCGTTCAGGGCATCATAACACCCCTTGATGAACTCGTACTGGTAGTCCCGCGGTTGCGCCAAGAAAGTGCCGCCCATGATGATAAGCTCCACTTTATCGGTGGGATGGCCCATCTCCTCAAGCACCCGCAGCCTCATCGCCACCTGCCGGCGAGGGTCGTAATCGCACTGCCTGGCCCGGAATACGGCCGGGGATTCAGGCGTATAGCTGCGCGGCGTATTGGCGAATGTCGGGCAATACAGGCACTGCCCCGGGCACTTCATGGGCCGGGTCATCGCCGCCACCGGCGTCACCCCCGATATTGTCCTAGCGAGTTTTTTCATCCCTTCCCTGTTATAATAATATCGATTTCAGTTTATCAAATTGCGCAGATGTCAACAATTAAGGACGTATTCAACCAGATTGCGCCGAGCTGGTATAACTTTCGGCACCGGTCAATATTCAGGCGTGAACTGGAGGCCCTGGCGGAACAATGGGGAGGAGGCCGACTGCTCAATCTGGGCTGTGCTCACGGCCCTGACTTTATTCCCTTCAAACCCGGCTTTGAACTGCACGGCGTGGACTTATCCACAGAGATGCTCCAGTTTGCCCGTAAGTATGCATCTAAATACGAGTTCAGGGTAAACCTGACCATTGCCGATGTCTGTACCCTGCCGTTTCGAGATAACGCTTTTGATTATGCCATTTCAGTCGCCACATATCATCATGTCGAAGGTAAAAAAGCGAAGCTGGCAGCGCTGCAGGAGCTCAAAAGGGTACTGAAGTCCGGCGGTGAAGCTTTTATAACTGTCTGGAATCGCTGGCAGCCAAGGTTCTGGTTCAAAGGCAGGGAAATTGCGATTCCGTGGCGGACAAAAGAGAAAATTCTTTATCGCTACTACTATCTGTTCACCTATTTTGAACTGGAAAAGCTAGCCAATGAGGCGGATTTGCAGGTGGTTAAGTCTTTTCCCGAATATGGTTACCACTTCCCGGTAAAATTTTTTTCCCGAAATATCTGCCTTCTATTGAGAAAGGTTTAACCATAACGGCAAAAAGGTGTAAGATAGAAATATGCTGGTGAAAATTAAATGTCCTGCATGTCAGACCGAGGGCAGCCTGTCGTTGGTTGAGTCCAGCTACCAGGGCCCGTACAAATGCTGGAAATGCCGGGAGCTCTTCACCATCGTGCTGGAAAATGACGAGATCAAATCCTGTGAACCCCTGAGTGAAGAGGAGTTTCAGAAGCAGCAGGAAATCAAGGCCATCCAGGACAAACTCAAACGGCAGTTCCCGGGAAGACAGGAATCGGGCTAGCTCCCCGCTGTTTGCCAAATCGTTCGCGCAGTGGCTATACTGTTAGTTTAGTTACCGTTTCAGGCCACTGGAGCATCTATCGTGAATAAGCCCAGAGAAGTCAATAAACAGAGCAGGAGGCGCTCATCAATGCTTATCCCAACGATCATCATGGGGGTGATTGCTGTTGCCCTCCTCTATATCGGTTATCAGCGAGGAGGTGGGGAACACGTTATCGGCTTGAAATCCGCCGGTAACCTCCTGTGGCAGATTCTTCCCCTGCTCATCTTTGCCTTTATCGTCGGCGGCATGATTCAAATCCTAGTTCCAAATGAAATAATATCCAAATGGGTGGGGACCGAATCGGGCTTTCGGGGCCTGCTCATTGGCTCCGCCATCGGCAGCATTATGCCCGGTGGCCCCTATGTCAGCATGCCCGTTATTGCCGGACTGCTGCGTACCGGGTCCAGCATTGGCACGATGGTCGCCCTGATAACTGCTTGGTCATTAATTGCCGTTGCCCGGTTGCCGATGGAGGTCGGTATTTTGGGCTGGAAATTCGCCCTGATTCGACTGGCCTGCGTCTTCTTCTTCCCGCCTATAGCCGGATTCATTGCCAACAGGCTGTTTTCCAGCGTTCAAGTCGTTTAAACAAATCAGGCAAAGGAGGACATTATTATGGCGAAAATAATCAACATGGTGGCAACGGAATGCCAGCCAGAAGTCGAGGAGAAATTCAACAAATGGTACAACGAGGTCCATATCCCGCTGCTCTTCAAGTACAAGGGGATGAAGAAGGTAACCCGCTACAAAATAATGAATAAAACCGGCGATTTCCCGACCTATCTCGCCATCTATGAATTTGAAAGCGTGCCCGAATATCAGGCATATACAAATAGTAAGGAACTGGCGGATGGTAGAGCTGAAATGAAGGAGACCTGGAAGGACGGTGGTTGGGAGATAAAGTGGCGCGTCCAATATGAGGAGATGAAGGCCTGGGAAAGGTAACCTTCTTCCTGCCCGGCTATCTCCAGGTTGATACGTGTGAAATGTAAAGGTGGGAAAGAGGGATTAGCCCCATTTGGAGCTAGAACTGAAAAACTGTTAAGAGATTGGCTATTGCACCATCAGCCAAATGGTAGGTTATGGGATATCAACTATTGGGGCATTAACATTGTTCTTCGTAGGCTAAAGACCAAAACTGGCCTTCCCTGCAATCCTCACACGTTCCGTAGAACCTTTGCCTCTATATTAGCTAAACATGGAGTAGATTCTCTTCATATAATGCGATTGGGTAGATGGAAGTCTATCCAAATGGTTGAAAGGTACACCAGGTCGTAAGGTTTGAGGATAGCTTAAAGCTGTACTCGGCAATAGTAGGTTAATATTCCAAAATATAGTGGGATGATCTGTATACAAAGGCCTTGTAAAATAAGGCCTCGACTCCATTGATTTAACCCATTTCCAAAAAGTTAAACTAGGATAGCCAAAACCTTTAATCTCCTGCCGTTTCTTGGTACAATTTGGATGTGTACGCAGATTGCCATTAGTATGACTATTAAACAAGCTAAAACACTCTCAGTCCTCCGAATTGCACTTTGGCATAAAGTATATTAGGCAATAGTCGAAAGGTGAAGAATGGTATGGAATGGTGGCAAGAAATTGAATATCTCTTAGATAATTTGGGATGGTGGCAAATATCTTTGATTCTTATCGCCAGTATATTGATAGGAATATTAGTAGGCCTTTCTATAATTTACCTAGTTACACGTTTTGTCTTTAAACAACAAGTCCCATTTTCTAAGTTATTCTATACGTTGTTTCGCAAGAAACGTAAAGTATTGAGTTCCAGCAATTTGGCTCGCCAATTTATTGACACACCCGGTGCTTCTCCAGAAGTCCATGAAACGCCTAAGTTTCCTATACCTGAGTTGCTTGTTGAGATTGAACATAACCTCAAAATATGCAACGAGTTTACAGGAGACAATATATTGCCCCTCCAAAGTGAGGTATGGAATGCAAGCAGAGACACGGCTTCCCAATTGCCCAACAATTTGCGAGAGCAACTGGAGAAGGTATATTTTGACATACACTTATTGAACCATATCGTTTCGTCTTCTACCAAACTGGATTACCGAAACTCTGTACTTAACGAGCTATATAGGAAACGGATTCCCACCATTGCCGAAAGGCTGCAAAGGATAAAGCAAAATATAGAAAATCGTGCGCTGATTGAGCATGTGGTCGGGACAGAAATAATTGGAGATAGTGCAACAAGAAACTCGCTCAGTGACTTTTTAAGACGGCCTTGAGTTCTATAAGGGAGTGCTCTTGTAGGGCTACATAATTGGTTATCGGATGCTCTCACCAAATCGAAATCTGGGGCTTTTATCAGGCTGAGAGTTCTTTTTCATGATTGAATATAAGAACGCCAGATTTCCGTTACATTATTTACAAGCATTTCATGAATCCTTCATATACGAAGGTCCAGATTTACATGACCTCGGCTCTATTGATTTAACCCATTCCCAACAAGTCAAGCTACGAAATTTTTCAAGATAGCTTGAAGTTCTATAAAGGCGTACTAACTTAATATATATGGTTTTGGCTTTATTCCATCTTCTGTCTTAATATCATAATAACCACCGCTAAAATAGCATAGAAGCCAGCAACCGCAAAATTAGCAGGATACACCATAGGTGTCACTGCTGTTGGATTAAATAAATCACGACCAATAGTACCAATTATTAATGTACCGAACCCCATTACAAGTGCAGATATCCATAGTATCCAAGCAGTTATTGTAGCTAGAGCTTTAAATATTTGTGGCATCTTCCCACCTCCTATTAATAGTGTGGCTATATTATAGACCTTCATAATGGTTTGTCAATACTTCTTCATAATCTTCGCTAAGTTTTACTGAAATTGTTATTAGATAGCTTGAAGTTCTACGAAGGTGTGCTTTAGGTATTGACAAGGCTATTATTCAGGCGTATAACAGTTATGCGTATACTAAAAGAAAAAATCATATAGCGACTCAATAACTGGCCCATCGTGTCCAAATTGCCATAGTAGGAATACTAGAAAATTTCGAGAAGCACATATTTGGCGACAAGAAGACTTAGTTAGGTATCGTTGTAACAAGTGTGGGCATCTTTTCTACTTCTGAAGTTTCTAACTAATTTATCAACCATTTTTACCATAAGGGGGGATTGAGAATGAAAAGAACCGGCATAATATCAGTGTTTTTTGTTGTTATGATATTGAACTCTACATCTTGTACTTCGGGAATTCCACAGCAAGAGTATGACAGAGTAAGCAATGAAATGCGTGCGGCCCAGAACCAGCTCGCTTCACTTCAAGGCAAATTAGCTGAAGCTGAGTCATTACAAGCCCAGTATGAAGAGTTGACCAATAGGAATGCTACCTTGGAGAGCGAATTTGATGCTATGCAAACTAGGTATGAAGAACTCAGTGCTGAATATGATGAACTGAATATCAAATATGACACGATGCAGAGCGAGTATGATACGCTGTATGCTAAGTATGAGGAATTGAGTGCTGAGTATGAAGATTTAAGCAAACAGGGTGAGGCGGTAGAGGAAGAATCAATAGAAATCGCTGAAGAAGATGTAGAACAGGCATTATTTGAATTAATAAACGAGGACAGAGTTGATAATGGACTGGATATACTTCTATGGAGAGATAGCCTTCATAAGTTGGCAAAGGAAAATAGTATAGATATGGCAACATACAGGGATCTTCGATACCCTGAAAGAAGAGAGTGGCGAGAAGCCTATTGGGCTACAGGATATAATTCATCAGATGAAATAGCTGAAGCTACTCATCTAGTATGGGAAAATCGTGAGATATATGAACAAAGTTTTCTTTGGGCCCACCTAGAATTTGGCGCCGTAGGGGTACATAAATCGGGAAATATGTTCTACATTACATATATCGGTGATCATTTGCGATGATGAGTGTAATCTATACTCGAGTGTGCATACGAAGATTGGTCAGGGGTCAGATGGAAAATACTTAATTGCTAATGGCACTTGCTAGTCTTGTGCCTAGACAACGATAGTGATTAGGTCTAAACCTTCCCACCCACGCACAAAGTCTATAAATATTTTCCTCCCAAATCTAGAAATCATACGGAAAAGTGATATTGCGACTAATATTCGTAGCTAGACCGACTAATTTCGAAGCTAATTATCCTCAAGCCACCAGTACTAAGGCCTGATTATAAGAATGTCCCAGAATCGAAATTAAACCAGTAAACCACGAGTTAATATTTCAAACCTTCAAGCACAAGCTGACTAGTTAATTGACAATTCTAATCCACCTCTCTTTACCTATTGACATCCCACCAAATAGGAATATAATTCAATTCGCTCAAGGTGAAGTGGTATGATAAATAAGTATGAAAGGAGGAATAACAATGAGACTAAGAATTATCCTTGTATTTGCTATGCTCGCCACCTTGCTCTCGCCATTATCATGTATTACGTTACGCAGGGCGAATATAGAGATTTCTTGTGAACAATTTAATGAGAACCATCACCCCAGAAGTGAACTTCATACAGCTGTCGGCGATACAATTGCAGTAAAGCTATGCTCAAATCCGACAACAGGCTTTCAATGGCAATATGAAACGAGTGGGGGAAATGTATTGAAGGAAGAAGATCATGACTTCGAACAACCTGAGGATGATGTTCCTGGAGCCGCTAGTAAAGAGGTTTGGATTTTCAGAGCAGTTGAAAAGGGCACGACTGAAGTGTATATGACATATAGCCAGCCGTGGGACGGCGGCGAGAAAGCAGAATGGACATTTACTATGACTGTGACCGTTGAATAAGAGTTAGAAACCCGTAGAAAGAATTGACCTCAACACAGGAAGTGAAACAGCTCTGTACGGCGATTGTTATGATTTAAGGCGAATATTGAGATATATTAAAAGAGAAAGGAAGAATCCCTAACCAAATTCCACATGGCAATTATCTACTTATTGCATCTGGTTACTGTCGAAAATATTGAGATTGAACCTAGTTACTTTGCCCTAAAAACAGAGGTAGTAGTTCCCCCGCCACAACTTGATCTGTGTCAACACCAATCACTCCCTCGAAAATTGTTTAATTACCAGGAAAATATCTAATTAATTGGCCACGCTCTCCCTAATTACTTCCGGTATTTGCAGGTTGTAATTAATCTGTAACTAATATTTAAGCCATTTTTAATTATTTCAAGCCAAATGTAACAATATCGTAATTCGCTTGTTTTATTATAGGCCTAAGGTAATGGTACAAACGTTAAAGGGGTACTGGTGATGGAACAGTTGAAAGACCAAATACATGATAAATCAAGAAAGTATTTACTTAAATCAGAAGATGTAGCTAGTATACTCGGTGTCCATGTTGATGCAGTTAATACATTAGTTGATATGAAGTTGCTACCTTGTGTAAACATCTCTCCTCGGTTTGAGCAGCGATTCCGAGCGGAAGATGTTCGTTTTCTACTTGGCAAATAAACTAGCGGCCAATATCTTATAGAGAAGTTAAGGTTTTTACAAAATAATGAGGCTCTTTGAGGCAGAAGGGGGAAGCGATGAAACGTAATTGTAATTTCAGTGAAGTAGCACCCCTATTGACCGTAAGTAAAGTAGCCAGTATTTTTCACATCCATCCCAACACCCTGAGGCGATGGAGCGACCAAGGTATAATAAGGTCTTTCCGACTCAATAGCCGTGGCGACCGAAGGTATAGGAGATTTGATGTTTACCACTTCCTTCCCAAACTGCAAACACACAACGATAATTCCGTAATAAGTAAATAGTTAATTCCTTCCCCCACATCCCGCACGCCTAGGTACGATGGTAATAACACCCAGGGCTTTATATCTGTTGTAACTGATGACTCTAGAACTTCCCAGATAAAACTAGCTCAGCACCATCTGGCGTATAATCTACGTCAAGTGTGATTCCCTCAAGATTAGCAGCAAGTTCATGTTCAATGATTAGCACTTTTGTGCCCTCGTATTCCACTACTTGGTCACCTGATAACTCTATGTCTATACCCAAACCTAGAATTCCTTGCCCTCTATCTACCAACCGCAAACGAGCCCCTGGCCAGTCTACTTTCTCAGATAGCATTCTTTTCAACTCTCTGCAAGCACCTTCTGTAACAGATACCATTTCTTACTCCAATTACAAATTTTAACAATTAAGTACTTAGCTTTTTAATCTTAAGTTGGAATAAGCAATAATTTGGTTAGATACAGAATAGATAACTAATGCTGTGTTGTTAAGAGTTAATGTCCTAGAAGATAATTCTATGCTTCGAAACAGTTGAGCTGTTGCCCTGCCCCACCCGCTTTTCCATAAAAGCTCATTTTTGATATAGTGTTAAAGTTAGGAGGGATTATATATGATTGAACGAATTAATCATATGAGCATTACAGTCAAGAATCTGGACCAAGTTATTGAATGGTTCCGAGATGTACTTGGTTGTACAAATATCTGGGAACCTTATGAGTATAAGGGCTAGCTTATTGAAACAGTCACTGGCATATCAGGAGCTCACCTGAGAGTTCAAAAGGTTCAGGTTAAAGACTTCGTCTTGGAGTTTATACAGTACCTTTCCCCTGAGGGAAGAGAGCTAAGAGGCAATATGAATGATACAGGCTATCCCCATATTGGAATAGTAGTCGATGACATACAAACGATGTACGAAAGTCTCAAGCAGAAGGGCGTGGAGTTCAAATCGCCACCCTGTGCTGTGACCGATGAGACAAACCCTATGATTGGCTGGCAACTTGTCTATTTATGGGGGCCAGAAGGCATGACTTTAGAATTAGTCCAAGCCCCAAGATAGCAGAATATTCTCTGAAAAAGTAGGGACTTCTTCGTATAGCTATAACTGTTTAGTTACTGATCGCAGGATTCTGACATGGGTAAACCATTACTGTGAGCTAGCAGGAGGTATGAATTATTATGTTTGCCCGATTAGTATTATTTCAATGGCAGAATAACATGATAGATGAGGCAATTAGGATTTATCAAGAGGAGGTTACACCAGCTCGTAAAACCAGGAAGGGTTCTTGCGGAGGTTATTTCCTGACTGATCGAAAAACAGGGAAAGGCGTCGCCATTACACTGTGGGATAGTGAAGAGGATATACTTGAAACCGAAGAGGAGGGTTTCTTTAAAGAGCAATTGGACAAATTCAAAGATTGTTTGGCAACAACACCCATTCGAGAAATATATGAAGTAAGTGCTCAAGGTTAAACGAATCTATACTGCTACTTGGTTTTATGTACTAACCACATTCGCACACCCAAGAATTAAAAAACAACTAGCAACGGATGGATTTGAACCGCTTTAGCATTTATATTTCTGTTATTGGGTTTAATTAGTTCTACACCACTATGTTCAGAGCGGATGGAAGAATAGAAAAAGATATGGGGCCTTCTCCTAGCAATTCACCATCGGCCTCCACAAGAATTTGCTCAGAACAATGCAAAGCTACATTCCTTATCTTGCGCAATCTGACTTTATTATGACTTATGTGTCGCCCTTTATAGGTCATTGGCCATACTTGCATTAACTCTGATTTTCCCATGTCACCGAAAATAACCATATCCAGTAACCCGTCGTCGGGCTTGGCATCGGGCGCTAAACACATGCCACCGCCAAAGTAGGTCCCATTAGCTATTACAACCATCGCGCATACGCAAACTTCTTCAGCTTCATCTTCCACGTGAATAGTAATGCGCTTGTTTTTATAGTTTAATAAAGAACCGAATCCTCCAAAGAAATAGGGCAAATAATTTATCTTGCGACCTAAGTAATTGGGAATCTTCTTAGAAGCTTCAACCACTGTTGCACCAAAACCCACATCTGCTTCGTTCACAAAGAAGCGCTGTAATTGTTGGCCTTTACTCTTATATTTAAGGATGCCAACATCAATCGTTAGTCTGTTCTGGCTAGTTAACAAATTGCATGAAGTGAAAGGATTTAGCGGGATACCTATAGAACGGGCAAAACTGCATGTAGTTCCAGCGCTCACTATACCAAGTGCTGTATTATTAGCGCCCGTTGAATTAAGTATGCCATTTACTACTTCGTTTACCGTTCCATCACCACCAACCGCAATAATATAGCGATAGTCTGCATCGGCAGCTGCTTTGGCTAACTCAATTGCGTGGCCAATGCCCTCAGTATATACATAGTCGAATAATATGCCTTTTTCAATCAAACGCTTGCTAATACGTGGCCATTCTCTGTAAATCGAGCGGCCTCCTGCTACTGGATTGACAATTGCCCTAGTGTGCAGCTTTGACATTCCTGCGACCAACTTGAAAATATTTATGCGTTTCAGTAAGAAACATGTCTACTGTCTGTCTATGTCTATCACTAAGGACCTGCTATAGAAATCCATAACCATGAAATAGCAATGCCCAATAAACCGCCTACTATAACCTGAAATGAGGTATGCCCTATAAATTCTCTTAAATCACGTTCCAATTCTGTTACAGTATGCCGTAGTCTGAGCTCACGTATGATGCGATTTAAAACAATCGACTGTTTTCCTACCGATTGTCGAACTCCCGCAGCATCATACATTACTACCAAAGCTATAATAGCTGAGATACCAAAGGCTACCGATCCTAAACCTTCGATTAATGCCACTGATGTCGCAAGAGCACTGACAAAGGCTGAATGTGAACTTGGCATACCACCGCTAATAACTAAATAACGCAGGTCCAGTTGTCTTTTTCGGATTAGTACTACTATAACCTTAAGTAATTGTGCAATTGCCCAAGAACATATGGGAATAATCAGTACTTTATTAGTGAGTATTTCAAATACCATAATTCCGCTTCCATATCAAGTTTCTGCTCACAGGAAAACTGCTGAGCGATGTTGCTGATGCTCAACATACTGCGACCATACCTGAGCTTACCCATGCCCTTCTCAGGTAGATTGTCGAATACAGCTTCGTACTTTCTCAAGATTTCTTCTGCTATGTCTATGATATCCTCACTGTATCAAAGTGGGCCCAAACACGCAATACACCCCCTATGAGCGCTCTGTTGCTCCTTTATTAATTTAAGCGTGCATACATGGTGTATTGCGTATTTACCTTAAAACAAGGCCACTCCTCGGTAGCCTTTACAATGGATACCTATTCCCATATAATTGATGGGATGCAAAGCGATGCTACGGCTTTGCTTGACGAAGTGTTACCACCGGTGAAAAACGGACAAAAAACAAGATTAATGCAATTTAACGCCAACAGTAGCCATAACGTCACATAGGAATTAGATTTTAGCTTCATGGGCCGCTAGCTCAACTGGCAGAGCAGCTGACTCTTAATCAGCCGGTTGGAGGTTCGAGTCCTCCGCGGCTCACGCTCAAATCCGCAACTTTGCTTAACTAATTTCTTAATTTTTTGCCTCAGCTCTACTATATTTTCCCTTGTTCCGGTAATATAACTTCGCGGGGCAACAAATTCAAGAGACGGTTAGTTCCTGTTTAAGGTATTGCACGCTTCCTCCTTCATCTTCTCCAAGAGCTGAGTTAACGACTGTATCTCCCCAGCAGTAAATCCGGAGAGCACCCCGGAGAGATTTAGATAAGCGTTAACATGCAGATAGCCTACAACTTAGCCGGGAAAGCAGATTGATTTCCCATTTTTAGCGTTAAATTCAGAATATTAACGAAATTAACGAAATATTAATATTTACATTGTATTATCGCTCCATAGAAGAATAATATATACGCGAATGGACTTTGTCAGATTTATATTGGGGACTTAAAAGTGGATTACCTTGAAATAGTTGGCTCTTCTTTCCTCGGACATGTTCCTGGCCTCCTGGCATGGCTTATCGGCATCATTCTTGGGGTGCGAATGGTAAGGCAGGAAGGCCGAAGGGCAGAGAAGCTGTTTTTGGCTGGTTGCAGTCTGATGTTTATGACTCAGATAGTCGTGCCCTTTTTATCCGGGCTTGTATGGTGGTTAGTCCATGAACGGGGGATGAGTCGTGCCCTTGTTTCCGGGCTGGCTATTTCGCTGCCCATGGGTATATTGGGTCTGGCAGGGTTCGTATGTCTTGTTTATGCCTTCTGGCTGAAGTTCTGGAAAAGGAGGCGGTCGGCAGCTTGGAGCTGTATACCGTTGACCTCCCTGCCGGCATGGAAGTCACCGAGGGAATGCGCTGGCACGGGCCGGGGCCAATATCTGTGGTACTGGTGACTGAAATCTCCCCCGATGTCGAGCCCGGGCGATACTCCTTCGGGATAGGCATCGAAGTTGACGGTAAGGACTATGGGACGATTCCCTGTACGATTGAAGTGATAGATACCACAGGAATAGGCGACTGAATGGATAACACGAAAGAGAAAAAGTGCTGGCCTTTAACCCTCGTCATCATTGCCGTCGTGGTTATCGCCTCAGCAGCGATGATTTACAGTTTCCGTGATGCGCCGGGGCGGCTGCCGATGAGCGCCATCAGCGACGGCTCTGGCGGCTCTATCGTCGCCTGGCAAAATGAAGGCGGCATCTATGCTCAGCGTGTTGATTCCTCGGGACAGGCGCAATGGGAAGCAGGAGGAGTATTCGTCTGCGATTGTCCTCCCGGCAGCGGTTTTACGCTGACCCCTGATGGCCTGGGCGGGGCCATCATCACCTGGAGCGGCAGGAGAATAGATGACCCCGATAACCCTGCCTTCTACGACCCCGTCCCCTTCTACGCGCGGCGGATAACCGCCAGTGGTGGACTTCTGTGGGATGACTCGCCCATATCTGTCGGTGAAAGCCGCCAGGTCGTTGCGGATAGTACCGGAGGTGCTATCTTTGCCTGGAATGATTACAGCGTTTACTATAAAGCCCTTCATGATGATTATCTCCGCCTCCAGAAGCTCGCCCCGGACGGCAGGCGGTTGTGGGGCAATGAGGGCGTCCTGATCGTTGCTTCCTCCCCTTACCGCCCGGTGACACCTGAGGAAACCGCCGCCGGTATTAAGGGGACAATCACCCGCCCCCGGCCCACCTATGAAGGTATGCACGATATCGTCAGTGACGGTGCCGGGGGAACCATCGTTCTCTGGGAAGAGGAAACCGAGCACGATGGACAAGTGGTCTACGTCCAGCGGCTGGATGACGAGGGCAATTTGGTCTGGCCGGATAGGGTTCTGGCCGCTTACGGTAGCTATTATTATGATACGGCAAGAAACGACGGGGCAGGGGGAGCTTTTTTCGCCTTCACCCAGGGTGAAACCGGGGTAGTCCGCCAGCAGCACCTCAGCAGCGAGGGTGAGTTGCTGGAGGCCA
>JGI24422J19971_10001730_pt1 | contig 13401 bp, 10 predicted proteins | sample DeeMarSWOR152_54_FD_19971 | JGI IMG/M metagenome (IMG submission 19971) | reverse complement strand
AACCAACCTGAACAGAGACATTGTTCTTCTTTGCTGCAGCGACCATTGCCTTACTTTCCTCGATTGTGCAGCATGCCGGCTTTTCGACATAGACGTGCTTGCCGCACTCAGCGGCGTGAACCATCTGGACCCCATGCCAGTGGTCCGGCGTGCTGATAACTACTGCGTCGATATCTTTGCGCTCGAGAATATAGCGGTAGTCGTGGTAGGGCTGTACACCCTTGCCGGCGGTTTTCACTGCATTGGTCAACCTGTTCCTATCAATGTCGCAAACCGCCGCGATGTTCACCTCGCCTCTGTCGCGTCTTTCTACCATATCTTGCAAATGGTATCCGCCCATACCGCCGACACCGATATGGGCCATCGTAATACGGTCGTTAGCCCCTGTTCTGGCCGGTGCTGCCAGCACGCCGGCTGGTATCAAGTACGGAACGCTTGCTGCCGCTGCACTTGCAGCCGCCAGAAATTCGCGCCTGTTGAGTTGTTTTGATTGTTTCATGGTTCTATCACCTTTCTGCTTTAATCCTACTATTTCGAATAAGGTGCCAAGAAGCACTCCTTAAATTAGGATTCTACACCACCGTCAATGCACCAATGTTGTCTTTGTTTTTGCAAGCACATCCCCACATATCCGCAGTGCTCATCTACAGCGGCTTGACAGTCGTCTTCTTTGTGGGTACCAACTTCACACATGCAAGCCCCGGCACATCAACGCCGCGTTTTCGCAGCGATTGTGCGATGTTAAGTTTGAAGTCTTCCGGCGCTGCCTCCAGTCCGGCTTCGAGCGCTCTAACGGCACTGCGGTTGGGAATGCGCTCCAGAACCATCCGGGCGTCCTCACGCAGCTCCCTGTTCGACAGCAACCCGGCAATCGGCTTGATAGACCTAATGGCGCCAATCTCGGAAAGCATCCACAGCACTTCGCGTTGGACCGACACCGGCTGATCGTCGCCCAGCAGCTCAACCAGTTCAGTCTCGACCGCCCTTTTCTCTTTGGTGGCCCCGGGACGTCCGGTATGGCGGACAATCTTCCACAAAGCACGCTTCGCCGCGCGGGCAACCTCCAGCTCTTCGTCGGTCATCACTTTGGCTAAGGCCTTGACCGCCGGGGCTCCAACTTCCCCGGCACCCAGCCAGGCTTCTGTTCGCACCTCGTCACTGCTGTCCTTGAGCTTGCTGATGAGTCTATCCACCCCTCTCTGTTTTGCGGCATCGGCCGTTCCAACCATCACGCCAGTGGCTGCTGCTGCAAGGGACGTCTTTTTAAGGTTGTTCATAGACATATTTGAAACCCTTTCTCATTACTTAGATTCTCGACAGATAACTTCTAAATCGCACGACATTCTATCTTATCGCTATTGATTTGACCAATGATTTATTTTTTTAAAATCGTCTTGGCTGCCTTCTTGCAGCCTATTTTGCCCAAAAAGTTGAACATAAAAAAACTGGCTGCTGTAGCCAGTTGGGCCTGGTGCGGTGGGATTTTGAAGATTATTTAGCGGATCATTAATTCAAAAATCGGACATAGAAACAGATTAGCCGCTACTCTTTTGGTCTTGTTGGTTCAGTTACTTCTGGCTTCGGTGGCTCTCCTAAAATCTCCTTTATTTTTTCGGCCCTTAGCTTCTTTAATTCCTCCGTCAAGTCGCTTTCTCGCAGCATAAACTCAATATAATACTTCCCGTCGTCCATAGGGATACTTATTTTGCCCACATAATCACTGCTTCTTGTTGCTTTGGGAACAGCCGGTTTCCGTTCATGTATTGGTCCTTGTATGGAGATATATTTTCTCCTAAGATCGATATTAACGTCTCCATCCACTGTACTTACTACATTCCGCAGCGCTTGCCTGAGCGTTACGTTTTGCATATTAACCGAGATTTTCTCACTCAGCCACGAAGGGTCTGTTTTGCTTATAAACAGTTCCATACCTGTCCAGTTGGCAAGCCTCTGAATTATCACATCAGCCCTTTCATCTTTAAACGAAACATCAACAAGCTGGTTAAGCTTCGCCTCTCGAAAATCTTCCTCGCTGACAATTTTTATCGTAGGAACCTGATTAGGAAAATCCATCCCCGAAAGATACCACCTCGGTTGACGTTGCATAATACCTACCTGCTCTAATAAAACGGCAAGCGTTACGGGCAAGGACCCCTTATCGGTTCCCATCGGCTCAAGCATCTGATATATTTTTTGGGGTACGTCATAGGGCAGGAAGGAAATTCCGCCAAGCCCCTCTTTTATAATGCTCACGATAGTATCTTGTGAGACACCTCTTCCCACTACTATCCTCAAGGAATAGATTTTCTTGAGCAGCTCCAGTTGCTTGGTGCTTGGCCTGCCTATAATATGTTCGAGCTCCGGCCGAGGATATATTGTTATTTCCTCATCCCCAACAGCGTATCGCATAAAGAAGACATTCAGCATTTCTGTCATGCTCTCGGCCAAAGGCCCATCCAGCGCCACTGATAATCTCGTCGCTTCTCCCTGCGGCAATTTCCAGACCGCTTCGTCCGATAAAACAAAAGTTACGCCTGCCTTTTGCCCAATTTTGTCCAGCGCTTCAGCGATAGTTGCATCTCTTAGTTGAATTTCAATATCTTTGCTAAGTTTCTCCTGCAACTGTAGCTTGTCCGCCCAGACATACCCGACCGAAAAACAGACCAAACCAATTGCAAGCACAACCATTTTCTCAACACTCTTCGCGCTCATTTTTCTTCTCCTTAATTCGAAAGTTTTCTCAGAATAAATAAATCATATCTGTTATATCACTGCTTACACCATTATCCGCATACAAAGGCTCCGGCCTGCTGATTATTATCCATGCAGCTCCCTGGCTTTCTTTTTTCAGGTCGCCATTCGAATCAATCATCTCAATATCGCACCTTGCCACTTTTCTCTGACTTCCCTCAACATCAACCATCACCACTGATTTGGCAGATGCATGCTCAATCTCAATCGAAGCTGAGCCTTTGCTTTCAATAAACTTAACCACCGCACCGCCGCTGGTCTCAAACTGCACGCCTGTGGGCGTATGGCTTTTAAGCATCACGAGTATAAACACCACCGCTGCCGCGGCTGCAACTCCCGCCGCTATCTTAAAGATAGTTGGAAACCGAATCGTAGAAGTTTTGCCTCTGCCGGCATCGTCCAGCCGACTTGATATTACCGTGTTTAATTCTTTCCAGTCAACCTTCGCTAACTGTTCAGCGGCATTGCGCTGGAGAATCAAATCTATTTTTTCTTTTTTCTCTTTCATTTCAGGTTCTCAATCCAGGATTCACAATTCGTACTCATAAATAATCTTTTAACAAACCTTTCAACTTCTGCCTTGCCCGAAATACGTACCATCTCGCCGCTTCAACCGAGCAGCCCATAATCTCAGCAACTTCTCTATGCGACAAATCCTCCAGCCCAAAAAGGGCAATCGCCTTAGCCTCTTTCTTCGACAGCTTTAACATTGCCCGCTCTACNGCTTCTTTCAACTCCTCGGCACTTTGCCTCTCCATCGGTGAGAGTATCTTTTTGTCCTCAAAGTGGTCAGNAATTTTTATCTTTTCTGTTCTGTGTTTAGCTACTCTCGCCCGGCTGACCGCTGCGTTAGCAANAATCCGCAACAGCCANCCCTCAAACCTCTTCGGCTCTTTTAGTTTGTNGATACNCAGGTAAGCCTTGACGAATCCGGTCTGAACGGATTCGGCCGCCTTATCTGCATTACCCAGCATCCTGACAGCCACCTGCATCGCCCGCCGCTGATACAATCGCACAAGCTCATCAAACGCAGCTCTATTCCCTGTCTGGCTCGCCTTAACCAGTCGTTCAACATCGCCGGTGTTCGCTTTCAAATTGCCATTCACGAATGCTTCCTCAATCCTATAGACGCATTGATTCCACCGAGCGTTAGTAAATTTTCACAAAAAACTTTTATCGAAATAAATTGTTGTTTACGCGATATGAGATTATTTAATGTCAGCAATGTTGCTCTGGGGCTTTCCGACCAGATAGATTCTGTTTTTGCCGCTGCGTTTTGCCTCCAGCAGCGCCTTGTCGGCCTGCTGAAAAAGCTCCTGTATTGTCGAACCGTCCCGGGGAAAGCTTGCCAGGCCACCGCTTATTGTCAGAACCCCCTTGCCTTCCGGCCCTAACAAGTGCAATTGGGTTTCTATTTTGTTCGCCCCCGGGCGGGCCGATTGACTTACAAAATGGGTACCCAATTCCGCTTTCTCTAATTCTTCTACGAACCGCTTTGCTATAGAGATTGCTTCTTTAGGATGGTCAGCCCTGGCCGAGCGTCTCTCCCCATCCTTGGTGTGCACACCGGCAGGTTTACGCTGCGAGTCATCCCAGAAAACAACCGCAAACTCGTCGCCGCCAATTCTGCCAACAACATCATGTTGACGGCAGCAACGCCGTATCAAAATAGCAGCTTGCCTTAAGATCTCATCGCCTGCCAAATGACCATAGAGGTCATTGTAATGCTTCAGATTATCGATATCAAAGACAAGCAATGTCACCCGCCCATTTTCTTTCCTGGTATGTTCTATAATCTGCCGGGAAAATTCCCAAATGTACCTTCTGTTCTTCAAGCCCGTTAAATCATCCTCCGTAGCCAGCTTTTCAAGATGTTTTATTTTCATTTCTATTGTCGCATCGAGAGCGGCAGAGAAGGCAGTCTCGGCTGCCCTGCGGCCTCGCGGCGTGGTGACGGATTCGTAAAACTCATCAGGCTGGACCGGACAGATCAAATAATCATCTGCTAAACTTGTTCCGTTGGAAGAAGAGCCAACGAGCTGCATCGCTATCGGCTCTTCGTACATTTGTGCCAGGAGAATAATTTTGGTTCCCGCGGAGCGGGGGCCCTTCGCATCGCAGTTATCTCTTAAAGCTTTAAGAGCCGAACTTAATTTGGCCGACATTCCGAACATCACAACGGCGATTGCTGCAAAGTCATTCTTCGCTACATTATCAATCGCATCAAGCATATTGTTGCAAACCTCACAGCGCTTCTTAATGATGGCACCGGTATCTAAAAAGGCTCTGCTAATATCGCCTATCAGCAGAATTTTCCGAGCACCTCTATCAGAGGAAAATTGTTTATCGCCAGCTTCCATATATCTAAGATGGGATTCCAGCTCCAAGCAAAGCATTCAGTTCAGCTTTAGTAGTAACAAATTCATTTTTGATAAACTTTGGTGCCTTGTCATTGCGTTTTTTTTCCGGCGTGCTGTCTTGCAACAACTTCGTTACTACTTCTCCAATTTCCGCCGGTTCGTTTATGACAAAGGCTCCTGTTTCAATCGCAGTCAAGATTTGCTTTCGCTTCCGGACCAATTCTCTATCCGCAATGCAGCAGCAGTTGTAACCGTTCTCGCAAGCCATCTGGAAGAATCGCCCTTGTTCTCTGCTTAATTGCCCGAGTCGGCCGATGACCAGCACGTTCCCACTTTCGTTTTTTGCCAATTCACCGACAGCCGAATAAACATCATCGCAGAGGATGTACTCAACACCGTGGTCGCCAAGCGAATTCATCGTACGGTGGACCAACTCGTCGGTCGAACTGCCAACTACTATAACCTGAAGTTGCAAATTAGAATCAAGCCCTGCCATTTTTATTGTTCTCACTTAATTCACAACCACACAAAAAGCTTGAAAAGGCGAAAAAAAGATCAGCGCTCAATTCATTATCATAGCAAAATTTACGGAAAAGTCAACTTTAATCCCTGCCGGCAGGTCAACCCAAAACTGTAATGTTAAGTCACAACCCGCTGCGGGCATAGAAAGGAAAGGTCAGCCGATAGTCTGGCCTATTATTCAACCGTCGGCAGGTCATCAAGATTTTTTTTGACCTGCTCGGTGTAAAAGCTGTCGGGGTATAAGCTGATAAAACTCGTAAGAGTTGCTCTTGCTTGAGCTAAATACTTTTTCTTCAGCTCCACATTTGACTCAACCTGCTGACGCCAAAGACTAATCCTCAAGAGGCCCAGCTCGTATAATGCCTGCATNCCGCCGTCAGTCTCCTGGAATCCGTTGTGAAGCTCGCTTAATCGTTCAGCCCGAAGTTGCTCGTCAGCAATGAGTTTTATCTGGGCTAATAAGATATTGTCACGGAGGGGGTCGTTATCACCCATCTGCTTAAGCAATTCGTCGAGGTGCCAGGAGTAAGCCTGGCTGTACGGATTCAGCATAACAAATCTTGCCAGACGTTTCTTTGTGCCTGACTCCTCGGTTCCATTTTGCGAGCTTATAAGATTGCGCAACTGATTTATTCTTCTTTGCAGCTCGGTTAGCTTAAACAATGTCATTGCCGAGACGGCTGGCGGACGAAACAGGCTGAAAAGTGTGTCAGTTTGCGGTTGTTGTTCTTGGAGCAGTCTCAATCGCCTCTCTACCATATTCTGCGCCTCAGCAAGAAGCTTATCAGCCTGCTCAAACTGACCCTGACCAGCCGAATGCTTTGCAATCCGCCATCGTGCTTCGAGGGATTCACTGCTTTGGGGAAAATCCTCATAAAGACGACGCCATGTTAGAAAAGACTCCCGATGTGGATAATCATTATAAAAATGGAGTATTTCTTTTTCATCCAGAACCTTAACGTCAGGTCTGTACTCGCTCAAAAGTGCTTTGTAGTAGAGCACTATCGGCATCCGACGGCTGTTGGAACGTTGGCTTATGAACAAGTCGTACTGCTTGAGCACTTGTGGTCTTTTCGCTTGATAGTCTAACTCTTGCGGCACCATAAACCAGCTTGGCCAACGATCGTAACTTAACTGAATCTGAATCTCCTTCTTCAGTTCGGCACGAAGTGCTATCGGTTCGGTAGGATAGAAGAAACCTGCCAAATATTTTTTGACCTCAGGATTTGTGATTGTTTTGTCCAGCGCTTCGGTTATGCTGTGATCGTGAAATTCGCTGATCTGTTCCGGATTATTCTTGGCCACGTAAATTTGGTAGTCCAGCTCATCAAAGCCGATTTTTACTTCAAACATAACAACTGCTATTAACAGTACCACAGAGGTGACAATCCAAACCAGACCTGGCCGATAACGTGTAAAGTGACCTATGCCGAGTACTATTGCCGCTATGGCTAAACCAACAAGCCAGGCGCAAACCCAGGGTGCAAAAGAAAATCCCCATTTAATAGGTTCCGCCCCTCTGGCGCCACCGAAACATCCCCAATAAAGAAGCTGCGGCGCTGTGCATAATGCTATCGCAATAAAACGCGAGCGAAAACGAAGCGGGCGACACGCCGCGGCGACACAACTTACCAGTAGACAAATCGCAAAACCCGGCAGATTGCCTACAAAAACCACCGCCAATATAAAAAGAAGGCTGTAGCGGAAACTCATAAGCTGCGATATCAACACCGGCGTAACAGCCAAAATACCCATAAGCAGTCCTAAAACAAGAATCTGCCAGGGATATTCAAATATGCTCACGCCTGTAACAAGAGACCGGCCCAAACGCCAAAATTCCGGAGAAGTTACTGCCTCAAAGCTGAACGACCAGAATGTGCCCGTTACTATTTTCGACCAGAAAAGACAGCTTAGACCAAAGGCCATAACAGCAAGAAGCCAGCACCTCTGAACATTTTTGTGGCTGTAGTGCAGCGTAGGACCAGCAGTCATAAAAGACTTCGAGGCTACTTTCGCCGTCTTTGACGTTTGTTTATTTTCCATAAGCCTCACCTCGTCGTGCGTCGTCCGTGTGCCGCATCATACAAGAAGAAATACGCAATACGAGTTTGGTTATGTTCCTTCGCTGCTGGTGGCAAGATAAGCAACCTGTTCGGCTGTGAGTTTGTCTATCCCAATGGACATTGATTTCAGTTTGAGCTTGCTTACTTGCCGCTCTATCTCCATCGGGACATCGTGGACGGCAACAGCAAGCTTGCCTTGTTTTTTTATCACATACTCAGCCTCTAACGCCTGTGTCGAAAAGCTCATATCCATCACACTTGCAGGGTGCCCCTCAGCCGCTGCCAGGTTAATTAATCGTCCTTCAGCCAGAAGGTAAATGCGCTTATTATTCTTCAGGATAAATTCATCAACGTGGTTACGCACATTACGGGTTACCTTCTTGCTGAGCCATTTCAGAGCCGGTATATCTATCTCAACGTTGAAATGCCCGCTGTTGGCAACAACTGCTCTGTCTTTCATCAAACGGAAGTGCTCAGCCCTTATAACGTTTTTGTTACCTGTAAGTGTAACAAATAGTTCGCCGACTTTCGCCGCCTGTGCCATCGGCATAACCTCAAAGCCGTCCATAGCGGCTTCGAGGGCCCTGATTGCGTCGACTTCCGTAACGATAACGATAGACCCCATTCCTCTGGCTCGCATAGCAAAGCCGCGACCGCACCAGCCGTATCCTGCCACAACAACCTTTTTTCCGGCCATTAAAAAATCGGTCGAACGAATAACACCATCAACCGTTGATTGGCCTGTACCGTAGCGATTGTCGAACAGGTGCTTGGTCGCAGCGTCATTTACCGCAATGACCGGAAATTTTAACTTGCCTTGGTTTGCCAACGCCCGCAGACGAATAACACCGGTAGTGGTCTCTTCCATGCTCGCAATAATCCGGTGGGCCTCTTTCTTTCTGCGAGTGTGCAGCTCGTTGACCAAATCAGCACCATCGTCAAGCGTAATAACGGGCTTATGGTCGATTGCTGCGTTAATATGTTTGTAATAGGTGCTGCGATTTTCACCACAAATAGCAAAAACCGGTATTTTGAAATCCTTAACCAGCGAGGCAGCTACATCGTCCTGCGTGCTCAGTGGATTAGATGCGCAAAGAACAACATTCGCTCCGCCCGCTTTCAGCGTCCTGCCTAAATTAGCTGTCTCAGCAGTTATATGCAAACAAGCTGAAACGTTTTTGCCCTTTAAGGGTCTGTTTTTTGCGAATCTCTTACGAATCGCCGCCAGAACGGGCATATCATTATCAGCCCAGAGAATACGCTTCTTGCCCTCTGCCGCCAACGACAAATCAGCTATGTCGTACCTCATTTATTAACCCTTTCAAACAAGTAAACCAAAAATTATAATTTTAAGGCTAAAAGATAAAATTTGCAACTTTTTTATTCCTTCGAATACAGTCGAACTTAGCCCTTCGTTTCACCCAGAAATTATCATGTCAGCGTACCCGGTCTCTATTCTTAACTTTGTTTTTGGCTTCCGTAGGTCCGTGTTTAAAACAGTGTCTCGCGCTCCTCAAGCTGAGCTATAAGGGTTTTTCAGAAGAGAATCAGTCAGGATTTTTCCCCTTGATTCGGTAAAGATGCACGTCCCAAGCTCTGAAATTATCCTTGAAAACGCCATCCTTTGAAGTAATTGTTCGATTCTCGCCGAGGACTTCGACGGTCCTGTCATTGTTGAGACCGCGCACAATGAATGTTGCAATTGTCTGACCGTCCCGCATCCCCACGGCAAAAAAATATGTCATACCTTCGTACTTCTTCATCATCACCGCGACAGGGACATCTTTGTTATCTGACGATACGCTTACCGTGTCTTTTATCGTCGGACTGTTCAACACCGGCGCAAGTTCAATAATCTGCCGGTTTATCGCAGTGACTTCTAAAAGCATCTCCGGGTCGCTAAGAAGCGCCGATTCATTGAACCTCGGCTGCCATTCGTGGACAAAGTAGATTAATCCCATCGAGCCGTGGATGATAGACATCCAAACCTCACATCGGACCTGTTGTGGGGTGGCTTTTCTTTCTGGGTTATTGATTCGAGTGCATTCAATACAGTTCCACAAGACTTTTTTCCCTTCGGTCCATTTCACTAAGCGTTCGACACCCCTTGCAACGTACCAGAGTTTCCCTGCAACTTGCGGTTTTGAGTGAACGACGGGGTAGATGTCGAACGAGGCGATGTCACAGCCTTTCACGTATTCGGGATAATCTTCGGGGTGATTGGTGCGGACGCCGCGGCCGTGCCAGCCGTCCCAGGCCACACCCTGGCCGAGGTTCAGAAGCACCGGGCGGGTGGGGTCGGCCCTGTGAATCTCCTGGTAGTCGCCAATAATCTTTTTCGGCGGAATCGGTGGACCGTAACCTTTGTTTCTTCCCAGTGACTGGGCATTATCCGGCTCATCGCCGTGCATCCAGCCGATAATAGTTGGGTCATCAATGTGTTTAAGCCCTACTTTGTTTTGGTGGCAGATGACTTTCATACCGGCTATTTTCAACTCTGCAAGCTGTTTTTCCGTTGGTCCTCTCCAGAGTCCAACGTATGTGTTGAAACCAGCCGAGTGGTACTTCTTCGCCTTACTCGGATTTTGCAGCCAAACGGCGATGGGAAAGAAACCGGCATCGTGCGATGGACCATTCCTCCATTTCACATACGGACTTGCCCCGTCAGAAGTTCTCACCGGTGGTACACCAGTCGTCTCTGGCGAGTTACTTCCAACCGGGCTTGGCGTAATATTTTTCCCGCAAGCAGTGTTAAACGTGGCTGCAGAAACGATAAAGCACATTACAATAATCAATTTTCGTTGCATAATCATATTTCCTATGAGAGCCTGACTTTATGTAAGCTCGACAATTTTTACCGGTTGTCCACAATACCGTACTCACGCTTGGCATATACAAATCCGCACAAAGCTGAGCTTTGCAAAGAGAATGTATTGGTATGCTCGACACAAATCAAATGAAAAATCTTTGTTCTATTGGAGATTCTGTTGTAGGGGAAAATGCGGTTCTGCCTCGGCGCGATTCCCATACAATGCGGTGACAACTTCTTTGAATTGATACCCTCCGATGAATTTGCGACGACAATCAACTATAAGCGGAAAGTTTCCTCGATTCGCCCCCCCAATTGAGTTGGCAATTCAGATGCGTTCATTTAAGCCTGTGACCACCGGGGCGGACATAGCAACTCCAGACTAATAACGCCGCATCCCTTCCATCATCCTCCCCTCNTACATTTGCTCATATTCCTCCGGATATAATTCATATTCTAAGTCTGAAGCTCGCCTTAGACCGGTTCGTCTGCTGCCCCAAGTCCGTAAAGGTTCCTTCTGGTCTTTTGGCAATATTTTGATTTTACTAAACGCATCCTGCAAGTCAGCAGCCCAGTACCTCCTGTTAACAGGCATATGCTCAATATCGGTCCCATTAGAGCTGTAAAGCATATCAAAATAGTGTCTGGCACGCATATTCGTTCCACCCGACCAATCATTTACAGCTATAATATCCACCAAAACTGCTCCAGTACCATAATCAATTATCTCGGGTTCTATAACCCGATCTTTGGCTCCGCTGAAAGGTAATCGGCCGCCAAATCCAACGAGCTCGGGCTTCTCAGGCTCAGACTCAACAACGTCACCTATTACTTCTCCTTGCCTGACCGAGAAGTCCTCGCTGTACCAATAACCCAGCACATACTTGCAGACCGTCACCGTAGCAGTCTTGGCAGCCTCTTGTACATCCTTCGCGAAGAAATACAGCCTTGCCGGAATCTCCACTGTCTCCGTCGTATCGGAAAACTCACTCCATAAAATAACATCGTTCTTCTTCGCTCCAGCTACCGGATTAAGAACACCTAACCTGATTCTGTATCGGTAGCTATTCTTTGGCTCAACAGTATCATCATGGTGCCAGAACAGCAGAGGCTCGCGCATCTTGTCAAGCTCTGTTCTCCAGGTAATCAAAATCTTATTAAAATCATTATAAACTTCATTTACTGATGGTTTCTTTGCGATTTCTCTCCTCATTTCTAAAAGTTGTCTGTTGATGTCACCCTCGTAAGGTTCTATTCCCCGTGGAGAACGCACTCCGGTCGTAGGGCCTCCTCTACTGCTAAATGGTACTCCCTCGGTCAGTCGGTCACTTCGGCTTCTTCGTCTTTTTTGCCGCGTATCTCCTTCAGAATAAAGCCCTGGCGTCCCGCCGGGCCCTTGATACGGTTGGTCGCCAACTCCTCTCTGTGTTCTTGTTTCGGGTACTCTGCGTCGCTGATCTCTAAGGCTAAGGTTCCTGTCGCGCTGCTCCTTTTTTTCCTCCTCGGCGGCTTTACGCTTCTCTTCCCTTTCTTCCGCACTCTGCAGCTCAATGAACTTGCGATGCAGTGAAGGAGGAAACCACTCTTCCTTGGCAGATGCGATTTGATAGGCCTGCGGCTGCAACAAATCCATTTGCACTTGCCTGTAATCAAGCTGAAGCATCCGTACCTTTAACCCGCCCGCAGGCAAGTCGTTAACATCTTCTATAATCTTAAACAAATTTTTCTGATGGTCGATCTTAGTTCGAGGCACATCTTGCCAATCACTCCAACTGCCATCGTCATTTAGTTCTTGTCTTTGCAGATGCACAGCCGCAAAAATCGGCCAGGCAAGGCACGGGTCACGCCACTGTTCCGGAACATCATAACCGGCAAAACTCTCACGAAATCTCTCATACAAGCCCTTTACATCAATATTTGCTTCCACAGTCACAAAATCGAGATCATTGGGCTCATTCCCGGCTTTGTCATAAATATTCTGCTCGGTGATCTCTTGGGTAGGTAAATAAGCCACCGCCCTGATGTGCTCAACTGCTACATCGTTGACTTTACCAATACGAGGAAGCTTGTATATTCCTTTAGCGTGTGCTCCCGTCGAACTAACATAAGGCTGCGGGGGCCAGAGACTAACGTCAATATCTCTTATAGCCGAATCAACGAGAGCAAGAAATTCACCAAGTCTCGGCTTATATGGCTCCAGTTGCTGGGGCGGTTCGTCCAGCTTCTGCCTTAAAAGGTCAGCCTGTTCATATACATAATCATCGATAGCACCAGGGCTGAACTTATCGTTATCGTAGACAACCACATTGGGACTGAAAAGAACACGTGTAATCAAAAGCCAGATACACACCAGTCCAACTATGGCTAAAATTATCTTCTCAATATGTTCTTCGAAAAAGGTGCCTATTTTAAACATTTCTCGTACCTCGTTTTACGCTTTCTTTTTCTCCTCTGCCTTAAGCTTAAGCGTTTTTTTAACCGGTTCCGGTTTAATGTCATCGTAGCCTTTTTTGTTGAAGATATATTCGCAAATTAACTCTAATTCTACCACACTATCTTCCCCATAACGGTACAAACGGTGAGTCGCAAGTCCTGGCTCAACCGACCTAATCTTAGTTTCTAAAATCGTTATCTGATTATGTTTGCCGTACTCAGTATCTCTCGGCTTGCGCCCCGGGTCACTGGCCACCTGTCCAAAGTCACGAATTATATGCTGCTTTGCGCTGCAAAGCTGCTTCATAAACGGCAGAACCTCCTTTGCGCCAACAACAACAGCAACATTAAAATGTATAACATCAATGTCATCGTCGGTAAACCTTCCCGTACAAGATTCTGTCAGCCCATCGTCAAAGGAAAGAACATAGTTTGGCTTATCAGCTTCGCCCTTCTGTCTTCC
>JGI24422J19971_10001729_pt1 | contig 13402 bp, 12 predicted proteins | sample DeeMarSWOR152_54_FD_19971 | JGI IMG/M metagenome (IMG submission 19971) | reverse complement strand
CCAGAACGCACAACTTTCGGTTTCTCAGGCGCAATCGATGTGGCAACAGTCATTTTTCGCTCTCTTCTTTCTTCTTTTCTTTGGCATTCTTTTCGGTTGTGAATATTGCGAAGTCTGGGCAGATGGCTGAGCAGAAACCGCAGAGTGCACATGGATTGTTCGGGTTAACCTTCGGCGGATGAACGCCTCGCGCGTTTATTTCGTCTGATTCCTCCAGCACCTTTTTTGGGCAGTATTCGATGCAGAGTCCGCACCCCTTACATCTGTCCTTTATTAGGTGAACCTCGCCTTCTGGAGGCTTGACCTTGTCAGCGTCTAAGGGTTTCCGCCATGTTCGCACTGGCACCAAAACCACCTTACTCAGCCTCTTTCAGTCATCTTCTTCGACTTCTCAAGCTCTTCCGGCGTCACACTGCTCACGATGCTCTGCATGTCCTTTATTTTGGAAGCGAACCTTTCACCCTCAGCCGCGCTTATCCAAGCCAACTGCAACCGATTCTTGTCTAAGCCTAGTCTTTCCATCTTCTTCCAGAGACGCTCAACACGCTTTTGTGTCTGATAGTTAGCGTTTATGTAATGACAGTCGCCAAGATGGCAACCTGCAACCATCACAGCTCCGGCTCCACGAGCAAACGCATGTTCAACAAACCTAGGCGCCACTCTGCCTGAACACATGGTTCTGATTATGCGCACGTTTGTAGGATACTGCATTCGGCTGATACCGGCGAAGTCGGCGCCTGCATAACTGCACCAATTGCAGCAGAAAGCCACAATCTTCTTGTCAGCATCCCGCTCAGTCGCAGCGTCCACTTGTGATAAGATTTGTGCATCTGTGAAGTGACGCATGGTTATGGCGTTGAAGGGGCATTCAGCGCTGCATGTGCCGCAGCCTGAACACGCAGCTTCGATTAATTCGACCGTTTTTCGCTCTGGAACTGGCTTTATCGCATTGAACGGGCAGACCTTTGCGCAGAGTTGACAGCCTGTACACTTCTCCGGAATCAACTGTGATGTTATGGCTTCAACGGTGACCTTGCCTTTAGCCATCAGAATGCCTGCTCGAGCCGCCGCAGCGCTTGCTTGGGTCACGCTGTCCTTGATGTCTTTAGGTGACTCAGCGCAACCGGCTAGGAAAACGCCTCCAGTCGGGGCGTCTACTGGTCGGAGCTTGGGATGTGCCTCCATGAAGAATCCATCTGGAGTTCGCGACAGTACGCAGAGGCGTTGAATAAGGTCACTATCTTGTCGGGGCTCCAGTCCTACGGACAAGATAACCATGCCTACTTTGTTCTTGTAGACCTCTTTCAGCAACGTGTTTTCGCCGACTAGCCATAAGTCGTGGGTTTTCTTGTTTTCAATTACTTCTGTGGGCAAGCCTCTGACGAATAATACGCCTTCTTTGCGTGCACGTTTGTACAAGTCTTCGAAGCCTTTGCCGAACGCTCTAATATCAACGTAATAAACGTAAATCTTAGTGTCAGGCCAATGCTCCTTGATGAGCAAGGCATCTTTTATCGTGTTCATGCAACACACGTTGCTGCAATAAAGGTTGGCGTTGTCTGAGCGGCTGCCCACACACTGCACAAACGCGACAGAATCAGGAATCTGCATGTCCACAGGTCGAATTAAGCGTCCGCCTGAAGGCCCACCTGCATTGATTAAGCGTTCGAACTCCAATGAAGTTATCACGTTAAGATATTTGGTGTAGCCGTACTGAACCAGTTTGGCTGGGTCAAAAACGTCGGCGCCAGTGGCAACGATAATCGTGCCCACGTCTAGCTCCAATGTCTCAGGTTTCATGTTGAAGTCAATGGCTTTCCGCTCGCAGGCTTTGATGCACTTGTCACAGACAATTACATTTTCTTTGTTCAAGCAGATGCTGCGGTCAATGATGTAGGTTGAGGGCACAGCTTGGGCGAATGGTGTGTAGATCGCGTGCCGTGTAGCTAAGCCAACGTCAAACTCGTTTGGTGCAACAACGGGGCAAACTTTGGCGCACTCGTCGCAAGCTGAGCAGTCTGTCACCACGTATCGTGGTTTCTTGAGGACCTTGACTTTAAAGTTGCCGATGTAACCCTTGACTTCCTGTAGTTCACTGTTGGTCAGCAACTCAATGTTGGGGTGTCTGCCAACATCAGACATCTTTGGTGCAAGAATACAGATGGAACAGTCCATGGTTGGAAAGGTCTTGTCTATCTGAGCCATTCTTCCACCTATGCTTGGCTCTTTCTCAACCAAATACACTTTGTAGCCGGTGTCAGCCAAGTCTAAGGCTGCTTGAATGCCTGCAACTCCTCCACCTATGACTAGGGCTTTCTGTGTTATGGGCACAACCATTTCCTCTTCAGGCTGCAATAAGGCTACTTTTGCCACGGCCATGCGCACTAAATCTTTAGCCTTTTCTGTGGCTGCATCCTTCTCGTACAAATGTACCCAACTGCAATGCTCGCGGATGTTAGCCATCTCAAACAAGTATTTGTTCAAGCCAGCCTCTTCACAGGCTCGTCTAAAAGTCGGCTCGTGCAGACGCGGCGAGCAAGAAGCCACAACAACACGATTCAGTTTCTGCTCCTTAATATCCTTCTTAATCAAATCCTGTCCTTGGTCAGAACACGTGTAACGGTTGTCTTTAGCCAATACCACACTCGGCAAAGTTCCGGCGAAATNAGCCACTGCCTTGCAGTCGACACTGCCTGCGATGTTGAGTCCGCAGTGACAAACGTATACGCCGATGCGCAACTTATCTTCCAGTGGACTTGGCTTGTTCTCAACTGCAGCTATGGTCACGTCTTGCTTCCCCCTTCAAGAATTTGCTCAGCTTTCAGCACTTTTGGGCTTCTCAAATATTGTTCGATACAGTTAGCTGCTTTTTTGCCTGCTACAACGGCTTCGATGACTGTTGCAGGTCCGGACACGCAATCTCCTCCAGCGAAGACTCCTGGCATGTTGGTTTCAACTGTGAATGGTTCGACCGTTATAGTATTGTCTTCATTGACTTCAATTCCCTTTGGCAGAAATGAAAGGTCTGGGGCCTCGCCAATTGCCAATATTACGGAGTCTGCTTGAACCGTGAACTCCGAGTTTTCAATAGGCTTGGGTGCTCTTCTGCCGGTTGTGTCTGGTTCACCTAGTGTCATTTTGATACATTCCAGACTGTGAACACGCTCGTTTTGTCCGAGAATTCGTTTGGGCGCAACGAGAAACTGGATTTTGACGCCTTCATGTTCAGCTTCTTTGACCTCGTATGGATTGGCGGGCATCTCGTCTCTTGATCTTCGATAGAATATCGATACTTCCTTGGCGCCTGCTCGAACAGCGGTTCGCGCTGAGTCTATGGCCACGTTACCACCGCCAATGACTGCCACACGCTCGCCAATGTTGACTTTTTCGCCACAATTCACCTTTTCCAGAAAGTTTAGGGCATCGAAAACGCCTTTCAGGCTTTCGCCTTCAACGCCAAGTCTTCGGGTTTTGTGGGCGCCAACCGAGAGAAATATGGCTTTGAATCCTTGCTTCCACAAGTCTTCAAATGTCAAGTCTTTGCCAATTTTGACGTTTGTCTTGATTTCTATGCCCATGTCTTCTATGTGCTGAACTTCGGTGTCGACGAGCTTTTTGGGCAGTCTGAATTCTGGTATTCCTTGTCGAAGCATACCGCCGGGGCGCGACGACGACTCGAAAACTGTGACGATGTAGCCTTTCTTCGCTAGCTCATGCGCTGCTGTGAGTCCTGCAGGCCCGGAGCCGATTACAGCTACTTTGACATTTGGAGTTTCAGCTAGTGCTGCTAGTTTGGTTTTCCTTCTTTTGCCCACCGTAGCGTGCTTACTTAAGCTTTCAGTTGGGAGCTCAAGCTCCACTCGTTCAGGATGGAGACATACGAAGCCAAAGGAGGCTGGAAACGGGATTTCCTGACTTATTAATTCAAGAGCGCGGTTGAACCCTTCAAGTTTGCCCTGTTCTTTGGCTATTTTTCTCACCGATAACAGAACCTCAGGAAGCTTGACCTGTTGGGGGCAGCGGCGGTAGCAACGGTAGCACCAAGCACACAGCCATAATGCTGGATCCTTCAGCGCCTTTTGTGGGTCGTGAAAGATTCTCTCAACTAATATACGCGGATTGTAAGCATTTGGAAGTAACTCAGTCATGGGACAGCTGGCGGTGCAGATCCCGCATTCAAAACAATACTTCAGTTTCTCAGCTTCCAAGAGATGTTCCTGCAATTCCTGTGGAATAGACGCTTTGCGGGTCTTCAAAGGCTGTCCCATTTAAACTAGAAAGGAGTCCAAGATATAAGAGTTTACAAATGTAAACGTCTACTCTACGCTGCAATCCACTACAATGCCTACTTTCTGGTATCCGACACCCGTAAGTTCTAACAGGCCCAATTAGCAGAGATCGCCATTGTTGGTTGCTCTCAAATGCAAGCCTATGTCGAACGCTTGAGCCTCAACATCATTTCACTCTCATTTCCGCCAAGCCATTAGCTGATCTTCAGCGCGAGTCCTTAAAGGATAAGTACCTATGTTAAGCAATCGTCTCCGACTCGCTGAGATGAAAAGGAGAAACCGCATGATTAGCGTAGTTGTGGATGTTGATGATACCTTAATCGACACCACGAGAAGAACACAAGCGGTTTGGCATGAAATCCTTAATAGAGATGTTCCTCTGGAAGCGGTGCACACGCTGAACGCACAGCAGATATTCGAAAAATACGCTTCTTCGGATCAGAGGGCTCGAGTCAATGAAATTCAGAGACGATTCTGGGACATCATACTCTGTATAGAAAAAACGGGACTGAACTTGATCAGACTCGAAGAGCCGGTTCCCTTTGCTGCTGAGACACTTCAAGCTTGGAACAAGCTATGTATGCTGGTGTATCTCACTGGACGTCCGGAAACCACGCGCGATTCGACTCTGCAGCAATTGACAGCGTTTGGCTTGCCCACAGACAACGTCGAACTGGTAATGTATCGCATAGGCGACTACAGGCGCGCTCGAGGCGAGTCGACTGGTCCAACATTAGCTGAAGCTAGGCACAGACTCTTTTCATCAATCTGCAAACGACACAACATAGCTAGAGTTGTCGATGACTATCCAGGCTATTTCACCATCTATAAGAAGTTCAAGGTACCGGAAAGAATCGGCCTGCGACGCTCCAACCTGTTCTCTCGACAAGATTACCTGAATCGAGGCGCAACAAAGGTAGTCAAGAGCTGGAAACAACTTCGAAATGATCCGCCCAGCACAGACATCTTGTTACCATGAGCTCTTTCTGGATCGTTGCGATTGGAAAGTCTTCTATCTGATTTCCACCCAGAAAGAAAGAGTGCAATCAAAGATGCCTTTTAGAACTATGCTTGCTTCTTGGTTCCGATCAGCAGGGCATAGCCTATGCCGCCTTTGCGTACAAAATCAGCGATTTCATCGGCTGACGTGGCTTTTTTCTGCTTTAACTCTTTGGCAACCGCGTTGAGGTCCATCATTCGCCTAGCATCTTTGATGAAGTCCACAGTCTTAATGTTGGTCAATCCAGCCTTTTTCATCATTTCCACGTATTCGTTCAGGCTCACAGCGCCTCCAACACAATTGCAGTAGAGCCCTTCGTTTTCTCTCATCGCCTTTGGCATAGGTGCCCACGTGACAACATCGTGCATGATAACACGTCCGCCAAGCTTAAGCACGCGGACTTTTTCGTTTAACGTCTTCTGTTTATCTTGAATAAGACAGACTACGCACTCGCTTATGACTGCGTCAAATGAATTGTCTGGGAATGGCAACTCCACAGCGTTGGTTTGATGAAACTCAGCAATCCCTCCCAGACCTCTTTTCTTAGCGTTTTCTCGGGCCAACTTTATGCCCTGAAATGAGAAGTCGATGCCAACAGCCTTGCCAGTTGAGCCAACTTTCTCAGCTATGGCTAATACTGTTTCACCGCTTCCAGAGCCAATGTCAAGAACTTTCATTCCTTCCTTCGGCATCAACTCTTTCAAAAGAGCGTCATGTGCTAGCTGCATGCTTGCCCTACTCTTAGGTTGAGCCGATTTTGTTGCTTTCAAACTTGCCCAACGCTTTCCGTATGACTCTCGCACAGCATCTTCCATGATTGTGGCGCCGCTTGGTTCGCAACAACTGGACTCGGCGCAGCTCTGGCTTGATTTTGCTCCGCAACAGCTTTCATCTTCGGTCATGATCCATCCCTCGTCTGAGTGAGCTACTACCACAGAGTAGTAGTAAACTATATAAGAATTATCTCCCACCAACTCATTAGAAAGCGTAAGGCACCAAAGATGGTCGACATCACTGAAGCAACTGCCCGGCCGCGAGGTTTCTAGGTCAAACAATTTCAATTATTGACCTTTGACGCGTTTTGTCCAGATTTCGCTCTTGATCCATTGAACCATCACTGCGAATTGACTACTAGTTCGCGCTTAAATCGGACAACATCAGGATAGTCAGAAGTTCCTCTCAGGTTGCCGGATGAGTTCACTCTCTACTATGCGAATCTTATTATTGTATTCACGTAGCTTGCGGTGCGCGTCTGGAAGGGTGGTTTCTTCAAAAAGGGCCCGGTCATCTGGCTTTAGCTGACCCAGAATGTGCAAATCAGGCGATATTGCGGCGGCTATTTTGGGGTAACCTCCCGTTGTTTGGGCATCTTGCATAGTTATGATAGGCTTTCCACTTGGAGGAACTTGAATAGAACCAGGCAGAATTGCATCCGATATCATGTCAACTCGTTCTCCGCATTCTATGATGGGTCCTTCAAGCCTGTATCCCATTCTATCTGCCTCAATGGTAACAGTATAGGGATTTGAAAGGAATGTTTCGACCCCTTTTTCGGTGAACCTCTCCAACTGAGGTCCTAGGACAACTCTCACATGCACTTCAGCGCCGAAGTCAGGAATAAACTCTCTAGGCACTGAAAGGCAGAAACCTAGGGGTCGAACTGTGTCGAAGCCCTCAATTTCATCGCTGGCTTTCAGCTGTCGCCCCTCGATGCCGCCCATTTCACACCTGATGTAGGTTGAGCGGCTTCCCAGAACTATGGGCACGTTTATTCCGCCTCTAACAGCAAGATATGCTCTGCATCCAGTCGTCACTTTCCCAAACGAGACCACGTCTCCACTTTTCACTCTTAGCGTCTGCCACATTTTAGCATCTTGTCCATTGATCTGAACCGAGATGTCTCCGCCTGAGACTGCAATTTGCGTGTCACGCAATGCTTCGAGTTCCGGCCCTAGCATGGTTATTTCTAAGCAGGCTTCTCCGAGATCATTCCCAACTAGCATATTGGCAAGTTGCAGAGAAAACTTGTCCATTGCACCAGAGATCGGGACTCCGTACTTTAGAAAGCCGTGTCGCCCCAAGTCTTGGACACTTGTGAAAAAACCAGGCTTAGTGACTCGAAACAGCTCCATAAGTGGTCATTCCAGAGTAAACTGGTCGTAATTTCCCTTCGATACTGCTGCACGGATTTGCCAGAACTCGTCAATTGATATTGGTTTGAACTTCACAGTGTCGCCAGGTTGAAGCAATGCTGGTGGCCGCCAAGAAGGATCGAAAAGCTTGAGGGGCGTTCTCCCGATTATCTGCCATCCACCAGGCGCCTCTCTTGGGTAGATTCCTGTTTGTTTCTCAGCTATACCAACCGAGCCTTCTGGAACCCGTATTCTGGGACTTTCAAGCCTTGGCGTCGCGATTTCGTCGTCTACTTCACCGAGGTAAGGAAACCCTGCGATAAATCCGATCATATAAACCATGTATTCGCGTGCTGAATGGATTCGTATGACATCGCTGTCTTTCAAATTGTGGTATTGCAACACTCGAGCAATATCGGGTCCGAACTCTCCACCGTAGACAACGGGAATCACAGCCCTACGTGCTTTCCTTTCAGAGATATGTTCCCTGGACATCCTTTCAAGTCCTTCAACTTCTGAAATCAGCTTTTCATAGCTCACTTTCATTGGGTCATAGGTTATGAGTAGAGAGCGATATGTTGGAACGCACTCGCGTACTCCTGAGAGTTTGGCATTTGAAATTACGTCATGCAGCGAATGCACTTTTCGGTTAACATCAGGGTTTATGATATCGCCGAACTCCACTAGGAGCGCCTTGTCACCTAAGGGCGTGTACTTGGCTGATGCATACAAAACTAAGTCACTGTGCTCCTGAATCGCTTAAAGAAACGATCCCACTGGTTTGACATCAATCTTTGCTACAAGCAGTTTTGATTTCAGAGCTTTCGCCAACTCCGGAGCGTTAGGTGTGTCACTGTGAACACAGATTGTGTGAACCTGTCCTAAATCCACGTTCCCTCCATTAATGGCTAGAACTGTTCCTTCCTTAACCATTTTCACGACTCTTTTTACCACAAGTTTCGGATTTTTGATAACTGCCTTTGGTTTGTCCCTAGAAACCAGTGTTCCATCTGCGTTGTACGCTCTGTCGGCGAAAGCCTCCATTGCCACGCGAAAGCCCATTTTTGAAGCAACCTTTGCTATCGTTGATCTCGGAGGCGCGAAGATTATGAGTTCGGGCTCCACGCATCTAACAGCATCCAGCATTGTTTCGGAAAGCCTTGCATCTCTTGTCGCCATATTGTATAAGGCTCCATGAGGTTTTATGTGCTGCAAACGAAGGCGTGATGCTGAAGCAAATGCTTGGAGCGCTCCAATCTGATACATGATGTCGTTTCTGGTTTCCTCAGGCTTCAGTCTCATTTCTCCCCGACCAAATCCCCTAAGGTCTGGAAGACCTGGGTGCGCTCCAACCGCAACTCCAAATCGCTTAGCCAGCTCCACAGTAAGCGCCATAGTGCTGGGGTCGCCAGCATGGAAACCGCAGGCTACGTTTGCAGATGTTATGTGAGGCATGATATCCGCGTCTTGTCCAACTTGGAAATGCCCATAGCTCTCGCCAAGGTCGCAGTTGATGTCGATTCTCAGTTTCAAAAGCCTTCACTTGCCTTGGATTTGCTAATGTGGTTCTGGATTAAAATTGGTTTCTGCGGTCAGGCGGATGGTAATCTTATATAGTGGCCTGTGTAGGTTATACGAAGACGTGACGGTTCATGGGCAAGCGGATTCGCGTTCAACGACGTGGTCGTGGTGGATCAGTCTTCAGAGCAGCCACGCATCGCAGAGTTGCCGCTGTCCAATATCCCACTTTGCAGAAAAAGGAAATGGGCGAAGTCATTGAGGGCAGAATTAAAGAGATAATGCACGAGACAGGGCGAGGGTCCCCTCTAGCGTTGGTCAAACTTGAAACGGGACAGGGCTTCTACACGGTTGTGCCCGAAGGCGTCTTTCAAGGCCAAACCATACAAATAGGAAGTCAAGCGTCAGTTGACGTCGGTAACGTCCTAACCTTAGGCGATGTGCCTCCTGGCACAATTGTGTGCAATGTGGAGCTTCAACCGGGCGATGGCGGCAAGGTCTGTCGCTCAAGCGGCACCTACGCCACAGTTGTCGCCCACACGCCTTCAGGGACGATGATCAAGTTTCCTAGCGGAAAAACCACCTACTTAAACGATTTGTGCCGAGCCATGGTGGGCGTGGTTTCAGGATCGGGGCGAGTGGATAAACCATTTCTTAAAGCGGGTCCACGGTACCACATGAAGCACGCTAAGGGACATAAGTATCAGCGTCCGAGAGGTGTAGCTATGGTCGCTGCTTCGCACCCATACGGTAGTAGCCACAGAGGCGCCCGCAAAGTCACCACAGTTGGAAGACATGCACCACCCGGTCAAAAAGTTGGCCTAATCGCAGCGCGCAGTGCGGGAACCAAGAGAAGAAGACGAGTGTAGTTATCACTGGCGACTTTTATTCTGTATGTACTCTGTACAAGTCGATGTCTTCCCGCATCTCTGGAGTAACCTCAAGGAATTCTCTGACAGCCCGCTTGACATCCTTCGACTGTGTAATGTAGCGTCCACTGATAACAATGTCCGCGCCTTTTTCAAGTGCATCTCGCGCAGTTTCTGGAACAATTCCGCCTGCGACTGCAATCAGTAACCGTTCACGTGGAAATGCTTGTCGCAAATCTCTGATTAGTTCCATGCGATGATGCACGCCGGCTTTCTCTACATCAATTGGACGATGCAGAATCACGACATCAGGCAACTGCTTCAACGAACGCAACTTCTGCACTGGATCCGCGACACCCATCATATCGACAAAAGCATAGATTCCGAACCGCTTGGCTTCATATATGAAGCCGTCAAGAATCTCTGGCGCTGCCAATCCAGCAGCTACTACGGCGTCAGCTGTTTCCTCAAATGCCAGGTCAACTTCAACCTTTCCGACATCTAATGTTTTCAGGTCGGCGACGATGAACATGTCTTTGGCTGTGTCGCGTAGTTCACGAACGGCTTTTGCGCCGTATTTTTTCAAGAGCGGCGTGCCCACCTCAAAAATGAGGCGGTCGCTCTGCGGAACTTGGCTTACCACTTCTTTTGCACGTTCAAGGCTCGGATTGTCTAATGCAATCTGTAGGTAGGGCGGTCGCCACAAGCGAGGCACTTTGAATCCCATGATTGGGTGCTTAGCTCTATCTTTGTCGTAGAGGATTTTGTCAAGCGACGGATAATTGACCAAGGCTCGCTTCAAAGCCAGCTTGGTTGCGCCGTAATTGTACTGGTAGATTTGGCGGTAATCCTTTGCTCCGGGGTGAACAAAGACGCTGCACACAATAACCCAGTCGTCCACTTTTTCCTTAGGAATAATACTTTCTTCAACAGCATCTGCCACAGCCTTAGCCACAGCAGCTTGCGCCGGACCGAATATTCTTCCAGCCTGCTCCAAATTCTTCACAGTAACCTTAGGCACCAAAAGCGTGTGAGGTTTGGGTGGAAGATTTGGACGAATCACAGCCAACAGCGGCGTGTGCCCTGCTGATAAATTGGACAAGCCCTGTGCGAAGGCTTCTCCGACTGGACCGTTTTTGTCTCCGATCAAAAGGTCTATGTGCGCAACCTCTGTGCCCGCGCCTACAAGCGCCTCGCCGATCAAGTAAGTAAACCTCTCAGCTTGCTTCTCTTCAGCTACTAATCGAGTTCTACGCTTCAACACGCTGTCGAATTCTACTCCAAACTCTCGCATCCACTCGTAAAGAGTGTCTCTGTGAATGCCCAGAATCTTAGCGGTTCCTGCAATTGTCGGCTTCCTTCTCCTTTTGCCTTCCATTTCTCTTTTCATGGCAGCCGTCAACTGTCGGACAAACTCCTCACTTGTCGAAGGTTTCTTCCCGAAATCCGACACCTAGCGTCACCAACAGAGTTGATTACACACTTCCAGTATTAAAGGTTGTCGGAGTCTGATTGAGCACAGAACGTAGATCCGACACATTGATCTAAATATGTCGGGATTGAAGCCTACATCAGCCTGCGGGCGGCTTCCTCGAAGGCTTTGGCCAGCTCGTGCCTGTAGCCTACAAGGATTATTCTCTTAATGGTAGTGCCTGCTTCGATGTGTCTCTTTATCTCTTCAACCATAGCATTCGCAGCGTCTTGAAGGTCAAGCCCGCCCACACCTGTGCCTAGCCCCGGGAAGGCCAGGCTTAGAAGGCCCATTCCTTGGGCACAGGCTAAGACTCCTCTAGTCGCCGCCTTGATGTCTTCTAGGCTCGCTGGCATGGCAGGTCGTGTCATTGTAGGCGCATGAATGACGTATTTTGCCTCTAGTTTCCCAGCGGTCGTGGCAACAGCTCTGCCAATTGGAACCGGCGCTTTGCTTAGAGCTTGCTTCTGTATTTGGTCTCCGCCTGCTCTGAGTATGGCGCCTGCGACTCCACCGCCCATTATGAGTTGACTGTTAGCTGGGTTGACTATGGCGTCTACTTCCAGTTTCGTTATGTCTCCGATCATGATTGTGATTTTCGTGTTTCTGTACAGATGTTCTGCGATGCTCAAGTGTTTGTCTCCTTCGCGTCGACACTTAGGCATTAGGTTTCTCATAAGATTTGGCAGGGTGTCTGATAACTCTGCGAAAGCTATATTGATGTTGGTGTTAGCGACGCCGTAGAAACACTAACAAGTCTTTTGATCTGTTGGGATATACTTTTCAAGGAAAAACATAACTATGCATGTTGCAGCCATTAATAATCCTATGTGTCCGTCATCTGCCAAAGTAACCCAGCGTTCTAAAACCGTATCCAAAGCTGGTATTCTAGACGTGAACACGATTAGAAAGGATTTTCCTATTCTGAAGTCTGGCGTAATCTATTTGGACAGCACGGCGAGCAGTCTGACTCCTGAACCTGTTTTGGCAAAGATTCTTGAGTTTTATCGTGAATATCGGGCAAACGTGGAGCGTGGCGTTCACCGCTTATCAGTGAAAGCTAGCGAAGAGTGCGAACAAGCAAGGAAGAAGGTTGCTGACTTCATTAATGCGAAGTCAACTTCTGAAATTATTTGGACTCGCAACACCACGGAAGGCATCAATCTAGTTGCCAGCGGCCTGAAGTGGAAGAGAGGCGACAAAATCGTTACGACGGTCTTGGAGCATCACTCCAATTTCATTGTTTGGCTTCGTGTCAGAGACAAGTGCGGTGCAAAAGTTGAGTTGGTGATGCCTCGTAAACCTGTTGTTAAGGGAATCTTGGATTTGGCTGATTTCGAAAAGCTGATTGACGACAAAACGAGGTTGGTTGCTGTTTCACATGTATCGAATGTTTTAGGCGTAATTTCACCGATCAAAGAGATCGCTGAAATTGCTCACGACCACGGCGCATATGTACTAGTGGATGCCGCTCAATCTGTGCCCCACATAAAGGTTGACGTGCAGACGCTGGGCTGCGACTTCCTAGCCTTCAGTGGACATAAGATGTGTGGACCAACAGGGTCTGGAGCTCTTTACATGAGGAAAGAGCTGACTGAAGAGGTGGAACCGCTCATCATCGGCGGCGGCTCAATCAAGGATGTAGGCACTGATTACTACAAGCTTGATGCAAGTCCTAGACGTTTTGAAGGCGGCACAATCGACATTGCTGCTGTGATTGGTTTAGGCGCTGCTGTTGACTACCTGTCAAAGATTGGAATGGACAGGATAGAGTCTCATGAGAGATTGCTCGTCCGTCGCATGTATGATGGTTTGACAACCTTACGCAATGTTGAAGTTTATGGTCCTGAACCCGAGAAGCGAGTTGGCATCACACCGTTTAACGTCGGAGATCTAAATCCGCACGATGTGGCGCTGGCGTTGGATGTTTCTGCCAATATCATGGTGCGTTCAGGGCATCACTGCGCGCAACCGCTGTCAAGAGCAGTGATATGTAAGCAGGGCACAGTGCGGGCTTCATGCTACTTGTATAACACTCTGGATGAAATTGGCACTTTTGTTTCAGCGGTGAAGGAAATCGTTGATACTATGACCGCTGATTCTTCTTAGATCTTGGGAAAAGT
>JGI24422J19971_10001726_pt1 | contig 13413 bp, 12 predicted proteins | sample DeeMarSWOR152_54_FD_19971 | JGI IMG/M metagenome (IMG submission 19971) | reverse complement strand
TAGTCCCATTGCGGGACATTGAGTGCCGCGCACTGGCCGACCATAGCAGTCTCGCTGTTTCGTTTATAGACCTGCACGGCTTTTATTCGCCCTTTGGTTCGGTGGGGAAAAATGACCATCTCCTCACCAATTTTGGCTGTCCCGGAAACCGGAATGCCGGTGACCACCGTGCCATAGCCTTTCACAGAGAACGTCCTCTCGACCGGCAGCCGAAATACTCCATCGGCTCTTTTGGGCTTGATAGTGTTCACGAGCTCTTTAAGGGCTTCGTAAAAGGCATCGAAGCCCTGGCCCGTTATGCTGGATACAGCAAGAACAAGGGCATCTTCCAGAAATGTGCCCACAAGGAAATCCTTAACTTCGGCGGTAACAGTCTGAAGCCGCTCCGGCTCGATGCAATCTACCTTCGTCAAAGCTATAATGCCGTGCTTGACACCAAGCAGTGTGAGGATATCAAGATGTTCGCGCGTCTGCGGCATAACACCGTCATCAGCGGCAATAACGAAAATAGCACCATCAATACCGCTCGCACCGGCGACCATCGTTTTTATGAAATTCTCATGGCCGGGGACATCAACAATGCCAACTTCCAGGTCGGAAACGGTGCACGGTGCAAATCCAAGGTCGATAGACATTCCGCGTTCCTTTTCGGCCTTTAGCCGGTCTGTGTCGCATCCGGTTAGGCATTTTATCAGGGCCGTCTTGCCGTGGTCTATATGGCCGGCGGTGCCAAGTGTAATGTTGGTTTGGACTGTTCCCATAGGCCTTACTGTCTCTGTCCGAGAATCTCCAGCAGTGCTTTAATAAGTGTCTTATCCTCCCCATCACGAAGGGTACGTGGGTCGATAAGGACCTGGTCGTTCTGGATACGCGTAAAAATCGGGGTGCTGTAGCGGCGAAGCTGTTTAGCAAGTGAGTCCGCACTAATTTTTTGTGGGCTTACCGCTACCAATGTCGTTGCCAGGTTTTGTGTCGGCAGGGAACCGCTGCCCATTTGCGAAAAACCAGAGATAGTTGTCACGACCGCGTTAGAAACGCTCTTATTCAACTGTGAGGCCAAACGCTGAGCTTCCTTAGTGATATCAGACGAGTCGCGCATAAGCATTTGAAAAGTTGGGATCTCACTAAGAGCGATTGATTCATCGAGGAAAAGTTTCAAGGTTGCTTCCAATGCTGCGAGGGTAAGTTTTCCAACGCGGACGATTCTGGCAAACTGGTTCTTGCGCACGGCGTCTATCAGTTTGGCTCTGCCAAGGATGATTCCTCCCTGAGACGCACCTATCAGCTTGTCTGCGCTTGAAGTGACAATGTCTGCTCCTTTACTAATTGATTCGGCCAGAGTCGGTTCAGGTTCAAACCCGAATCGCGAAAAATCGACAAGCGCACCTGCACCGACATCGTCGATCATAATCAACTCATGCGAATGGGCTATCTCAACAAGCTCATCAAGCGGCACTTCCGATGAAAATCCTTGAATTTTGTAATTGCTTGGATGCACACGCAGAATCGCAGCAGTGTTTTCGGTGATGGCATCTGTATAGTCGTGAGGGTGCGTTTTGTTTGTAGTTCCGACCTCAACAAGTTTGGCCCCGCTAAAAGCCATAACTTCCGGCAGGCGAAATGAGCCGCCGATTTCAACGAGCTGGCCGCGAGAAACTATAACTTCTTTACCTTTGGCAACAGTATTTAGCACAATACTGGTGGCAGCGGCGTTATTATTGACGACGGTGGCCGCCTCGGCCCCGGTCAGTTGCTGCAGGAGCCACTCGATACGCTCATCACGTTTTGAGCGTTTGCCCGTTTCAGTATCCAACTGGAGCAATGAATATCCCGACAATTCATCCTGAATTTGACGCAGCGCCTGCGAGGGAAGAACTGCACGGCCGAGGCCGGTATGCAAGATGATACCCGTTGCGTTAATGACCCTGCGATAGTATGGACGGGTAATTGCTTTGAGACGCTGCTTGGTGTCGGCTATGATTTTTTGGCGAATTGTGGCTTCATCCATCTCTGTCGGTGTTTGAGCGATAAGAAGTTTTCGGGTTTCGTCAACTGCTTGACGAATTGAATCGGCCACAACCTCTCTGCCAATGCCGGTAATATAGCTTTCCAGGTCTGGATCTTTTAAGAGAGTATCTACCGAGGGCAGTTTTCGCAATCCGCCCCCGGCGGATTCGTTCTGCTTTTTCATAAGTTACCTTTAGTTCTACAAAATAGGAACCGTGAGGACGAACAATACAAAACTTATTTTACTTCATCCATAAAAAAAAACAAGCGGTTTGCGAAACAGCTTATTATGCGCGGTTTTTTTCTGGATAATTGGAGCCATTCGAGTAGAATTCGGAGAATTATGTGTTTTTTTCGGAAAAAAATCACAAAAAGGACGTAACGAAATCCCTTTTTTAACGTCTAAAGTTACGGAAACAAAAAGACACAGGCACAATAGATAAAGCCGTTCTCGTCGAATAAATCAGACTTGGGTCTGAAACCATTATAAAGTCGCATATTGCGCTTCTACGTTCTCTTATAGGCAGAGAGGATATGAAGAAAAAAGATGTATGGATTTCTGTTGCGATTATAGCAGCAGCGTGTCTGGCATTTTACTTCTTTTCACAGCAGAAAGGGTACATAAGAATTGAGGGCTCCGGCGCCGAACTTCAGCTTGGCAGCGGCCTTTTCAGCACAACAAAAATAACGTCAGGACCAAATCCTGTTGCACTACGTGCGCGAGCATACAGACCTAAGCAATTATCCATAGCAATAAAGGAAAACGGCAATACCTGGCGGATTGACAGCCGGGGCCCCTGGGGGAATCTCTCACAAATCGAAGTGAAAAACGACCAGACATCGGTCCTCAAACTCGGCCCACCACTGCTGATTAAACCCAAAGTTCACAGAAGCGGTTCTCGGGCCTCAATAGATTTTTCGATTATCGGTCAGGCAGGTGAACGCTACGGGAATTCCGTAATGAAAAACAATCGGAGAGTATCTGCGCCAAAACTGAAAATCGTTGACGAAACTGGAACGGTACTTGCCTCAGGTAACTTCGCGTATGGCTGAGGCGGGACCTGCCGGTACTCGTGGCGAGTGCCAACGGACTTCAAAGGCAAGTACCAGGTGAAGGTGGACATCGACCTGGGGCCCTTTGAAACAAGACAGGAGGAAACCTGGCACTTCATACAGTAAAGAGATTGGGCCACGAGCACCGGCGGGTGAAGAGCAAAATTACTCTTGCCCGCCTTTTTTATTGGGAAAAAAAATAAGAAATGAATGAGTATAACTTAAGAGGCAATCATTATGAAAAGTATAAGTAATATAGGTTTAGCTGAGGTTCAAGCTGTTTACAGCGGCCCAGAAGGCGAGCTTTGGGAACTGATAATGGGAGAGCAGATTCACATCGGTGGTTTTGTTTCATCGATGGACCTTGCTGAAAAAGCTGGCATCGGTTCAGGTATGAAAGGTGTTGACCTCTGCTGCTGCAACGGAGCAGGGATGCGCTTTCTGGTGCGTTTCCGAGACGTGGCAGAAATGCACGGCGTAGATGCTACGGGAAAGGTTGTCGAACAAGGACGTCTCCGATGTAAGCAAGAGGGACTGTCTGACAAAATTAAATTCATGCTCGCGGATGTATGTGACAGTGGGCTTGAAGATGCAAGTGTAGATTTCGTTTGGGGAGAAGATGCATGGTGCTATGTTGTCGATAAGGAAAAGCTAATTTCTGAAGCGGCTCGTATAGCCAGACCGGATGGAGTGATTGCTTTTACCGACTGGATTGAAGGCAAAGCAGGGCTTACCGATGCGGAAGCGGAACGGTTTTTGACTTTTATGAAGTTTCCAAACGTACAAAACCTTGAAGGTTATACCGACTTACTGAGGGCGAACGGCTGCGAGGTGCTCGAAGCCGAAGATACCGGCAGGTTCGGGCCGTACGTTGACCTGTACCTCAACATGCTTAATATGCAGCTAACATATGATGCCTTGAAAATCATCGGGTTTGACAGCGAATTAATGCAGTCGATGGCTGCGGAAATGACGTTTATGCAGCAGTTAGCCCATGCGGGCAAAATCGCTCAAGGTCTGTTTGTGGCCCGCAAGAAAAAGTAACCAACATCTGAAGATTTGAGGAATAAAATGGCAAAATGTTCTGATAACAAAAAGATACGCATCGATGCAACCGACCCGCGCAATCCCCCCCAGCCGCAGTGCTCCTCAGAAAGCTTGGCAGAGAAAGAGCTGCAGAATGGGCCTTTGGCGTGGTTTGGTAAAATGATACAGAATTGTTACGAATATGCCTCGGACGCCAAAGCTAAAGGCAGGCGTATTGTGGGCATTATGTGTGAATATACACCGCGAGAGCTGATTATGGCTGCCGATGCTGTGCCAATATGCCTGTGTGGTGGCTCAGCGGAGATGATTCCGGCAGCGGAGGAACACCTGCCGGCAAACCTTTGTCCGCTTATTAAATCAACATACGGCTATCACATTCAGAAGAAGAATCCGTTTCTCGAAATGGCAGACCTTATTGTGGCTGAGACCACCTGTGACGGTAAAAAGAAGATGTATGAGCTAATGGCTGAGACGCGGCCTACATACGTGCTGGAACTGCCGCAGAAGCCGACTGACAGCGATGCGATGGCGCACTGGGTAAGCGAGCTGCGAAAGCTCAAGGCCGAGTTGGAAAATCATTTTGGCGTCAAGGTCAAAGATGTGGAAATAAAACGAGCTATCAGGATTATGAATCGCGAACGACAGTTGCGGCGTGAGCTGGCTGAGCTAATGAAATCGGAACTACCGCCGCTGACAGGCAGGCAGTTGCTGGAGCTTAAAAGCAGCATCTCTGGTATCAGTGCCGACTTTGAACAATACGCTGCAGCGATTAAACTTTTCAAGTCCCAGAATGCGGACTTTCGCAGGGATTCCAGGGTGCGGGTGCTAATGACAGGTGTGCCGCTGGTTCACGGAGCAGAACGAGTGCTTGATATTATCGAGTCTCACGGAGGGCTCGTCGTATGTATGGACAACTGTACCGGACTCAAGCCCATTCTGGAGGACGTTGACGAAACGGCCCAGGACCCGCTATTTGCTTTGGCTGAAAAGTATTTTCGCCTGCCATGCTCGGTAATGACAAAAAATGACCGGCGACTGGAAGTACTTCGCAACCTGGCCGCGGAATACCGCCCGCAGTGCATCATAGACCTTATCTGGCAGGCCTGTATCACATATGACGTTGAATCGTACCTTGTCAAAAAGCTAACAGAGAAAGAGCTTGGCGTCCCATATCTTAGGATTGAGACGGATTACTCGCCATCTGATTCGGCACGGATTGCATTGAGGGTTGAAGCGCTATTCGAAACAATCCACGAAAGGACTGGTGAACGGAAGTGCTCGGGCTGATGAAGACGATTATCTACACTTGCCCGTATGTGCCTGCTGAGTGGATTGCGGCGCACGGCCTGCGCCCGAGCAGAATAATACCGGGCGCTGTAGGCTCGACCGGTTCTGTGATGCGAACAGAAGGTGTTTGCCCATACGTTCGGGCTTTTATCGATGAGGTGATAACTGATAAACATGCCTGCGGAGTTGTGATGACAACAGTATGTGACCAGATGCGTCGAGCTTTCGATATTCTCGTCCGCAAGAGCGAACTTCCGGCTTTTCTTATGAATGTGCCGAATACCTGGCAAACTGTCGGAGCACAAAAGCTGTATATCGACGAACTCAAACGGCTCGGCCGATTCCTTATTCGGCTGGGCGGTAAGTCACCCTCGAATGATGACTTGGCAAAGATAATGCTCAAATATGACAGTGCCCGAGCGTCCATCCTTGCTGCAAGAGGATATTTATCTGCCCGGCAGTATGTCGAAGCAATTGCAGCATTCGGCCGAGATGGGCCAAACGCGAGGCCCAACAATGCTGTAGGGGCCGAGCCACTAATCGGACGTGTACCTTTGGCACTTGTTGGCGGGCCGCTGATAAAGTTGGACTTTGATATATTCGACATCGTTGAGCAATTTGGTGGACGAATAGTGCTGGATGCCACTGAAACCGGCGAGCGGGGAATGTGCGCCCCATTCGACCGCCGAAGCCTCCGTGACGACCCATTGATGGAGCTGAGCAACGCGTATTTTGGTGGTATCCAGGATGCATCGCGCAGGCCAAACAACGAGCTTTATAAGTGGCTTGGTCACGAGCTGATAGACAGAAGCGCCCGAGGCATTATTTTCCGCCGTTATGTATGGTGCGATATGTGGCACGCTGAGTTCTGGCGATTGAAAGACTGGACTGAATTGCCTGTTCTCGATATTGACATAGGCGGTGACAATGAAACAAACCAGCGCAGGACTCCAAATCGAATTCGCGCATTTCTGGAGATGCTGCAGTGAGCGATGTCCCGAGACAAATAACCCTTGAGGAATGGGACCGGCGATATGAAGAGCTACAAAGAGCCGGGATACATCAGCCAAGCTACAGCGGCCCACTTAGCCGGCACGTTGAGGATGGAGACAAACGCCTTCTGAAGCTTCGGTATGACAACTCCGCCGCGGCTCTGAGACTATGGAACTTTCTGCTTACGGAAGAAGACCGGCTGCACGAGGCCCGGACGAGTGGAAAAAAGCTCGTCGGCACAATGAAGGATTTGGGCACCGTACCCGTGATGGCGTACTCATTTGATAACGTCGTAGCTTTTTACCCTGATGGGGCCTGGTGGATTCCCTGTGTGATGGAACTCGATGCCGGGCTGTTGGAGATCGCTGACTCACTCGGTATAGATGAATCTTTTTGTCCGGTGCGTGCAATGCTGGGAGCTTTCGTCACAGGCGCACATTTTCCCCTTCCGGATTTATTGACCTGCAGCGTCGGGGCAACCTGTGACGATTTTTCCGCTATAGCGCAGCGGCTCAACGGTCTTGGATACCCTATTCTTTGGTGGGAAGCTCCACACCGGCGTTCCGGCGAGCCGGGCGAAGCGACAGTAAAACTGCCAGGCGGATTCTCAGCGCCAAAATGCCAAGTTGAATTTGTTAAATCGGAACTCGAAAGGCTCAAGACCGCTCTGGAAGAATTAGCAGGCCAGCACCTGGATGAGAAAAAACTCTCAGCCGGAATTAAAAAGGCAAATCAGGTCTGTATGTATCTTGACGAAATAAGACAGCTTGCATTTACCACCGCGGTGTGTCCTATGCCTGCTCTAGAAATGCTCATCGCAGAGATGTTAGCGATCCATTTTTGTTCCGACCGGGATGAGACTATCGAGGTACTTAAAGAGTTACTTGGTGAAGTTAGAACACGTGTGCAGGCGGGCAAAGGCGTTCTCTGTGCAGACGCCGCCCGCATCTTCTGGGTTAATCCAGTGGCGGATTTACAGGTGATGAATCTTCTCGAAGACTGTGGCGGTAGAATATGCGGCACGGAATATCTTTTCACCCACGCGCTCGATAGGATTCCGGAAGATTTGTCTCCAGCCGAAGCTCTGGCCCGGATGGCACTTGCTGACCCTACGGTCGGTTCATCAGCCGACCGGGCACAGCGGATATGCGCCGACATTCGCAGGTTCGGCGCCGAGGCGGTTTTAATATCGCGCATTCCAGGTGCAAGTCATTGCGCACTGGAAGGCGAAGTCATTGGCGAAATAGTGCAGGATAAGCTCGATGTTCCCGTGCTCGAGATTGAAGTGTCGCCGGTGACGGATTCAATGCGTCCGACACTATGTACGCGGCTGGAGGCACTGGTGGAAACTGTAAGAGAACGGAGAAAAAGATGATTTGTGCAGGAATAGATGCCGGCTCAAGGACAATAAAAGTAGTTTTGATAGACGCTGACCCCGCACCAATTGCACCCGCATCGCGGGCCTATACATTGCGGTCGGGCAAAACCTCCCCTCGTCGGACAATTGGTGCGGGGCAGGTTATAGCAAAAGGACTAACGGATCAGGGCGTTGAACAAGACAAGCTTGCGTCGGAACTTTTTGAGAGGGTTCTAAAAGACAATGACATTAATAGAGAGGATGTAGCTTCAATCGTGGCAACGGGCTACGGAAGAAATGCAGTTAGTATTGCTGATACGACTATAACCGAAATTACCTGTCACGCTGTCGGAGTGCGTCGCCTTGTGCCGAAGGCTATGACCATTATTGATATCGGTGGACAGGATAGCAAGCTTCTGCGATTGGACAGTGACGGTAAAGTGCGCGATTTCGCTATGAACGACCGCTGTGCGGCAGGGATGGGGCGTTTTCTCGAAGTCGTTGCCGAGCGTCTCGGTGTCAAGATTGAATCTCTTGGTAAAATGGCTGCGAAAAGCCGGCGTCCCGCTGCAATAAGTAGTATGTGCGTTGTGTTTGCAGAGACGGAAATCATCGGCTTGCTCGCTTCCGGTGCGGCCAGAGAAGACATTGTTGCTGGCGTGCAGGCGGCAATTGCCACACGCATCATTACAATGGCCGGTCGCAACATTAATCTGCCTATTATCTTCACCGGAGGTGTGGCAATGATTTCAGGAATGGATACCGCCTTGCAATCCGCTCTTGGACAGAGCGTTACTGTATCACCTGACCCCCAGATGACCGGCGCACTTGGGGCAGCGATTCTGGCATCTGACCGACTTAACCAAGACTAAGCTTAGCGGATATTAGCTCATTATTTTAAAACTTGAATACAAGAATATTAAATAAATCGACAAACACATTTGAGACGGGACTCCTCAGAGGCAAAAAAGGCGTTTGGGCACCAACGAAAGGAGCAAAAGAAATGGCAGAAACATGATGGTAGAGAAAAGTCAAAAGTATTGAGGAAAGAGAAACAGGAGAAAGCACTTATTTGGAAGAATATTGTCATGAAGAGGATTTTGATATTGCTGCTGGTTCTTGCAAACTACCTTGCTGTGGTAGCACGAGGTGCTGAGGCAAATCAAAAAAGCTCGGCTGAAGAAAAGGCCGAGACACATCCGTGGATCGGCAAGTACCCTATGAGCTTTTTTACGCTAACCAGGAGTGCGAAAACAGTCGGCAAGGACCATTTATCTATCTCGCTCAAGTTTCAACATTTTGACTGGACCAGAGTCCGCAGTGCCGACGGAACATATCATGCCCGACCATCGGGTCAACAAAAGCGAAAAACAAAATTCGTGACCTGCACAAAGTACGGCTGGGCAGAGGACCATCATCTGGCAATTGGTGTTCCAATCCTTTTCAACGATTTTGATATTCCAGGCAACAGCAATCACAGCCAGGGCCCCGGCAATATTTTCCTTTTTGAGAAGTGGAATATCATAAAGGAAACGAATAATTTTCCGGGTGTTGCGATAGATTTTTGGTATTATTTGCCGACCGGAGACAGCAAACGCAAGTTAGATAGTGACGATGGAGCCTACAAGATATCAACTGAAATTTCGAAAGCGTGGGAAGGCTTTTCTCTGCACTTCAATCCCAACTACAATTGGAGCGAAGATAAAGATGCTGAAGTAGGAGAGATAAACGCGGCCTTTCTTCTAAAAGCATATCCTAATTTATGGCCAGCAATCGAATATAACTACGTTGATGAAGAAAAAAAGAATGGTCACCGTCACGATCTTGTGCCAGGCGTAATCTGGAAATTCAAGGAGAGATGGTCATTTAAGGCCGGTATTCCAATCAACCTTGATTCAACATTTACGGACAGAGATAGAGTTGGACTTGTTCTCAAACTTTTTTATAGGTGGTGAATGGGACACAATCTGCAATGTAAAGCAAAATTCAGAACCCATTTCATGAAAGGGTTAAACAATGAAAAAGACTATTTGTTTATTCCTGTTTCTATCGGCTACTATAATATCTTTATCTGGCTGTGAGCAAAAAGATGAAGGCCAGGCAAAACCTGCCAAACCAACTACTGTTAAAGTTGGNCACGTTGGTCACGACCATCACANTGCACTGTTTGTTGCTTTGGATAATGCCTCGCAGTACGCTCAAGAAAGTGNAATNAACGTGAAGGTTGTGCAGGACCGCAAGTNCTATGAGCTGTNCGACAAAGGCAAAANGGTTNCGGACCTTGANATCGTAAAAGTNGGCGGTGGCTCCAAGATGCCTACGGCGCTGGCTCAAAATGTCATTGATGTGGGTTTCGGCGGAGCTGCACCGACTCTCGCTGCGGTTGATAGCGGTGCGCCCATAAAGCTTATCTCACCGCTGCATTATAAAGGCGATATGTTTGTGGTGCGGCCTGATTTTGAAGCCGAGAGTTGGGAGGAATTTGTGGCAATAGCTAAGGCAACGAAAAAGCCCCTCCGCATCGGCTATAAAAGTCCGGTGGCGGTAGCCAAACTGGTATTTGAGGAAGCTCTAAAGCACGAAGGTATTATATTTAGCGGGGACCCTTCCCTCGCTGACTTGCAAGTACACATGGTAAACGTCCAGGGCGGCAGTAAATTAAACGTGGCTTTAGGCAGCGGCTTGATTGACGGCTATGCAGGCAATAATCCATTTCCAGCAATTGCGGTCGAAAAGCAAATAGGCCGAATTATCTGCGACCTCGAGGATTTGCCCCCAGGGACATTTCGAAATCACCCGTGCTGCTGCATCGCAGCCAACACAAAGGCCCTGAAAGAAAAATCTGAGGCAATTGTGGACTTACTTATGCTGTTTTTACAGGCCAATGAAACTATCAACAGCAATTTGGACAAAGCCGTAGCCGCGGCGGTGCGGTGGATAGGAACCAGTGACTCCGTGGAGCGGATGAGCATCCCAACGAGCGGGTATTCTATGGAGACCTCTGCACAATGGCACCAGACAATGGGCAAATGGATAGAGGCAATGAATGGTCTCGGTGTCTTTAGGGATAAGCTCAAAGGCCTTGAGCCTAAAGAAGTACCCCCGCTGGCCTACGATTTATCACTGTTAGAGAAAGCGAGAAAAAAACTTGCGCAAAGAAGAGCTGAGCAATAAGGATTTGGGGAACTGGCCTAAACTCATTGGCTGGATCGCTGTGCCAATCATACTGCTTGCGATATGGCAGATGGCAGCCGTGCATNTAAANCAGCCATGGATTTTCCCGCCGGTGACGAGAGTCATTGAACAGCTTGCACATCCGTTGCGAGAACACTACGCCTCAGGCTCACTCCTGAGCAATACGGTGATAAGTTTGTTGCGGGTGCTGCTCGGATTTTCACTGGCTGCAATAGCAGGTGTGACACTGGGTATAGTTATGGGCTCTATCCGCATTGTTGGTGATGCTATTGAGCCAATCGTCGAGGTTCTGCGACCCTTGTGTCCGATCGCATGGCTGCCTTTTGCCATCGCTGTTTTCAAGTTGAAAACTCTTCCGCAGTTGGTCGGCGTTAAGTACAGCCATACTATATTTGACCAGGTTCAGTTAGGAATGATTTTTGTAATCTTTGTTGGCGGTTTCTTTCCAGTAGTCACCAACACGCTTGATGGAGTTGTAGGCGTGCGGCGAAACTATTTGTTGCTTGCCCGAACACTTGGCGCAACGCGAAGACAAACCTTTCTTTACGTGTATCTGCCCGCCTCGATGCCAATGATCCTTACCGGCCTGAGGCAGGGGCTCGGCCTATGCTGGTTCGTGATAATTGCAGCAGAAATGATGACAGGCAGTGACAGCGGCATAGGCTATCTGCTTATGTACGCTTCGGACAACTCAGCAATGGATATTGTTATCGCAGCAATGTTAATCATCGGCGTCATAGGTGCTCTGCTTAATTTCACGATGCGCAGAATCATGCTGCGCACAGTTCGCTGGAAGGGAAAGGAAGTATAAAGTAATGAAACCTGATGAGGCGAAGAAACATCCGACAGACAATTTACTAGCGCTGGACCTTCGCGGCGTAAGTAAGACTTTCTATTCAGTCGCCGGTACGAAAGTACCGGCACTGGAAGATGTGAACCTTGTTGTCCAGGAAGGCGAGTTTATTACGCTGGTAGGTGCGACAGGATGCGGCAAAACCACCCTGCTTAATCTCATAGCAGGGCTGGATACTCCGGACGACGGATATCTGCGTCTTGGTGACGGTTTGCGATTTGGTGACAACGTAGCCTATGTGTTCCAGCACTATACTCTATTCCCCTGGCGAAGCACCATTGACAATGTATCATTTGGGCTGCAAATGCGGGGCATCCCCCGGAAATTAAGAAAAAGCAGAGCTTTCGAACTGATCTCTAAAGCAGGGCTTAGTGGCTTTAAAAATGCCTATCCACACGAGCTATCCGGCGGAATGCGTCAGCGGGCAGCAATTGCCCAGGCCTTGGCAATACAACCAAAGCTGCTGCTTATGGACGAACCATTTGGGGCGGTTGACGATTCCACGAGAAGAGAGCTCCAACAAATGTTAACCGAGCTGTGGCAGGAACACCACACGACTATATTATTTGTAACCCATAACATAGATGAGGCTATAGTGTTAGGCGGCAGAGTACTGGTCTTCAGCGAGCGACCGGGCAAAATTGTGCGTGAATTTAATATAGACCTGCCCCGGCCAAGAAACAGAATGACAGAAGAATTCACCAACCTGTTTATTCAAATTCGACAGTCGTTATCCGGGCAGCTTGATTAAAAAAAGGAAAACCAGAAAAGTAGTAAATCAATAAACATATTTAAGATATGACCCCTCGGACGCAAAAAGAGCGTTCGGGGACCCATGAAAGGAGCTTTATAAAATGCAGATTCCGGAAAAAGCGAAAAAACTGATTGAACAAGGAAAAGTTATCGCACTGGCAACAAGCTCAAAGGAAGCTATCCCGAACGTCGTCTTTATGCTACAATATTGGTGGTATCAGCAGGACACACTTGTTATCGGAGATCTCTTCATGAATGCAACCCGCNGGAANGTGCAGGAGAANNGTTTCGCTTCATTCTGCGTATGGGACGAAGAAACAGACCGGTCATACAAATTCAAAGGGACCGCAAAATANGANACATCAGGCNAAGCCTATGAGTTTGCCAACGNCAATCTGCACAAAAACAAGCCCGATAAGAACTTCAAGGGCGTAGTTGTTGTCAAGGTAACAGAGGTATATGATGCCTCACGTGGTGAAAACGCAGGAAAATTAATCGCCGAGGAATGAGAAAATCAGAACATTTTGACCTAAACAAAAGGGTATCTAAAAATGATTAACACGGAAAGACGAAAACGGGTTATGCAGCGTTCTATACGACTTGGACACTGCATTTGTGACCACAAGCAACCTTGTCCCTGTGATNTTTTTAAGNAAAAGAATATATGTTCGTGTGCGGGTGAACGGCTCGAGGCGCCGACCGGGCCAGTCCAATTGACAAAGCTCGTGGAAAAGGCCGGCTGCGCTTCCAAGATAGACCAGGCGTTTTTGAAGCAGGTGTTAAAGGATTTGCCCTCAGTCGACGACCCTCGTGTGCTGGTCGGCGTACCGGCGGGCGATGATGCCGGCATATACGATATGGGCAATGG
>JGI24422J19971_10001717_pt1 | contig 13446 bp, 21 predicted proteins | sample DeeMarSWOR152_54_FD_19971 | JGI IMG/M metagenome (IMG submission 19971) | reverse complement strand
ATAAATCAATAAATGTCAGTGTTGATAAATATCATTTACAGGTGTAAAATTTTCTTTTACATCTATTTCCTATAGTGTGAACTTTGGTTTGCTTTTTTAGGAAAAGAATAAAGAATAGGTGGTAGTTTTATGGTTTTTATAAGAAGGGGTCAAAAATTATTAGATGTGGGAAGAGCTGAAATTCCTTGGACAACATATTTAAAAGGTCTTATGATTGGTTTAAGTGGAGAGGATCTGAATGAATATTTTCCAGAAGAGGACATTGAAGTTGTAAGTCTACATCGTTTCAATTACGTTAGAGACAATGGTGGATGGAGAGAATATAATCCTTTTACTAGGGAATGGGAATATAAAAAATATAAAGAAACTAAATTAGAAAAATATCTTTAACTCTCTTTTTTAGAATCAATTGAAGACAATTAAAAAGAGGCGTCTCTTCGACACCTCAAAAGGGAAAATTAATTATTTTATAGAAGATTTTTATTACTTTTTCTTCTTTCCCACTTTTTTCACCATTCTTCTTCTCGAGGAGCTTCTACCTTCTTTTTCTTTACCACGGCCATCGCCTCCAAAGAGACAACATCTCTCTTAATTGATAAAGAGCATAGAAGTAGTATTTAAGCTTTTAATGTCATTTTGGCTTTAATGTTCGTTTTTTTGATATTTTCGTAATTACAAGGAATATGCATCAATTTATAGATATCTTTAAATTTTAAAAATTTCACGGTCATCCATTTTATAGAAAATCATATATTCAGCACACACTTGTTATAAAGGGTCTGTTATTAAACTAGATTTCTTATACTGGTTGAATTCCTGAGATTGTGATAACACCATCACATTGTTTGTCTCCTGGTAAAACGTTTACATAGACGCTACCTAATGTTATGTTATCTGTTGTTCTAGGGAGATAAATTTTATAGCCATGCGGAGAGCCAGGTGGGTTTCTTCTAGGATAGGTGTTTCGTAAACATCCATATACTTCTTCCCTTAAAGTTTCTAATGACATATCTTTTGGTAAATTTACTATCCTGTATACTATTTTTCCAGATTCTTCAGCTTCTCTATCATCTATTTCAAGACCAAGAGGATGTAACACCTTTTTCTCTACTGTATTTAATAGTTGATCATATGCTTCGAAAGTTTCACTCATGCTAAATCAATTGAGTAATCAAGAATTTAAATTTAACGTAAGCAAATAAGATTTTTTAAATAGTTCATACNCTCATTAAATTTATGAGGTATCTTGAAGATGAGGAAGCCAAGGAAGCAGAAAAANTCATAAGAATTGCGGCTGAAGAAGCAAAAAAATCAAAATGNAANNTNTCTCNNAGAGGNGCTNTTATTGTTAANAANNNNAGAATAATAGGNAAAGGTCATAATAANGTTACCCTTGAAAAATACTGTAATCCATGCATNAGNNAAAATATAGANGGTAGNNANAGAGTNGAATTATGTTCTGCNATTCACGCTGANCAAATGGCTATATTAGATGCGTTAAAACAGGGAGAAAAANTAGAAGGTTCAAGAATGTTTCACATAAAAGTAAAAGATGGAAAAATAAAAACCTCTAATAAAACATCTTGTACAGTTTGTAGTAGGCTTATTCTAGAAGCTGGTGTTAGTGAGTTTGTTCTTTTTCGTAAAGAAGGTTTTTCTTTGTACAATGCCGAAGAGTTGAATAAAAAATCTTTTGAACACTTTTTAGGAGAATAAAGTCCTTTAAAACATAATACTTTATATTAACACCTTCAAAATAATTTATTAATGGTAACTAAACATTTAAAGAAGAGTTGGATGGCTTATAGGAAAAATTTTTCTGAATTATTAAAAGCTCTTATTGTAAATTACGGTCTTTTTATTTTGATAGTAGTAGGAGGAGGTTTTGTCAGTTTCTTTGTTCCTGATATGATGTTGTGGATTTTTGGCATATCTATTATTGCAGGAGTCTTGCTTTTTATTGTTTTGAATGGGGGCTTTATAAGAATGTGTTACGAGTCCTTGAGAGGCAAAACGAAATTAAGCACGATGTTTAAAACATCTAGAAAAAATGCATGGCCTCTGATTGGTACAAATTCTATTACATTCTTTATTTCTTTAATAGTTGTGATCGTAGTTTCGTTTGCCGTATTAGCAACAACTCAACCTGAATATCTTTTTTCAGGTTACTATCTATCTTCAATTCCTACTTATTCAATTATTTTAATTTATATTATAATAGTGCTCATTCTTGTTTTATTTTCCTTTGTTAATCAGGGAGTTGTTATTAATAATTTAGGTGTTTTTAAATCAGTTAAGAAAAGTTTAGAGGTCGCTAAGAAGAACTATTCAACTATAGTTTATCTAATTGTCACATTCATATTTTTTTATTATGTTTCTAAATACTCTATTGGCTTATTACCTCAGGTTGGACCCATTTTAGAGAACATTGTTAATTACTTTTTACTGGTTCCTCTTCTTGATTTATGCATTACAAATATTTATGTTAGAGGCAAGAAAAAATAGTTAAAATAAATAATTTTATAAATTCTAGTTGTTTATTGATATTATGGCTCAGAAAAGATTAAGAACACCAAGTGGTGTTGGTGGGTTAGTAAGATATGAAGAAGAAGAAAAGAGCTTGATACAGCTTAAGCCAACACACGTTATTGGCATAATTCTAGGGTTAATAGCTTTAGAGATATTCTTAATGATTATACCTGCATAATTTTACTACTTTTCGTGGTAAGATTTTTTTATGCTAAATCTATTTCTAATGTGATATATGAAGAAAGAAAAAATAATATTTGTTTCACATTGCATCCTGAATCAATATGTAAGAAAAAATCTAAGAAACAATTTGAGTTCTAAAAATGAAATATTAGAAGTTTTACTAGACTCTAAAATAGGTATAAATCAATTACCTTGTCCAGAGATTGAATTTAATGGAAAGGCAAATGTTGAATTTAATACAAATAGTAAAGAGTATAAGGAATATTGTAAAAAACTTTCTTCAAAAATTTCAAAAACAATTAAAAAATATTTAAAAGCAAATTTTGATGTAGTTGGCATTCTCGGTGTTGATTTTTCTCCTACATGCGCAGTGTACAGAATTAGCGATGGTAAAAGAATAAAATTTAAAAAAGGAATTCTTATAGAAGAAATAGAAAAACAAATGCAAAAAGAGAATTTTCAGGTTCCAATCTTTTCTGTGAATTTAAACAACGTTCTTCCAACTGTAGAAAAACTTAATTTGCTTTTAAAAAACTCGTAGAGGGTGATAAAATGAGTTTAAAGTTGAAGTTTAAGGGAAATAAGACAATAGTAGAAACAGACTACCCCGCTGCTTCCAGTTCTCATAAACATATATTAGATGACTGTGGAGAGGTTGTCGGTGCAATGAAAACATATGGAATAAAAGAATTGGAAGTGCCAAGACATCAGGCGGATGGTTATGGCATTAGAGAAGAATTCAACAGAGAACTAAAGAAAAAGGGTTTCAAAGAAAAATATTTCCACAGATGGAAACACTGGTGATTGAATGGTAAACAAAAGATCTCCATATTATCTAAAAAGTGAGTATTCTGAAGGTGTATATGGTAATGAAAGACACACGGCTTTTGAAAGAGAAATAAAAGTTAAAGGCAATGACGACTTTAGAGTTGGAGATTTAACCAAAGATTTAAAATCAAAGCTGATGCCATGACACCATATGGTAAAGTTTATAATAAAAGTACAGTGACTTCTGACAAAAATTACAGCAGGGTAGAGGGTATAGGGTATGTTAAATCAGATGATGTGAAAACTGTAAGAAGTCTCGCAAGCGGATTGCCTGACTGTGTGAGTCATGGAAATAAGATAGCATATGACTTGCATGTAAGGTTTGCCGAAGAAAGGAGGAGATGATTTTATGGGAGAATATTATGGAAAAATGAGTGTTCTTTCCATTTGCTCAAACACAAAATATGTTTCAGTTATAAAGGGAGATGGTAGTGTAAAATCGAACGACCCTTATGTGAATATGGAATTAGCCCGTAGACTTCCAGATGTTCTAGATAAGGCTAACTATTATGTATACGATTTACAGAGGTCGAAATGATGTACGAAACAAGAATTGAAACAGAAATGATTATTGATCATGAAAAGGAAAAAGTTAGTTTAGAGCAACTTAAGATAAAAGTTAACGGTTATGAAAATCAAGAGATAGAGAGAAAAGCTATTGATGCTTATAACAAAGATGAGGAATTGTCTAAATATACTATTGAAGTTGATAGTTGGCTAAAAAGATTTTGGTACAGAATTTTCGATGATATGTTCGATAAACTAAGGTACTGGCCACAAATAATAAGAAAAAAGAAAATATAAAAAACAATAAAAAAAGCTAAAAAAGGGTTAAAAAGACTAACTTTAGCTTCTTGTTCCTGATAAAGTACCAGTGCTGTTCATGAATTGTGTTGGATAGGATGTTAACACATACTCAAGTGACACATAAAGTTTATAAGTTGAGCCTGAGTTTCCTGTCAAATTAACAAAGCTGGCTGTTAAATAGGTAGCAGTACGTGCTCCGGTTGGTATTGTTACATCTGCAATGTCATCTACAAAACTTATTGCTGAGTCACTATCTGCGTAGATTTGTACTACCCTAATCTCCTGTCCAACCCTGTTTTCCAGTATCACGTCTAAATTTCCATTTATATCCAAATCCCATGGCTGAATTACATCTACTTGAGCAAAACCTGTCTTTGAAGGGCCTAAAAACCCTGCTGGTGCGAAAATTCCATAGTATGCTAAAACACCTGCTACTATCAATATTATCAATATGGCCCATCCATATGTCATCAGGTACTCTATTGCTGTTTGTCCTTTCATTAGGTACACCTCCGTGTTGTTAAATTTTATTTTGTAAACCTGATACTTAAAGGTTTGTTTATAAAAGGAAAAAGCTTCCAAATAATGCGCTTACAACGTTGTGGAACAAAAGGAACATGATTATTGATCCTGCCATAAGAAGTGGTATAAATTTTAAACCATTTTTTTCCTTTCCAGACTGTATTAAGCCTATTGTTAGTGAGCCAAAGAAACCCATAACGCCTAAACATGCTATAGCAAACCAGAAAAGCTGGTCTGGGGTTATTTGAGGACCCGATGCTTTTGAAAGAAAACCTCCTCCACTAAATTCTCCTCTTATTTGAACCCCCCCTAATACTTCAGGAGCCCAAAGTTTTGCCATTGTTTGTACAAAAAACAAGCTTATTGAAAACAAAGCTGGTGCTCCTATAATAGTTGCAAATAAGATAAATATAGAGTAGGCCGTTACAGAGGATTTTATTTCTTTTCTCAAGACTTCTTTAACTCTTATGTTGTTGGCGGTTTCTTCTAAAAGTTGGGCTAGTTCTCCACCAGCCTCTATACCCTCTATTATGAGCTTTATTGTTTTATTCAAGATATCTGATTTTATTGTTTCAGCCATTTCCATTAATGCTATATTAAGAGGCTTACCGGCCACGGACTTTGCTCCTGCCTTTCTTATCTCTTCTTCAAATATACCAAACTCAGGTCTTGCAGAGAGCCATATTGCTTTATCAACAGTCATTCCGGCCCTAATGTTTGCTGCCATTAGCTGTAGAGCATCTGGTAATATGTTTTCTACTTGTAAAGCTCTTGAATCAGCTATTAATACAACAGATACTTGTATTATTGCGAAAACTGTCAAGCCTGATATAAAACCTAATGGAAGAGCAATGCTTTCAAAACCGAATATCCAAAGATCAAAAGCAAATATTAAAGCAAAGGCTGTAGAAAATAGAATTGAAAACGTTAAAAATCTGTTGATAAACTCTGGTTTAAGTCCAGCATATTTTATCTGTTTTTTTATTATTTGTTTGTATCTTGTTGGAGTAAAATAGAGTAATTTTTCTTTAAATCTTATTCCTTTAAACTTTAATTTTAGCTTTTTCAAATTAAACATTTTTTTTAAATCAAACTTTTTTTTCATTTCATCAAACCATTGAAGATCTTTTAGTCTTTATTATTCCCATGTAAAAATACTGAAACATGGCCAAGAACATCAATATTAGTATAAACATATAGGAAGGAATGGTTATTCCTGAAAATGTGGAAAGTATAATTAAAAATGTTATACCAAGGGTTGGCATTATAACAGAAAACATCATGTACAGCAAAGTGAAGGGGTTTAGTTCTTGCCCGTATCTTCTAATTGCAACTATTTGCTCTGAAACTAGATTTTTAACTATAGCTTCTAAAGCCGTTGATATATCACTACCAGCTTTCATGGCATTAGTTAACTGCCATAAAGACCTTCTAAAATGAAGTGATGGATTTCTTAAGGAAGCTCTTTGAAAAGCCTCTATTTCAGACAAACCAGCATTTATTTCCCTAACTATGACTTTAAACTCATCGCTTATCTCTCCATACCCATCGCTAACACCTATCAAACTGTTAAAAAGAGGAACACCAGATTTTATTTCTATTAGAATGTGTTCAAGAGCGTTTAGTAAATCTCTCTCAAGTTTTCTCATTCTTTTAATTGCTAAAAGTTTGGGGTATCTCATAAGATAGAAGAAAACAAAAAGAGAAAATGATAGACCAACGACAATTGGTAGTACAATATCAAACTTACCTACCAGAAAACCAACCAAAAAAATTATGGGTGAAAGAATGAAGAAATAAAAAATTGTTGTCATTGCTACTAAAGAGCCGTATTCTTTGGGATGGAGCTTGAGTTCAGCTTGATATAAATGAAGTTTTAGAGAAGGAGTTGCTTTGGCAATTACATTACCTATTCTTTCAAAGACTTTAGCTTCTTTCAAAGCCGTATCCATAGGAAGCGGAACAAAAGGTATTATCATTCTTTAACACTTTCTAATTCTTTAACACTCTCTAATTCTTTCAACAAAGCCTTACCTATAATTTCTTCTGGTTTGCCCCTATTTTTGACAATTTTAAGTACTTTATCCTCATTATGGTAGTATTCAGCCACAACCATCCCAACAGTATTTACAGTTTTTATTTGATTGTCAAGCATCCATTGAAGTATTAGTTCCTTCTCTCTAATATCTTGTCCCATTTGTTCTTCTGTCATTCCTGTGTGAAGTCTAATTTCGTTTATTAAACGGATACTGCTTTTTACCTTTTCTATGGTATCTGTTGTGGGTTTCCATCTATACAATATTTCTAATCTTGGTGGGATAGTTCTAGACTCTCCTGGTATTAGTTCAGCTACCTCTAAAGTTCTTCTTATTCCAAATCTTCTATGTCTATATTGAACAATAACCAAATGCAAAGCTTCTAATAAAGTTTCAGGTAGATCTATAGGAGGATTGATTAATCTTCTTACAACCTGTTCAGCTCTATCAGCGTGGAGTGTGGCATAGACACTATGACCCGTGTGCATTGCTTCGAATAGAACTTCTGCCTCCCTTTGTCTCCTTATCTCTCCTACAACAACCCTGTCAGGTCTCATTCTTAACGAATTAACNAGGAGATCTAACATAGTTACCTCTCCCTTACCTTCAGGATTNGCCTCTCTTGTTGTTACAGGTATCCAGTGNAAAAAGTCTGGCAATCTTAACTCTCTAGTATCTTCTATAGAAATTATTCTCTGNTTTGTAGGAATGAAAGGCATAAGAGCATTCAAAACACTAGTTTTACCTGATGCTGTTCCGCCAGCGACCAAAATGTTGAGTTCGTATTGGATGCATAACCATAAAAGAGCAGCTACTTCTTTTGATATTGTTTTTACTTTGGGATCTATGAAATGAATAATTGTCCAAGGTTCTCTACTAAATTTTCTTATTGTTATTGTATTGCCTTTAGTAGATATGGGAAATAAAGTTGCATTAACTCTGTCACCTGTTATTAAATGGGCATCCATAAGAGGATTAAGGGTCGTGATTTGTCTTCCTATCCTCCTTCCTATCAAACTAGCATAGTTGTATATTTGATCCTCAGAATTTATGATAACATTAGTTTTCAACCAACCAAATTTTTTATGGTAAACATAAATAGGTGTAAAAGAATTGTTTATTACTATTTCCTCTAAATTGTCATCACTAAGAATTACTTCTAGTTTCCCTAAACCTAGCATCTCATGAACTAAATGGCCTGCTAATATATCCTTTTGTTTGTCTGTTACCTTGGGAAGCTGTTCTGAAATTGCTTTATATGCACTCTCTAAAAACCTTTTTTTCATGCTTTCCATAGCTTTAGGATCTAAGATCTCGCTAATCTCTATTCTTACAACTTCTATCAACTTTTCCTTTATAGAATCTAGTATTACTTGTGTTGTAAGTTCTATTGCTGGAAACTTTATATCATAGACAGGCGTATATTCATCGGGCTTCTTGACTATATTTATCATTCCAGGTACATTATCTGCTATAACAGTATATTTATCTAATTCTTCCATCATCTAACCCTATTTCTTAATTTTTTCTCTTTTTTCACTAATTTTTTTGTGGGTTTTAGACATTCTTTTATGAATTTCTTCTTTCTTTTTGGCAATTTTTCTAGTCCTTCTTTTATGTTTTTTAAATAGTTTTTTAATTTTTGTAAAACGAGGAAATCTTATTGGTTTCTTTATGAAAGCACTCAGTATTTTCATTTCTTTATCTAAGAAAGTTATCTCTCTTTCCAGATTCTTCCTAACTTCTTCAAGATTTGCTATTTTCCTTTCGTGTTTAGTCATTTTTTGTAGCTGTTCATTTATTTTTTTGTCCATTTCCTCAAAAGAACTTTCTACTTCTTCAAAGCTTTGTGCAGACATTTCTGCTATTCTTTTTATTTCTTCTGCTTCTTTCAAAACCATTCTTCTTTCAGCTTCATAGCCCCTCATTTTTTTCAAGTTTCTCTCAACGTTTTGGAGCTTTTTCTTCAAATCTTCTTCTGCCTTTTTGAAAACCTCATCAGTTTCCAAAACCTCTTTCTCAATTTTAATTGTCTTTTCTTCAAATTTCTCTATTTTTTTCTCTACTTTCTCTCTTTCTTTCTCGATTTTTTCCTTCCTTTTGAATAACTTTTCTTCAGGAAATTCTTTTAGAACTAACTCAGGCTCTCCAAGAGCAGGATATCTAAGCTCTAGTATACCATTTTCTTCTAACACTCTTACCCATTCTTCTACTTGTTTTTCATCAACTCCTAAAATCTGTGAAGCTCTACTTAATGTTACTTTTCCTTCTTTTTTTACAAGACGAACAAGTTTATCGACAGAAGTCTCTATCAAGATGGTTTTGTATTCACTCATATAATATCTACCTTTTTTCCAAAGGGTGTTGTTACATTTAATATTGATGGTAAATTCATATAAAAATCAGAGGTATTAAGATACATATCAACGACACTATCTACCATTGCGTTATGTAAATCCACGTTTAAAACTGTAGGTAGTGGTCCTACTTGAATAGTTATAAAATAACTTCCTGTGACATTTTTTATATCTAAATTAGCAGTGGATTTTGAATCTACATTGAAATAGTGGGTCTCAAAATTAAAGATGTCACTGTTCACGTCTTCAAAAGTTAGGTTTAAAGTTAAACAATTAAAAGCAGCTCCTTCACAAGTTGATACAGAAGCATCTGGACTCCATTTTTCACAATATTGAGGATCAGAGGGGTGTGTTAAATTACAATTAAAGTAAACATTTTTTAATTTTATGAAAACTTCTATACCATCAATATATGAAAAATTTGAAGGGTCGGCATTTATGTTCATTTCCCTCTTTCCATAATCTGGATAAAAATAAACAATATTCATAGGTTCTATTGTGAATAGAGATTGAGGATCCATATCACTTAAATTTATTTTATTTCCATCTATATCCTCAAAGTCTATATTTATGGTTGGGTCTCCATAGATTTGGTTTACAAACTCTTGATATAAATCTAACAAATCTTCTATGTTTTCTGTTGCAGGTAGACTATCGTTTATCTGTAGATGTTCAGCCTTCTTACTAAGATGTACATTCAATAAGTCATTAACGCTATCAGCTACATCATGCCATGTGTAATATATTCTTTGGGCGGATATCGTATCTGCAACTGTTTTTGATTTTTCTATATTATCATACACAAGTACGTAAACATACGTCAAGATTGCTAGAAATATTAAAAACGTTACTGCTGTGAAAAATAAACCCCTCATCTCAACCACAACTCAAATTCTGCAAGACCATATTTTTCATTTTCATAATTTATAAAAATTCTTTTGACTTTGATGTACTCATTTTTCTTTTCACAGTTTTGCGTAAAGTTGTTGTATGTTTTATCTAAATTAAAAGAAGGCGGTGGTCCTATACTGCCATCATAAGTTTTTACTGTTAAATTTCCACAAAACGTTTTGGGCAATAAGCCAACATAAAAACCCAAGTCTTCGTTTACAAATCCAGCAGATTGTCCTACGTAATAACTTAACCTTCTTGAAGTATCCATTACAGACAAGATATCATTTCCTAAATTAAACAACTGTTTCTTATCAAAGTTACTTGTTGATGCCTGAGGAATCATGAATAATATTGAAGCTAACATAATAGAAGCTATAGTTATTGCCATTAATGCATCTATTGTTATTACAAAAGCTTTCATTCGCACACCTTTGTAACTCCAGGAATAAACTCATAAATTCTTACATTCATCTTTAAAGTTTTATTGCCTATTCTTACAACTCTTGTTACTGTTGAAATATCCTTTGCATTGTTTGGTGCAATCTTTCCGTAATTAGATGTAACAGCAATCTCTCTACTAATATTTAGAAAGATATCATGCAAATCATCTGATGTTGGGGCATAATATTCCTTTCCATAAGTCTTTTTTGCTATTTCTTGCATTAAAGTTCTATTAGCATCTCCACCTAAAGATATTGTATAAATTATATTGTCATTTAAGCATGCTTGATAAGAAGCGTTTAAAGTGTGTTCTATATCTCTTGGATCCGTAACACTACCCGAACCATAAGGATAAGTTGGGTTTCCATCAGAAAGTAAAACCTGAATTTTAAATACTGGTGGGAAAGACCTGCCTTTATTTTGTTCTGTTATTGCCTCTAAAATACCATCTCCTATATTAGTTCCTCCTGAACAATCATCACAATGTGTTATTTCATCACCTGAACAACCAAAAGTCCAAGAATCTCGACAACACAATTGATTTATTCCTTCTCCACATGAAGCACAAACACCCTCAATACAGTTGTTGCCTTTTAGAGTAGTTTTATTTGAATCTGTCATATTAAGTAAGCCAAAATCTACATTTGCATTTGTAGAATAAGAAATCAATCCAGCTTGATCATAACTTTCGTTTAATTCATCGACAAAAGCTGTTGCTGCTTCTTTCAAGTCAAGTATTTTTTCACCGTCCATGCTACCGGATACGTCTAATACAAGCATTACATCCAATTCTGGTCTCACATCAGGACAGGCTTCAGGTTCTATTCCTTCTATTTCTATCCAGAAATCATAGGGACCAGTATTCAGTTCTGTTCTCAAGTCTTCGTAATCTTGTACAGTAAGAGCGAAAAGCTTAGAACAGTTTAATACGTTTTGTTCACCCATTTTAATTGACACCATAAAATCTGCAATTTCGTTTGCTTTTCCTTGTATGTCAAAAGAAGGTATTACTGATACTTCTATCCAAACATATGCTATCATGGCTATAATCATCATAAATATAGAAAGTGCCACAAGAGAATCTATTGAAAATACTTGTCCTTTCATTGTATTTTCACCATTCCCCCTTTATTAGTTATCACTACAGAACCTTTTTCTATAAAAAATGGGGGGATCGAAGTTTCGTTTTCTATTTTGTTTTCAACAAATATTTTTACTATAGAAAATTTTTCTGTTGAACAAACCAAAGTTCTGTTGTTCTCAACTTTGATTGTATAATTGTTTCCATAAACTTTATCAGGAATGAATATTCCTTGAGAAAAGCCCCCTCCATAATATATTGCTTTATTTATTTTATCAGCTACATTTTCACAAATATCTTTTACTTTTCTCTGCAATTGAGTTTCTTGAGAAAAAAATTGTGTTCTTGAGGCTGTTGCAAACACTAATAACAAGATGGAAAGAACGACAAAACTAATTATCATAAATTCCATTGAAACCTGTCCTTTCATTCTATCAACTACCTGTTATATTAACATATCCTTCTATAGTTTCAAGTTCTATAATTTTCAGTCCCGAACTTGTAGGAGGTGAACCGCTAATATTTGCTTTTGTTAAAACAATAACATCCATATATCCATCTGGCGTAAAAACACTGAGTGTTATCACATTATCTTGTACAGAACTTCTTGATGAAGAATAACCGGAGGGCATCACTACAGTTATAGAAGCTCTAGCTCCAGGACCTTGGGCATAAAGACTGTTTGCTGCGGATGCTATTTTATTAGCTGCTATGTTCGCTTGTTGAACTCTTGTAGAAGTTTCATTTTGTTGCCAGGCTAACCCCGCCACTATTGTTATGGCTACAATAACTATACCTATAATTACAAAATATTCTATTGCAGCCTGCCCTCTCATAAGAAAAGGTTGTCAAATCTAAAAGAAAAAGATAATGGTAAATTTAAATTTTATACAACCAATTGTTATTATGAAAAACTTGTGGAAATTTTTGAAAAATGAAATATCTCGAGAATTGAACATTAATGTTAGTGATATTGAGGAACCTTTAAAATACGGAGATTTTGCTTATCCTTGCTTTCCTTTAGTTAAAGGAGATGAGAATCCTGTCAAGTTAGCAGAAAAATTGGCTAAAGAAATAAAGATAGATTTTTTAGAAGTTAAGAATATAGGGCCTTACCTGAATTTCTATGTAAAATGGGATGAGTTTTCTAAAGTTCTGATAGAATCTATTGATGAAGATTATGGTAAAGCTGAAAAAATTGAAAAAAAAAGAGTAATGGTTGAACATACGAGTGCCAATCCTAATAAGGCTCTTCATATAGGTCATATAAGAAACAGCTGCCTTGGAGACTGTCTGTCTAAAATATTGAAATTCTATGGTCATGACGTTATCATTGCTAACTATATAGATGATACGGGAGATCAAATGTCAGATCTTATTATTGGTTTTAAAGTTCTTAACATGCCTTTGACCACTGATAAAAAATTTGACCAATATTGTGGTGATGACGTTTATGTGAAAGTTAATAAAATTTATAAAAAAAGAGAGGATCTGTTAGAAAAAAAGAGAGAAATCACTAAAAAAATTGAAGAAGGTAATAATGAAATTGCAGATTTCTCAAATGATATTGCAAGAAAAATCTTGCTAGAACAATTAAAGACTTGTTGGAGAATGGGAATTTATTACGATTTACTTAATAAAGAGACTGACATTATTCAATCTAAACTTTGGTTAAAGGCTTTCGAAATGTTGAAAAAAGAAAAATTGATATATCAACCAACAGAAGGAGAAAAAGAAGGTTGTTGGCTTTTGAAGCTGTCAGATTTAC
>JGI24422J19971_10001714_pt1 | contig 13455 bp, 18 predicted proteins | sample DeeMarSWOR152_54_FD_19971 | JGI IMG/M metagenome (IMG submission 19971) | reverse complement strand
AGAACCAAGACTCATGCTCAATTTCCTCGTTAAGGATTGCCTGAGATAAATCGTAGGTTCGATGGTCTTTGCCAGCGGTCAGGTTACAGATGTGCGTGTATCCTCGCACTGCACATCTCTCCGCTTCCACCAACACCTTCAACATAGCCTTGACGTCAGTTGGGTCTTTTGGCAGTCTGGCGGGGGGACAGGCCGAGACATCATGAAAAGCCTTCATGTCACCCGGGAGCTTGCCCCCTAACTCGTATATGCGGGGAACAAGAGCCTCAAAGTGGTTGCGATCTTCAACACGGGCGACCTCTGCGATCTCCTTGACCCCTTCTCCTTCTAGTCCTATTAGATTACATCTAAGGATAGTGTAGTAATAGTAAGTTGTAAGCTCTGCTGCGGCATTCTTGACCAACAAATCCAGGAGGTGATCAACATTGATACCAGCTTTCTCCACCATTTCTCGTGCTACTCTAGCCATGTTATCACACCTATAACTATATCTCCAGAAGGTCTATTTAATTGTGTGTATTATGCGCCCATGCGTGCATGTATCTATAGAAAAAGTGCGGTGGGATTTGAACCCCCAAAACCCAAGAATTCAGAATATGATACGATATTGGGGACAGATAGCGCGTAGACAAGAAAAAGGGGATTACGCGGGATATATCGCGTGGTCAAATCTGGACATTGATGAGGACGAAGAGAAAAATAGCTGGAACTAAGATGGAAACGAGAACATCCAGAGCTTTCCTATTGATCTTGAAGAATGGTATGAGGAGAGGTACTTGGCTCTTGTAGTTCTCAAAAGTCTCTCCATAATTTCTAGATAGAAATAATTCTTCTATATGCGCCAGGAGAATATAGGCGAACAGTTGAATGAACCACACACCTATAGTCTGCGATGGACTCAGAAATCCAATGCCCCAAAAGTTGTTTAGAATCCAGACGCTCCAGCTCGTGAAGCCAAGGGTTGAGAGTATCATTCCCAAATATTGAGGATGTCTGACCAACCGATAAGGTCCTGAAGTAACCAATCCTTCCTTTTTCTTTATCTTCAAATAAGCCATAGAGTAAACAAGGATCAAGAGACCGATGATGACCAATGCTTTCTCTGGAATAAGGAAGGGCACAAAGAAGTCAGACAAGGCTCTAGAAAAGTTGACTGGATTTGTAAACGTCAAGATCAAATAAGTAGCAAATGGGAGAGTCATTAAACCCGTCCAGACTCCTAGAGGAGGCAGTGATTGAACAAGAGGAACCAAGTAGCCTGCAAACCTCAAGAATCCCGATCTTGTTCTTTTCCATGAGTTCACATTTCATCCCGCCTAAGGGCGACGTAATAAGCTATGGTGAGTCATTCTTTTAGTTCTATATTTTAGAACAAATTGTCCACGCTATAGTACATCGTGTTCCAAAACGTAGCACTAAGTAACTTTGAACACACTTATTTATGTATCAAAGGAATACTTTCTTTATGTGCCTGTGAATAGCGAATTGTAGGTTATTTGAGGCGCGCGCGCCATTTGCAAATCATAATTCAAGTATCATTTCATATTGACCGACAAAATTCTCGAAACCAGCCGATTCAAAAAACAACAAGGTCCCCCTTGAGGACTTGTCAATGTTCAAGACTGACAGTTTCCCTGCTGTTTCTGCCCTTCTTGCAAATTCCCTCAAGAGCAAGCCTCCTATTCCCTTCCTTCTAAAATCTTTATTAACTGCAATTTGGGAAATATCGCCTGATTCTGGATAGAGAATGCCATATGCCCTTAATTCCTTTTCATGAAAAGCGCCCAAGATTATTTTATTCTCTGGACATCTTTTCATCGAGTTTGTCGAATTTTGCCATGACGGTTTCCAGTCCCAAAACGTCTCAAAAAGGTTCCAGTCGGGTTTCTCAATTTGCTTTACTGTTACATCTCGCTCTATTACATCATTCATTCTTAGCTTGTTCAAACTGACGCTGAGACATTCGAATTTCCGAGTCTCCTTAAATCCTCTTTTCGTGTACAGTTTGTATGCTTTTTCATTTGATCTTATGACTTCAAGCAAATATTGCCTAACTCCATACTCGTGAAGTTTCGGCAATACAAAGTCAACCATGCTGCCTGCAATTCCTTTCCCTCTATATTTTGGGACTACGCCCGTGCCCATGTCATAGGCTGTTAACTCGTCTTCCCGCACATCTATACCGTTTAGGAGTAATCCACCCATTCTATTTTTAGAATCAAAAGCTCCAACTGACAACTCATAGTTCAGTCCTCTTCTAATATTTATTGCGTTGAAATGCTCTTTCGTCATCTGAATCTTGACTTGGTAGTCAGAAAATGCCTCCATAAACGTGTCATACATCGCTTGGAAGTCTTCCAGTTTTAAGCAACGGTAAATCATACTGACTCTTTCCCTCTTATGATCAATTGCGATACTTACAGAAAAGACAAATTATTACACTTAAAACTGTAATGGTCTAACACTCAAAGTTTCGTTCTATTTATAGTTCGGCCACTATAGTGCGCGCGCGCTGTGGTGTGGTGAAGAGGGTAATCTTATTCTGACGAGACAGAGGAGTCTTATGTGTTGTCTCGTGAGTTTTGAAGAAGAAGAAGATTAAATTTTAATCACACACACTACGCGCGCGAGCATAATGTTAATGTAATTGGAAGGAGTGTGTAGATGAGATTAAAATGACAGAACGTGTAATTCGAGTAGGTACAAGGGCTGTTATTTTTAATAGGGATAACGAAATCCTGGTGGCACATTGTTTGAATCCTGAAAAAAATTTTTATTTTCTTCCGGGAGGCGGTGTTTGGTTTCTAGAGAAGATAGAGGATTGCCTTGTTCGTGAGGTTAAGGAAGAGACAGGATTAGATGTAAAGGCTGAACGTCTTCTCTGGGTACGAGATTTTATAGAAGGCTTCCCTAACCTGCATGGCATTGAAATATTCTTCTTAGCCACCATTACAGGAGGCAAATTGCGCGCCCAACCAGTGCATGATACTGAACCGCTTGTATTCTCGTTTATGAATGTAGAAAAGCTTGAGCGTATCCGTTTCTATCCTACATCGTTCATTGCGAAACTGAAGAAACTCAGAGATAACAGAGATTGGTCGGAAAGAAACCTGTACAAGAGGTCAGCACCCTAGACGTACGCGCGCGCCATTCTCCAGAAGTTTCTTCGTTTTCAAGTATTCAAACACTCAAGACGTTCACGTAACTCAGAGCGCGTGCTACTCTACGTTTTTCGACAAAGCTAAGAAGTTACATGAAGAAATGTCTGAAAACTTTCGTGAGAGGTCCGAGTAATACAATGAAAAAAGATACGCGCGGGCGATTCTTCCACAAGCTATAAAAGCTAAAACGGAATATCACGAATTGTGATCCTAGATGGAAATTATGAGAATACTTGCATTTGTTTTTCTTGTTTCGTCTCTGCTGATGAGTATTGCATCCATAGAGGAAGTAAACATTCCAACTGTTAAAGCTTCTTTCTCGATACACCAAGGAGACCTAGTCCTCACTGGAAACAACGTAACTACTATTGAGGATACAAGGTTTGACATCAACGGAAGCATAATCGTTGAGGAAAACGCCACGCTGATTCTGAAGAACGCCGTAATAAACTTCACACAAACTAAAAACTATGAATGCAAAATGACTTTTCGGAACCCCGCCAATGGAAACCCGCGTTTGCAAGCTTTAAACTCAACATTAACTTCAAACTTCATCTTCGCAGTCACCTTCCATCATAATAGTTCCGGAATAATCCGTGAAATAACCACTCTCAAGTGTGATTTGGAAGCCTTTCACTACTCCACAGTCAATGTGCTTGATTCCACGGTTAATGATCTTTGGGCGTATGGCTACTCAGTTCTTACTGTAGCGAACTCTACAATCACTTTAACATTGCGCGGTAGCGAATACTCCACTGTCAGTGCATCAAACTGCACGATCAACCGCGTCGATACTTGGGGGCGACCCACCATCAACATCTCTAACTCCAATGTCACCTATCATCTAATTCCTTCGCTTAAGTCTGTGAATTGTTCAGTCACTGGACTTAATCCAGGCCTCTTTCAATCTTGGAATTCTTTGCAGGATTGTTCTGTGGTTGAAGCTGCGGAAGGCTTCGCCCCAAACATCACGCTACTAGACACTCAGATTCTGAGCTGGAGTCTCGACTTCTTGGGGTCATCAAATGCCACTTTACACAACTCAACACTCAGGGATTTGACAGAGAGCGATTCTTCAACCGTCAATGTGTACAACTCCACGTACCTTTACAGCTATATCTACGACTCAGCAAGAGTTTACGCTTACTGGTATTTGGACGTCCATGTGATAGACTCAGAGGGCACGGACGTTCCAACTGCAAACGTGACAGCTACACGCCCAAACGCAACAGTAGCCGAGTGGAGACTAACAGATGCAAACGGCTGGGCTAGGTTGACATTGCTGGAGAAAATGATGAATGCCACTGGAGACTATCCAATTGGAAACTACACTGTTGAGGCAACGTACGAAACATACTCAAACAGCACAACACTGAACATGACAGACAACCAAATGATCACCTTCGAACTATCAGATTTCATAATTCCTGAGTTTCCATCCTTCATGATGCTGCCCGTCCTGATGATAATCATATTATTTGTGGTGATAATCGTCAGAAAGAAAGACATGGAATCCTAGCCATAGCGCGCACTCTGATAGCATACGCTCCAATTTCAGATGCCCTAGGTGGAAAAGATGAGAAGAAAGAGTCGAGAAAGAGCGGATAATCCATGATGGGCGGGGTGGGATTTGAACCCAACCAACCAACTTTCAACGACGTGCACATGAACTCAGGAAAAGAGGCAGTCACTCAGGTGTATATTGGATTCAGGTCACATAGGTATGATTCTGCGAATAGTCAAGATGAAGAGTAATTCCGTATCAGATTCAGATTCAATATAGGGTATAGGTATTAGCTAGGGTATAGGTATTAGCGGAATCGAATATACGCCTTTCTGAATTTGCATTCCGTACCAAGTGATTTGGAAGTTACCTCAGAAGCCCGCGATGTTTGAAATCAATGCGGCGAATATTTCACATAAAAAGGACCAAAATGTGGGTCCATACAAAGAGTTATAAAGAAATATCGCCGAAAGTAGCTATTCATGAAAATTGAGTATGCTATATTTGGAATCCTTGTCATAATGTTCGCTGCAATCTTGCTTGGCGATGCCATACTGACAACCTACAACCCAGCAAGCATGTTACTTTCGCCTAATGACGTTAAAGGCATAACGGGCTTCGTTTTCGTAATAATCGCTGCGTTCTTTTTCTGGAAGGCGTGGAAGAAATAGAGCAGGGAATCCCCCTCTCTTTTTTTGTTTTGAACCTCCCTGGTGTCTATGCTTAAATGCAACTTGGGACAAAAATGGAAGATAATTTGAAAAAACTGCCTGCAAATGATGGTTGAAGGGGAGAGCTCAAGATGGCGCAGCCCAGTGAGTCTGAGACTCGGAAAATAGTCATGTTCTTTTTAATAGCTTATGGCTTCACCTGGGTGTTCTGGATTTCCGAAGCCTTGGCTGCTCGTGGACTTTTGGGTTCTTCAATAATAGTCGATTTTTTGGTCAGTCCCCAAAATCCCGCTGCGTGGGGTCCATTCGTGAGTGCCATTCTGCTAACCTTCTGGTACCAAAGAGGAAGGGGAGTACTAAATTTGTTGAAAAAAGGCGTAGACTACAAATTCGCAAAGAAATGGTGGATCCCCACCATCTTGCTATGCCCGATAATAATCGGAGGCGCCCTCCTGATTGCGGTACTTGCAGGAGAGAGTATCCCAGAACTATATTGGATAGCCAATCCTGCTTTGATACTCGTCAACTTTGTCGTGATATTATTCACTGGAGGACCTCTTCAAGAAGAGTTCGGCTGGAGAGGGTACGCGCTTCCTCGACTTCAGGGCAGATTCAACGCGCTTGTTTCCAGCATAATACTTGGATTCATGTGGGGGTTTTGGCATCTTCCCTATTTCTTCATAGGCACGGAAATCACCTACGCGTATGGTATTATTCCGCAAATCTTTACAGCCATCCTACTTTCGATACTTCTCACCTGGTTGTTCAACAATACTAGGGGCAGCATACTGGTTTCTCTAATATTCCATAACATGTTCAACTTGTCAAACGACATGTTTCCAGCCCTTAAAACGCAATTGGGCAGTCCCTTGTTCATAACTTTCTTCATCATAGCAGCTATAGTTGTATTGGCACTTTGGGGACCCAAGAAACTGGTTCGTCGAAGTACCGATGAAAAGAGATCCAGCCAAATGAAAAAAGCAACAGTTAACAAAGCCTAAAAGGCGATGCCTAAGTTAGTAGAAAGTAGACTGATGTCAGGGATAGTTGATGGTAAATCAGCCTAAATGGGGAGCGAGAATAGCATTCGCCTGCGCTGTTTCATTGATAGGCGCGGTCTTTGCAGTTCACAGCGTGGTTGGCTTTGGTCTTTTCCAGTTTGCACCATGGCATATGCAATTAGAACTGCCTTTTCCGATTTACATCTTGTTCGGCCCTATATTACAGGTCATTTTGCTGACGATAACTCTGGTATTTGCTAGGTATNCACGTGCAAGTTTGAAGGATATGGGTCTAAAAAGGACTAGTCCTAAAATCCTAGTCAGGGTTTCAGTTGCTNTAGTTCCTCTTTTCTTGTTAACTGTGATCGTTACGGCTGNATTAACAGGTTTTCTTGGTCCTGACCCCTCGGAAGAAATCTACACTAATGAGGCGATGCCTAGAAATGTCTNTGAACTGGTTGCTTATGTCATTATATACCTATGTCTGGTTGGACCTGTGGAGGAGTTGGCTTTTAGGGGTTTTGTGCAGCAAGGTTTTGAAAACTCGTTCGGAAAGATGAAAGGTTTGTTGTTTGCTTCTGCCTTTTTTGGGCTACCACATATTGCTAATTACCCATATAACGCTGTTACGGCCTTTTCGTCTGGTCTGGTTTTAGGCTATGTATGGCAAAGGACCGAAAGAAATACTACTGCTACAGCCGTAATACATGGATTATTCAACTCAATAGGGATAGTTCTTGTTTATCTTGGTACTTTTTGATTATTTGTAGCTGAACCGAAAACGTTGGAAACTTGCTTTTTTCCAAATCCGGAAAGGCGTATACTCGATTCCGACTATACCTATACCCTATATTGACTTGAATTATACCTACCTGTCCGCTATGAGATATCATAAACAACGTGTGTATACTGAATCGTGTATACAGTCTGCGTTTCAGTCTTTTCTCCCAAAGCATATAGCTCGTGAAATTGGTTGGTTGGTTGGGTGGGATTTGAACCCCATACCAAGTGGAGATATCACCTGCAGTCTTCCCATTTTTGTCGTAAATGCGTTTGTGCGCATTTAAAAGGAAAAATGTTCTATAAGGTGTGTTGTTGGATTGAGATGGAGCAATCTGAAAAAGCGTTGGTTGCATCGTGTGGTGGTTACTGTGGAGGATGTCCGTTTCACTATCTGGCATATATTGACAATAATGAAAAACTGAAGAAGGCTGAAGAACTTTCTAAACAATTCACTATGGACATAAAACCTGATGACATCAGATGTTTAGGCTGTCACGGTTTGATACAGAGTTCTTGGTGTGCAGGCTGTTCTATCCGACAATGCACTGAGGAAAGGAGGATTCTAACCTGCGCATTTTGTGATGAATTTCCATGCGAGAAACTGGAAAAATTCTATGACGAGGAAAATAAGAGATATGGCAATGAAACCAGATATGGTGATGAATCTAGAGCGCAAATAATCAGGCAAAGAAAGATAGGATTAGAAAAGTGGTTGGAAGAGATAAGGCTCTCTGGAGAGAAAAAAAGCCAAGATGCAGGTGACACTTGTTAGAATTTTCTCCGCCACCCGCTGATTTAGAACTTCGTTGTGTCTTGAGAGAGAATTAAATTCTAATCTCTTCTTCTTCGGACATATGTTTACTCTTCTGTTCTTCTCACCAATTTGAACGAGAGCAGAGTGATTGCCATGATAGCGACTGAGGCGATTATTCCGATGATTGCCATGCCATTAGGTGTTGGGCCAAAGGTTGGTTCTTCGTATTGTCTGCTTATCATTTGCCATATCGTGGGAATCAGAGAGAAACCAAACACTACGGCTATTATTATTCCAGATATAATCGCGTGTAACAGTCTGATTTGCATGTTTACCCTCTTATTTGTTGTAGTTTTTCGCGGCTATAGTTCTATTCTTTAGAACATTGGTCAAACAGGTTTCAGCCTCCACTGCCTCCACGTTTCATATCCTGTGATGACAAGTCCACTCACCCCAAAGACCAAGGCGAAAACACCTTGCACGGATAGCGAGCTAGCATATCCAACGACAAACACGATGAGAAGAGTGAAGAAAAAGGTTGTGTAAAATATGTACCGCGGAATCATCAGATGGCTGATCCTCACAAAGGAGTTTAGCACCTCCAAGCTAACTGTTTTCTTCAGTTCGTAGTCTCCCATGACATTCTTCTTAACAAGATCCATGTCCATAAGTTTCTCAAGATGATATGATGCCACGCTTGGACTTGAAAAGCCCAGACTTCTCTGAAGACGCCTGATAGTGGTTGGTTTCCTACTTCTCAGAAGATGCCAGTAAACCCGAAGCGTCGTGCCCTTCAGTTTTGACCTAACATCCTCCATTAATATGCCCTCGGAATAACCTACAATCGGCGGGCTTATAAGTTTCGGACACCAGCAGGCGTATTGCTTACATGTTCTAACTTTAGAACATTTGTTCTATTGCATAGAACTAAATTCCTCTTTGATCTTGTTATTGTTTGGTGATGAGATTGAGGAAGAAGTTGTTAGTTGTGGTAATGATGATAGCCATCGCCGTTTCTTCTGTAGCCTATGCTTGGGTTGCCAAAGACGAAGGTACACGGGTCGAAGGAAATCAAGAAGCAGCTTCATGTGTGACCAAGTTCGAGGCTCTTGTCAATGGTATGAGGAGCATGGATGTCTTCGTGTGCGTCAACATAAGCGACGGCTTGACTGAGAAAGAAGCNGAATTGATAGCGGGGACAACTTTCATCCAGGTTAAGGGAGAATATGTTTGGCGTCGACTTGATACTCTAACCTTTGATGATACTCAAATAAGGGCACACTATGCTTGGGGCTGTGATGAAACTGACTTGGGACATATATATGACATGACTGCAGATCTCACAACACTTCAGATAACAGTTGATCACTGCTTCTGATAGCATACGCTCCAATTTCAGATGCCCTAGGTGGAAAAGATGAGAAGAAAGAGTCGGGAAAGAGCGGATAATCCATGATGGGCGGGGTGGGATTTGAACCCTCCCACAATGGAGATATCACCCGCAAACCCCTATTTTTTCAATATAGCTTTTTGTCTTCATAGCTTCTGCATTATGTAAAATGCTGAACCGTATTTTTTGGGATTTCTTTTCACCATGTCTATCTCATAATGATGTTTTCTGAGTATCTGAAGGGCTCTAGGATTGTTCTTATATTTGGCTCGGAGTTCTTTAATTCGGGTTTCCAGAGGTCTATAATATTCTGTCCAATGCGTGTCCTCAGGCAACAAAAATTGATTCAAAAGTTTGTATCCAAAACTGGGTACTCGCTCGAGTTTATCTAACATTCTTCTAGTCTCAGCGTGGACAACCAAGAAACCACCAGGCTTTAGCAGCCGTCTCCATTCCTTGAGCCCTCTTTCAAAACCTATTACAGAGATTGCGCCCTTTGCCCAGATGACGTTGAAACTCTCATCTGGAAAATCCATCTCAAACATTGAACATTTCCTGGTCGTAACGCAATTCGAAAGGCCTTCTACCTCAATCTTTCTATTCAGTTCATCGAGGAGAGATCGATCTATGTCTAGTCCTACTACTTCGCCCTTACTCAACTTTGCCAATTCGAGAGTCGGAACACCTGAACCACAACCGACATCAAGTATGCGTGGCTTATCCAATTTAGGAAGCATCCGAAAGGCCTTTCTCGTGTATTTCAGCGATCGCTCTCTGAAACGATCTCGATCTATCTCGGAATACAAATCTTTGCACATAGATTTATGCACGCGCCTGAGACTGCTTTCTTCTCCTTCGAAATAGTCGTAGGATGCCAGTTAAAAAATCCATCCTTGGGACCCTTTCCATGTATTGCTTGTAATCATCGCCAAACTTTTCAACACTCATCTGCTCTTCTCTGAGCACATCTTTGTAAAACAAAGCAGAGCCTAGAACTCCAGAAATCACACTTACCGAATGTTGACACATTAGAACCAGTGCAAGGACAAAAAGCATGAAACCTAGATATTGTGGATGCCTAATAACAGCGTAAACTCCACTGTCAACGAGAACTGTGGTGTGAACAACACTTTTTCCCTTTGGTGCTCCGCCCTTCTTTCGGAATTGGCCACCAGCCAATAAGATGATGACAATACTGAACACCAGCAGAATCCATCCAGCATATACAAAGAAATCAAGGCTGTAATGGTTGTAGAAAGCAAAGACCATTATGATTGGCAAGAACATTAAGATACTATACGCCCAAAATAGAGGGTCACGTTTCCAAGAGTAGTTCGAATGATTCGTTTCTGCATCCAGCGCGCGCGCTAGGTCCTCCTACTTTTGGTCGCCGTTTCGTGGGAAATACGAACAAAAAAGAGGTCCATGACTTGGATAATGAAAAAACTGGGCCGAACGAATGCCAGATTGATGAAATCATAGCGGCTGGTAATGCACGAATATTCTCACCAGACACGCTTAACCAAGCACATATTGAAGGATATGACAACTGTGCGTATTGTATCGGTGGGTCAAAAAGGTAAAAATCTAAGGATGAAATGCCCATACTGTGGTCATTGGAACCGTGTTCCAGTAAACAAGATTTTCATTGAACAACCTAGTTCAGAGCCTAAAGTTAAAGCTTCAATTCCGATGTATGAACCGTTAGAAGTTGTTAAATGTAAGAAGTGTGGAAAAGTTATAGCAGAACTGAAAGAACCTATGAGTATCACAAATCCAACCGTTGTAAAAATGTGTTAGGATTATAGTTTTTTAGATTCAATCGAAGTTTTTTCCACAAGTCATAAAAACTGAAACAGGAGACATAATAGATGATGTATTATGAAAGAACTGAAATCTCTGGATTATCAGCTTCTCTGGGAGTTGGTTAAGAATAGTCGTAGAAGTGACAGAACGTTAGCCAAGGTTCTGAAATGTTCTCAACCCACNGTCACGAGAAGGAGAGCAAAGCTTGAGGAGAACTTTATTACAGGATACACTGCCATACCAAGATGGGAAAACATAGGCTTCAACATTATTGCATTCACTTTCGTAAAGACTAAAATTAAGTACGCAAAACATGAAGAAAGAAAGGCAGCTATACAGAAAGCGAAAGAGTGGTTTATGAAACAGCCAAATGTTATCTTTGCTATACAAGGACCAGGAATGGAGTGGGACGGAATCTGTATTTCACTTCACAAAAATTATTTAGACTTTACAGAGTTCATAGCAAGACATGACAGTGAGCTTTCAGTCTTCATAAATGAGAGTCAAAGCCTTGTTGCAAACATGAACCCGGAACTTATTGTTAAAACTTTTCATTTCAAATACTTAGTAAATGCAAAATAGTGCCAGTATTCATGATTGCAACACTACTAACAGTCATAGTTTGCAGCGTGTGTACTACTAGGCTAAAACGAGAGAAAAAGGAATCATTTTTCTTAACAATAACTATCTACAGTTGGAACTAAGATTTTTTTGTGTCGCTTTGATCATTGCAATGGCCTCAGCAAAGGTTATTTTAGACCGCTGTTTCAAATAAAAACTCATCCTCAACTTTCTAATAATCCATTTTCCAATCGTATCTGCTCCTTCTTCTCCGAATATTGAATTTAGCCCTTTCCAGAATATTTCTGGTTTTTTGGGGATTTCCTCCTTTTTTAGGGTAAAGTTTTTTTCGAGATGATAGTATATGGCTTTTTTACCTTCATTTCCTAGAGTTTGTAACCCCTCGTCTATACACTGCATAATTCTTTTTTCAAGGTCGGATTCGGATGTCATAGAATTTACTTCTAGAACATACAATATATAAGCTTTATTTTTGTCGACAATAAAGGTTATTTGCCGACAAACCTAAAAGGGAGGTGATGGTGCATGAGTTGGAAAATGATTGTTGCTTCACATTGGAAAGTCGCTCTTTTGCTACTTCAGCTTGGCCTGTTCATATTAATGACTACTACGGTAAATTCGCTTGGAGACATCGTGGATAATCCTGGAGGTCCATAAAATTAATACGAAAGTCCAGAGAAGAATAAAAAGGAGTAAACAGAAATGCGTGACAGCCTTAACTTCATTGACGTGAAAATCTTGGAAGGCTTGGCAAAGTATGGTCCAAGAAACATGTCAAAACTTGCAAGAGAGCTTGGCGTACCAAGGGGAACTGTACTCTCACGGATAAACCGAATGTCTTCCTCTTTTTATTTGAGATTGAATGCGATCGTATGTCACACCAATTTGGGCATGAAAAGAGCGTTCGTTTTTGCCAAAGCGACTTTGGGTGAAGAGGATCTACTCTTCAGATGCATGAAGGCACACAATTTTTACGTATATGTGAACCGGTGTTATGGCACATTTGAAGGTTGCATGGCAATATATAACATTCCCCAGGATCACATAACAAAGTTTGAACATTTCTTACTGGAGCTAGAGAAATCAGGTGTAGCCAAAGACATAAAAGTCTACTGGTCGACATGTTCTAAACCAGTAAATTGGACAACAAACTGGTTTGATAGCCATTCTGAAACTTGGATCTTTCCTTGGGACAAGTGGATAGGAGAAATTCCTTCCAAAAGAAGCGAACTGCCTTACACCTTGAGGGATCCGGAAAGTTTCTCATTAATGGCTGACGAAACTGACGTATTCCTTATTAAGGAACTAGAGAAAGACGCCACAACAAGCCTCGCTGCCATCGCTAGAAAACTTGGAACTACGTTGCAAAATGTTCATTATCATTACGTGACGCACGTCTTAAGAAACAGACTAATCCAGGCTTTTCAGGTGTCTATTTATCCGTATGAAATAAGAAATCCTTGCATGCTGTATTTTCTTTTTCATTTTGATGATGAAAAGAAAATGGCTAAGTTCGCTCAGTCGTTACTAGACAAGCCTTTTGTGATTGTTTTCAGTAAGGTGTTGGAGAAAACCACCCTAATAGTCCAGCTGTATCTTCCCAGACTTGAGTTCAGGAATTTTGCGGATGCCCTGTCAAAACTTGTCAGGACTGGTCTGCTGAGAAGTTACGATTATGTAAATCAGGACCTACGCCCTGGAAAATGGGTACGATTGACCATCCCGTACGAATTGTTCAAAGACGGATCATGGATATACAATCATAATGAGCACATTCAAAGTCTGCACGACCTACTGAAAAGA
>JGI24422J19971_10001711_pt1 | contig 13468 bp, 8 predicted proteins | sample DeeMarSWOR152_54_FD_19971 | JGI IMG/M metagenome (IMG submission 19971) | reverse complement strand
CTTTATTAATAAGGGGAAGGGCTGCCTTAAGGCTAACTACCCGGAAGCCGCCATAGCTCAGCAGCTCGTTTGCTGCCTCTTCACTGATAGCAGAAACCCTGCCCTTAACTAGTTTTTTATCTTCAGTATAAGCGGTATAAGCGAAATTCATTTATAACCTCCAATTGGCTAAGCTATAACGTAGGCATTACGCAGCACTTCAGCGGGGGTGGTAATACTTTCCTTCACCTTATGCATACCATCGTTCACCATAGATACCATGCCCTCTTGAAGGGCCTGAGCTCGGATAGCACTACTGCTGGCTTGATTACAGATCATCCCTCCTATCGTATCGCTCATAGTCAGTATCTCGAAGATCCCCGTGCGCCCCAGGTAACCGGTATAGGTGCAGGACTTACAGCCGGTACCGTAGAGGAACTTATCTTGCTTCTCCTCCATTTCCTTTTCATAAGCCATCTGCTCCACTAACGGAGCCTCAATAAGGCGACCACAATCAGGGCAGATGCGGCGCACCATCCGCTGAGCGACAACACCAACAACCGCTGAGGCTACCAGGAAAGGCTCTACTTTCAGGTCAATGAGACGGGTGAGCACACTGGAAGTATCATTAGCATGGATAGAAGACAGCATCAGATGGCCGGTTAAGGCTGCCTGGACAGCTATGTTAGCTGTCTCGGCATCGCGTATCTCACCAACCAATACTACATCAGGGTCAAGACGAAGTATAGACCGCAAGCCGCTGGCGAAGGTAATGCCAGCCTGGGTATTAACCTGAATCTGGTTAATATCCTTAAAGCGGTACTCAGCAGGGTCTTCAATAGTAATGACATTGCTCCCCTGAGTATCAAGGGAATTTATTGAGGCATATAGAGTGGTAGTTTTGCCAGCTCCGGTAGGACCGCTAATCAAGATCATACCATAGGGAACCTTGAGCATACTTTCATACTTTGCCAAGATATCCGGTAGCATACCAAGCTCTGATAACCCCAGAGTGGCCAGTGACTTATCCAGGAGCCGCAGGGTTGCTACCTCACCCCAGACAGTGGGAGCGGTGGCGACTCTGACATCTATCTCTCGTCCTTTAGCCTCGGTAGAGAATTGACCATCTTGAGGACGAAAATGGTCAGCGATATTCATCTCACCCAGGATTTTAATTCGTGAAATGAGTGCTCGATGTATACTTAAAGGCAGAGACATGGTATCTTGAAGAGTGCCATCTATACGGTAGCGTATTCGCACTCTATCTTCTTCCGGCTCAATATGAATGTCAGATGCGCGGGCTTTGACTGCCTCTTCAACTATAAGGTTGAGAGCCTGAACCAGAGGGGTATCAGTAGTAACCCTAATGGCAAGCCTCTCATCAGTTTCTTCAACCGGTATGTTGATACTAGAAACCTGCCTCTCAATTTCGCCATAGGCTTTATAGTTGAAGTCAATAGCATCCCTGATTTCTTTGGCAGTGGCAGTTACAGGCTTAATCCTCATTCGGCTCTGGGCGGAAATAGCCTCCAAGGCAAAGATATCAGTGGGGTCGGCCATAGCCACTTCCAGTGTCTTACCGGATATAGTCAGTGGTATGGCATTGTATTTTCTGGCTACCACTTCGGGAATCAATTGTAATGCCTCGGGCTGGGGCATCTGCCTCAGTAGCTTGACGCGAGCCTTATCTGTCTTAACCGGCTTCTCTGCCGCCCGGGCAGGCAACTCTTCAGCCGCAGGTTTAAAAACTGGTTTTTGCCGCAACTTAAGGACTTTTATCTGCTGGTGCTGGGCAAATTGCTGCGCCTGAGGGCTAAGCTCCAGTAATACCAAAATGACCTTCTCATCAATGCCAACCTCATAGGCTTTAGTATCAAATAACATTACCTGTTCCAGGCTCACTTCTTTATCCCCATTCAGGAAATCTATACCCAGCCTACGATCAACCTCACCGATTTCAGCATGAGCCAGTATATCAAAGGTATATTCAATCCCTGACCGGCCTTTAACTTTGGCCTTCTCTTTTATTCCATAGCCGCGGTTGGCTAAAGATTTGACCAGTTCCTCCTTTGTCTCAAACCTGACCGGCTCCTCGGTCTTAGCTGGCTGCGGGGCCTTCAAGGTTAATAGTTGCTCAATTTGTTCTCCATCAATAACCTTTATTCGCTGCTTGCGAGCCAGCTGTTTCGCCTCTTCACTAAGGTCAGGGACGGCAACAAGAATCCTGTCAAGAATGCCGCAATCATAGGCTTTATTGGCAAGGCTGAAAATAGTGCCCACTTCTATCTCTCGATCACCACCACCAGCCGCAATACCGATAGCAATAGTGTAGCTCGTAAAACCATCGTCTCTTTGAGCCAGCATATCAAAGGTATGCTCAATCCCTGAGTTTCCGAGGCGCTTATCGCCCTCAGTTACTGCATACCCCTGCTGCTCCAGATACTCTCTAATCTGTACCCTTAGCTTCGAATTATTTTCCATCTGACGCGTCTCCCCATCCATTTTCTGCAACTTAGGCACAGTGTAATTCGCAAACTGGCTGAAGTCAAGATTTTTACCCATGTTTTAACTCAAGCTAACCAGGGCGTAATAGTCTACCTTTCTCATACTTAAATACAATTTAGCATATATTAGTAGTTTGTCAATAGAACTTTTGGGGGGGTCCTTATGGGCTTCCATGGGTCGTGAGGGGGCAGGTCTAAACAAACCCAAATGTCAATTGAAATCTAAATACTTGAATGCCAAAACTACATCTTTATTCTTATTTGAGTTTTGGGCTTGATTTGGCATTTGGACCTTGATATTTGATGCGGCATTCAAATTTCGTCAAAATCTTCTAATACTTTTCGTGGTTTTGCTTCTGGTGAAATCCAGCCGCCGTGCAGGGCGAGAGTAACAGCATGGGCTCTATCATTAGCATTTAGCTTACGAAGGATAGCACTGACATGATTCTTAATTGTCTGCTCGCTGATTGCTAGGATACGGGCGATTTCTTTATTTGAGTTGCCCTCAGCAACGTAGGTTAGAATCTCAGTTTCCCTTTTGGTAAGGGGAGCAGCTACACCTTCCATAGTTTTTGTGAAACCGCGAAATTGGTTTAATACTTGCTTGGCAATCCGGGGTCTGGTCATCAAGCTTTCATTTATGGGATATTCACCACTGTGGGCTCGTCTTATGGTGTTAGCCAGCTCGTCGGCAGTGGCTTTCTTACTCAAGCAACCTGCAGCGGCAGTCTTAATAACCTCAAAAAGCTCTTCATCATTAGGGTCGGGGCTTAGCACTATTACCTTGGTATTTGGATAGTATTGGGCNATTTTTCTACCCAGGTCAATCCCGCTGAGGCTGGTCAGGTCAGAGCCAAGCAAAGCAACNTCAGGGAGATTAGCTTCAATTATCTCAAGTGCATTCTGCGCGGGGTCGCATTCCAATACCTCCAGGTCCGGTTGTCGAGACAGCGTCTGGCATACCCCGGCCCTGAAAAGCGCTTGCTCATCAATTACCATAACTTTGATCTTATCCATCAGTCACCTCCTGATGAAGCTTTACCTCTTTAATTTAAACACCCTCTTGGTTATTTAGATTTAGCTCCGTTGGCTTATCGTATAACGTATTCTCTTTGATGTCAATATTATATCATCTTGCACTGTCAATTATTTAGGAGGCTTGACAAGCGCCATTGAGGTAGTATAATAGTAATAGACTAAAAGTACTAAATAAGGGTGCGGTATAATGAATCGGCGCAGGTCTAATATAGAAATAATAGCTGATATGCTCAAGGTGGGTGAAAATGGCGCGGGCAAGACGGAGATTATGTACAGCGCCAATATGAGCTACGCCCAGATACAGAAATATCTCGGTTTTCTCTTGAGTCACGGGTTCATCAACAAAGTGAAGGTGGGAAACCCTTCGGTTACCTATCAGGTAACGGACAAGGGGGGAGAGCTGCTCAAAAATATAAATAGCATAATTGAAGTACTCGAGTTCCGAAATGGCCATAATGGCAATGGAGCTTGAGTCTCGTACGTTGTGAAGTTAGAGAGGGGTGCCTGAAAGCAGAGCGTGGTCACCCCTTATTTAATATAAAAATAGAAGGAGTTATTATGATAGGAGCGGTATATGTCTGAGAAAAGGATGCTAATAGTAGATGCTGAGCTGGTGAAAAAAATAGACGACAATCGGGGTGACTTGGGGCGGTCTGAGTTCATCAACTTTCTCATTGAGAGTGAGTTGAAGGAAAAGGAAGAAGGTAAAAAGCAAGGCAGCGTAACCCGAGAGGAATTTCACCAGTTTCAGGAAGGCACGAAAGAGCTATTGCGCAATTTCCTGGAATTCTTTATCAGCTACGGGTTGGAGTTAGGCAAGCAACCTAGCGATAGCGAATTCGAGCAATTAGCCCGGAAACTACAAAGTTTAGACAGCTCAGCAAAAGCAAAAAGCTCCTAACCTCGCCGCATTTTTTCTCCACAATCACATTCTCCACAGCTTCAAATAGAACTATCTTCTAGAACATAATCTCTTCCCAAGCTATTCCCAGTCTTGTCATACTATCTCTAAAGTAACGAGGTCCCCTTTGTCATTTTGAATGACACGGAGGAAAGCTAGAGGTATAGCTATGACAAGGCCACTTGATTTATTGCGCGAGGGCAGAAAAGAAGAGCTATGGCAGATGTGCTGCGGCTTCCTTGACCTCAGCCTGGAGCAGTTTATGGCCATCCAGAAAAGGCTGCTTATGGAGGAGATTGAGTTATTAAAGAACTGCGAGCTGGGAAGGAAGGTGATGTGTGGTGCCACGCCTAAGACTGTGGAGGAATTTCGGGAGCAGGTGCCATTGACCACCTACTCCGATTACTTACCTGAGCTTATGGAAAAAAAGGAAGACGCATTGCCGACTAAGCCTGCTATGTGGGTGCATACCATTGGCAAGCCTGGTGAATATAATATCAAAACTGTGCCCTTATCTGAGAGATTCTTGCATGAGTTTGAGCGGGTGGCTAGTGGCATTGGGCTTCTTACCTCCTGTAATGACCACGGTGATTTTCCTGTGAAAGAGCATATGAAAGTCCTGTGCGCTACGGGGTCTCGATACTATGGGGCAGGCATAATAGGCTATCTGTTAAAACGAGGACTTGGTTGTGACTTCCTGCCTTCCAATGCCGAGGAAGCACCCTTTCAGGAGAGGACGAGAGCCGGCTTTAAGGAGGCTTTGTATCGAGGACTGGATGCTCCTGGTGGTTTGTCCACTATCCTGGTTTATGTTGGTGAAGTGTTCAAGCAAGGAGCAATAGATGTAGACACTCGTTTTTTACTATCACATCCCAAAGCATCTGCTCGTTTAATCAAAGGATTAATTAAGAGCAAACTAGCTCGCCGTCCTCTATTGCCCAAGGATTTGTGGAAAATTAAGATCGCTTTGGGTGGTGGCACCGATAGCGCTGTCTTCAGGGAGAGAGTCGAGGAGCTATGGGGAAAGAAACCTCTGGAGGTATACGGTGGCACTGAAGGTGGTATCTATGCCACTCAGACCTGGGACTACGAGGGGATGACCTTTATCCCTAACCTCAACTTCTTTGAGTTCATTACCGAAAGGGAGTGGTTTAAATGGCAATTAGACCATTCTTACCAGCCGAAGACTATTTTGCTGGACGAGGTAAAAGCCGGCGAGAAATATGAGATAGTCATCACCAATTTTTATGGTGGTATTATGACTCGATATAGGCCTGGCGATATGGTTAGGATAACCTCGCTGAGAAATGAGAAATTAAACATTGATATACCACAAATGGTGTTTGAGAAACGAGCTGATGAACTTATCATTATATTTGGCGTTGGTCACCTGACGGAAAAACTAATCGGGGAGGCGATTGAAAATAGCGGCGTCCCTTATGTAGATTGGACAGCACGCAAGGAGGTAATAGATAACAAGCCAGCCTTGCATATTTATCTTGAACTTAAAGGTAACTACATTGCCAGTGAGCAAAATGTGGCAGCATCTGTGTATGATGAACTGGAGAAATTAGATAGTGTTTATCACTTCAACCTTCACAAGTATGCCTATGGTGATGCCATAAGTTACCTTGGTCTAAGACCGCTAGCGGTTACTTTTCTTCCTCAGGGTGCCTTCTCCAGTTATATCAGCCAGCGGCAGGCTGAGGGCGCTGCTGTGAGCAATCTGAAGCCACCACATATTAACCCCTCTGACGAAGTACTTTCTTTGCTAAGAGCCCCCAAGGTTGTGGTGGAGGCTGCGCCGGTAACTGAAGCTGAACGCGCCGCTGTTCAATGAGATGTTGGGCTTAAGCTGACATAAAGTGTGNGTGCACCATGATAAGGCCAATTGAGTTATTGCGACAGGGCAGAAAAGAAGAACTATGGCAGATGTGCTGTGGCTTCATTGACCTCAGTCTGGAGCAGTTTATGGCTATCCAGAAGAGGCTGCTTCTGGAGCAAATTGAGCTACTGAAGAATTGTGAATTGGGCAGGAAGGTGATGCGTGGTGCTAAGCCTACCACTGTGGAGGAGTTCCGGGAGCAGGTGCCATTCACTACCTATACTGATTATTGTCCTGAGCTTCTAGAAAAGAGAGAGTATGTATTACCGGCCAAGGTTGCCAGGTGGGTGAGAACTTCTGGTACATCTGGACAATCCCATATCAAATGGATACCCTTCTCGATGGGCTTTGTTCGTGAGTTGGAGAAGTTGCTGGCAGCCGAGATCATTTTTTCCGGCTGTAATAGTAGAGGTGACTTCTCTAAGATTAAGGAGCATTTTAAGGTGCTGCACACTTTAGGGCCTTCAGAGTATGGAACGGGTTTTTTAGCTTGCGTAACAAAAGAAGCAACCAATTGTGACTTTTTGCCTTCCCATGGAGAAGAGCTACCTTTTGTGCAGTGCATAAAGCTGGGCTTCGAGGAAGCTTTATACCGCGGGCTTGATGGTTTTGGTGGCATAGCTTCGGCACTAGTCTATGCCGGAGAGCAAATTAAGAAGCGAGCGGGAAATACAGACATCCGCTTTTTGTTAGCTCATCCAAGGGCACTATTACGAGTAACCAGAGGACTACTTAAGAGCAAGCTGGCCCGCCGCCCGCTGCTACCCAAAGACCTGTGGACAGTCCGAGGGATAATATGCGGTGGCAGCGATGCCACAATTTTCAAGAAAAGAGTGGAGGAATTATGGGGCAGAAGTCCTCTTGAGCATTATGCCAGTTGTGAAGGGGGTTATTGCGCTCTACAAACCTGGGATTTTGAAGGCATGACTTTCACTCCCAATCTCAACTTCTTTGAGTTCATTCCTGAAAGAGAGTGGTTCAAATGGCAATTAGACCATTCTTACCAGCCAAAGACTATTTTGCTGGATGAGGTAAAGGCTGATGAGAATTATGAGATAGTTCTTACCAACCTTCATGGTGGGGCCTTTGTCAGATACAGGATCGGCGANATAATAAGAATAACTTCGCTGCGAAATGAGAAGTTGAATATTGATATNCCGCAGATGGTGTTTTACAGCCGGGCTGATGACCGTATTGATATTTCCGGATTTGGGCGTCTTACAGAAAAGGTGATCTGGGAAGCGATTGAAAATAGCGGCATTCCTTATAGAGATTGGACGGCGCGTAAAGAGGCAACTGGAGATAGGACAATATTACATCTCTANCTGGAACTCGAAGATAATTATGTTGCCAGCGAAGAAGCTGTAGCAGCAACAATATATGGCGAGCTGCGAAAGCTGGATAGTGTATATCACTATAACCAGTACGGCGCCTATAGCGACCCGGAGACTATGCTTGGCCTGAAGCCCATAACGGTTACATTTCTCCCTCAAGGTGCTTTTGCTCGATATATCTCTCAACGACAGGCTGAGGGTGCTGATTTAGGCACTATCAAGCCGCCGCACATTAACCCTTCAAATAAGGTACTTTCCTTGCTGGGAGCTCCCAAGGTGGTGGTAGAGGCTGCACCGGTAACTGAAGGCGAACGTATAGCTGTTTGATAGCAGCAGCATAGTTTAGAGAAATTCAAGACGCTTTGCCAGGACAAGGATGGCGAGGTTTTAACCCCGCCTTTTCATTTATCACTATAAGCTCTTCGTAGATTCTTTGCCGGTAGCTCAGAGAATGATAAAGTCAAACCTTCGAGCTCGCCTTACGCGAGAGAGCCGTAATTGAGAACATCTGGTACCTTTTGGTATTACCATAGTCCTCTTGACAGCGTGCAAATTTATGTTAATAATAGCTTCATATTAGAATGATTTATAGAAATAGTGACCAACTGCCATTGCGAGGCACAAAGCGCCGAGGCAATCTCGTGGAGAAAGCAGGGAGGGGCTCAGAATGAGAGGTAAAACTGTGGTAGAATTTGTTTGCTTAACCATATAAGGTTGATATCATGAATGTCTATGTTATAGTCCCCTTAGCTGCTACGATTGCTTACGTCCCTTTATTTGCTATTTTGCTGTCTAGCCGACCATGGCAACGAAGGCACGAGCTTTTCCTCCTATTCTTGATGCCTGTTATGCTGTGGAGCCTCAGTAGCTTTGTCTTCCGCAGCGATTTATTTATGCCCTACAAACTCACCCTAGTTAGAATTGGCCTCTGCATTTTTATATGGATGTTAATTCAACTTCATTACTTTATCTCTTCTTTCTACCGGTTCGAACGCATTAAGATACCATTGGCTTATCTTTTTCTAGTAGCCACCATTGTCCTGGCAGCATCGGGCCACATTCCGCAGCGCATTGAAATCACTGCCAGCAGCATCAATGTTGATTATGGACCCTGGATTATTGCTATAGTCCTCTTTTTTCTTTTCACGGTAGGCATCAAGGATATGTATTCTTTGATGCAAAAGTACAGGCTCTCACCCAACCCGGCGGAGCGTAATCAGATTGTTTATTTACTTTTCGTCATTGGCGTCTTAGCAGTTACTATATCAGGTCTCCTCATTCCTCGCGGAGGGGAATATGCTATACCCCATATTGGCAACTTCATCACTGCCTGTATCTTAACCTACGCTGTTGTGACCCACCGTCTGCTAGATATCAGGGTTGTATTGCGCCAGGCCCTTATATACGTAGTCCTCTACGGCGGCGGTGTTGGCATTGTGCTACTACTTTTCAGCCTCGTTCACCGATTCGTCAACTTTGAGCTTAACTTTGCCTCTTTAGCAGTAGCCATGGGCCTGGGAATTCCCGCTATCTTGTTTCTTGTTCACAAGGTGCGTGACCTCTGGCAAAGGAAAGTGGAGGAAGCCTTTATAGGCACAAAATCCTTCTATCGCAGGCAATTATCTCAGTTCATCACAGGGATACACAATGTTCCTACCCTAGAACAGTTGGGTAACGGATTTATACCACTGTTAGCTCAGTCTGTTGATTGTCGGAGAGCTTGTCTGCTTTTGCCCCAGACTGGAGAAGGAGGTTTTAGCGCCCAATTTACTTACCCTCCTGTGGAGGATAATCCTATGGGGGAGTTGAAATTAAGGAAGGATAGTCCCATTGTGACGTGGCTGGAGCGCAAAAGCACCATATTACCGGAAAGGAGTCTCGCTATCTTTCCCGAATTCCAATCTATATGGGAGGAGGAAAGGGAAGAAATCCAATTGGCGGGTGTAAATATGTTCGTTCCCTTGATAAACGAAGGGAAGATTGTGGCTATTGTGGCAATAAGTGAGAGGCGAGATGGGAGGCTTTACGCCGTTGAGGATATTGATTTACTGGAATCTATCACTGCTCAGGTGGCAGCGAGCATGGAAAAGGAGTATTCCCGTGAGCGCTTGAGGGAACAAGACCAAGAAACAACCCTGCTTAACCGCTTGACCTCAATCATAACCTCCAGCGTGAGCATTCAAATGATATTTGAAGGTTTCGCCCAGGAATTAAAGAAAGTGGCGGATATTGATTGGGCAACAATTGCTTTAATTGATGGAGATGAGCTTTGCTTTATGGTTCTATCCAGCACCATAGGTTCTGCTTGGCAGCCAGGGGAAAGGATACCACTCAAAGGGACAGCTACGGAGTTGGTATGTCATGAGAGGCAGGCCGTATATGAATCTGATCTGAAACGGCACCATAGATTCTGGACTTGGGAGAGTCACTTGCAGCAAGGAAGTCGTTCTGTTGTTTACCTGCCCTTAAGTGTCACAGACCGCCCCATTGGCAGCCTGATTTTGGCCAGCCGCAAATCTAACGCTTACAGTCGCAGGCAAATAAAGCTTCTGGAAAAAGTGGCTTTGCAGATTGCTGCGCCAATCGAGAATGCTCAACTTTATGCCCGGTTGGAGCAAAAGTCTCGTATTGATGAGCTTACTGGGCTATTTAATCGACGTTATTTTGAAGAGCGACTCAAAGAAGAGCTTTCCCGGCATTCTCGTTATGGCGATGTGTTCTCTATATTCATGATTGACCTGGATAACTTTAAGGCCTATAACGATGTATATGGGCATCCTGCTGGGGACATTCTTCTGGGCCACATAGGTAGAATTATCAAAAACTCTGTCAGGAATGTTGATCAAGCTTTTCGCTATGGCGGCGATGAATTCGTTGTCATTCTGCCCCAGACAGCTAGGGATGCTGCCTATGTCGTAGCAGAGCGAGTTCGAAGGCAGATTGCCGAGGAGATGCAGAAGAAGGCAATTGCTGTAACCTGTAGCATTGGTTTAGCCAGCTATCCTGCAGATGGAATGTTATCTGGTGAACTTGTTGACGTGGCTGATACCGCCCTTTATCATGCTAAGCGGACAGGAGGTAATCGAATCTTCCTTTCCTCTAAGATTTTGTCTAAACCACCGGATGACTGGGGGATTCCTGGGATTGATACCAGACCTGGTAGTTTGAGTGAGGTCTACGACATAGCCACAGCAGTGGAGGCTAAAGATCCCTATACTTATGGTCATTCTAAGAAAGTTAACATTTACGCCGTGGCTTTGGCGGAAGCGATTGGACTATCGCCTGATGAAGTGTCTGCGTTAAGCGCTGCTGCTTTGCTTCACGATATTGGCAAGGTTGGCATTCCCGATAAAGTGCTTAACAAAAAGGGAAAGCTTACTAAAGAAGATTGGGAAACGATTAAGGCTCATCCCAGGTTAGGGGCAAATATCATCAGTAACATACCCAAGCTAGCTCCTTCTGTAAATAGCATTTTATATCACCACGAGAGGTGGGATGGTAGCGGCTATCCCGAAGGACTGAAAGGCGAAGAGATTCCCATAGAAGCTCGCATCCTCGCCGTAGCTGATAGCTTTGAGGCTATGACTTCTGCCCGTCCTTACCGTCCTGCCCTGTCTCTTGAAGAGGTAATAACAGAGCTCAGGCAGGGTGCCGGGCTCCAGTTTGACCCCAAGTTGGTGGAGGTCTTCATTGGCATTATCGAGGCCGGACTTCCTGGGAGGGTGAAGATAGGTCAAGACGCATCCAGTGAACAACCAGCTCCGTAGCAAACCTCTACGAAAACATAATATAGCTGGGGGAATTCGGGGATATCGAGTTTTGCGCAGGGCTAAAGCATTACACCACCGATACACTACGGATATATTGTTTCTTTACGATAACACATATGTTGCGTGAGAAATTCTTTAGCGGGAAATGGTAGGACTTCTCTGGTGACATAGTAATGATTTCCCAGCCAGTTTTGATTAATAGCTTTTGTAACTCGCCATAAGAGAATAGGTGATAGTAGCGGTAAACTGTTTTTCCCTTTAGCCTCCAGGGGACTTGTTGCTCTTTGGATTTGAACCAGAACCCTGGTTGTCCATGGTTCCACACGGTTAAAAAGGCCTTGCCCTGGGGCTTTAATACTCGCTTTAATTCGACTAATGCTTTTTCCCTTTCCTTTCTACCTTTGATATGGTGGTAAGTGGCTACTGATATTGCCCAATCGAAGGTATTATCGGGGAAGGGTAGGAACAGGGCATCAGCAGTTATCAAGTTGACATAAAACTTAAACTTGGCAGAATATCTCATAGCGTGCTTGAGCATAGCAGGGGAGGAATCCAACCCCCAGAGTTCAAAGCCTTGGCTGAAAGGCAGGAAATCCGGTCCGTGAGCACAGCCTACATTTAGCAGCTTTCCGCTTTGCCATATTGCTGCCAATTCCTCTAGCTCTTTTTTTAATAAAGGCCAATGCCTCACCCGATACCAGCTTTCAGCTATTTGGTCGAAAACTTCTCTATTTGTGGTCATAGATACACTTTGCTAAACTTTAGCATATTATGGTGAAATGCTCATGGCCGCAATTGTCTATGATGTCACCTTTAGCTAAAGCTATGGCTCTAGATAAAATGCAGAAAAATCGAGTAGAGAGGTGAAATGCTTCACCCCGACAAGTCGGGGCTCAGGATGACGTGGAGATGGCATGAAGAAAGCATCTCGAACTATTTCTGGAGTAACCCCGGTGGCAGTTATGGCCAAGCCATTTCCTTGCCCAGGCAAATGCGTTTATTGCCCCAGTTCCCCTGATGCGCCCAAGAGCTATACTGTGGAGTCTCCAGCGGTGCTCCGGGCTCGAAGTTGTGACTTTGATGCCAGAAAGCAGGTGGAGGTCAGGCTCAAGACACTGGCTGAAATGGGACACGCCCGGGATAAGGTAGAGCTTATCATTATGGGGGGCACCTTTCTGTCTTATCCCCGGGACTATCAGTATCAGTTTATTAAGGATTGCTACGATGCTCTGAACAGCATCCTCTCCCGCAATTTAGAAGAAGCCAGGAAATTGAATGAAAGTGCTGAGCATCGCTGCGTAGGGTTGTGCATCGAGACCAGACCGGACTTCTGTGGGGAGGAGGAGATAAAGAGCATGCTTGATTTTGGCACTACGAGGGTGGAGCTTGGGGTACAGACTTTGGATGATGAGGTTCACTGCCTGACAAAGAGGGGACATGGGATAGCGGAAGTTATCTCCGCGACCAGGCTATTACGGGATTATGGCTTTAAGGTTTACTATCACTGGATGCCTGGTTTGCCAGGGTCAACACCTGAGCACGACCTGGAGCTATCGCAGCAATTGTTTGGGGACGAGCGCTTTCGACCTGATGGGCTCAAGCTTTACCCCACGCTGGTAGTTCGAGGGAGTGAGCTAGAGAGCTGGTATCGAGATAATCGCTACTGGCCTTATGGTGATGAAGAAATGACTGATTTGCTTATGGCTATTAAAACTCTAATTCCCAAATATGTAAGGATTTCGAGGTTAATGCGGGATATCCCCAGCAAATTTATCATTGCCGGCAGCAGAGACTTAGCGCTCAGAGGAACTATTAAAAAGAAGATGGGGCAAACAGGTCTTCGCTGTAACTGCATTCGTTGTCGGGAATATGGGCATCGTCTGAGGGATGGCTGGGCAATTGGCACGCTCCGTCTAACCAGGCTGGATTATGAAACTTGGGGAGGGAAGGAGGTCTTCCTTTCCTATGAGGATGAGAATGAAACCTTGTTTGGCTTGCTGAGATTGAGAATAAATAGTGGAAAAGCGTTAGTTAGAGAGCTACACATTTTTGGCCCT
>JGI24422J19971_10001709_pt1 | contig 13469 bp, 16 predicted proteins | sample DeeMarSWOR152_54_FD_19971 | JGI IMG/M metagenome (IMG submission 19971) | reverse complement strand
CCCTGAATGCCCGATTGTGCTTCTGAGGTGGAAGCGTAGCTCATCCAGCATCTCCCCAGCCGTAGCCCCCAATCTAAAGTACCTGGGGGTCATGCTCCCTTATACCCCTCTGCATCACATCCTGTTACGGGAGACCGACATTCCCCTAGTTATGACCAGCGGCAACCTCAGTGAGGAACCTATTGCCAAAGATAATGACGAAGCCCTGAACCGGCTCAGGGGAATTGCTGATTATTTCCTGCTCCATAACCGGGGTATATATGCCCGGTATGACGACAGCGTCTATATGGTAGAAGGTGTGCCTCAGGCGATAAGGCGAGCCCGGGGCTATGCCCCCTACCCCGTCTTCCTTCCCTTCAAGGCAAAGCTAGTCCTTGCCTGTGGCGCCGAGCTTAAGAACACCTTCTGCCTCACCCAGGACGAGCATGCCTTCTTAAGTCAGCACATCGGCGATATGGAGAATGAGGAAACTCTGGACCACTTTGAAAATACTATTGAGCTGTATAAAAAGCTATTCCGCATTGAACCCGAAATTATAGCCTATGATATGCACCCCGAATATCTGTCAACAAAATATGCCCTCGAGGTAAGTGAGGAGCGGGGACTCAAGTCTATCCCGGTCCAGCATCATCATGCCCATATCGTAAGCTGTCTGGTGGAGAACAGGGTCAAAGGACCTGTTATTGGGGTAGTCTTTGACGGCACCGGATACGGCACCGACGGCACAATCTGGGGAGGGGAGTTTCTGCTCGCCGATTACCACCGCTGCCAGAGAGTAGGGCACTTAGAATATGTACCTCTGCCGGGAGGAGTCGCCGCCATAAACAAGCCCTATCGTATGGCTTTAAGCTATCTCTATACGTTGCTGGGGGAGGATTTCCCGGTGAAGGGGCTTCCCATCAGTGAGGTCAATTCGGCTGAACTTGACATAATAAAACAGCAGCTAAAACGAAGAGTAAACTCGCCGCTGACGTCAAGTGCCGGGCGGCTTTTTGACGCCGTTGCCGCCTTAGCCGGGGTGAGGGGAGAGATAGATTATGAAGCTCAGGCAGCTATTGAGCTTGAGATGCTGGCCCCGGATGAATCAGGTGAGTTTGAGGAGAAACCCTATCCGTTCTCCATTATTAAAGACCAGGGAATAAAGGTGGTAAAGCTGAAAGAGCTAATCGCAACCATAGTTCAGGATGTCAAAAATCGGGTCCCCATTCCTATAATATCAATTAAGTTTCACAACACCGTAGCTCAAATAATCGCTGAGATGTGTAAGACCATCGCCGGAGAAAGCGGCTTAGATAAGGTGGCGCTAAGTGGGGGCGTCTTTCAAAATCGGCTACTGCTGAAGCTAGCCGTGTCGGCTTTACATAAAAATGGCTTCACCGTACTAACTCACCACTTGGTGCCGTGTAATGACGGCGGGATTTCCCTGGGGCAGGCGGTAATTGCCAACTTTAGCCGTATTTAAGAAAGTTAAAGAGAGGCGAATACGGGGTTCCCGCAAAAACTTTGTTTTTGTGGGGTAAAATCCTCTCTTATACAACCCCCTTTAAGAGAGAGTCAAAGGGAGGCGGAGCCTCCCTTATATAACCAATTCCCCTTCCCCTTATCAAGGGGAAGGGGATAAAGGGGATAGGGTTACTAATAAAAAACTAAGGGGGGGTCAATAGGAGTCAGATATGTGTCTGGCCATTCCAGCACGCATCAAGCTTATAGAGGATAGAGAGGCTGAGGTTGAGCTAGGAGGTATAGCTCGCCGGGTAAGCCTGTGGCTCACCCCGGAAGCCAAAGTGGGGGACTATGTGCTGGTCCATACCGGCTACGCCATAAATATTCTGGACCAGGAAGAGGCTAAGGAGACCTTGAGGCTTTTGAGGGAAATAGCTGAGGTGGCTGAGGAGGAAGGTTGAAGTTTATTTCTGAATTTCGGCGCTCCGAACTGGCTGAGGGGCTAATCTCACAAATCCACCGTCAATCTAAAACTCCAGCCCGCTTAATGGAGTTCTGCGGTGGTCATACCGTAACTATCTTTAGATACGGCATTCGCCAGGTTTTACCCCGGACTATTGACATGGTCTCCGGTCCCGGTTGCCCTATCTGTGTTACCGCCAATGCCGACCTGGACAAAGCGATTGCCCTGTCCCAGATTCCAGGGGTAATTATCGCCACCTTCGGTGATATGCTCAAAGTCCCGGGGAGCCACTCCAGCTTACAGAAGGTCAAGGCTAACGGGGCTGACGTGCGCACGGTATATTCCACCATGGATGCCCTTAAGATAGCCGAGGCAGACTCCAGTAATTCCGTGGTCTTCCTCGGGATTGGATTTGAGACCACCGCCCCGACCATCGCGGCTTCTATCCTCCAGGCTCAAGAAAAGGGGTTAAGGAATTACTATGTCCTTTCGTTGCATAAACTCTGTCCGCCGGTAATCCAGGCCATTCTTGATTCCGGTGAGGTCAAACTTGATGGGCTTATATGCCCCGGGCATGTATCGGCTATTATCGGCTCCCACCCCTGGGAATTCATTGCCCGGGATTACGGTATCCCCTGTGTGGTGTCCGGCTTTGAGCCGTTAGACATCCTGCAGTGCGTTGATATGCTGGTGGCTCAGATTGAAAATGGGGAATCCACGGTTGAAATTGCCTATCGACGAGGGGTACGTCCTGAAGGCAACCAGCAAGCCTTAAAACTCATGGAGCAGGTATTTGAGCCCTGTCCCGCTCGATGGCGGGGGATGGGGGAGGTCCCCGATAGCGGCTTAAAGCTGAGGCAGGAATATCAGCGCTTTGATGCTGAACTGGCTTTTGATATTACCCTCAGCCCGGCTTATGAACCTGCGGGCTGTATCTGCGGCGACATCCTGCGCGGGGTCAAGACCCCTCTTGATTGCCAGCTCTTCGGCAAAGCCTGCACCCCGCAATATCCGGTGGGGCCGTGTATGGTCTCATCCGAGGGGGCTTGCTCTGCCTATTACCTATATGGAGGTGATTTTGGAGGATAAAATCCTGCTCGCCCACGGCAGCGGGGGCAAGCTGGCCCACGAGCTGGTGGAGAAAAGCTTTGTTAAGGCCTGGGCTAACCCCCTTTTAGCCAAGCTGGATGATTCAGCCGTTTTTGACCTGAGTGGCCGGCTGGCTTTCACCACCGATAGCTATGTGGTGAGCCCTATATTCTTCCCCGGTGGCGATATCGGCAAGCTGGCGGTCTACGGCACGGTGAACGACTTAGCTATGGCCGGGGCTAAACCCCTTTATTTATCCCTGTCATTTATCATTGAGGAAGGGCTTCCCCGGGCTGAGCTGGACCGGATTGTAGAGTCGACCCGGCAGGCGGCTCAGGAAGCCGAAGTGGAAATCGTCACCGGCGACACCAAGGTGGTACATCGTGGCAGTGCCGATAAGCTCTTTATTAATACTGCCGGCGTCGGTGTCATACCTGAAGGAGTCAATATCTCGGGTAGCAATGCCCGACCAGGAGATAAGGTGATTCTAAGCGGGACTATAGGTGACCACGGAATAGCCGTGCTTAGCCAGCGGGAAGGGTTGAGCTTTTCTACCCGGCTGGAAAGTGATTGTGCTCCCCTGGGCAAGCTGGTGGCGGAAACGCTAGCCGCCAGCCCTAATATCCACTGCTTGCGAGACCCCACCCGCGGCGGACTGGCTACCAGCCTGAACGAACTGGCCAGGCAATCGAAAGTGGGCATCAGGATTGAAGAGGAAAAAGTCCCGGTGCGGGAGGAAGTCCTGGCGGCTTGCGAGATGCTGGGCTTTGACCCCCTGTATGTTGCCAACGAGGGAAAGCTGGTGGCTATAGTCCCGGCTGAAGATGCCGATAAGATTCTGGGGGCAATGCGAGCAAATCAATATGGCAAAGGGGCGGCCATCATTGGTGAGGTAAGTGGTGAGCACGCCGGTCGGGTGGTAATGAAGACCGTGCTCGGAGCTTCCCGTATAATTGATATGTTAGTCGGAGATTTGCTGCCCAGGATTTGTTAAAATGCATGAACTTGCCATTACCCAGAGTATGCTCGACCTTGTCCTGGAACAAGCCGGCAAGGCTGAAGCCAGAGAAGTAAGGAAAATCGACCTCGTCATCGGGGAGATGAGTGGATTTGTTGCCGAGTGTGTCCAGTTTTATTTTGATTTTCTGAGTAAAGGCACCATCGCTGAGGGGGCGGCTCTTTCTTTCACCATGATTCCGACCAGGGCGCGGTGCCGGAGCTGTGGTAAGCTCTTCGAGCTTAAACAGTTTGACTGGACCTGCCCCTACTGTCAGGGTAACAGCCTGGAGATTATATCGGGCAAAGAGCTATTTGTCGAAAGTATTGAGGTGGAATAATGGAGATAAAGGTCCTCAAAGACATTCTGGGCGCTAATGAGCAGATAGCCGAAAGAAACCGGCAGTTGCTTGATAGTAAAGGCGTATTGGCGGTGAACCTGATGTCCTCCCCGGGCGCGGGCAAGACCAGCCTTATTCTGGCAACAATAAAGCAGCTGAAAGGGAAAATCAAAATCGGTGTTATTGAAGGCGATGTGAGCTCAAGCCTTGATGCCGAAATGGTGGGCAAAGAAGGGGTGCCTGTTGTCCAGATAAATACCGGCGGGGAATGTCATCTCGACGCTAATATGGTTGCCAGTGCCCTCAGCAATGTGCCCTTACCCGATATTGAACTGCTCTTTATCGAGAATGTAGGCAATCTGATTTGCCCGGCTTCATTTGCTCTGGGCGAGCATAAGAAGGTTGTAATTTCAAGCCTTCCCGAAGGGGATGATAAGCCATTTAAGTATCCCCTGATGTTTAATATCGCCGATGTGGTGGTAATAAATAAGATTGACCTTCTGCCCTACCTGAAGTTTGATACCGATGCCTTCTCTCGGGCAATCAGGGGGATAAATAAAAGGGTGAAGATTTTCCCCATCTCCTGTGCTACCGGTCAGGGAGTCCGGGAGTGGACAGCCTGGCTTCTGGCCCAGATGGGCCGGAGATAGAGCGTGACTAAATTATGGCTGGTAGCTAATTAAGCCTCGGCTATCTATCACCAATGGCATCAACCCGCACTCCCTTAGACATAGCCCAGGCAATCCCATCTTCAATATCTTTGTCGGTACCGTCAAGCTCCAGTGCTACCCAGCCTCTATCTTCGGCTAAATCGGCTTGGTAAATAGTGGTTACCAGTTTGAATTGCTGGCCCAGAGTGTAGATGATGGGTTCGGAGTGCAGTTCGGCAGGAAAGGTAAACCTTACACGCCGCTTGGTCATTTCTGCCCCCTCTTTCACCGAGACACGGGGCAAATTTTTACCTTGCCCCAGAGCCCGGTATTATCACCTTTAATGATTATCACGCCTAATATACCCTCAATACCTTTAGCCAGCTCAATCCCACCGGGGATGTCAGCCGGTTGTTTAATCAGGTTGCCGATAGCGGTGGCAGCAGCATCAGCCAGAGTGGCTGATTTAGACAGCACGATAACGGCGTCAGCCTTACCATAACTTAGAGAATGCCCCACTGTTCCCGAGGAGGTACAAATCCCTAACGGGGTATCGGTACCGGTGATTTCCAGTCCAATTTTGCCCGTCAGCGGCGATTGGCCAGCATAAATCCCCACCAGCCTTTTCCCCGAACTCTTCAGGTAAATGTCGCCCCCGTTTTCGACAATTATCTCCGGTGAGAAGTCCAGCAGTTCCGTGCCCACAAATTCGGCTATAGCCCCGGCTACCGAAGCCATAGGACCAACTCCGGCCCGGCTGGCGGCATCTGACATCGCCTTTACGATATGGGGGGCATTGTCATCAGGCGGGAGGGGCTGCTGGGAGGTTAGAAAGGAAGGATAGCGCTTAATATACCTTTCCAGTATATCACGATACTTTACTACCAGCTTAAGGGCCTTCCTTTTCAGGTTAGTTGAGGCACGGATATATAAATCTGTCTCCTTGACCACTACATTAAACGAGATTAGGTCTCCGCCTTTAATCCAATGCCGGTAGGTCCTGGGCTCATACATCAGCTAAAAATGCAGTTCCATGGCTCGGGGAGGGCAGGCCTTGATACACAGTCCGCAAGCCAGGCACTTGTCACCATAAAAATTAACCCGCCTGGTGGCAAAGTCAAGTTCAAAGGCACCGGTGGGGCAAATAGTTATACAGGCACCACAATGAGTGCACCTTTCCTCGTTACGAGTAACATCCTGGCTCAGCGATTGAATCCTCACCCCGGTCTCAGCTAAATACCTGATGCCTCTATCATAGTCGGCTTGCTTCCCGCTCAATTCCAGTACCATCAGGCCCTCCTCGTCAGGGGTAACTAAAGCCTTTAAAATGTTAAAGTCGAGGTTATACTCCTTAACCAGTCGGCTGACTATGGGTCGCTCTACCAGCCGCCGGGGAAAATGCAGCACAATTCTTTTCGAAACAGCCATTTTACTCCTCTATCGGACGCTCCTTGAGCGGTTTGAGGACTATATCCGAGCCAGCAGTAGGCAGCGGCGCTACTGGTTCAGTTAACAGGAATTCGCCACTCAGTATCCACTCCTTTAGAGTGGTGGCAATCTCCACTGCCCGTGAGTAGCTGGATAAGGAAGCGGTAGGCACCTCCTTACCCTTAACTACTATTTTCCCGCTCTTTAATTGAGCATAACTGACCTCGCCCAGGGTATCTGGCCTCAGCTGGGGATATACCTCTGAGTAATCTACCACCGGGGCCAGGATTTCGTCATCACTTACTGTGGTATATCGTAAGATTTCTTCAGATAGTATCGGGATGGGGATACCGATGCCCACGGTTAGGGTGCAACCATAACCCAGCATGCTGGCTCCTATCAGCCATCGGGGCTTCATCTGTTTCAAATCACCGATTACAGCCAGGGTGCCAGCGCCTTCTCTGGGCACTCCATTCCCGGTGCGGGGGGCATTGGGGTTATGCTGGGTGCCTGGCCAAGCAACATAGCCTGTGCCACCGCCCAGGAATATTTTGGTGCCGATGCCAATGGTCTTATAATAGGGGTCATTGAGCAATGGTGAGAGCTGCCCGGCACTACAATAGTTAGCATTGCCCAAGTCAGGTTTTAATACCCCCATATAGGTGTAAATTGTCTTATCCGATAGATTCACCGCCACCGTATAATTCTGGGAGCTGTTCCTGGGATTGAATAGCACTGCCTCATTAAGGTCTTTTATATTTATCCAGGTTTCAAGCCTTTTCCTGGGATAGCAGTCCGTGCCGTAGGCAGCAGCTACCAGTCTGACATCCTTGCCAGCGACAAGCTCTTCGATTACATGCCCACCACCGTAGTTGAATTCGCCGGGGTAGATTCGGTTTCTGGGGTCATCATCGGGGAGAGCATTAGCCCCGATATATAAGTCTACGGCGGCAAATCCGGTGTAAGCCGGGACATCATTGAGATAAACCCTGCCCCCGCCCAGCTTTATTCGCGGCTTAGAGTGTCCGATATTAAGATAGGCGCCGGACGAGCACATTGGACCGAAGGTGCCGGTGGTAACTACATCTACCTCCTCGGCGGCTTTGGCGACACCCTTGTTTTTAGCCAGGTCGATTATTTCTTCGGCGGTAACTACTACCGCCTTGCCCTGTCGTATCTTCTCGTTTATTTCATCAATTGTTTTGGTCATATCTCCCAGATGATAATATTAAAACTTGAGCTTGTCAATTTATCCCGAAAGAATCGGGCTGACCTAATCTGTCGTCAGTCTACCCACCGGCATGATGTACAGAGGCTTATACTGCTTATCCAGCCGCAAGATCTCTCTGACCGGCTCATCATGGAAGGCACCGATGGCTACCGTAGCCAGACCCAGGGCGGTAGCCTCAAGGTAGATATTCTGCCCGGCGTGGCCTGCTTCCATGTGCACATACCTTTCGCCGCGGCTACCATAGTGTCGGGTCGTCCGCTGGTATAGGGCGCAAATAATTATATCTACCGGGGCCTGGTATATCATTGCCTCGTCTAATGCTGCCTTAGCCAGGTCTAATCGGACATCTCCCTGGTGGTGCAGACTCAGAGAGTGGTCAGCTACGTTGTAGTGATATATGCCGGCGCCTATTTCTTCAATACCATTCCGACCACAGGCAACCAAAATTTCCAGAGGATAGGTAGCGCCGGCGCTGGGAACGGCTCTATATCTCCGCGAGGTATCAGTTATACCCTGGGCAGCCCACAGTATCTGGGATAGCTGTGACTGAGAGATAGGCTGTGGAGAGAAGTCTCTTACCGACCTTCTCCGGCTAATAGCCTCCTCCAGGGATATGCTGCCTTTCCGGCTTGGTGCCGGCAGGAAAATTTTTGTCGGCTGACCTGTGCCCATATTTATTTAGCTTTATTCCAAAAGTCCAGACTGAGGTATTTCCATCCCCCGTCAGCCAACACCACTACTATATTGCCTCCGCCCATCTCTCGGGCAACCTTGATGGCCTGATGGACTACAGCCCCTGAGGATAACCCGGCAAAAATCCCTTCCTTATCCAGCAACTGCCTGGTGATTATAGCCGCCTGCTGGCTGGTGACCACCGCCCTTTCCGTAATAAGGCTTAAATCCAGAATTGGTGGGATGTAACCTCCACCAGCACACCTTAAGCCCTGGATGCTATCGTCAGGCGCCGGTTCAACGCCAATCACCTTGATATTGGGATACTTCTCTCTTAGCCGGCGAGCAATGCCAACTATAGTCCCGCCAGTGCCAATGCCAGCAATTAGGACGTCAATTCGGTCGTAGGGGAAATCCTTTATTATTTCAACCCCGGTAGTCTGGTAGTGAGCCAGGGGATTAGCTGGATTAGAAAACTGGTCGGGCATATAGTATCTTTTGTCCTGAGCCGCTAACTTCTTGACAGTATCAATAGCCGCATTCATCCCCTGAACGCCTTTAGTAAGGATAAGCTCGGCACCAAAGATTCGGAGTAACTGCTGCCTCTCCAGGCTCATATTATCGGGCATAACAATGGTGACCTTATATCCCTTCTTATACCCCAGCCAGGCTAGAGCTATCCCGGTATTGCCGCTGGTGGCTTCAATGATGGTCCTGTCCCTGGTCAGCTCCCCCCTCCGCTCCGCCTCTTCGAGCATATATTTGGCCACCCGGTCTTTGATACTGGCACTCCCTCCTACGTTCTGCCCTTCCAGCTTAGCCAGAATTTTGACCTTTTTATTCGGGCTCATCTGAGCCATTTCTACTAACGGAGTGTGCCCTATAGCCTCAATAACATTTTTGAAATACATTCTGCTACCCCTTAATTACGCCTATGGGTATTGCCCTGGCTACCTTACGAGAGATGCCTGCCTTATGGGTTACCTCAACTACCTCAGTTACATCCTTGTAGGCTTCGGAGGCTTCCTCAGCCAGTGAGCCCATACTGCCTGCCTTAACCGTAATCCCCCTGGCGGTCAATGCTCGGGCAACATCAGCTCCCCTGAGGCTGCGCTTGGCGGCAGACCGGCTCTGCAACCTGCCGGCACCATGGCAGGTGGAGCCAAAAGACTCCTTCATTGCTGTTTCTGTACCCACGGCTACATAGGAACAGCGCCCCATATCCCCGGGAATAAGAACCGGCTGACCTACATCCCGGTAAATATCAGGGACATCAGGGTGTCCGGCAGGGAAGGCTCTAGTTGCTCCCTTGCGGTGAACGCAAAGCTTTTGTTTCTTACCATCAACAGGGTATTCCTCTATCTTGGCGATGTTATGGCATACGTCATAAATCTGCTCCAGCCCCAGTTCCCTACGGCTCTTACCCAGGACCTTAATCAAAGATTCTCTAACCCAGTGAGTGATGCACTGTCGGTTAGTCCAGGCGTAGTTAGCGGCACAGGCCATAGCCTGGAGGTAGTCCTGCCCCTCCGTTGAGTTTACCGGGGCGCAAGCCAGCTGGCGGTCAGGCAGGCTGATGCCATATCTTTTTACGGCTTCACCCAGTAGTCCTACATAGTTACTGCAGACCTCATGCCCGAAGCCCCGGGAACCAGTATGGATCAAGACAAGCACCTGACCAATGTCATTGATGCCCATAGCCTTGGCTGCACCCTGGTCGTAGATTTCATCCACTACCTCCACCTCCAGGAAGTGATTACCCGAGCCCAGGGTCCCCAGCTGGGGGATGCCCCGCTTTTTAGCTCTGCTACTTATCTTATCCGGGTTAGCCCCTTTGAGACAGCCCGACTCTTCGGTAGCTACAATATCCTCGGCTTCGCCAAACCCTTTTTCTAATGCCCACCGGCTGCCCTTTACCAGGACTTCATTCAGCTCCTTTTCACTTACTCTTATCCTGCCCTCGGAACCCAGTCCCGAAGGGACATTGGTATAAAGCTCGGCCACCAGCAGCTCAATCTTAGGTCTTACCTCTTTCTCGGTAAGATTGGTTCGCAGTAGCCTGACGCCGCAATTAATATCAAAGCCGACACCACCGGGTGATATTACTCCGTCCTTTACCCTGGTGGCAGCCACCCCGCCGATAGGGAAGCCATAGCCCCAGTGAATATCAGGCATAGCCAGGGAATGGTCGACAATACCCGGCAGGAAAGCCACATTAGCCACTTGTTGAAAAACCTGGTCTTGCCAGATATGATTGAGCATTGATTCACTGGCAAAAATTAGACCGGGCACTAACATACCCGTTTTGTAGCTTTTGGGAATCTCCCATCGGTAATCATCTATCTTGTTTAGTATTCCTTGCCAGGACGCTGGCATTTTTACCTCCGCTAAATATCAAATAATACCTGGACCTGGCAGCCGTTGGTTTGGTCAACCTTCAGCATATGGTAGGTGGCGGCTTTAACCCCTGTTTTGAGCTTATGTCGGGCACTATCCACCTTCTCGCCGTAGCTTCTGGCTTTAAGCTGNGTACTGCCAAGCTGACTAATGTCAAACCTCTTAAAAATAATATTCTCAGTATCAAATAGATAAATGAGCTCGTTTAGCCACTGTACCAGCAGGCTTTCCTGGTCAGGGGCTATTAGCTCTATATCTCGATAAACAACCTCGTCTACATTATCAAGTTCAGCTATCAGGCTGAACAAGGCTCTAGCCGCATTGGCAAACGCCTGCTCCAGGCTGTCACCATAGGCTTTAATGACAACGTCAGCCGTATGGTCTACGATTTCAAACTCCTTTTCCATTACAGATAGATTATACCATTTACTACCACCGACATAAACTATAGAGAATATCCATCAACCCCATCCCCCTTTATCCCCCTTCCCCTTATTAAGGGGAAGGGGGATAGTAAGTAAGAGAGGGGCTATCGCCCCTCTCTAAAATCTCTTCCCTTCGATGATGGTAGCTTACTTAATCAAGAGTGTTCAAGAGGGGACGCCAGCCCCCTCTTTCTTCTCCCCCCCTTCTCCTTTCCAGGAAGCGGATGCTAAAGGAGAGTCAAAGAGAGGCGAAGCCTCTCTTATACAATCAATTCCCCCTCCCTTGTAAGGGAGGGGGATAAAGGGGGTAGGTTGCTAAGGAAATATAAAGGGGAGAGGTAGATAAATAGTAGTTGGGGGGAACTTTGAGCTTTTGGGGCTATATAGTATAATCTAATAAAGGGTTAATTTAAGTATCACAGTCTGGCTGGAGGAATCAGATGGGTGACATAAAGAGTGCTCTTGAGATAGCTATGGAAAAGGCGGAAAAGATAGGCAAGGCGACTGATGAGGAGCGCCTGAAATGGAAATATGTCCCCGAGGGGGAAAGGCTGGCTGCCCGATATATCAAGCAGGACTGCAATTTGGTGGCTGAGCTAAGCCAGTATGAGGATAATATAAAACAATATATTATAGAAGGCGTCGCTGATATACTAATCAGAAATATCAACCTGCCCAATAGCAATTTAGCTAAAAGAAACAATAAAAGGGCGATGGATGGTCTAAAGACGGTTAAGAGTGATAAAGCCAGCGTGGAAAATGTTTACAGTAAGATGAGGCGCATCTTCGACCACTACGTAGGGGAGGGTGAGCAGCAGAGAAAGCAGGCTTATGAATTGCTCAAGGCTGAATTTGAGGCTAAGATAAAGCAGGCTCTTCTCCAGCAGTTGGGCTCGCTGGTGGGAATTAAGATAGATGTGGAAAGACAGCCCCAGTTCCAGGAAGAATGGCGNANGGTAAAGACTCAGCTAGATTCACAATACATTAAGCTTCTGNATGAATACAAGCAGGAGCTATCAGCTATATCTTAGGTGTGTAATGAACAAGGAGTTATCAGCNTTTATAGATGCCATATACAGGCAACCTTATTCTCTGCTCAGGAATAATTGTATCAGGAAGTCGCGGCGGATAAAGGCTAAGGCTGAGGAGCAGGGAATGAGGGCTGATTTGATTTGCTGTATAGCTATAGTGCCGGTCAGGAAATGGCATAATGTCCGTTTGCCCAGTCCCCATGTCTATACTGAGGTTGAAGGAGAGAGGGTAGATGTCGCCCATGACCCCGGGCGTGAGGAGCTATGGTGCCCCAATAGTGAGATAAGGGTGGTTATGCCGGTGAACATTTCCAGAATAAGGCGAGTTTTCTGTCAGCGAGCCGGTCTTAGAGGTCAGGTATTGAAGGAAGGTTGAGGGGAAGCTAATGGATATTGATGATGAAAGGATTAGAGACGCAGTTAAGCACACTGAGATACTAAGACCACCCAGGCAGAGCTTAGCCACTTTCGGCACCACCAATATATACTACTATCTGGTTACCAAACCTGCCTACGCCGAGCTGATAAAGAATGTGGCTGAGACTGTGGTTAGAGAAGGGAGAGTAATTGCCGAGAGGCCAAGGATTGTAACCCCCTATTATCTCTCCCGACTCGAAGGATTTAGTTTAGAGGCTAAACGATATTTTGATACGCTGATGAGAACCCACGGTCCTAATGCCCCCGGGCTATTTTATAGCTACCGGAATGAGCCTAAAGAGCTGACCATTGTGTCGCAAGACTTGCTCTCAGTGGTAGATAAGCTAAATACTGAGATTGATAAGCGGGCTGACCCCCTGACCTCTATTATTAAGGGTGAGGACGAGCTCTGGGATGTTTCGTTGATGAAGTTTATTTATGAAATGACCAGAAGCTCCCTGCGCGATAACCTATCGCAAATGGGGGCTAGAGGGCTTCTGGATACCGACGCCAGTGGTATTCCGGTTGATGCCAGGCTAAGGATTGATGAGCTCTTCAGGAAGGTTGACAGGGGGGAGATGGAACCTCGCCAGCTAAAGGAGGAGCTTGACCGCTGGGGCTTGTTTGAGGAGTATGAGGACAGATTCTTCGCCATCTTCAAAAAGGAGCGGTAAACAGGGCAAGGTTGACGAATAATTATACAGGAGGGGATAATGTATCGACACTGGCACCGGTTTAGCTTTGGTTTTCCTCCTTTTGGTTTCTGGTTTGGAGGTCCGGGCTTTTTCCCGCGCCGAGATGAGTATATCCGTATGCTTGAGGACTATAAACAGAGATTAGAGGCAGAGCTAAAGGAGGTAAATAAAGAGCTGGAGGAGATGAGGAA
>JGI24422J19971_10001707_pt1 | contig 13473 bp, 12 predicted proteins | sample DeeMarSWOR152_54_FD_19971 | JGI IMG/M metagenome (IMG submission 19971) | reverse complement strand
CTGGCATCCATAGAGCGCTTTCTGATGCCCAAGAAAAACTTGGAATATCCACTGGATTGATCATGTGTTTTCTAAGAGATCTGGACCCTGCTTCTGCGATGGAAACTCTGGACGAAGCTTTGCCTTATAAGAATTGGATTGTAGCTGTAGGACTTGATTCTTGCGAAGTCGGCTATCCACCATCTAAGTTTCAAACAGTCTTTCAGCGTGCACGTGAAGAAGGGTTCTTAACTGTCGCACATGCTGGCGAAGAAGGCCCCGCTGAATACATCTGGCAAGCAATTGATCAATTGAAAGTTTCACGCATTGACCATGGCATTCGTTCACTCGATGACGAGAATTTAGTTCAGGAATTGGTCAGAAGAAAGATTCCCCTAACAGTTTGCCCTCTGTCTAACCTAAAATTGCGAGTAATCGAGAGGATGGAAAATCATCCCCTCAAGAAAATGATGGAAAAAGGGCTTTTGGTAACAATAAATTCAGATGATCCCGCCTATTTCGGAGGTTACATCAACGAGAATTACCTAGCTATGCAAGAAGCATTCAAACTAGACAGGGAAGACATCTACAACATTGCAAAGAATTCATTCGAAGCCTCCTTTTTGGAAACATCTAAAAAAGAAGAGATGATTGCGAAATTAGATGAGTATATAAGTGAAAATAGCTAAGAGAATAAGACGAAAATGGAGGCAACACAAACCGAAGCTCAACAAAAACTTCGACAGAAAAAAGGTTTGCTGGAGATATCTCCATCTGCGAAGGTTTTAACCGGGCTATACTACCGGAGCGTTACGACTACAGAAAGCGTTTCATTCTTAGATTTTTGTTGTTTGGAAATAGTCTGCTAAAATTAAAGATGGAAGTGATTTGTTAGTGTTCTCAGTATTCTTCAGGCATTTCAGGCATTCCAGGCGCTTTTCCTTCCTTAGGTTTCGTTGCGGCGATCACATCGTCGATTCTTATGACCATGGAGGCAACTTCGGCGGCTGATTTCATTGCTTGCTCCTTCACCTTTAACGGTTCAACCACTCCGTTTTTGTACATGTCAACGATTTTGCCTGTGAAAACGTCGACGCCCATCAAGTGTCCCTTAGCTTTTTCATGAGCAGCCCTTAATCCGACGAGGATGTCTATGGACTCGAGGCCAGCGTTTTCAGCTAGGGTTTTCGGCACGATTTCTATAGAATCAGCGAAAGCCTCTACAGCCAGTTGTTCCCTACCGCCAACCTTTGTCGCGTAGGAGCGAAGAACCTTTGCAATTTCAGCTTCAATGGCCCCTCCGCCAGCAACTATCTTGTTGTATTCAATCACATCTGCAACCACTGATAGGGCGTCGTTCATGGCCCTCTCTGCTTCATCAACCATTCTTTCAAGGCCAGCGCGTATGAGAACCGCAACGGAGCGTGGATCTTTGCATTTCTCCACAAAAATCATTTTGTCTTCGCCGACTTTGCGTTCTTCAACCAGCCCCGCTTTTCCCAAGTCCGTATTCTTTAAATCGTCTAAATTCGTGATGACCTTTCCTCCGGTAGCCCTAGCCAGCTTCTCCATATCAGATTGTTTAACCCTCCGGGCAGTTATGACGCCTTCCTTAGCTAGGAAGTGCTGAGCCATATCGTCGATGCCCTTTTGACAAAAGAGCACTCTTGCGCCTGAAGCTTTGATCTTTCCAACCATATCCTTAAGCATCCGAGTTTCTTTGTCTAGAAAGGCTTTCATTTGGGTGGGATCGCGTATCCTGATTTCGGCGTTGAACTCGGTTTTCTCGACTTCTAACGGGCAGTCAAGCAGAGCTATTTTTGCATTTACGGCGCGTTTTGGCATGCTGGCGTGGACCACTTCTTTGTCAACGATTATGCCTCTGACAAGTTGGGTGTCGAAGAGACTCTTTCCTTCTTTCTTTATGACTTGAATGTGATCTATGTCAGCTATTCTTTTCTCGCCCCTCTGCTCGGCTATTTGCATCACGGCGTCTATGGCAATTTCAGTTAAGTGATCTCGTGCAGCACCTACAGCCTTACTTCCCATGGAAGTCATGGCAACTTTTCTCAAGGTTGCACGGTCTTTAGGGTCAACCGTAGTTCCCACTTTGTCTAGGGCCTCTACTGCTTTTTGAACAGCTTTCTTATACCCGCCCACAATAACTGTTGGATGAATATTCTGATTCAGCAATTCCTCAGCTTTCCGCAGTAGCTCTCCGGCCAGTATTACCGCGGTTGTGGTTCCGTCGCCAACCATGTCGTCTTGGGTTTTAGCGATTTCCACCATCATTTTGGCGGATGGGTGTTGTACGTCGATTTCGTCGAGGATGGCGGCGCCGTCGTTTGTTATAGTTATGTCTCCTAGACTGTCGATAAGCATCTTATCCATGCCCCTAGGCCCTAGAGTTGTTCTCAGCACCTCGGCGATTATTCGAGCAGCCATAATGTTGTTTCTTTGTGCATCTCTGCCGCGTCTGCGTCCGGTTCCCTCTTTAAGAATGAGAACTGGCTGTCCCGCTTGCGTAGTTAGGTAGGCCATACAAATCCTCCTATAAAGTAAATCCTGATCTACCTACAGCAGTTTTCATCTAGGATATAAACTTTTTTCACTAATTAACGGGTTGCGATTTGGTTTTCTGAAAATGTGAAAAAAGGAAGTGGAGATTGGTTATCTTCCTAGGACTTTCCTTGATGCTATCTCTATATCTTCTGCCTTAACCGTTTTCCTTCCAGCGTGCATGGCGTAGTCGATGGCTTCTTTCGCTATTTTGATGCCTACTTCCTCGAGTTCCTTTGCCAGCGCTTTTGCAGCTGCCTCGCTTACTCTACTTGCTCCCGCTTTCTTGCATATCCGATGCATAGGAGCTACGGCCAGTTCTGGATTTACCATATAACCCCCTTGTAGCCTCCTTTTTTCTTTAAGCCACTATTTAAGTCTTTCATTCCAGTTTAAACCTCCAATTCTCCCTTTTTCATTTTTAATCTCTTTTTCTGTTTGCAGATTTTGGAATATTTGGTGCGGGAGATCAGCTACAAGATTAGGGCAATCGAAAGATCTCTTTCGCGTTTTCTGTGGTTGCTTCGGCCAGTTCATCCACAGAAATTCCTTTGAGCTCTGCAATTTCTTTAGCTATGAAAAGGAGGAAGGCTGGTTCATTTCGTTTTCCCCTCATTTCTTGGGGTGCCAACCAAGGACTGTCAGTTTCTAGAAGAATCTTGTTCAAGTCTATGCATTTGGCGATTTCATGTAGTCTGTGAGAGTTTGGAAATGTAACGGGTCCTGCGAAGGATATATAAAAGTCAGATTTGATGCATTGTTCAGCCATCTCTCTGCTTCCTGAGAAACAGTGCATTATACCGTTTATTTTTCCTTTGAATTTTGAAAATATTTCAAGAGTGTCGGCATGTGCTTCTCTGTCATGGATTACAGCGGGTAACCCCAACTCTTCAGCCAAAAGTAGCTGAGCTTCGAAGGCTTTTTTCTGGGCTTCTCTAGGAGATAGGTTTCGATAGTAGTCTAACCCGATCTCCCCGATGGCCACAGCCTTTGGATTTTCAGAAAGTACCCTTAGCTTATCCAAGACGTTTTCGTTCAACTGACTGGCTTTGTGGGGATGAATTCCCACGGTCGCGTAGAGCCCGTCGTGCTTTTCGGCCAATTCAATGGCTTCTCTGCTACCATCCAAGTCAAATCCTATGTTCACTATGTATTTCACATCGACTTTTCTGGCTCGACCTATCACTTTTTCCCGGTCTTTGTCAAAGCTCGCCCATTGAAGATGAGCGTGTGTATCGACTAACATGTCTCAGCCTTTCTCAAGAGCTAGTGTTAATGCACTAGAGATTGGAGGGTGCGTTTGAAGATTTCGAAGGTGTTCTGGTCGTAGAGGCAGTAGACCACTTTTTCCAGTTTCGTTGGGCCTTCTAGATACGCTACTGTGGTTGAAAGCATTATTGTGGCGCATCGGTCTTTCGGAAACCCGAATATTCCCGTGCTTATAGCTGGAAATGCTATGCTTTTCAGATTGTTTTTGTCAGCGAGGATTAGGGAGTTTAAGGTGGCGTCCTTAAGTTTTGCGTCTTCGTGTTCTTCGCCGTGTCTTGGACCAACGGCGTGGATCACATATTTCGCCTTGAGGTTTCCTCCGGTTGTCATGACTGCTCCGCCTACACGGGTTCCCCCGATCCTGTTGCATTCTTCTTGAATTTTTGGTCCGCCTTTTCGTCTGATAGCTCCGGCTACTCCGCCGCCGAGTTGTAGGGCGGTGTTTGCAGCGTTGACTATGGCGTCGGTGTCTAGGTCGGTTATGTCGCCTTGCGTCAGCTCTAGAATTGTCTTGTTGATTTCTATCTCCATGTTTTGACCTCCACATTAATGAGAACTAGATTCTGGTTATCGAGTAGATTTTAGCTTAGTGCTTTCTTGAGCTGAGAAATGAAAATTTCTTCGTCTTCAGCTATTCGCTTTTTCACTTCTTTCCATGTAGCCGAACAGTCCTTGTATTCTACTCTCATTATGTCATGAATAATCCGATCGATCTGTCTCTTGTTTTCGTCGGTGACTTTGATTCCAGCTTTATCGAAAAAATCGCGGAGATGTCTGAAATAGCAGGTCAAAAGGTTCACCTATTAGACTGGTTACTGAACTGCCTCAACCTTAACTATTCCAGGTATCTTTTTCTTGAGAAAGTTTTCGACTCCCCATTGAAGGGTCATAGTTGACATTGGACAGCCGGCGCATGCTCCTTTCATTTTCACTTTCACGATGCCCTTCTCTACTTCTACGAGTTCTATGTCTCCGCCGTCAGCTTGCAGTTGGGGTCTCAATTCTTCGAGGGCTTTTTCCACTTTGTCCTTGACCGTCTCTTCCACTGTATTCACCAACTACGTTTTGTGGAGATTAACTTAATAACATTGTGCATTTGCATTAGATATGGCATGCATGCATGCTTGGCGAAAGTAATCTACGCGTGTATAGAGTGGAGAAATTATTCAGAAACCGTTTACTAGAAAAAATTCTTTGAAGATATTGCGTAATATCTTACATTTTTCACTCACAAGACCATACGTAACGGCTTTTGATTCAAATAAGAAAATGGGCAAAACCCAATTGACACTTTTACTTTCACTGAGGTCTGTTCAGAATCTGTTTGTTCGTTGCGGCGATGGTCTTTTAAGCGCTTTAAGGAAGCGAAAATTGGTGAGCGGTTGGAGAGAATTCGCTATCGAAGGGCGTTCGAGGACGTTCTGAGGCAGTGTCAGGAGACAATGAAGAGTTTTGAAGGTTCAGAGGAAACACTAAGGCATATCCAACGTGTACAGGAATCTTTGAAAAGACTGGTGACCGATACAAACTAGCAGAAAGGTTTTTAGAGCGCGCATTCTTTTATGATGGCAAATTTCATCTTTCATATATTTTTCTTATTTCATTCACTAAGCATGGAATTATTTTGCGTAGATCCCCTATGATTCCAAAGTCAGCGCCTTCGAAAATTGGGGCGTTTGGATCATTGTTGATTGCGACAATGATTTTTGAGTCCTGTATTCCTACCGTGTGTTGTAGTGCCCCTGATATGCCTGCGCCGATGTAAAGCTTTGGTCGCACAGTTTTTCCGCCTACACCAATCATTTGGTCTTCTAACGCCCACTCTTCATCTACAGCAGGCCTGGTTGCTCCTACGGCTCCTCCTATGACTTCAGCGAGATCTTCTACAAGTTTCCAATTCTCCGTGCTGCCAACTCCCCACCCCCCAGCCACCACCACGTCGGCTCCTTCTATCGGTAAAACCCTTGGCTTCTCCGTGACGACTTCCACAATTCTTATCTTCATATCTTCTTTCCTGATACTTGTACTAACTTTCGTTATCTCTCCATGTCTACTTTCGTCTCTGTCGAGGCTCTTCATAACTCCAGGTCTCACAGTTGCCATCTGTGGTTTATGTTTGGGGCATACGATAGTTGCCATCACATTTCCGCCGAAGGCGGGGACTATTTGCAGTAATTGACGCTGTTCATTTACATCTAGCTCTACGCAGTCTGCTGTTAGCCCTGTTTTGACTTTAGCGGCTACTCTAGGCGCTAGGTCCCTTCCTAATGCTGTTGCGCTGAAAAGAAGGATTTCAGGATTCTGTTGCTTGGTTAGGTCGGCTAACATGGTCGAGTAGGCTTCGCTTTGATAAAAAGAAAGGAGACTGTTATCGGCAACGTAAACTTTGTCTGCGCCATAGGCTATTAGTTCCTTGGCTAAATTCTCTAAATTATGACCAAACAACACGGCTGCTAGCGTAGTCGTCAGCTTATCCGCTATCTTACGGCCACCACCCAGCATTTCTACGCTTGAGTCCGTCAGTTTACCGCGTCTTTGCTCCGCAAATGTCCATACACTTTCATGGTGGTCACTTTTCATGTTTCCTTCCCCGAGGGGATCAGCTACATTACCCCGAGTTGACGAAGTTTTTCAACCAGAAGCTTGATGACGATTTCAGGTTCTCCGTCTAGGATTTCTCCTCTACGTTTTATCTCTGGCATGAATATGTCTGCTACTTGGGTTGGTGAGCCCGAAAGCCCCACCCTGTCTCTATCGACATCAAGGTCTTTCATTGTCCATGTTTTGATTTCTTTTCGCATAGCTTCTGAAATTCTTATAAGAGGGATGTGTCTCGGCGTATTGATTTCCCTGAGTACAGTTAGCACAGCTGGTGTTTGAACTTCCATCAAGATGAGGCCATGTTCTATGGTGCTCTCTACTCGGATGAGTCCTCTATCGACGAAACTTATTTTTTTAACGTTAGTAACATGAGGGGTGCCCAAAAACTCTGCAACCTCTGGTCCGACTTGGCCCGTGCTTCCATCTAGGCTCTGGTTTCCACAGAGAACCATGTCAAATTTACCTAGTTTTTTGATTCCTGCAGCCAGAACATACGATGTCGCTAATGTGTCTGCTCCAGCGAATGATCGGTCGCTCAAGAGAATTGCTTCATCAGCGCCTAAGGCTATGGTTTCCCTTAAGTTATCTATGACTGTGGGAGGTGCCATGCTAATTACTGTGACGCATCCCCCGTGTTTTTCTTTTATGCGTAACGCTTCTTCGAGCGCATGCTTGTCCAGAGGGTTAATTACGCTGGGTATGCCTTCCCTTCTCAGGGTCTTCGTTACTGGGTCCAGGGTGATTTTCATCCAATGCTGCGGGTCCGGAACTGGTTTAATGCAGACAATGATGTTCAAAGCGGTCAAAATATGCCCTTCAAAAAAGGAGGCGGGTGGATGTTTATGCCATCTTTAGAGCCTGTCTTGCTATTATGATCCTCATAATCTCCGAGGTTCCGGCCCCAGATACGAAAAGCCAAGCGTCTCTAAGAAGACGTTGGGGAATCAGTTCTTTCATGCATCCGTAGGCTCCGAAGACTGTGATAGCCTTTTGGGCGCATCTGACAGCTGCCTCAGTAGTCCAAAACTTTGCCATAGAGTTTTCAGCATCGCATCTTTCGCCCTTATCTCTCAACCAGGCTGCTCGGTATGTCAATAATTTGCTGGTCTCGTAGTCCATGTATATGTCGGCTATGTGCCATTGAATTGCTTGAAGATCGCTTATGGGCTTTCCATATAAGACTCTCTGCTTCGAATATTTTGCTGCCTCCTCAAGACATCGTCTTACAATTCCAAGCGCACCTGCGGTTATTCCCGGTCTTCCCACATTGCTTATAGAGGCTAGAGCGATTTTGAGTCCGTCCCCTTCTTTTCCTAAGATGTTCTCTTTGGGGACTTTGCAGTTTTCGAAGACTAGCTCGCCTGTGTTGCAGCCTCTGAGTCCAAACTTGTTCTCTTTTCTACCTGGTCTGAAGCCAGGTGTGTCTGATTCTATTACGAAGACACTAAGTCCTTTGGGTCCTTCTCCTGTTTTGGCAGCTATTCCACTAACGCTTGCTATATGAGTGTTTGTTATGAAGCATTTTCTGCCGTTTATTATGTAATTATTTCCCTCAAGCTTTGCTGTGGTTTGGAGGCCAAGGACATCGGAGCCGCCTGTTGGCTCTGTAACAGCCAAAGTCGCAATCTTTTTCCCTTTTGCCAATGATGGTAGCCACTTCTTTTTTTGTTCCTCGGTTCCGAAGATTGCGATGGGGGATATTCCCAAATGATGTACCTGCACGGTGTTGGCCATCGCTGGAGACACACATCCGATTTCCTCAAGTAATATCATTCTTTCGATGTGTCCCATACCCAAACCTCCATATTCTTTTGGCACCAAGACTCCCATGAATCCAAGCTTAGCCATTTTCTCTACGAGATCCATCGGAACTTCACCAGTCTCGTCCATCCAATCTACTTTGGGCGAAATTTCTTTTTCAGCGAATTCACGCACTGTTTTCCTAAGCATTTCTTGCTCCGCAGAGAAGCCAAAATCCATTCATACCACCTTTCTAGACTGTTACGTTCCAGAATTGTTTTAACCTTTTTGGGAAGTCTTAGTCGCTTGCCGAGGAACTATCCGTTTTTTCACATAGCTCCATTAACACGCCTTTTGCGCTTCTGGGATGGAGAAAAGCAATTTTCATTCCGTGAGCGCCGATTCTTGGTTTTTCATCTATGAGTTGAACTCCCTTTTCCTTCAGTTTCCGCAAGGTCTCTTCGATTCTTTCAACTTCCAGGGCTATGTGATGAATTCCCTCTCCCCGCTTTTCGATGAACTTGGCGATGGGTCCGGTAGGATCAGTGGACTGCAGCAACTCGATTCTGCTTTCTCCCAGAGGAATGAAAGCGACTTTCACTTTTTGTTCTTTAATTTCTTCTTTTCCCTCGATTTCTAAACCGAGATTCTCTTCATAGAATTTTATTGCTTCGTTTAGATCCTTCACTGCAACGCCGANATGATTTATCTTCTTTATCATTCAGACCTTCACCGTCCCACATTTTCGTTNATATACNTAACAACGCTCTCAAGGGGTGTGCCTGGACCAAATATCTCTGCGATGCCTGCCTCCTTCAGTGGAGGTATGTCCTCTTCGGGTATTACACCTCCTCCNATTACTAGAACGTCGTTGACTCCCTTTTCCTTGAGGAGTCTTGTTACTTTTGGGAATAGAGTCATGTGGGCGCCNGTTAGATGGCTTAAACCTATGACATCAACGTCCTCTTGTATNGCTGTTTCCACTATTTGCTCCGGGGTCTGNCTGATTCCAGTGTAGATGACCTCCATTCCAGAATCTCTCAAGGTCCTGACTAGAACTTTAGCGCCTCTGTCGTGAAGATCCAGTCCNGGTTTCGCTATCAGAACTCTTTTCCTTCTTTTCGATTTCATTTCCTGTTCCTCCATCANGATAGGGTCCTAAACGATTGTCGTTGCTTTGTATTCGCCAAACACCTCTCTTAACGTATCTGATATCTCTCCGTTGGTTGCGTAGGCCTTAACGGTTTCAAAAAGGTATGGCATCAGATTCTCCTGCCCTTCCGCAGCCTTTTGAAGTTTTTCAAGCGCTTCTTTCACTTTCTTTCCATTCCTTTCCGCCCTCACTTTTCTCAGTCTTTCTATCTGTCTTTTTTCGGCTTCTGGGTCTACCCTTAAGATTTTTATGGGCACCTTGGCGTCTGTAACGAACTTGTTTAGTCCCACAATTGTTCTTTTCCTATCTTCTATTTCTCTCTGATATCTATAGGCACTATCGGCGATTTCTTTCTGGTAGAATCCTTTTTGGATGGCTGATGGTGCTCCTCCCATTTCGTCTATCTTTTCGATGTATTCCGAGGCTTCCTCTTCTATTTTGTTCGTTAGATATTCTACAAGATAGGATCCTCCCAAAGGATCAACCGTGTTGGCTACTCCGCTTTCGTAGGCGATTATCTGCTGAGTTCTGAGAGCGGTCATCACGGCGGTTTCAGATGGTAGGGCTAAGGCTTCGTCGAAGGAGTTGGTATGCAAAGACTGGGCTCCACCGAGCACCGCAGCCAACGCTTGCATCGTCACCCTTGCAATGTTGTTGAATGGTTGTTGCGCCGTTAGTGTGCATCCGGATGTTTGGACGTGATATCTTAGAAGTAGAGACCGGGGATTCTTAGCTCCAAATCTTTCTTTCATGATTCTGGCCCATAATCTTCTAGCAGCCCTAAATTTGGCGATTTCTTCAAAAAAGTCGTTATGACACGCAAAGAAGAAGGATATTCTTGGAGCAAAACTGTCTACCGGTAGTCCTCTCTTCACCGCGGCTTCGATGTATGCAATGCCGTTCGCCAAAGTGAAGGCCAATTCTTGAACCGCTGTTGATCCTGCCTCTCTAACGTGATATCCGCTTATGCTTATGGTGTTGAAGTTTGGAGCATTCTTAAAGCAATATTCGATGATGTCGGTTACGAGCCTCATGGAAGGTTCAGCTGGATATATGTAGGTTCCACGAGCTGCATACTCTTTCAGAATATCATTTTGAACGGTGCCTCTCACACTGTCTAGGGCGACCTCTTGCTTTTCAGCTATGGCGAAGTACATAGCAAGCACTTGGGGCGCGGTAGCGTTTATGGTCATGGATGTGCTTACTCTGCCCAGAGGGATTCCCTTGAAAAGGATTTCCATGTCCTTCAATGAACTTACAGGGACCCCGGCCTTACCTACTTCTCCCTCTGCTAGGGGATGATCTGAATCGTATCCAACTTGGGTGGGCAAGTCGAAGGCGACGCTTAAGCCAGTTTGGCCCTGCTCAAGAAGATATTTATACCTTTTGTTGGACTCTTCAGCCGCGCCAAAACCAGCATACTGCCGCATAGTCCATAAGCGACCTCGATATCCCGTGGAGTGAATTCCCCTAGTAAACGGAAATTCACCAGGAAAACCCAAATCCCTCGGGTAATCGAGGCTTTCCATGTCCATTGGAGTGTACAATCGTTCAATAGGCATGCCCGACACGGTTGTAAATCCCTCTAGACGCTCCGAGAATTTTTCAAGCGTCTTGGCCAGGGTTCTTTTTTCCCAACGCTCTTTTTCTTTGAGAATAGAAGCCAGTTCTGTTTTGTCAAACATAGTATTTCCATCCGTTTGTTTAATTTCGTTAATCTGGAGACGAGTAGATATGCTTTTTGCGCAAGGAAGAAACTGAAACACTAAAGCTGCTACTATTGAATGGTCTGAATCGTGAGAATCAAATGTCGCTCACCCAAAACTTGGAAGNGTTACTCCATTTCTTGGAACTATTGAAGCCAGCAAAGAAATTCAGAGCAGTAGTNATACTGACTTTTTCTTGGATCGTCTAGTAACATATGAAGGAGACCTTAACTATTTTTCTAAAGCCATAGCCAAGTTGAAGGGGAAGAAAGAAACCAAAGTTGCTGACCAAAAATTCCAGAACTTCGCCAATTTTTTCGAAGTAAGAGGCGTAAGGGATAAAAGGCATGAGGAAATGAAAATTGGTGTCTAAGGGAAAAGGAAAACGCGTAACCATGGAGGGCAAGTGAAGACTTGGGCAAAGTGCGAACTGAGCATGTGAAGCGGATGGCTCGAGAATTGGTGGAGCGGTTTCCAGACAAATTCACAACAGACTTTGAAAACAACAAAAAACTCGTGGATACTCTTACCAGCATTTCTTCAACAAAACTGAGAAACAGGATAGCCGGCTACGCGACCCGATTAGTAGCCACAACACACAGTGCTGAAGCTCCCGAATCAGAAGAAAGAATAGAGTGAAAAAGACACTTGCCATAGTTAAGTTGTCTCATACGTGCGAGGAAAGCGACTTTTCAGCACCGAAGTTTTCTCGATGAATAAGTTCACAGAAGACCTACGTGAAGTTGGAGGTGTGCAGCAGCTGACTAAAAAGAGAACCGCTGAAAGAGAAAGGAGTTAACGGATGACCACTGTACACCTCCAACTCCTAGAATTAAAAAGGGAAAGATACTATAAAAAGAAGACTTGAAGACCACTGATATAAATGGACAAAAATTTATAGAAAAAAGACATAATCTATGTGAACTACTGTGAGATTTGGACAGAAATCAGTGATCGTGTTGATCATGGACGTTTTATTTTCCGGGTTTTCCAGCGGTTTTTTTGATTTCATCAATTGCTGTTGCATCTTCTATGGTGGAGTAATCTCCAAGCGGTTGGCCGGTTACCACGGCTTTTATCAGTCTTCTCATGATCTTGCCGCTTCTCGTTTTTGGAACCTTACCTACGAAAAGAATGTCGCCCATCACTACAATTGGACCCAGAATTTTCCTCACAACTCCTCTGAGTGTATCCTTTAGTTCATCAATGGGAGGATACNCTGGTTTCAGAACCACGAAGGCGCATGCTACTTCTCCCCTCANTGGGTCTGGTTTCCCTACCACCGCCGCTTCTGCAACAGCTGGATGAGAAAGTAGGGCGCTTTCTATCTCTATNGTTCCAATTCTATGAGCGGCTATCTTGATTACCTCGTCAACCCTGCCAACAAACCATATGTATCCATCCGCATCTTTTATGGCCCCGTCGCCTGTGTAGTAGCATTTAGGTATTTTGTTCCAGTAGTCTCTAGCGTATCTATCGTCATCTCTCCAGATGGTTGGCGTTAAACCTGGGAAAGGTTTTCTAACGACGAAGTTTCCTTTTACACCCACAGGAAGAGATTCCCCCTCGTCACCTACGACGTCAGCGTCGATGCCAGGCAAGGGAATGGTTGCGGATCCCGGTTTTATGGGAAGCATGGCAATTCCGTAGGGATTTCCAACCATGGGTCCACTGCTCTCGGTCTGCCACATATGATCGATTACTGGTATTCTATCCTCAAAAACAGTTTTTTGAAGCCATTCGTAAGCAGGAGGGTTCAGAACTTCACCAGCGCAGACCACCAGCCTCACGGAGCTTAGATCATGCTTTTTAGGCCATTTATCCCCGTATTTCATTAGTGCCCTAGCGCCTGTAGGAGATATCCACATCTGCGTTACTAGATTCTTCTCCACTACTTTCCACCATACGTCTGGGGTTGGATAGTCTGGAACTCCCTCATACATGATTGTGGAACAACCGAAGAGTAGGGGCGCATAAACAACGTAGCTGTGACCTACGATCCACCCTATGTCCGAAGTAGACCACCACACGTCGGTTTCTCTCATGTCGTAGACCCATTTGCCCATGGCGTGAATGTAAACCTGATAGCTTCCGTGAGGCTGAACCGTGCCTTTAGGCTTTGCCATGGTTCCAGATGTATAAAGAATGAAAGCCAACTCGTCAGACCGCATTGGAACAGCTTCTGCACGTGTTTCCTTACCTTTGTCAAGGGCTTCCTCCCAATACATGTCTCTTCCCGACGTCATGGGAGGTTCTTCTGGCTCCCTCTTCAACACGATAACCTTTCTAACACCCTTAACCCCCTTCAGGGCTTGGTCCACTACTCCCTTCAGGGGAACCGTTTTACCTTTTCTGTATCCTACATCCGTAGTTACAACGATCTCGGACTCCGCGTCTACTATTCTGTCAGCTAAAGCTCCATACCCGAAGCCTCCGAAAACAACCGAGTGTATGGCTCCGATTCTG